>Ga0265298_10005701_pt1 | contig 15528 bp, 11 predicted proteins | sample AusTroGonzalo_MG_3_FD_193486 | JGI IMG/M metagenome (GOLD analysis project Ga0265298, IMG submission 193486) | Bovine rumen microbial communities from tropical cattle in Woodstock, Queensland, Australia - Gonzalo_01 | ecosystem: Host-associated > Mammals > Digestive system > Stomach > Rumen ... | reverse complement strand
AGACCTTAACGCTACCGCCACCTACCATTGACGGAAGGATGGCAATGGTGAAGAACACGATTCCCAAAGCGCCAATCCATTGTGTCTGTGATCGCCAGAACAGAATGCCGTGAGGTAGCGCTTCGACATTGGTGATTAGTGTTGCACCTGTTGTCGAGAAACCTGACATGGTTTCAAAGAAAGCGTCTGTAATATTGGTGATATAACCTCCTACCAGATATGGTACCATACCCAACAGCGAGAAAATGGTCCAAGTTAATGTGACCAACAGATAAGAGTCTCGACGACTCAGATTGTTGTCGGCATTGCGCCCTAAATACTTCAGCACCAAACCACAGCAACAAGTAAAGATGGTAGATATCAGAAACGACATGACGTCATCTTCCTGATAGCCCAAAGCAACGCCTGCGCAGATGGCTTGCAGTGTTCCCAAGAGGAACAGCAGCGAACCTAGGATTTTATATATCAGCGCAGTGTTTAGCATTTAACTATAAACTGTAAACTGTAAACTATAAACTGTAAACTATCTAAAGAACTTCTCCAGCTTCTTCAGGTTCTGCTCGTGACAGAACACCATGACGGAGTCGCCGGGCAGAATCTGTGTGTTACCATTGACTAGAATACCTTGTCCTTCACGTACCAGTCCGCCAATGGTTACACCAAAGGGCAGCCCTAAGTCCTTAACCAGTCGTTTAGTGACCTTGGAACCTTCGGAAGCAATGAATTCTGCCACGTCGGAGTCGACCATCATCAGACTTCGCACATTGCTGACGTCTCCATCAAGCATCATCTGGTAGATATGGCTGGCAGCTACGTTCTTCTTATTAATAATGGTACCTATGTCCAGACTTTCTGCCATATCCACATAGTCCAGATTCTCGACCATAGCCACTGTCTTACGCACGCCTAAGCGTTTGGCCGTCAGACAAGCCAGGATATTGGTCTCGGCATTATCAGTCAATGCCACGAAAGCCTGTGTTGTCTGGATGCCTTCCTCTTGAAGCAGTCCTAAGTCGCGACCGTCTCCATGAATAACCATCGTATCGACATCGTTCAGAAGCTCGTTCAGACGTTCACAGCGGGCTTCATCGTTCTCGATAATCTTTAGATTCATATAGTCGGGAGCTGTCAAGGCCACACGAACAGCCGTCTTGCCTCCGCCCATGATGATGACGTTCTTGACATCAGCATAATGCTCCTTGCCACATATCTGTCGGACATAATTGATGTATTCGCGGGTGGTCATCAGATAAGCCAGGTCGTTGACCTTCAGCTCATCATTACCGCCGGGAATCAACGTTTCACCCTGTCGCTTGATGGCCACCACATGATAGGGGTCGTCAGGTCCGCACAGATTCTTTAGGGGTTGGTTCAGTATCTGGCAGGTGTCGCGCAGTTTTATGCCTAACATCACCAACGCACCGCCATGCACGTCCCAACGTTGACGTACCCACGACATCTTCAGGCCGTTCACAATATCATGAGCAGCCAGCACTTCAGGGTATATCAGGGAGTTGATGCCCATCTCGGCAAAGAAGGACTTCAGGTTTTGTGCCAAGTATTCATAGTTGTCGATACGTGCTACCGTCTTCTTGGCGCCCAGTCCGTGAGCAATGGTGCAGGCATTCATATTGCGGCTCTCATCGGGTGTGACACCTACAAAGAGATCGGCTTTCTCCACACCGGCTTCCTTCAGTACGCGGATACTGGTGGGCGATCCTTGTACGGTCATGATATCGAACTTACCGTCTAGACCGCTCAGGCGTTCTGCACTCTCGTCAATCAGCACGCAGTCCATATGGTCTTTTGACAACAGACGTGCCAGATAGGTTCCTACGGCTCCTGCACCGCCAATGATTATTTTCATACGCTTTGCTATTAGCTGTTGGCTGTTAGCTCTTGGCTAATGGCCAATCGCTTATTGCCTTTAAAATACCCGCTTCGTCAATACCTACGATATGTTGCAGTTCCTTTACTGTTCCGTGCTCGATAAAGTTGTCGGGCAGTCCCAGCCGCTGTACCTGTGGTGTATAGCCGTGGTCATTCATCCATTCCAGCACAGCCGATCCCAGTCCACCCTTAATGACTCCATTCTCAATGGTAATCACGCGCTTGAACTTGCGACCTACTTCGTCGAGAATGGTTTCGTCCAGTGGCTTCAGGAATCGCATATCGTAATGAGCTACGTTTATGCTGCCACCAAGTGAGGCGATAGCTCTTGTGACGTTATTGCCTATCGGGCCAATACTTAGCACAGCTACGTCGGTACCATCCTTCAGCTTACGGCCTGTACCTACCTTCACTTCCTCGAAAGGACAGCGCCAATCCTGCAGTTCACCACCACCTCGTGGATAGCGAATCACAAATGGACCCTTGTTGGGCAGTTGTGCGGTAAACATTAAACGGCGCAACTCATGTTCGTCCATCGGGGAGCAGATGGTCAGGTTGGGCACTGGTCTCAGTGCTGCCAGGTCGAAGGCACCGTGGTGTGTCGGTCCGTCTTCTCCCACTAATCCTGCTCGGTCAAAGCAAAACACGACATTCAGGTTAAGCAGGGCCACGTCATGTATGATATGGTCAAAGGCACGTTGTGCAAATGCACTATAGATATTGCAGAAGGGGAGAAGACCGTCTTTGGCCATACCGCCACTAAAGGTTACGGCATGTCCCTCAGCGATACCTACGTCGAAAGTTCTGTCAGGCATCTCCTTCATCATGATGTTCATTGAGCATCCGCTAGGCATGGCTGGTGTTACACCAACTATCTTCGGGTTCTGTTTGGCCAATTCAAGTAGTGTGTGTCCAAATACATCCTGATATTTCTGAGGCTTTGTGGGGTCATCGTCAACGATACGTTCACCTGTGTCGGGATTGAATTTCCCTGGTGCATGCCATGTTGTTACGTCTTTCTCTGCTGGTGCATAGCCATGTCCCTTTTGGGTGTGCAAGTGCAGTAGCTTCGGACCTTTCATGTCCTTGACAGCATTCAGTATACGTACCAGCTCCTTCACATCATGACCATCGAAAGGTCCGAAGTAACGGATGTTCATACCGTCGAAGATGTTCTGCTGGTGGGCAATGGCACTCTTGATGGCATTCGACAGGCGTTGTATGCCATTCTTGCGGTCGTCGTTCATCAGACCCTTGCTGTGCAACCATCGTGTCATCTTAAATTTGATAGCATTATAGGACCTGTGAGTGTTCAGCCCTAACAGGTACTTCTGCATGCCGCCCACACTACGGTCTATCGACATGTCGTTGTCATTGAGGATAATCAGCAGATTGTTGGGACTTGACGACACGTTGTTCAATCCCTCAAAAGCCAGACCACCGCTTAATGCTCCGTCACCAATTACCGCTACTACATGACGCTCCTCTTGTTTTTCCAGTTTTGCTGCTACGGCCATGCCAAGTGCTGCTGATATGCTGTTTGAGGCATGTCCGCAGGCAAAGGTGTCATATTTGCTTTCAAAAGGAGAGGGGAATGGACGGATGCCGCCAAGTTTTCTGTTCGTACTGAACTGTTCGCGGCGCCCAGTCAGAATCTTATGTCCGTATGCCTGATGGCCAACGTCCCACACGATTCTGTCTTCTGGCGTGTTGTAGACATAGTGGAGGGCTACAGTAATCTCCGCCACGCCTAAGCTCGACGCCAGATGTCCGGGGTTGACACTCAACTCCTGAACAATATCTTCGCGTAGTTCCTGACATACCTGTGGCAACTCGTCCACTGATAAGTGTCGTAGGTCTTCAGGGTATTTTATTTTCTCTAATAGATTCACATTAATATCTTTTCGTTTGCAAAGGTACGAATTAGTGGGCAAACTTCCAAAAGTTTTTTAACCTTTTTCTTAAGAGAAAATAATTTCTATTAAATACTTGCATATTACATATTTTCTTCATACTTTTGCAAAAGATATTCACTTCGCCCAAAATGAAATATATTTTACTGCCAGAAACAATACAAAAGGGACAGCCCCAGAAGTTGTCTTTTTATCTGGCTATGGAGGAATATGTGGCCCGCAATGTGAATGAAGAGGAATGTTTTTTCATGTGGCAGGTAGAGCCGAGCGTGATATTCGGACGTAATCAGGTCGTAGAAAACGAAGTGAACATGGATTATTGTCGGCAAAATGGCATTCAGATGTACCGTCGGAAAAGTGGCGGAGGATGTGTGTATGCTGACAACGACAATGTGATGCTGTCGTACGTCTCTAAAGGTGACAGTGTAGGACAGGCCTTCAATCGTTTCATACAAATGGTGTTGCTGGTATTGCGTCGGATGGGTGTTGAGGCTGTTGGAACCCAGCATAACGATGTGTTGATTGGCGACAAGAAAGTTTGTGGCACAGCTTGTCTGCACCTTGATGGATGTAATATCGTTCATAGTACGCTGCTCTACAGCACCAATATGGACCATATGTTGCGGGCCATTACACCCAGTCGTGAGAAATTGCAGTCGAAAGGCATCCAAAGCGTTCACCAACGCATCACTCTACTGAAAGATCATGTATCGCTCTCGATAGATGAAGTGAAGTTGCTGATTCGACAGACACTCTGCGAAGGTGAATTGGTACTGACTGCAGATCAGGTGGATGAGATAGAGCAAATGGCACAAGAGTATCTGACGAAGGATTTTATCAATAAACTATAAATAACAGTACAAATGGAAAACAAAAGAACCTGTCTCTATGACAAACACGTAGCTTTGGGAGCGCAGATGTCTCCTTTTGGTGGTTTCGACATGCCCATCCAGTATTCTGGTATTGTGGACGAACATCAGGCAGTACGCACGGCCTGTGGAGTGTTTGACGTCAGCCACATGGGCGAGGTGCTTATTACGGGCAACGATGCAGAGCGTTATGTGAATCATATCTTTACCAACGATGTTGTGGGCATGCCTGATGGTAAGATTCTATATGGCATGATGTGTTACGAGGATGGTGGTGTGGTCGATGACCTGTTGGTGTATAAGGTGGCCAACCAACGTTTCTTTCTTGTCATCAATGCTGCCAACATTGATAAAGACTGGGTCTGGATTCAAGAACAGGCCAAGGACTATGATGTGACATTAGAACACCAGAGCGACATATATGGTGAACTGGCTGTTCAGGGACCTGACGCTGAGCAGGTCATGGAAGAAGTATTGGGCATCGCATGTAAAGAGCTTACATTCTATACCTTCAAGCAACTGAATGACGTCATAGTCAGTCGTACAGGTTACACAGGAGAAGACGGTTTTGAGATATATGCTTCACCCAATTATATTAATGAATGCTGGGATAAACTGATAGCTTCCAGACGTTGCAAGCCCTGTGGTTTGGGCTGTCGCGATACCTTGCGTTTCGAGGTGGGATTGCCTCTCTATGGCGATGAGCTCTCTGCAGACATAACGCCCATCATGGCAGGCTTGGGCATCTTCGTGAAGCTGGATAAGGACGCGTTCATAGGTAAGGATGCTTTGGCTAAACAGAAAGCAGAAGGTCCTGCTAAGAAAATAGTAGGCATAGAACTTGCTGACAAAGCGATACCCCGTCATGGCTATACCGTATTGAATCTGGAGTGTGCCCCTATTGGTGAGGTGACAACGGGGTATCATACCATCTCGACGGACAAGAGCGTTTGTATGGCACTTGTCGATAGCGAATATGCCAAGTTGGATACTGAAGTACAGATTCAAATCCGTAAAAAGGTTTTCCCAGGCAAAGTGGTCAAGAAACAATTCTATAACAAAAACTATAAAAAATAATAACTATGGCAAAAGTATTAGAAGGACTCTACTACAGTGAGTCGCATGAGTATGTACGTGTTGAAGGTGACTTCGGTTTTATTGGTATTACGGATTATGCTCAAAATGCGTTGGGTAATGTTGTGTATGTGGATATGCCCGATGTTGATGATGAGGTCAGTGCAGGCGAAGAGTTTGGTGCTGTTGAGAGTGTCAAGGCTGCCAGTGACCTGATGTCACCTGTAACGGGTGTCGTCGTTGAGGTCAATGAGGCTTTGGAAGATCAGCCCGAACTTGTCAATCAGGATGCTTACGAGAATTGGATTATCAAAGTGGAAATCAGTGATAAGTCAGAGCTTGACAGCCTCATGGACGCTAAGGCTTACGCCGCATTCTGCGAAAAGTAAACATGCTATTGGCTATTGGCATTTAGCTTTTTGCCAATAGTCAACGGTAAAAAGCTAATAGCTATAATATATGAACTATAAATATTTTCCTCATACGGATGATGATCTACAGTCCATGCTTGAAGTTGTGGGTGTCGATTCCGTCGACGCCTTATACGCCCAGATTCCTGAGTGTATTCGCTTCCGTGGTGACTACAAATTGCCTTCGGAGATGAGTGAGCTGGAAGTGCGCGACCTCTTTACGAAGCTGGGCTCACAGAACCGCCAGCTGACATGTTTTGCAGGCTATGGTGTCTATGACCATTATACACCGTCTGTCATTCCGCAACTGCTTCAGCGTTCAGAGTTCCTGACCTCTTACACGCCGTATCAGGCTGAGATTTCTCAGGGCACACTCCATTATATCTTCGAGTATCAGAGTATGATGGCTGAACTCACAGGTATGGACATCTCGAATGCCTCAATGTACGATGGTTCGACAGCTACGGCTGAGGCGATGATGATGGCTGTGGCTGCTGGTAAGAAACAGAACAAGGTATTGGTGTCGGAGACCTTGAACGGTGATATCAGGAAGGTGCTCGATACTTATGCCCTGCATCAGGGCATCGAGTTGGAAACAATTGCCGAGAAGGATGGTGTGACAGACATCGATGACCTTAAAGTGAAACTTGCTTCGGGAGGTGTGGCTGGCGTGATTGTGCAGCAACCAAATGCCTGTGGCATCGTTGAGGATTTCACGGGTTTTGCCGATGCGTGTCACGAGAACAAGGCTCTCTTTATCATGAACAGTATCGCTGCTGACCTCGCCGTGCTGAAGACACCTGGCGAGTGGGGCGCTGATATCGCTGTGGGCGATGGTCAGAGCTTAGGCATTCCCATGCAGTTCGGTGGCCCTTACGTGGGCTATATGTGTTGTACGGAGAAACTCATCCGTAAGATGCCTGGCCGTATTGTGGGTATGACTAAGGACAATCGCGACCAGCGTGCCTTTGTACTGACATTACAGGCTCGTGAACAGCACATCCGTCGTCAGAAGGCTACTTCGAACATCTGTAGTAATCAGTCGTTGATGGCGCTTTTTGTGACTGTCTATTGTTCGTTGATGGGTAAGCAGGGACTTAAAGAGGCTGCACAACTGTCATACGCTGGTGCCCACTATCTCTGTGACAAACTTCTGGAGACGGGTAAGTTCCATTTAGTATATGACAAGCCATTCTTCAATGAATTCCTCATTCGCTATGACGGGGATGTTGACGAGTTGTTCAAGTTCTATATGATGAATGGTATCCTTCCTGGTATTAAGATGAGTGATGGCAGTCTGCTTATTGCTGTTACGGAGAAGCGTACAAAGGAAGAAATCGACCATTTTGTCGAGGCTCTTCCATTTGTAAATGGTGTACATTAACGGTCAAAATGTGAGATTATGAATAATCGACTATACGGAAATCTGATCTTTGAACTCTCAAAGGAGGGGCGCAAAGGCTACAGTCTGCCCAAATATAACTATGGCGATTACGAGATACCAGCTTCGATGCGGCGCGCTACGGATGCAGAACTCCCCGAGTGCGACGAACTCACGGTGGTGCGCCATTACACGAACCTCTCGAATAATAACTTCGGTGTGGATACTGGCTTCTATCCTCTGGGTTCCTGTACGATGAAGTACAACCCCAAAATCAATGAGGAAATGGCCGCTCTGCCCCAGTTCCAGAACCTGCATCCGTTACAGCCCAAAGCAACTGTGAAAGGTGCGTTAGCAATGATGACTCTTTTGGAGCAGTCGCTCTGTGAACTTACGGGTTTGGCTCATTTCACTTTCAAGCCCTATGCTGGTGCGCATGGCGAGCTGACGGGACTGATGACCATCGATAACTATCATCGCCAGCATGGCGACGTGCAGCGTAAAAAGGTGATTGTTCCCGATAGCGCTCATGGCACTAACCCCGCCTCGGCAGCTGTCTGCGGCCTGGAGATTGTCGAGGTTAAATCGAACACCAATGGCCTAGTAGATCTAGCAGATCTAGAACGTCTAGTTGAACTAGAAGGCGATTCAATCGCTGCCATGATGATGACCAATCCTAACACCCTTGGTCTCTTCGAAACCAGCATTCCTGAGATAGCCAAGCTCATCCACGACTGCGGTGGCTTGATGTACTACGACGGTGCTAACCTCAATCCTATGCTGGGTGCTTGTCGCCCTGGCGATATGGGCTTCGATGTGATGCACATCAACCTGCACAAGACGTTCTCTACGCCTCATGGCGGTGGCGGTCCTGGTGCCGGCCCTGTAGGTGTTCGCGAGGGGTTGCAGGATTGCTTCCCGTTCGTATCGCCCTATTATGGCAACTATGGTGTGATGATGCGTGCCTATGCCTACATTCTCTCGCTCGGTCGCGAGCATGTCAAGGAGGTAGGCCCTCTGGCTGTGCTCAACGCTAACTACATCAAGGAGAGTCTGAAAGATGTCTACGAGCTGCCTATCGACACCATCTGCTGCCACGAGTTTGTGTTCGATGGCTTGAAGGGTAAGTCAACCGGCGTTACTACGATGGATGTGGCCAAGCGCTTGCTCGATTATGGCTATCATGCACCTACCATCTACTTCCCGTTGCTCTTCCACGAGAGTTTGATGATTGAGCCCACGGAGAACGAGTCGAAGGAGACGCTCGATGGCTTTATCGCTGTGATGCGCCAGATAGCCGATGAGGCTAAGACGAACCCCGATGAGGTGAAGTCGGCTCCTCACACCACGCCTATCGGTCGTGTCGACGATGTCCTTGCCGCCAAGCATCCTATCACCACTTATAAACAAATGATTAATGATAACGTCTGATTTGATTATCATCGGTGCGGGCCCTGGTGGGTACCGCGCCGCTGAATATGCCGCCAAGCAGGGCCTCAAGGTTGTTATCTTCGAGGGCGCTGAGGTTGGAGGCACGTGTCTCAACGTGGGCTGCATCCCCACCAAGACCTACGTTCACTCTGCCGCTTTTGCCGAGGCCCGCGAGCGCATGGCTGCCGTTGTGCCCCAGCTCCGCGCCGGCGTAGAGACTATCCTCTCGCATCCCAACATCACCTTGGTCCGCGAGAAGGCAATATTCATAGATTCAAATACTGTTGAAGCCTCCCCCTCGGGAGAGGTGTGGAGTGGGGGCAACATCATCATCGCTACCGGCTCCGAAACCAAGTGGCTCCCCATCAAGGGCATTGACGACCCTCGCGTGGTCGACTCTACAGGACTGCTTAACCTCGATACCCTGCCCAAGCGCCTTGCCATCATCGGTGCTGGTGTCATCGGCATGGAGTTCGCCAGCGTGTTCAATCGCTTCGGCTCTGAGGTAACGGTGATTGAGTATCTCAAGGAGTGCCTGCCCGCCCTCGATGGCGATATCGCCAAGCGTCTGCGCAAGTCGCTTGAGAAGCGCGGCATCACCTTCAAGATGAAGACCGCCGTCGAGAACATCGCCGATATCGATGCCGATGTCATCCTGATGGCCACTGGTCGCAAACCCCGCACCGAAGGCCTGAACCTCGAAGCCCTTGGCATCACACTCGCACCCAACGGCGCCATCCCTGTCGATCCTTCCTCGTTCCTCGTTCTTGGACAAGCCAAGCGGCAAAGCCGAGCGCCTCATGCCTCGAACATCTTCGCCATCGGCGATTGTAATGGCCTCCAGATGTTGGCCCATGCTGCTGAGATGCAAGCCGTGCGTGCCGTGAACCATATCATCGGCAAGCGTGATGCTATCGACTTCAGCATCATGCCCGCTGCTATTTTCACTACCCCCGAGGCTGCTTGTGTAGGACCTACCGAAGACCAACTGAAAGCCCAGAGTATCGCTTACGAATGTCGCAAGTCCTTCTGGCGTGCCAACGGCAAGGCTTTGGCGATGAACGAGACTGATGGCATGCTGAAGCTGTTCGTTTCGCCCGACGGGCTCATCCTCGGCTGCCACGCCTACGGTGCCCACTCGTCCAACATCGTTCAGGAGGTCAGTGTGCTGATGTGCAAACACACCACCATCAGCGAACTCGCCGACATGGTGCACATCCACCCCACGCTCTCTGAGATATTGAAAAGCGCTGTAGATTATTGAATTATGGGGACTCTCCCGATTACAGTCACCTTGCGATGACGGATCAGGAGAGTCCCCGTGATTTTAACTGGCAATATTTTTATGTATGCCCGTATAACGGGAGAGATGACTATTGCAGTTTGGCATCACCAGTGGAGAGGCTGGTTGTTGCTGCATCTTGGGTTCTGCCCATCTTCACCTTTATATCGTTCAGCACACCCTTGCTGATGACTTGGTTGTTGTTGGGGTTGATGAACTCAAAGGGGGGTGTCATGCCGATGGCATCCTGGAACTTGCGGTTGAAGGATCGGATAGCTGTGAATCCGGCCTGTTGGGCACAGGCTGCTACGTTCCATTCGCGTTTCGACATGAGATAATACATCGAACGGAGGATGCGCAGGTAGTCAAGATAGCCGTCAAGTGACTTGTAGAGTAATGATTTTCGGAACAGATCCAGAATACGTGTCTGCGAGGTGCCGATCATGTTGGCCAATCAGGGCTTATTTCCTGATGAACTTTTGGCTGTTCTGAATGAGGACACCATGCGAAGAATTATCGGCAGGTGTGCCGTCTAGACGATAGACACGAGCCGAAGAGTTCTGCTGTTGTGTGCGAGGAGCGTCAGCAATTCGTGTTGTGCTACCCGTCTTCTCTGCGAATTCGGCACGAGCTTTCGCCAGCTGTTCGATGAAACGCTCGTGGTTACGGATCAGCTGGTAGAGCACGCTGCCGGCCATGCGACCTGCATCAACATCGCTCTGCCAATGGTAGCCAGCGATGACGCGACTCTGTCCGAATTCATAACCGCGAGCCAACAGAGCTTCCATCGCCTTAGGGGATTGGTTGATGTCTGACAGCAGAAGGGCTGATGTCCAGAAGAAGACGGTATGCCCCGAGGGATATGATCCCTCATAGCGGTGCTTCTCCTCCTTCTCGGGAATCAGCGTGCCCTCGTTGTAGTAGGCGTAGGGACGCTGGCGGTTGAAGTTGGCCTTTGCGCCGGAATAGATGCTGTCGCACGAGGCACAGACATCCTGCAGGATGGTGTAGATCTCGGGCGTGTCCTCCTTCGTGATTTCCAAGCCGAAGAGCGGCCCCATCTCGTCGATGACGGTCTGCATGCTGTACACGGCATCGCGCTGTGCCTGGGCTGCCCGTGCCTCATCCTGGCGCATCAGTTTGCCCCAGAGGTGCTGCGACTGATCGGCCACGAAGCGGGCCGATTCAAACTCCGGGAACGGAGGCAGTATCTTTGTCATGTCGGGCAACTCTGCCTTGGTGAAATACGCGTGTCCGTTCTTTTCGTCACCAGCTGCCTGGACATTGGCGGCACAGCATAACATAAGCGTAGCAGCCACCATTCTCAACAGATTCTTTTTCATTTTTTTTATTCTTTTATTATATAATCGCCTGCAAAGTTAGTCATTATTCGATAGAATAAGTCCGCATTTGCCGAATATTTTACTCTTTATACCACTATTTTTGATTTTGGTATAAGTCTTCATACACGTCATTCTTGTGAAGACCCCAAAATAATAGTCACGGGGAATGGCCCTCGTGACTATTATTGATACAAAGCTTTATTTTATCTAAAGCAATTAGTTTGTTTTCCCATTCAATGTATAGATATAGCTCTTGTTGGCTGCTGTCTCAGGAACAAGTTCTGTTTCACTCTTCTTATATAGCATGAGCTTTCCGCAGATAACGACCTCGTCGCCAACAACGGGCTTAGCCCAAGTGTCGTCAGTGTACTTAACATTGCCTAGATAGAGCGTACGGAAAACATAGAACTGCTCACTGCTTTCCTGTCCGTCGACAGAGATATAGAAAGTAGCGTTACCATACTTTGTACCGAACTCACCACCGTCAGCGTACTTCACAATCTTACCCTTAACATAATAATCGGGGGCGTTTTCAGCTGGGTTACCAGGTGTCAGTGTTTGACAGAAGGCATTAGCCTCGGCAGGAGTGAATGGCTTTGCTTTAGAACCAGGATCGTTGCTGGCCTTGGTATGCTTGTAGATGTAGACGTTGCCAGAGAACTCAGGCGTCTCATTACCATTCTTGTCCTTGTAGTTCACCAGTTTACCAGTGATGATAACCTCATCGCCTACGGCAATCTGGTCGGCTGAGGTGAACTTAGCATTCTCGAGGAAGAACGAGCGGAAGCAGGTGATTGCGTTGGTCTCTGTACCATCATCAGAAATATTGAAGGTAGCGTTACCATAGGAACCTGTATCAATGCTGCTGATAGACGAGATAATGCCCTTAGCGTAGTAGATGACACCATCAGAAGTATTACCAATGGCAAGACACTTAGCTACAGCCTCGGCTACCGTGAACGGATCTTCAGGATTCTCGCCGTGAGGTAATACGTCGGCCTCCTGCGTAATAGCAATCGTAATGGACGAATTCTCGGTACCATTGGTAGAAGAGAGCACGATTTCTCCCTTGCGAGATTTGCCCTCGTTGGCATCAAAGGTAAACTTCACGTAGGCTGTGTCGGCGGGATTGGGATTGACAGCGCTCACTGTTCCGGCTTCCACCTTCATGGATCTGTAGTGAATCCAGCTATATTCAGGATTAACCTCAGGTATAACACCCTTGCCCTTGAAGGCCACTTTCAACTCCAGTTCGCCGCCAGTCTTGGAAATTTCGGGTATCTCCTCAGGAGCAACCACCTTCAATAGCGACTTCTCTATATTCAATACCGTGACATCTACCAGCTCAACGGTACCGTTATAAGTCTTTTTCGGACCCTCAACGGTCACCTGGTCACCGATTTCGATGCCCAAGCTTGAGAAATTCTTGGTAGCTCCGTTCTTGTCGAGCGTGCCATAGATATATACCTCGCCGGTTTCATCCTGCAGGTACCAGTTGCCATAAGTGGTGTTTCCAATCGAGGTCACCTTACCAGTAACACGATAGGTCTTGCCGTCTTCACCATCGATAATCTGCTTACAGGTAGCAGGCTCTACCACCACCTTACCCTGGGTTACGTTGATTTCCTGGACGCTGGTGCCACAAGTAATCTTGATGGTGGCATTCAAAGCACCTTTTGTTGCAGGAGCAGAAACGGTAACAGTAGTCTCACCGGCTGATCCAGACATGGGCGCTACAGTGAGCCACTCAGGTACGTCGCTGAGGGTCCAGTCACCATTGGCACTGACTGTCATTTCTGCCGAACCACCGCCGCCAGGGATAGCCAGATAGGATGATGACACACGGATATTGCCCAAATAGGATGCTTTAAACTCCTCGCTACATCCCATGAACATTGTGATGACCGCCAAAACAGACGGAATGATATATTTCAGTTTCATAATCTGTATCTGTTATTGTTATTAGTTGAAGAAATACTTGATACCTACAGAAGCATACCAGCACTGGCCGATGGCATGGTTCTTCACCCACGTCTGCGTCTTACCACTGACAGCCTTCGGCGTAGAGAAGGTGGCATAGCCCTCAGAATCGACACCCTCGTACTTCAGAATCTTACCGCTATTGAGCGAAGAGTTCATAATCTTCTGCACGCCCCAACTTGAATCGAAGAAGTTAAGCACGTTCTTCATATCAAAACTCAGCTGCAGAGTATGCTTGGTCTTGCCCACATTCAGCTTGAAGTCATGCTTGTAGGCGAAGTCAATACGGTGTACCCAAGGAGAATAGACACTGTAAGCCTCGGCATACTTGCCCTGACGGTCCTTCAGATAGTCGTCGTTATGAACAAAGTCCATGAAGCGCTGTCTGTCGTCATCAGACACGAAGCGGAATTCATTATTGGCTACTTCCAGGTCGGTAGGAACGTAGACGAGGTCGTAGGCATTGCCATCGCCATTCATATCGTTGGCCAGAATGTACGAGTAGTTGCTGCCACCGCGCCAACCCTCATAAACTAATGAGTAGTGGTTGTTGCACTTGTCGTGGAGAGTTGCACTGGCAATGATACGGTCGGGCGTTACGAACGAAGAGTTGTGCAGTTGCAGGAAGTTTGGACCGTCAACCGATGGGATATACGAGAATGCTGAGCTGGCATTCGAACCAGGCATACCCGTCAGTTCGCGCTGGATAGTGTGTGTATAGGCTGCCATGAGGCTCATCCACTCCCAAGGCTGTGCGTTCAGCGTGATGTTGGCTGTTAGACCGTAGCCCTTGCTGGTGTTGCTCAGCACGTATGCCGATGGCATATTCACCGTCTTTCCTGCAGCATTGGTGTATTGCAGTTTGTAGTTCTGGTAGATGGCACGGCTGTCAGCACCATTCAAGCGGGCATAGCCGCCTACGTCCTTCAGACTCCAGTCGGAGATGCAAACGCCGTTGATATTCTTGTTGAAAATACCCTCTACGGTCACTGTAAATGGGAAGCTGACAGGAATCTGGTAGTCGATAGCTAAAGATGTCTTCCAAACCTGTGGCATCTTGAAGTCATGGGCGATACCATTAACGTCACCAGCTACAGTTCCCTCCTCAGGCGTGATGGAGTTGGGACCCAATCCGCTCTCAATAACATAGTTCTTCAGAGCCTCAATGCTGGGATAGCCGTTTTCATCGACCTTCATGCCGCCGGCAAACTGGCTCATGTCGGTCTTGGTGCCACTGGATCCCGTAGCATTCCACTTACCCACCAGCTGGAACATGTTGGCATTGGTTGGCATGTTGGTGAAGAACACCAAAGGCAAACGACCCAAGAAGAATCCAGTACCTCCGCGAACCTTCAGCGACTTGTCGCCGAATACGTCCCAGGTAAAGCCCAGACGTGGCGAAAGAGTAACTGTGCCCTTAGGCCACTTACCGGTATCGACGCTGCGTCCGTTATAGTCGAGGTTGAGGATACCGTTATTGGTCATCAGATCGTCATCGTTGAAGAAGAGACCGTCAAAGCGCAGACCGTATGTAAGCTTCAAGTTGTCGCGCACGTTCCATTCATCCTGTGCATAGAAACCAATCTGGTTGAATTTTACCATTGAACTGGGATCGTTGACTCCGTTGTAGCCGTAAGTAAGACAAACCACGGAAGGCGTACCGCCATTGAAGAACTCGTCAATGCTATTATAGCGGTAGTAACCAGTACCATTACGCATATACATATTCTCAGCCATCTGGTGCTCGAAGCTGACACCGACCATGATTTTGTGCTTGCCTAAATAGTAGGTTACATCATCCTTGATGTTGAGTATGTTATTGTGAACGGCATTATTGTGAGTAAACAGTTCCGTGCCTAATGAAATATAGTTGCCGCCATCGCCATCGAGAATATCAATGAAGGGGAAGGGAGCAGAATCTGTGTCACGTACGTCGTCAATCATTGAGTAGGTTG
>Ga0265298_10005700_pt1 | contig 15529 bp, 7 predicted proteins | sample AusTroGonzalo_MG_3_FD_193486 | JGI IMG/M metagenome (GOLD analysis project Ga0265298, IMG submission 193486) | Bovine rumen microbial communities from tropical cattle in Woodstock, Queensland, Australia - Gonzalo_01 | ecosystem: Host-associated > Mammals > Digestive system > Stomach > Rumen ... | reverse complement strand
AGGGCCAAGCCCCACACGGGCAAACATGCCAATACCATCAGCAGAAGCCCCCTTCTGAACATTGTTTTAACTTTCATAGCCACATATCTTTTAAACTATTACTACTTCTTTGCAATATGGCTGCAAACTTACACAATTTTTTTGAATTATACAACAGTCTTTGCAAAAAAGTGAAGACCATCCCTCTCTTTTCCTTTTGTGCCCCCACGAAACCACAAAGTAGGTGACACCCGGCGCACCCGACACTTAACCACCTGATTGTCAGATATATTTTCTTATGACAGGTCACACCAATGGTCGCACCTGAGGTCGCACCAACCAGAAGTTCAACGACAAATAGGGGGCAGACACCAACCGAATAAATATACGGTTCTGAAAAGGTGGCGACTTTCGTCCAAAACCCGGCGCGTTTTTGAAAAAACGTGGCGCGTTTTCCAGAAAACGCGCCACGTTTTGGAGGTGCGACCTCAGGTGCGACCATTGGTGCGACCAACATTGGAAAATTGCCCACTGATAATCAGGCAGTTAAGTGCCGGGTGCGCCGGGTGTCACCTAATATCTTTGCTATTAATATAATAAAGAATCTATTGACCGATGACCATGCCAACAAGGGCAGTCACGTCGGTGATATCCACCCGCCCGTCGCCGTTGACGTCAGCGACAGCGGCGTTGAACTGATCGGGCGTCAGGCCGATGAGGTGGTTGACAAGGGCGCGGACGTCGGCGTAGTCGATGTCGCCGTCGCCGTTCACGTCGCCCTTCCTGCTGCCTTTCAACAGCTGCAGGCGGGTGATGGTGCCAGACTTACTCCCCCAACCTAACTTGATGGCGTTCAGGTGGACGAACTCATAGTCCTTGAGACTGACGACCGCCTTGCCGTCAGCGCCGATGACGGGGTTCAGCTCCGTCAGGGCGCCGCCGTTCTGGTCGCCGCCGCCATTGCCCACCTCCAGGCGGTTCAACAGCACGCGCAGGGTGACGCCTGGCGTTCCGTAAATGACCAGCTGGTCGTAGCCCGTCAGATTGGCATAGTGGGTGTAATAGACGTTGCCGTCGCCATAGACGAGGTTGCCTTTCTCCAAGTTCTTGCCGAGGTCACAGGCACCGCCACCTTGTGCGTTGGTCACCGTCGGCCAGGCCGTGCAGCCGTTCCAGATGTGATAGTCGTTTGCGGTCAGGTCGCTGTCAGCGCTGATGGTCTTCAGACGGCACTCCAACAACAGGAACTCGTGGTAGCCGCCCCACGAGGTTTCATCGGTGAAGCTGATGACGTATTTTCCCGTCTCGCCGATATCGAACGACAGCGTGTGGCGCTCCGTACCGCTCAGGTCGGCACCGTTGTTGCCGTTGGCATTGGGCGTGGCGGCAAGCACTTCCGACGCGGCCACGACGTTGCCATTGGCATCGAGAACGAAAACCTTATAGCTGGGCTGCTCCTTCCACGCCGCCATCACGAAGGTCAGTTCGTAGCTGCCCTCGTGGAGCGTCAGCGGGTACTGCTCCTGCCGTCCGTACTCGGCACAGTTGTTACGCCAATAGAGGGCACTGCCCTGATAGCCGCCGAAGCCACTCATAATGCGCGCGCCCTGGGCGTAGCTGTTGTTGTATTCGTGTACCTCACTGTTCTCCTGTACGCAGCGCCAGCCTACGGGCAGGCTCGTCGACGCATTCCTCAGGCCGAGCAGGTCGTTGTTCAAGGCATCGGAGGCAAGGGCCGTGCTGTTGGTGAAGACGGGCTGCAGCACGACGTTGTCGGAAATCATATCGAAGGTCACCTCCTCGTCGCCGTTGACGGGGATGGTCTTTTCCAGCGTGTAGAAGACGGAATTCACCAACCGCAGTTCCTGCAGGCGGTAGCCCTCGTCGGCCCTGACGGTCAGCTTGACGGTCTCACCCTCGGCGGCCTCCTCCCTGTCGGCGGTGACGGAGCCGTTCTCGGCTGAGCGCACGCTGATGCCGTACTTCAAAGGCTCAGCGTCGGTGGGCTGGTAGATGACTTGGTCTATATACATCGACTGGCCGCCGCTATTGGTGATAACAAGCGTGTTCTGTCCAGTTTTCAGGGTGGCATTAACGGTGGCCAGTCGCCACTCGTTCTGGCCGGTGCGCGGGCAGTTCACCGTCTGCTGACTGCCATTCACGCTGACGGCGAGCCTACCGTCGCCCGAGGTACAGGTGTAGCGCACCTGAATCTTGTAGTCGCCCTGCTGGCCGTCCTTCAGCTTCAAGTAGTGGCGCAGGCTGCCGCCGGTGTTGGTGCCCATATCCATAAAGCCGTTGGCGGCGTGGCCGATGACGTTGGAGTACCACGCAAAGGGGTCTGTGACGCAGGACTGGATGTTCTTGTAGTCCATATCCTCGGCCTCGATAATGATGGGGCCGCGATAGAGAGCGGGGGCCTTGGGGAGGGGCAGGGCCTCTGGCTGCGGCAAGGCCGCAGCAGAACCAACAGAGGGACGGGAGGCGGAGCCGGAGCAGCGGACGGTGACAGAGACGGCGCCGTTGTGGTTGACGGTGAGGGTGTACGTGCCGTCGGCGTAGGCGGCAGAAGCATTGGCCTCAGCCGTCTCGTGGCGGTTGAGGGTGTAGGTAGGAGCTGTTGTGGCTCCCTTGACGATGATGATGTCGGTGCGTAGGTCAGTGGTGTCGCTGCGGTAGTTGTTCAGGTAAAAGTCGATGTGGTCCTCATATTCACGGATGAGGCCGCTCGACAGCTTGTCGTACTTCAGTTCCAACGTCTCGCAGGTGTTGTACTCGAGGGGGATACTGGCCTGTGCCGTAGTCTTTTTATTAAGATAGGTGTAGGGCGTGTAGGTGACCAGCTGGTTGCGGTAGCGGTTCACGTAGAGGTCGCCCGTCGACACCTGAGGGTACTGGGTGTTGAAGGCATTGACCTTCGCCTGTTGATTGCTCCAGCGCTGCGACTTCTTCACCTGCACGGGAATGGCTTTGGCCGCATCGTCGTAGAGGTCAGTGACCATCGGGATGGCTCCGTAGCGGCCCGTCGACTTGAAGTAGCAGAAATTGTCCATCCACTGGCCGTAGCCTCGGTTGAAGGGGTCGGTCTGCTTATACAGACCGTCGTAGAGGTCGCCCCACGTGGCGTATTTGTCCTCGTCGCTGCCGCTGTTGACATCGTTGATGACGACTATCTTGGTCTTCCCGACCACCTCCTCGCGGGTAGGAATATACATCGTACCGTTTATCATCTGGCGGAACATATCGAGCCAGACACCGTTGAAGTTGGGGAAACGCTCCCAACGGCGGCGGGTATAGCCGTTGTCGACGCCTGTTGCCCACAACTCGTGGAAGCACTCCTCACGCCACGTCAGCTCGGGCCCGTCCCAGACGGCACCGCCGTTGACGCACGTCTGCTCCATCACCGTGCCGATGCCGGCAGCGGCGGGATACGTCTTGCCATGGCCTTCGCCGAACAGGGCGTCCATAGCACCATTCCAGCCGCAGTTGTCGTAGCGCACGCCGTAATTCTTCGTCAAACCGCTGACAAACGGGCCGAAGCAGACCGACTCGTTGTTGTAAAAGCACGAAGACGTGGTGTACTTATATAGGAAGAGCATGGCCTCGGGATATTTCTTGCAGGCATTCAACAGGTCGCTGTTGCGCTTCAGCTCGCCGATAGGGTTCAGCGGATGGCTCCAGATGTTGCCACAGAACGAGACGGTCAAGAAACCGCCGTACTTGTGCGACATCTCCACCAACCGGGCGAAAAGTGCCCAGCGCGAAGTCTGCGTCGACGACGACTTGTCGTTAGCCTCGCCGAAGCCCCAGAACTGTTCGGCATAGTTCCAGCCGAGGAAGTTGGGGAACTGCTTGAAGAAGTACTCGAATGTCACCATATCGTCGTCCTGGATATGGGTGTGGCCGCCCGAGGCGGGCTGGCACGAGAACCAAATGCCGTTCTGCTGGCAGACGGTACCCCACGACTTGTAGGTCTGAAAGGCGTAGTGGGGCATCTTATATTGGTTCTTCTCCGTGTCGTACTGGCACGATAGGCTCAGGTTCAGACAGATGTAGGGCCGTACGTCCTCGGGGATGAGGTCGATGATTTTCTGCGGGTCGGCCTTGTACCACACGTCGCAGTGGATGAACCACAGGGGATGTTGTGAGTCAACAGGACGCCTTTCCTGAGCCGTCAGTCCCTGCACGTTGGCCAGCAGGGCCAGCAACAGGAAAACAAGTGTTTTTTTCATTCCTCTTTCAGCAGTTATTGGATTACTGGCTGCAAAGGTACAGTGAAAACAGCACTTGTGCTATAAAAAATGTCTCACATTCCTCATAAAAATGGCTCAATAGCCCGAAAGTAGCCTGACGTACAACTCTATGGCCTGGCGGATTTCGGAGATACGGATGAACTCGTCGGCAGAGTGGCTGCGCGACGACTCGCCGGGGCCGAGCTTCAGCGAGGGGAAGGGCATCAGCGCCTGGTCGCTGAGCGTGGGCGAGCCGAAGGGCGTCTTGCCCATCGCGACGAGACGCTGCACAAGCGGGTGGTCGTGGGGAATACTCGACGAATGGAGCCGGAAGGAGCGGGCCTTCAACTCGCATTTCGTCATGTGCTTCCTCAGGAACTCAAAGACGAACTCGTTCTGATAGAACTCGTTGGTGCGCACGTCGATGACGAAGTGCAGCAGGTCGGGCACGACGTTATGCTGCGTGCCGCTCTCGACGACGGTCACCGTCATCTTTGTCGGTCCGAGCAGCGGACTCTCCTTGCGGAAGCGGTAGTCGCGCAGCCACACGAGGTCGTCCAAAGCCTCATAGATGGCATTCACTCCCTCATTGCGAGCGGCGTGTCCACTGACACCGTGGGCGTAGCCGTCGATGACCATCAGCCCCTTCTCGGCAGTGGCGGGCTGCAGGCCTGTCGGCTCGCCGACGATGGCCACATCGACCTTCGGCAGCAGCGGCAGCACGCGGCTAAAGCCATCCTTGCCCGACACCTCCTCCTCGGCTGAGCACACCCACAACAGATTGTAGCTGCGCGGGTGGCGCAGCAGGATGCGATAGGCCTGGAGTGTCGCCACCAGTCCGCCGCCGCAGTCGTTGGAGCCGAGGCCATAGAGCGTGTCGCCCTCAAGGGTAGGCTCAAAGGGGTTGCGCGTCCACGTCGAAACGGGCTTCACCGTGTCGATGTGTGCATTCAACATTACCGTCTTGCGATTGTTATCCCAGTCGGGACAGCCCACCCACAGGTTGTTCCCCTCACGACCGTTGGGCAGTCCCCACTGTCTCAGGTGTTCTTCCATCACGTCGGCTGCCGTCCGTTCGTCGCGGCTCACCGACGGCGTTGCTATCAGTCGCCGCAGCAGTCCCACTGCATCCTGTACATATTGTTCCATTGGCTCGTTCTTTTGTTGGTTGCAAAGGTAGTCAATTTTTAGATAACTACCAAGCAAATACCGAAAATCCTGCAGAATGTATATTCATTGCGCCAGTCCGACAAGAAAAGGCAAGAAATAAAGCTGAAAGTTTTGCGCTTTCGGCTTTTTTTCTTACTTTTGCAGAAAATTTTGTGTAGCTATGCAGAATAACAGCCATCTGGCCGTGCTCATTCACGAGCAGGCCAAGCAGTACGGCGACCGCGAAGTGTTGATTTATAAGGACTTCGGCGGAACGGAGTGGAAATCGTATTCGTGGAATGAATTCTCGACGGCGGTGAAGCGGGTGTCGAACGCACTGCTGAACCTCGGCGTGAAGGTGCAGGAGAACATCGGTGTGTTCTCGCAGAACTCGGCCCAGTACCTCTTCTGCGACTTCGGTGCCTGGGGCATTCGCGCCGTGACCATCCCGTTCTACGCCACCTCGTCGGAACAGCAGATTCAGTTCATGCTGACCGACGCGAAGATACGCATCCTCTTCGTCGGCGAACAGGAGCAGTATGACAAGGCGCGCCGTGTGCAGGCCACGTGCCACACGCTGGAGCGCATCATCGTCTTCGACCGGGGCGTCCGCCTGAGCGAGGAGGACAAGATGGCCATGTACTTCGACGACCTACTGGAGCAGGCGGAGGGACTGCCAAGACAGTCGGAAGTGGAGACTCTGCAGGCACAGGCATCGATGGACGACGTTGCCAACATCCTGTACACCAGCGGCACGACGGGCGACTCGAAGGGCGTCATCCTGACCTGCGGCCAGTATCACGCTGCTATGGAGGCCAACAACAAGTGCGTGCCCGTGGGCGAGGAGGACCGCGTGCTGAACTTCCTGCCGTTCACGCATATCTTTGAGAAGGGCTGGAAGATTCTGTGCCTGACGGAGGGCGCACGGCTGATTATCAACACCTATCCGCAACAGGTGCAGCAGGCGATGAAGGAGACACACCCGACGTGTATGTCCAGCGTGCCCCGCTTCTGGGAAAAGGTCTATATGGGCGTGCAGGAGAAGATTGAGACGAGCGGCGCCATGCAGCGCAAAATCTTCGAGCACGCCATCGAGGTGGGCCGCAGGCATAACATCGACTACCTGTCGAAGGGCAAGAAGCCGCCTATTGGGCTGCATTTGGAGTACGAGATGCTAAACAAGACCATTTTCTCGCTTGTCCGCAAGGAACTGGGCTTGGAGAACGCGCACTTCTTCCCCACAGCCGGCGCTACGGTGAACCCGAAGGTGGAGGAGTTCGTACACAGTATCGGCATCAATATGGTGGTGGGCTACGGACTGACCGAGTCGCTGGCCACCGTCTCGTGCAACCATTTGGGCGACCCGTGGACAGTGGGTAGTGTGGGCATTCCCATCGAGGGCATCAGTATCCGCATCAGCGATGAGGGCGAGGTGCTGCTGAAAGGCCCCACCATCACCCGTGGCTACTATAACCGCGACGACCTGACGAAGGCGGCCTTCACCGACGACGGCTACTTCCGCACAGGCGACTCGGGTTACTTGGAGGGTGGTGAGCTGTTCCTGAAGGAGCGCATCAAGGACCTCTACAAGACGTCGAACGGCAAATACATCGCCCCGCAGATGATTGAGTCGAAGATACTCGTCGACAAGTACGTCGACCAGATAGCCATCATTGCCGACCAGCGGAAGTTCGTGTCGGCGCTGATTATTCCCGTCTATCCGCTGCTGGAGGAGTATGCGCGCGAGCACGGCATCACCTTCGAGAACCGCGAGGACCTCTGCCGCAACCAGCAAATATACGAGATGATGAAGGAGCGTATCGACACACTACAGCAGCAACTGGCCCACTACGAGCAAATCAAGTGCTTCACCCTGCTTCCCCACGCCTTCTCGATGGAGCGCGGCGAACTGACCAACACGCTGAAAATCAAGCGCCGCGTGCTGAACGAGAACTATCGTAAGGAGATTGACAAGATGTATGAAGAATAGAACGAAAACGGAAACGATGAAAAGACATAACATACTGCTACTACTGCTGTTCCTAGCGTTCAGCAACCTTGCACAGGGACAGAGGAACCACAACTTGGACGTTGCCAAAAACCTGGATATCTTCAACCAGGTGTACAAGAACCTGGACCTGATTTACGTTGACACCCTCAATCCCAACGAGGTGGTATCCACAGGCATCAAGGCCATGCTCCGCTCGTTGGACCCCTATACGGAGTACTACCCTGAAAGCGAGACGAAGAACCTGAAAATGATGCTCACGGGCAAGTATGCCGGCATCGGTTCGCTCATACGCTACCACCAGAAGTTGAAGCGGGTTGTCGTAGACGAACCCTATGAGGGCATGCCCGCCGCCACCGTCGGACTGAAGAAGGGCGACATCATACTGAGTATTGACGACTCGTTGGTGACCGAAAAAGACGTAAGCTACGTCAGCAGCCATCTGCGTGGCGATGCCGGCACGAACTTCGTTGTGAAGGTGCTGCGCCCGTCGACGGGAAAGAAGATGAGTTTCAAACTGACACGCCAGACCATCAAGCTGCCCGAACTGCCCTATTATGGGATTCTTGAGGAGACGTCACCTGCCTCCTCAAAAATAGGCTACATCAACCTGAACCAGTTTACCGAGGGTTGCGCCAAAGAGGTGCGACGCGCATTCATCGACCTGAAGAAGCAAGGAGCCACGGCTCTTGTCTTCGACCTGCGCAGTAACGGCGGCGGCTCCGAGATGGAGGCTGTCGACATCGTGAACCTCTGGGTAGGTAAAGGACAGACCATCGTCGAGAACCGCGGCAAGATATCCCAGGCAAACCACTCCTATCAGACCCGTCTGGAGCCCGTCGACACGCTGATGCCCCTCGTGGTGCTCGTCAACGGCGAGACAGCCTCGGCCAGCGAGATTACCAGTGGTGCCCTGCAGGACCTGGATCGCGGATTGGTATTAGGTACACGCACATACGGAAAAGGACTGGTGCAGGTGCCGCTCGACATGCCATACAACTCAAACCTGAAGGTGACTACATCGAAATACTACATTCCCAGCGGGCGCTGCATACAGGCTATCAACTATCGCCGCGACGGCAGCGGAGGCTACCGCGAGCGGGTTCCTGATTCGCTGACCCACGTCTTCTACACCCGCGCCGGCCGTGAAGTGCGCGACGGGGGCGGCATCAAGCCCGACATTGAGGTGCGCAACGACACCATTCCCAATATTGCCTACTATCTCTCAGCCTCGGGTCAGGACTCTACTGAGGTAATGTTCGACTGGGTGGTCGACTACATCAGCCGCCACCCCACGATTGCTTCACCAAAAGAGTTCCATATCTCGGACGAGGATTTCGCCGACTTCAAGCAGCGCGTCGTCAAGAGCGGTTTTACCTACGACCCCGTGAGCCAGAAACAACTGAAGGAGCTTGTCAGCACGGCCAAAGCCGAAGGCTACTATGAGCAGGCCAAGGATGCTTTCGACCTGCTGGAAAGCAAGCTGAAGCATGATGTAGCAACTGACATAGACAAGCACGAGGACATTCTGCGGCAGATACTTGAACTTGACATCATTGCCGCCTACTATTATCAAGCAGGCAGCATCGAGGCCGGTCTGAAGTACGACAAACAGCTGCGTGAGGCCATCCGCCTGCTGCAGTCGCCCGAGGAGTACAAGAAGTTGCTGACGCCCAAGAAGGCGAAGGAAACGACACAGCTTATCGGACTGCCCAAGAAACAAACAACACCCGTTGCCTTGAAAAAGAAGCCTCTAATGACGGTATTTGACGCTATTGCGTGAAAAAACAGCCTAAATATTTGGATGTTTGCAAAAAAAGTAGTACCTTTGCACCCGTTCAGTGGAATGAGAGGCCCAGCAGGGTCTCTCATTTACATTATAAATTGACACATTTAGATGATTAACAAAGAAGTTGTAACAACATTTGTGGAAGAGTGGTTGCAGGGCAACGACTACTTCCTGGTAGACATCATTTTCGGTGCCGACGACCGTATCGTAATTGAAATCGACCACGCCGACGGTGTGTGGATTGAAGACTGTGCTGAGCTGAGCCGCTTCCTGCAGGAGAAACTGGGCGACGAGCTGGGCGACTACGAACTGGAGGTCGGCAGTGCCGGCCTCGGCCAACCCTTCAAGGTGGCACAACAGTACAAGAACCATATCGGCGACGAAGTGGAAGTACTGAAGCAGGACGGACTGAAACTGAAGGGTATACTGAAGTCCGTCGACGGCCAACAGTTTACCATAACCGTACAAGAGAAGCAGACGTTAGAAGGAAAGAAGCGCCCCGTCATGGTTGACGTGGACAAGACCTATTCGATGGACGAAGTCAAGTCCGTGAAATACCTCTTAGCTTTCAAGTAAAACGATAACGTTAACGAAAACGAAAACGAAAACGTTAACGAAAACGAAAACGAAAACGAAAACAAAAAATAATATAATGGCAACAAGAAAAGATTCGAAAGGCCCCTCAATGATTGAGACCTTTCAGGAGTTTAAAGAAACCAAGAACATCGACCGCACCACACTGGTCAGCGTGCTCGAAGAGAGCTTCCGCAACGTGATTGCGAAGATGTTCGGCTCGGACGAGAACTTCGACGTGATTGTGAACCCCGACAAGGGTGACTTCGAGATTCACCGCAACCGCATTGTGGTAGGCGACGGTGAGGTCAAGGACGAGAACAAGGAGATTGCCTTGACCGAGGCCCAGAAAATCGAGCCCGACTACGAGGTGGGCGAGGAAGTGTCCGAGGAAGTAGACTTCCAGAAGTTCGGTCGTCGCGCCATCCTGAACCTGCGCCAGACACTGGCTTCGAAAATCCTGGAACTGGAGCACGACTCGCTCTACCAGAAGTACAAGGACAAGGTGGGCAACATCGTCAGCGGTGAAGTCTACCAGATGTGGAAGCGCGAAGTGCTGCTCATGGACGACGAGGGTAACGAACTGCACCTGCCGAAGAGTGAGCAGATTCCTGCAGACAACTACCACAAGGGCGAAACCGTTCGCGCTATCGTCAAGGAAGTACAGAACGAGAACAACAACCCGCGCATCATCCTCTCGCGCACCAGTCCCATTTTCCTGGAGCGTCTGTTGGAGGCCGAGGTTCCTGAGATCAACGACGGTCTGATTACCATCAAGCGCGTGGCCCGTATGCCGGGTGAACGTGCCAAGGTGGCCGTTGAGAGCTACGACGAGCGTATCGACCCGGTAGGTGCTTGCGTCGGCGTGAAGGGTAGCCGCGTACACGGCATCGTCCGTGAACTTGGTGGCGAGAACATTGACGTCATCAACTATACATCCAACACACAGCTGTTCATCCAGCGCGCCTTGAGCCCGGCCAAGGTCAGCAGCATTACCCTCGACGAGGAGAATCATAAGGCAGAAGTCTACCTACAGCCTGAAGAGGTGAGTCTGGCAATTGGTAAGGGCGGCATGAACATCAAGCTGGCCTCCATGCTGACCGACCATACCATCGACGTGTTCCGCGTCGTCAGCGAGGGTACCGAGGACGAAGACATCTATCTGGACGAGTTCGCTGACGAGATTGACCAGTGGATTATCGACTCCATTAAGGGTATCGGTCTCGACACAGCCAAGGCTGTTCTCAACGCCCCGCGCGAAATGCTCATTGAGAAGGCCGACCTTGAAGAGGAGACCGTCGACGAAGTTCTTAGCATCTTAAGAGCAGAATTTGAATAAAAACGTGAACGAAAACGAAAACGCGAATAAATAGATGGGAGTAAGATTAAACAAGGTACTATCAGAACTGAATATAGGACTCCAGACGGCAGTGGAGTACCTCAAGAAGAAAAGCAGTCTGGGCGAGGTGAAAGATGACGCCACCCCGAACACGAAAATCAGCGACGAACAGTATGCGGCGCTGGTCAGTGAGTTCAAGGGCGACAAAGCCATCAAGAAGCAGGCCGAGATGATTTTCCCGAAGAAGAAAGAGAAAGAAAAGAAAAAGGAGGAAGAGGCTCCCAAGGTGGAGGTGCGCCAGCAGTTCAAGCCACTCGGAAAGATTGACTTGGACAGCTTGAACGGTCACACTGCCCATGCTCCTTCCACTCCTAAAGAGACTCCCAAGCCCGAGGCTGCTGCCGTGAGTCCGGCTAAGGAGGTGAAAACCGAGACCCCGAAGGTCGAGGCTCCGAAAGTGGAAGCGGTGAAAACCGAGGCTCCGAAAGTAGAGTCTCCGAAGGCTCCGTCAGAAGCGGCAAAAGAACCTGAGCCCAAACCAGTAGAAAAGCCCGAGCCTGTACCCACTGAAAAGCCTGTCGCCGACACGCCCGCCAAGGATACCGAGGAAAAAGCCGCACCGAAAGTCTTCACGTTGAAGAGTGAAACCAAACTGGCTCCGAAAGTGAACGTGCTCGGCAAGATTGACCTCGACTCGATAAACCAAAGCACCCGCCCGAAGAAGAAATCGAAGGAGGAGAAGAAAAAGGAGCGCGAGGAGAAACTGGCACAGCAGCGCAGCGAGAAGAAAAAGCGCGTGCGCATTGGCAAGGAGCGCGTCGACATCGAGGCCGAAGCCAAGAACGAGAGTCAGAACAAGAACAAGAAGAACAAGAATAAAGGCGGCGAAGGCAACCAACAGCAACAGCAGCAAGGTGGCGGCAAGAACAAGAAAAACAAGAACCGCCAGCAGAAGCCGTTGGAGGTGAACGAGGAAGACGTAGCACGCCAGGTCAAGGAGACGCTGGCCCGTCTGACCACGAAGAACCAGAACAAGAAGGGTGCCAAATATCGCCGTGAGAAGCGCGACGCCGTTCAGGAGCGTATCAGCGAGGAGATGGCTGCCGAGGCAGCACAGTCGAAGGTGCTGAAACTGACGGAGTTCGTAACCGTCTCGGAACTGGCTACGATGATGAACGTCGGTGTGAACCAGGTTATCGGCACTTGTATGTCTATCGGCATCATGGTTTCTATCAACCAGCGTCTGGATGCTGAGACCATTAATATTGTGGCCGACGAGTTCGGTTTCACAACTGAGTACGTCAGCGCTGAAGTTCAGAACGCCATCACTGAGGAGGAGGATGACGAGAACGACCTCGTAACCCGCGCCCCGATCGTGACGGTCATGGGTCATGTGGACCATGGTAAGACCTCGCTGCTCGACTTCATCCGCAACACCAACGTCATTGCCGGTGAAGCTGGTGGTATCACGCAGCATATCGGTGCCTACAACGTGGAACTGAAGGACGGCCGCCAGATTACGTTCCTCGACACGCCGGGTCACGAGGCCTTCACCGCCATGCGTGCCCGTGGTGCCCAGGTGACGGATATCGCCATCATCATCATTGCTGCCGACGACTCGGTGATGCCCACCACGAAGGAGGCCATCGCCCATGCTCAGGCAGCCAATGTACCGATGGTCTTTGCCATCAACAAGATTGACAAGCCGGGTGCCAACCCCGACAAGATACGTGAAGACCTGGCCAACATGAACCTCCTGGTCGAGGACTGGGGCGGTAAGTACCAGTGTCAGGAAATCTCAGCCAAGAAGGGTATGGGTGTCGACGAGCTGCTCGAAAAAGTACTGCTCGAAGCCGAGATGCTCGACCTGAAGGCCAACCCCAACCGCAAGGCTACGGGAAGCATCATCGAGAGCTCACTCGACAAGGGCCGCGGCTACGTGTCAACGGTGCTTGTGTCGAATGGTACGCTGAAGCAGGGCGACATCGTCGTTGCCGGTACCAGCTACGGCCGCATCAAGGCCATGTTCAACGAACGTAACCAGCGCATTGAGGAGGCCGGTCCCGCCGAGCCTGCCATCATCCTCGGTCTGAACGGTGCTCCTACTGCAGGTGACACTTTCCATATCATGGAGACAGAACAGGAAGCCCGCGAAATTACCAACAAGCGCACTCAGCTGCAGCGTGAGCAGAGCCTGCGCACAACGAAGACCCTGGGTCTCGACGACATCAGCCACCGTATCGCTCTGGGTGAGTTCCATGAACTGAACATCATTGTCAAGGGTGATACCGACGGTTCGATTGAGGCTCTGGCAGACTCGTTCATCAAGCTGTCTACGGAGAAAGTACAGGTGAACGTCATCGCCAAGGCTGTGGGACAGATATCAGAGAACGACGTTATGCTGGCCTCTGCTTCAGATGCCATCATCGTCGGTTTCCAGGTACGTCCCAGCGGCGAAGCCCGCCGACTGGCAGAGCGCGAGGGTGTGGAAATCAACACCTACAGCATCATCTACGATGCTATTGACGAGGTGAAGTCTACCATGCAGGGTATGCTCGATAAGGTGAAGAAGGAGATTGTCACCGGCGAGATTGAGGTCAAGCAAGTATTCAAGATTTCGAAGGTGGGTACTGTTGCCGGCGGTCTTGTCACCGAGGGTAAGGTACACAACAAGGACAAGGCCCGCGTCATCCGCGACGGTATTGTCATCCACACTGCCGCCATCGATGCCTTGAAGCGTTACAAGGACGACGCCAAGGAAGTGGCTACTGGTCTGGAGTGCGGTATCTCGCTCGTCAACTGGGGCGATATCGAGGTGGGCGACATCATCGAGACCTTCACTGAGATAGAGGTAGAGCAGAAGCTGTAGAATGGGGAAGAAGCCTAAGAAAGTGCGTTCCATTGCCCGTCGCCTGACGCGTCGGATTGGTCTTGCACAGCTCATCATCTTGGGACTCGCCTCCTGGTTGATTTACAATCTCTCCAGAAAAATTGTAAAAGAAGAGGAGACGGATCTTTACCAGAGCTACCTCAAGGTGTCGAACCAAGGAGTCAGCCGGGTGCTGTCCGATATCATGGCGAGCACCACCAATCGTGTGGATGAGATTCAGGATCACTTGAATAATCCTGACGGGCTGAGCGACATTATGCGTCGCATCGTGGAAAGCAATCCCCGCATACGGAGTTGCGGACTGAGTTTCGTGGCTGACTATTACCCGAAAAAGGGTAAACAATTTTGTCCGTACGCTGTACGTGATGACAATGGCGACATCACAACCCGAGTGAGAAGCAAAGCCTCTCAGGACTATCTGACGTCAGACTGGTTCATGGAGGCTCTTGCTGCTGACTCAGCCTATTGGTCGAAACCGTTTGTTGACGCTACTGACTCCGTCACTCCGCTGACAGCCTATATGATTCCCATCCACGACAAGCGGGGCAATACCGTTGCCATCTTGGGAGCCGATCTGAAGCTCAATCTTTTCTGTGGCCGTGAGATAAGTGGAGTCAACGTCAACGGACGAAACGTCAGAGTGTATGTGGGGGACTCACGTTCTACCACAGGTAAGGGCAACAACGTCGATGAAGATGATAACGACATCTGGTCGGAGCGCCATTGGCGGTTTGTCAATTACAATTTCATCATCGACAGCAACGGCACGTTCATTGCTCACCCCGACAGCGACCACATCGTCCATGATAATTATTTCATTCTTGCCAAGGAAACTAATGACACCATTGATGACCACATTGGTCACCAGATGGTAATGGGAAAGGAAGGAACATACATGAGCAGTGAAGAAGAACCCCTTTACTTCGAGTTCTTCGACATGAAAGGCTCCTCGGCCTACATTTTCTATCAACCCATTGCCCACACCGATTGGTCAATAGCTTTGGTTGTGCCCCGTTTCATGATCGATGGCATTGCCATTGCTATTGGCGTTGCCCTCTTGATTTTCATCGGTCTTGGGCTTTTGGTCGGGCGCATTGTGGGACGGCTTGTTATCAAGCGTACCATGAAGCCGCTAAGTAAATTGGCCGACTCTGCCAACGAAGTGGCAAAGGGTAACTTCATGACGCCATTGCCTGTTATCAAGCATAACGACGAGATACGACAACTGCGCGACTCGTTCGAGGGTATGCAGCACTCTCTTACAGAATATATGGAGGAGCTGAAGGCAACAACAGCTTCGAAGGCCGCTATTGAGAACGAACTGAAAGTGGCCCACGATATACAGATGTCAATGCTGCCAAAGACATTCCCACCCTATCCTGAGCGTAACGACATCGACATCTATGGCACGCTGGCACCGGCCAAGGATGTGGGGGGAGACCTTTTCGATTTCTATATCCGCGATGAAAAACTCTACTTCTGCATCGGCGACGTCTCAGGCAAGGGTGTACCGGCTTCGTTGGTGATGGCAGTCACCCGTTCACTATTCCGCAACATCTCTGCCCATGTG
>Ga0265298_10005699_pt1 | contig 15529 bp, 11 predicted proteins | sample AusTroGonzalo_MG_3_FD_193486 | JGI IMG/M metagenome (GOLD analysis project Ga0265298, IMG submission 193486) | Bovine rumen microbial communities from tropical cattle in Woodstock, Queensland, Australia - Gonzalo_01 | ecosystem: Host-associated > Mammals > Digestive system > Stomach > Rumen ... | reverse complement strand
CATCCTTGTCTTTCAACAAATCTGTATAAACTCTTACATATTCCTCCCAAGTCACCTCTTGCTTGTGCCATTGGTCAAGCAACTCTTTTGTTGGGGCGAAGTCGGTGATGTGCTTGTAAGGAATATGACAAATCTCCTTAACGAAAAACTCCAAATCTTTTCCCTTTGCAAAACCTGCCAGCTGACTGCCATTGCTTATGCGAACATCTACCAGTTGCTTAACATTATTATTCCTTAGCAAATTAAAGAATTGCTCGGCACTTTTCTTGGTAAATCCGATGGTGTATAATGTAATCATATCAATAATCCTCTTCCAATTGCAATTCTGGTTTATATCCTATTTCTTTGTTTTTCAATCGATAAGCATCATTTCTTTGGTCTTCTTGCGAATAAGTTCCAAAAAGAAGATCAACTTCTGGAAGACGATATTTCCGAGAATGCAGAAATTGGTTGATCATCTCTTTTTCCAGCGAAATATGAGAGGCCAAAGTACCGTCTTTCAGAATGTGTTGTACATCAAGACCCAGATCATAAAAATAACGTGAAACCATTGAGAAGCGATGACATTCCAAAGGATCCGCCTCAGAACACATGAGAGCAATCTGATACCCTTTTTCCAAACCTTTCATCAATCGCGTCGCGCCTTGCTGAAAAAGCGGGGTTTTGACAGCCTGTTCAAAATCCACTTGTCCATCTTCGTCTATACTATCGGTGCGTCTTGCACCAAACTCGTCTCCAAAATGCAAATACTCGATTCCATGGCTTTTCAAAAACCATTTCAGAGCCTCTTGGTTGAATTGCGGCGAATACTTGCTGGCAGGCACACTCCTAACATCAACAACACAATTGACACCATATTGAGACAACAACGCAAGAAACTCTTCCTGTGTTTGACTTGAATGGCCTATGCTATAAAGCCTGTAACCCATTATTATACAATTTAATTTGTTCCGAATGCAAAAATACAAAAAAACTCTCAATCACCCTCCAATCTCATCCAACTCCAACCACCTCAGTTCCTTTTCATCCAACAAGTCCTTGATCTCCTGCAAACGGTTGCCCATTTCTTGCAGTTTCTGGTAGTCGGTTTCGTTATTCAAGGCTTCTGTTAAGCTTTGCTTTTCGGCTGCAAGGGCTTCCATCTCTTGCGCAAGCACCTCGTATTCACGCTGTTCCTTGAAGGTACGCTTCACCTTCTCGCGCTGCTTCACGGGCCGCGGCTCTTCCTTCTTTTGCGCCGACTTCTCTTTGCGTTCCTCACGCTGCTTGGCATCCAGATAGTCCTTGTACTGGCTGTAGTTGCCCATGAAGCCTTTCACCATGCCGTCGCCTTGGAACACAAAAAGCTGGTGCACCACCTGATCCATGAAGAAACGGTCGTGGGAGACCACCAATAGACAGCCTTTATAGCCCTGCAGGAAGTCCTCCAGTTTCTGTAACGTCAACAAATCCAAGTCGTTGGTGGGCTCGTCGAGGATGAGGAAATTGGGATTCTGCACTAAAATGGTGAGCAGATAAAGTCGCCGTTTCTCGCCACCGCTGAGCAAGGCCACAGGCTGACGATGCATCTTGTAAGGGAACATGAAATGCGCCAACAGCTGGTCAGCGGTATAGACTTTGTCCTTGCCGTAGGTCATCACCTCGGCGATATCGCGCACGGTGCTGATCACCGTCTTGCTCTCGTCAAACTGTATGCCTTCCTGACGGTAATAACCGTAAGTGACGGTCTCTCCAGTCTTCACACGACCTCGGTCGGGCTGCATGGCACCTGTGATGAGGTTCAAGAAGGTGGACTTCCCCACCCCGTTCTTGCCTATCAGGCCGATGCGCTCGCCACGCTTGAAGACATAGTCGAAGTCCTTGAGCACGGTAAGGTCGCCAAACGACTTCGACACATTGCTGAGTTCCAATATCTTGCCACCGAGCCTTTGCATCTGCAAGCCAAACTCAAGACGTTCGTCCTGTTCTTGGTATTTGGAGCGTTCCTTCAAGTCATAAAACGCGTCGATACGGCTCTTCGACTTGCTCGTACGGGCTTGCGGCGTGCTACGCATCCACTCCAACTCGTATTTCAACAGCTGGCTGTTACGCTCGGCTGTAGCACGTTTCACCTCCTCGCGTTCGCGACTCTTTTGCACGTAATAGTCGAAGTTGCCATTGTGGGTGTACATCACGCCTTGGTAAAGCTCAAAAATCTTATTGCACACCCTATCAAGGAAATAACGGTCATGTGTCACCATCAGCAGCGTCATGCTCGACTGGGTAAGGAACTTCTCTAGCCACTCCACCATCTCCACATCAAGGTGGTTGGTAGGCTCGTCAAGAATCAGGAAATCGGGCTCATGTAGCAGCACCAAGGCCAAAGCCAGACGCTTTATCTGTCCGCCAGATAGCTCGTCGACCGACTGCTCCAAATTGGTGATGGCAAAACGGGTCAGGTACTGCCTTGCTTTGAGGTGTTGTTCGTCATTAAGGTCGGCCAACAAGTCCGAGATGCGCGTTCCTGCGGGATACACGGGCAATTGCTCCAAATAGCCGATTTTGATGTCATTGGCATAGGTAATCGTCCCCGAGTCGGGCGACTCCTGCCCCACCAGAATCTTGAGCATTGTCGACTTTCCCGAGCCGTTTGTGGCAATCAGCGCGGTCTTGTCGCCTTTCTCAATACCGAAGGTGACGTCCTCAAACAGCGTCTTGATGCCGTACGACTTGGATATCGCGTTGACCGACAGGTAGTTCATTTCGCAAACCGCTTAACGTATTCGATGGGATACTGCGACTTCTCGGAGACTTGCTCCACCGTCATGCCCGAAGCAAACATCCTCTTGATAACGACATCCATGGGCTCGCCGACTTCAATGATATGGAAATCAGGGTCATAGAAGCGGATGATACGCTGTCCCCAAGGCATCTCCTCAACGCCATGAACATACTGAATCTCAGGGACTTCCTTCAGGTATTCGAGGAATCTGTCAAAGTCCTCCTCTTCAAAATAGAGTTCCACGGCATTGTTCTTACGACGCACATTGTCGGTATGAATCATGGATTTCCATTTCTTCATCTCCTGCAGCGCGAAACCGCCTTCAAATTGGACGTTCTCGCCAAAGTTCATGGCAACACGGTCGCCTATCACCTCTTCGTAGAAAGTGATGGCTTTTTCCATATCGGTAACCGCCAATAGCGGGCATTTGAATTTCAGCATAATTCTCAGTTTTGATAGCGCAAAGATAAAAAAAGCCTCGCATCCGAGGACACGAGGCATCATCTTTTATGAAAAAACATTACTTTTTTGCTTCCTTGGGCAGCACCGCAAACTTGTAGATGCAGAGCTGATGGTACTCCTCGTCAGGTCTCAAGATGGGCATGGGCGACAACGTCTCATGGTTGATGGCATCAGGGAAGAACTGAGGCTCGAGCGCCAGTCCTTCACGGTAATTCAAGGTCTTGCCGCACTTACCCGTGCCCTTGCCATTAAAGAAGTTGCCACTATAGAACTGCATACCCACTTGGTCACTCCACAGCTGCATCTCACGGCCACTCTTCGGGTCGGACAGCGTGGCGTTCCAAGTGTAGGCCTTTACATCGTTCTTGTCCACAATCCAGTTGTGGTCATAACCTTTGGCGTTTCTCAACTGTTCATCGTCGGCAGCAATGTTATCGCCAATAAGATGCTTTTCGCGGAAGTCGAAAGGAGTATTCTTCACACCTGAGAATTTGCCGTTGGGAATCAAGTGCTCGTCAACGGTGGTCATATAGCGAGAGTTGATTTGCAGCTCTTGGTCGAGAATGGTGCCATTGCCTTCGCCCTTCAGGTTGAAGAAGGAATGATGCGAGAAGTTGCACAGCGTAGGTGCATCGGTAGTGGCTTTATAGCGAATCTGGAACTGGTTGTCGTGGGTCAGCGTGTAGCTCATCGTCACGTCAAGGTTGCCCGGGAAGCCATCTTCACCATCGGCAAACACGGTGTGCATCTCAATGACGCTATCGTTAACCGAAGTCACGTCCCAAACATGCTTGTCGGCACCAATAAGACCGCCATGTAAAGTATTCTCACCATCATTCTTAGACAGCTGATATTCAACGCTGTCCAAGGTAAAAGCACCATTGGAGATGCGGTTGGCACAACGGCCGACCACAGCACCAAGATAGCGTTCACCGCTATTGTTCAAATACTTGTCGATATGGTCATAACCCAAGACGATATCCTCAAAACTGTCGCGTCTGTCAGGCATCCAAAGGGCGACCACGCGGCCACCATAGTTGGTCACCTGCATCGTCAAAAAACCATTGTGCAAGGTATAAAGCGACACTTTCTTGCCTTCCACTTCTGTGTTGAAGTATTCGGCAGGAATCAATTTGACTTCTTTCTTCCGATTGCAACCGACTAACAATAAAGCGATTGCAAAAACAAATAATGCTTTTTTCATCTTTTTCGATTCAAATCCTCAAAATTGGCTGCAAAAATACAAAAACTCTACAATCCATGCAACACATTTTTGTTTCGACAAGCTCATCAGCCTATTTAGTTCTCACTACACCTTGATAATCAACTTCTTTGTGCTTACGCAAAAACTCAATCATCATCTCTTCCGAGGTCATGAACATGCTCCGTCCGTCGTCTTCGCTCTCGATGTTGACCGTAGAGGCCATGTAGCTGTTTATTGCCACCTTATACATTTTTTTTGTTGAGAAGTTCTCGCCCTCCATTTCAACCCACACATTGCGGCCATCATCGTCAACGGAATAGGTCATGCCCGACACATATGAGGGATAGCCGCCGTTTTTGCGATAAGAGTTCACAATGAATTTCTTCACCTGCGCGCCAGTCATCTCGAACACCACCACATCGTTGTTAAACGGATCGAGGCTATAGATGTCCTTCACCGTGATGGGTCCCTTCTTCAGATAGTTGATGCGAACACCGCCCGTGTTTTGGAAGGCGAAGTCTGCACCACTGACTTCACGGATGGCATCAGTCATCATGCATCCCAACTCCTGAGGCGTCTCAAACTTTGATTTCGCCACGGCGATAGGCTCATTCAAGGCCGGCGCATCGTTGAACTCATTCACCAACTGCTGAATCTCGGGTTTCTCTTTACGCACTTTATTGACATCCAATACGATAGCTTCTTTTCCAATCACTTTATGGTTCTTCACTCTCAGTTTCACCAAGGTAGCATATTTCAAATGCGAGCCCGACTGAGTGATGAGCACGCCATTGGTCTCGGAAGGCTTTTCAACCAATGTGTGGGAATGGCCGCCGATGATGGCATCAAGCCAAGGATTGGCCTGAGCCAGTTCCAAATCGTCCTCAAAGCCACAATGCGACAATAGAATCACCACATCGTTGTCGTTTCTAAGGTATTTGTAATCAGGCAGCACCACCTCGGGACGTTTGAAACTCACCTCTTTTATCTTGTCTGGATGCGTCCCAGGAATGCCGTCGTGGCGGATTTCAATCATACCTACCACAGCCATCTTCACGCCTTGATGTTCCATCGTCACAAAAGGCTTGATATTTAGGTTAACTGCCTCTGGGACAAACACATTGGCACAAATGAACGGGAATTGGGCTCTTTCCATGTCGTTCCGAAAATTGTTGATATCTCCATCCCATTCGTGGTTACCGACAGCACTAAGGTCAAAGCCTACCTTGTTCATCAATGTGATCATAGGATAGTTGACAGGCTCATATTGGTCATTTACGGGATTGCCCGTGCGATTGTCGCCCGCCGAGAACAGCATCATGTCAGGATAGATTGCCCGCAGACTGTCGACCATTGCGGCGAATTTCGGGAACATGTCGATGCTGGAGTGCATGTCGTTGACCGAAAGGATGACGATTTCCGTCTCATTTTGAGGCTGTTGGGACTTCCTTGATGTTTGTTGTTGTTCGGACGCTGATGGCAACTCACATCCATAAAACACTATGAAGCAAAGTGTTACGAAAAGAATGAAATGGCGTTTCATAAGTAATACCTGATTATAATGCCTGCAAAATTAGGAAAAAAGTATTACCTTTGCGCCGTCATGTCGAAGAAAAGCCGAAACGAATACCCGAGCGGAAGCCGGACGAGTTGGAAGGTGGTCATCACCTACCTCTTCGTCATTGCCCTCTGCGCGGCTTTGTTTTATTACATTTTCAACCTCAGGAAGAGCATAGAGAACCAACGTTCCAATATCAACTCTCAGCACGACGCTCTTAACTGGGTCAACGAATTCACCAAAAACGTGCATGCCGCACAAAACGCAGCCAACCTCTACGCCTTCACCGAGCAGGCCAAATACAAACGCGAATTCAACACCTACCGGGACGCCATCAAAGCACAATCCGATTCACTCCTTTTGTTTGAAATCAGCGATGACAACAAATTGATGGTAAATGAGATAGACAACCTCATTAAAAGTAAAGGTCGAATCAGCAACGAGCTATCAAAACAGTTCCATGACTTCAATCCTTTGGCCGAATTTGACCGTACCATCGATGACTACCGCCCCCCGAAACCCGAAGAAGAAATCGTGGTCACCACCGTATCGAAAGACACCATCATCCATGTGCCAAAGAAAGCCGAGAAAAAAGGCTTTTGGGGACGTGTCGGCGACGTGTTCAGTTCATCGGAGGAGCAGGAAGACAGCATTGTACATATCTCCATGGAGCGCACTGATACGCTTCGCATCCAGCACCAAGGCCAAGACTCAATCAATATTTTGGCCAACCTTCGCGTTCTTTCTGACAGGGCCAAGACCGAGTATTGGAAAAAAATCAAACAATACGAGAAAAAGACGCAGGAGTTAGTGAAGGCTGACAATGAGCTATCGGAACAAATCTCTTCCTTATTAATACGCCTCAACCAAGAGATCCTCGACTCCACCATCACCGAAATCGAGAAAAGTGAGGAAATCATCCAAGAAAACACACATTATTCCATCCTCATCGGCGCGGTCACGTTGGGACTTATCATTATTTTCATCATACTGATAATCAGCGATGTAAATAAAGGTTACAGGGCTCGACGCGCCGCTGAGGAAGCCAAGCGGAAGACCGAGGAAATCATGGAAAGCCGCCACAAGCTGCTGCTCTCTGTTACACACGACATCAAGACACCTTTGAGCTCCATTATGGGTAACGTGGAACTCATGGACAAGACCGGTAACGAAAAGGAATTCAGCTCCATACAGCAGTCCGCCGACCACATCCTCAACTTGTTGACCAACCTCCTTGAATATTCGAGCCTTGAGCAAGGCAAGTTGCAAATCAACAACGAAGTCTTCAACCTGCGTCAGCTTTGCGACGAGACCGCCGAGATGTTTGAGCCCATCGCACGCCACAAAAACTTGCAATTCATCTATGAGCCTTCCTTTGAAGAGGATTGCACTATTTTATCCGATAGGCTGAAAATCAAGCAGATACTTAGCAACTTGATTTCCAACGGTATTAAATACACCTTGGAAGGCAGCGTTACCTTCAAGGTTCGAATGGGTCGCAACCTGATTGTTTTCGACATCACCGATACGGGCGTAGGCATCCCACAAGACAAGTTGGAAGAAGTGTTCAAACCCTTCGTGCGCATTGAGACCTACAACCAATTCGCAGAAGGCAGCGGCTACGGCATGTCGGTCGTCAAAGGTCTCGTCGACCTCCTCGGCGGCGAGATCCACATCGAGTCAGAAGTCGACAAAGGCTCGCATTTCGAAGTCAGAATACCCGTTGGCAGCGTTGAGTCACAACTTGAAGCAAAAGATGAGGTAACAGAAGACAACAAAAAGAGCCTTAATATATTAGTTATCGATGACGACAACACCTTGCTATCCGTCATCGACACCATGTTGCACCGACTCGGGCACCAAGCCATCCCATGCAGGTCAAAGAGTGACGTGGAAAGCGCCGTAGCGCAAATCGCTGATTACGACTATATTCTCACCGACCGCGAGATGGGTGCCCTCTCCGGCAACGACATCCTTCATATTTTCAAAGAGACTGACGCCAACAAACCCGTCATCCTGATGACTGGACGCGTAGAATACACCAACGAGAAAGCCAAGGAAGAAGGCTTTGATGGATTCCTACAAAAACCGTTTAATTTAAAGCAGTTAGAAAGCTTATTCGGAAGTGTTGCTTCAAGTGAAAACGAAGAAGAAACCGCCTTCCCCGACTTCCCTGCCTTCAGCGAAATGATGGGCAACGACAAAGAAGCCATGACCGACATTCTGACTGTTTTCGTGCAATCGACGGCCAACGACTTAGTTTCAATGAACACTTTAATTGAACAATCTGATTTTGTTGAAGCTCAAGGACTTTGTCATAAGATGTTACCCATGTTTATCCAGCTGGAGCGCGACACCACCTTCCTGGCTAAGATGAATGCTATGCGTGGCAAAAACGAGACCGAAAACGACTACCCCAACTGGAAAGAAGACGCAGCCCAATTCATGACCCAAACCGATGAATTGATGGATTTGTTAGCGGAAAAGTACGGAATTGGATAGTTTACAGCTCTATACCGTAAAGATGCATCTTATTATATAAGGTCTTACGGTCAATCTGCAGCAGTTTGGCCGCCACGGTCTTGTTGCCCCTCGCCTTCTGCAAGGCCGCCTCGATTTGTTCCTTCTCATGCTCAGGACGCAAAGCCCAATCGTCCTCAACCGTAGCGATGACCGTCTTCTTGTTGGGCGGACTAAACACCGGCAGGTCGTCCATCTCAATGTTCTCGCCTTCAGCGAACAGCACGCAACGGCGCAACACATTGCGCAACTCACGCAGGTTGCCGTTCCAACGCTGTTCCTTCATGCGCTGCAAGGCATCCTCAGCAATACCTTTCACATTTTTGCCCAATTCTTCGTTGGCCTGGCGGATGAAGAAGGCCGTCAACTCATCGAAGTCCTCCAGTCGCTCGCGCAAAGGCGGCACCTCGATAGCGAACTCATTGATTCTGTGGAACAAATCCTGACGGAAACGCCCTTCCTCAATGGCTTGTTCAAGGTTTTCGTTGGTAGCAGCAATGATGCGTACATCCACATGGATGTCGGTAGCCGAGCCCACAGGCCTCACCTTCTGTTCCTGCAAGGCGCGGAGCAGTTGCATCTGCACCTCGTAAGGCAGGTTGCCCACCTCGTCGAGGAACACCGTACCTCCCTTGGCTTGCTCGAAGACGCCTTTCTTGTCGGCGATGGCCGAAGTAAACGAGCCCTTCAAATGGCCGAACAACTCGCTGGGAGCCAATTCCTTGGAGAGGCTTCCACAATCAACAGGAATAAATGGGCCGTCTTTGTATTGGCTCCTGTCGTGAATCATGCGGGCAATGTATTCCTTGCCTGTGCCGCTCTCGCCGAGAATCAGGACGGAAAACTTGGTTGGCGCCACCAACTCCACATGTTTGTAGAGCCGCAACATGGCGGGGCTGTTACCCTTCACCCATTGCTTGTTGCCTGGCACAAAGGTATCCTCCACCTCTTCGTCGGTAGACGCTAGCGCCGCAGCGATCTTTTCCTCCAACACGCTCGGATTGATGGGTTTCTTGAGGTAGTCAAAGGCACCAAGTTTCATGGCTGAAACGGCGGTCTGCACCTCAGCATAGCCTGTCATCACGATGATGGGCACCTTGCTTTTCAGCTTCTCGCGCACCCAGGTCATCAAGATGATGCCGTCGCCGTCGGGAAGACGCAAATCAGTGAGAATCAAACCAAAACCTCCATTAGAGATTTCAATTTTCGCCTGCTCATACCGCGACGCAAGCACTGCCTCATAGCCATTCTTCTTCAGCCAAGTCTGAATCATCATGCCGAAGGAGGCATCGTCTTCCACAACAAGAATTCTACATTTCATGGTGCAAAAGTAACACTTTTCCGTTGATTCCACAAGATTACACACAAAAAAAGCCCCACATTGGGGAAATGTGAGGCAATTTTAAAAAAATTGAAAACGAGCAGTTCCGTTAGAAACGGATTTTTATTTGATGGATACTACCAAATAATTCGACATACTCCAGAAAGCTTCCTTGTCGAGGATTTGAAGGGTTTGAGCCCCGTTGTCATCCTCTACAATCTGATAGCTGTTATCTGGATGGGTGGTCATGACTTTGGCCTTCTTGGTATTCAAAGGAACGGTTTCCAAATCGCGCTTGTTGCCTTCTCTGAACTGGCTTTTGTCGAAACCTTGTTTTGAAATCTCGCTGGACTGGAACAATCCGCCCTTGCTAATCACGCCCTTCTCCACCAGTGCTTGATGTGTTGCGATGCAAATCCACACCGTGTTCAACATAGCGTCCTGGTTTTCGATGGTAGCCTGTTGTGCTGCGTTCTGGACGGCCATCACATCCAAGTTAGTGTTTAACTCGTTGATGTTTTCGTTCAAATCCGAGACCCGTTCATTCAACGTGGCAATCTGTTCCTTACTTTGCTGCAGTTCATCCTTCAGGCTGGCGATATAGGTGTCTTTTTCTTCCAATTGCTTCTTCAAGCGACTCACCGTTTGGTTCAAAGCCTTTGAGCTTGCACCCTGTTCGGCCAACTGTTTCTCAAGTTGATCGATTTTCTTACGATTCTCCTGCAAGGTCTGCTGGATGGCATTGATTTCAGAAACAGCCTTATTGGTATTGCCCTCTTGGTTTTCCATCATAATGATGTTTTCTTGGGCACGCACCGCCTCCAAGGCAGCCTCAATCTCGTTGATGGTGTTCAAGGCATTGTTGAAACCACCTTTGGACGCCACGGCTTCCGTATACAGGGAATCGCGCTCCGCCAAAAGCGCTTGGTATTTTTCAGAGTGTTCCACATCGCATGACGTAGCCATCAAGCCAGCAAAAAGCAAGGAAACCAATGTTATTCTGTGTTGCATAACCGCTCAAATTTGAATCACCTTATTTATATAGCATAATACGTGCCACAATAACGAAACACATCGAAAACAAAGGTTATCAACACTTTATGTTCATTTCTACAGACACCACAGGTTGTGGAAACATGTGGAAAGCCACAAACACACTCAATAATCGTGGAAAACTGGGGAATCTACAGATACACAAAACCTGTGCTCTTGTGGCGTGGCAAAGGGAAGATGGAGGTGTTCACATCGGGATGCACATGCTTCTTGCGAAACTGTTGATAAAGGCACTGCATGGCCCGTTCTGGGGTGTTGTTGTTCTCGCTGAGATGGCACAGCATAATGTTTTTCATGCCCGAATGATAGATGTCGGCCACAAACCTTGCCGATTCCTCGTTGCTCAGATGACCAAAGGGACCTGATATACGCTGTTTCAAAATATACGGATACGAGCCCTTCTCCAACATTTCCACATCGTAGTTGGCCTCGATAACAAGGTTATCAGCCCTGCGGATCTGCTCCTTCACCACCTTGTCGAGCATCCCTATGTCGGTGGCGATTGTCAAGGTATGTCCCTCATAATTAAAATGATAGCCCACTGCTCCTCTCCCATCGTGCATCACAGGAAAAGCCTCCACCGAAATGCCATACATATCAAAAGGTTGCAAGGTCTCGATTTCGTGGAAAAGTCCTGTATCGACATTTTTCGTGGCCTTGCCTTCCACAAGGCCTTGCAGACAATCGGAATGGGCATAAATCGGGATGGGATGGTTTTTGGTCAGCACCTCCAGGCCTTTCACATGGTCGATGTGGTCGTGCGTAATGAGGATAGCCTTGATGTCGCTGATACGCAAGTCGTTCTTTTTCAGCCCTGTAATGATTTGCTGCGCAGCGATGCCCACATCCACCAAAACGCCTTCGTCCTGCTTGCCCACATAATAGCAGTTGCCGCTACTGCCCGAGGCAAAGCTGCAAAAGACAAAAGGCGAAAGACAGGAGAAAAGGTCCATCTGGGTCAATTTTGCCGCAAAAGTAATGATTAATTCGATTTTTGTCTATTTTTGTCCATCAAAATTATCAACAATGGAAAACAACTTTGACCCTAATGCCGCCGCCGTTGCCGATTCGGGCATCTACGGCCTGCCTTGCACCGCCGAGGAAGCACAGATCATCATCATCCCCGTCGAATGGGAGCTCACCACGAGCTACAACCGTGGCACCGTCGACGGTCCCGCAACCATCATGGAGGCCTCTTTGCAGGTTGACCTCTGCCACCACGACTACCCTGACCTTTGGCAGAAAGGCATCTGGATGGATGAATTCCCAAAGGAGCTGCGCGAGCTGCATGACGAGATGGCTCCATTGAGCGAAGAAATCATCAACGCCCTGTATGAAGGCACGATAGACGACGAGCCGGAACGTTATGCCGAGCTTTATCAGCGCATCGAGACCGCCACGGAGAAGAAGAACGCCTGGCTGCTCAACCGCATCGCCTACTGGAAGGAACAGGGCAAGGTAGTGGGCTTGTTGGGCGGCGACCACAGCTGCCCCCTCGCCTATCACCAATACCTATATAAACAAGGCGTGGAATACGGCATCCTGCATGCCGACGCCCACTGCGACCTACGCGACGCTTTCGAGGGCTTCAAGTATTCCCACGCTTCCATTTTCTACAACACCCTGAAGTTCGACACCGTCAAGCGGCTGGTGCAGGTGGGCATCCGCGACTACTGCCATCAGGAGAAAGCCTTGGCCGAGAGTCAGCCCGAGCGCATCAAAGTGTTTTTCGACCGTGACTGCCGCCGTAGAATGTACGAAGGCTCGACTTGGAAAGCCATCGTGGACGAGATGATTGCCGCTTTGCCCGACAAGGTCTACCTCTCCATCGACATCGATGCCTTAGACCCGAAGCTCTGTCCCAATACAGGTACGCCCGTGCCGGGTGGCTTGGAATACGAGGAGCTGATGTACCTGCTCAACCGCATCCGCGAGGCTGGCAAGGACATCATCGGCTTCGACCTCTGCGAGGTCTCGCCCTCACCCGACGGCGGCGACTGGGACGGCAATGTGGGCGCCCGCGTCCTCTTCCACCTCTGTGGCGTGGCGGCTCGTTAATTACGGATTTATTTCACCTTCTCCAGCGTCCACCACTCGGGCCAGAGCTTGTGGGCGTTGTAGAGCTCTATCTTGCCTCCGTTCGTGGCTTGGCCTTTGTAGAGGTCGAGGCAGAACGACGTGTTGCCGGCTGTCTTCAGGATGTACGAGCCGTTGTCCAGGCGCTCGGGAATCCACAGCTGGTTGTCGTTGCCCAGGTATTTGTAGAGGATGATGTCGGCGTTGTTGCTGTAGTTGAAGCTCTTCACGTCGAGGGCAAAGTTGGGGTCGACCATGCTGCGGATGGCTATCTTGCCGTCCTTGTGAGTCACCTTCCACTTCTGCGCGTTGGTGTTCTGCCACTTCCAGAGGTGCACGACGCCGTTGTTGACGGCCTTGCCGTCCTTCAGGGTGAGCACATACTCGGGGTTGTGGGTGAAGCGGATGACGTAGACGCCGTCCTCCACCGTCGGGCTGTTGGCGTTGCTGTAGTGGTTGTTGATGTCGCTCATCTTGATGCCGAACTTCTTGGCGCCCTGCTCGATGTTGAAGGGCTTCACGTCTGAGGTGCCGCCCTTGCAGGTGATGTTCTGCCCGGGCTCCAGCACTGTGACCTTCTTCGTCTTCTTGTTCGTCACGTTGACCTTGCCGGCAAACAGCCACACCTTCGACTCGGTGCCCGTCTCCTCCAAGGCGAAGATTGTGCCGTTGATACCCGAAACGCATTGCGACATCTCGAAGACGATTGACTTTCCTTCCGCCAACATTTTAATGTTGCCCCACATCCTGCCTGCAAGCATTTTCAACTTGCTTTCTTGTTTGTCCTCAGTATAAATAACCAAAATGCTTTCAGGTTTGATGACGTATGTGCTCATATCCCACAAACCCAAAATGGCGCTCGATTCTTCCTCGGTCTTGATGCGGTCGCATTCATAGATTTCTGTGTCAAGGTCTACAAACTCGTAGGAATCGTCTTCCGCACAGTTTGGGCGTATTTTTACCTCACCATAAAAGTCGTTGAAGCGGATATGGCTGTCGGTCTTTTGGTTGTTTAGCCTTTTCATGCACTCGCAATCAGGGTCATCTATACTAACGTGTTCAGGCTTTGTCTCGGTCTTGGGGGTGGGTTTGTCTTTGACGACTTGAAAACTCGCTCTAACAACAAGGCCTACTTTAGAATTAACTGGATAAAGTTTTGCTTTGACTTCCACAATTCCAGCTTCCTTGGGAACGGTATAAGAAAACCCTGCTGACGAGACATCCTTTTCTTTTTCTAAGTGCAGTCTGTTGCCACGAAAAATCGCATCATGTGTGACGCCGGCTTCTAGCTTAGCTTCAGCAATTTTATAGGGATTGCCGTTTGGTTTTGTACCATTTGCTTTGCATTGGAAGGTGATAACGTCGCCTGGCCTCACTTCGAAGGTGTAGCCACGAGACCGCCCGCCATCATTACTGCCTTGGTCTTTGAGGGTTCCGCCCGAGAAGCTGTAGGTTATTCCAGCCCCATCGGCTGATACCTTGCCGCTGGTTTGTGCATTTGCCACCAATGCCGCCATCAGCAGCACGAGGGTGGTGAGAGTAGAGAGAAGTTTGTTCATATAATTCAAGATTTAAAATTCAAAATTCAAAACTCAAGATTTTGGGGCAAAAATAGGGAAAAATTTGGAAACTTATTTTCGCGCGTTTTCTTTTTGCTGTTCCAGTTCTCTAACCGTGCGTTCCACTACCTGCTCAAGTTGGTAGGTGGATACGCCAAGTAGCAGGCAATGTGTTTGCAAAGTTGGTGACTGCCGCACCTTGACTGCCGAAAAGATTGGCCGAGATTTGGTCCTCAAGTCTACTACGGCTCCAACCCTCTTCTGCCACTTTATTGACGTAATACAAAGCCTCCTCAAGTGTCTTACTTTTTGTAAATATCGTAACATGGTGAAACCAAGGAATCTGTCCAAATATCTCGGGCATTTTTAATTCTTCAGCAGGTTGCTGAACAATTTCTTCAGCAGGTTGCTGAAGAATTGTAACTTGCTCATGATAAAACTGATACCAACGTTTCATGTATCTGAGATTGGCAGAAGAGAAACCCGTCTCATTGGGAAATGCCGTCCTCAAATCAAGGCTCAACTGATTAAAAAAGTCACTGCCCCATTTGCTTTCTGCACGCATTTCTACAATGTCTCTTCCCATGCTCCAATAAAACTCCAGCATGGCAGTATTCACTCGCACTGCCGCTTTCAATTGGCTTTGGCGGAAACGCTATTTGATGTCAGCCATCCATTGCACATAGCCTTCGTCGGCGGTCATCATGTCACGGGAAACAAATGTCGGTTTGTCGGTCATCTTTCAATTGAATTAGTGAAACGCAAAGATACAAAAAAAACAGCTCCATGACGGTTTCTTTTCCCTCATCTTTTTCAACACAAAACATTTTTCTTTATCTTTGCCCCAAATTATAAAAACCATTGCCCAATGGCACTGAACAACATTTTCACTCGGGGCGGAAACCGAGAAAAGCACTTCTTCCCCACCTATGTCAAGCAGTCGGAGACGGCACAGGTTGCCGCCAAATATCTCAAGGAACTCGTCAAGAGCGACGACCCTGACGAGCGCCGACTG
>Ga0265298_10005698_pt1 | contig 15531 bp, 11 predicted proteins | sample AusTroGonzalo_MG_3_FD_193486 | JGI IMG/M metagenome (GOLD analysis project Ga0265298, IMG submission 193486) | Bovine rumen microbial communities from tropical cattle in Woodstock, Queensland, Australia - Gonzalo_01 | ecosystem: Host-associated > Mammals > Digestive system > Stomach > Rumen ... | reverse complement strand
ACGGCTGATACATATTATTCCAGAGCGTGAAGATTTGGGCATAGGTGGCTGCTGGAATGTGGCTATCAATGATGATAGGTGTGGCAGGTTTGCCGTTCAGCTGGATTCCGACGACCTTTATTCCTCACCGAAGACGCTGCAGCAGATTGTGGATGCTTTCTATAAGCAGAATGCCGCGATGGTGGTGGGCAGTTACCGGATGTGTGACTTTGAACTGAATACTTTGCCACCGGGTCTGATAGATCATAAGGAGTGGACGGACGACAATGGCCCCAATAATGCCCTGCGTATCAATGGCCTTGGAGCTCCTCGTGCATTTTTCACTCCTCTTTTGCGACAGATTCAGTTCCCCAATACGAGTTATGGCGAGGATTATGCCCTCGGCCTGATCTTTTCACGGCACTATCGCATCGGACGTATCTATACCGAACTATATCTGTGCCGTCGTTGGGGTGGAAACAGTGATGCCGCCCTTAGCATCGACAAAATCAATGCCAATAACCTCTATAAAGATCGTTTGCGCACACTCGAAATTGCAGCCCGCCAGCAGATGTTGCAAGGCAAACAGGAACTGATGGCCGATTCTCCTTTGCAGCGTTTCTTCAACCGTCAATTGGAGAAGTGGGAAGCAGCCCGCCAACGTTATCATGATCTGCGTAGTGCCAAGACTCGTGAATTGGCAGTGGGCGCCTATAGTATCCAAGTGCAGTGGAATCCTGCCCGGATGGTGTCTACGGGTGCCAAGATCGATCAGAAGACCATCGCTGAACGGCCTTGCTTCCTTTGTGAGAAGAATCGTCCTAAGGAGCAGATTAAAAAGGAGGTCGATGGTCAGTATGAGTTGCTGGTGAATCCCTTCCCGATTTTGCAGCAGCACTTCACCATCCCTTCGTTAAAGCACCAGCCACAGCGGATACTCGACTCGTATGGCGAGATACACAAATTGTTGGAGGAATATCCAGAGATGATGGTTTTTTATAATGGTCCGCTGTGTGGCGCCTCGGCTCCTGATCATGCCCATTTCCAGGCAGGTACCAGTGGCCTGCTGCCACTTCAGAAGTCGTGGCAGCGATTGTCGCGCAATCTGACACCACTCATCAGTCTGAACGATGATGAGGATATCTCGTTGATTGATGATTATCCCTGCACGGCCTTGTTGATACGAAGCCGTTCGCAGTATGGCGATGAGCAATTGTTCCGCCGTTTCTATGAGGCCCTGGAAGGAGTCAGGAGTCAGGAGTCAGGAGATAGTAGCTATGAGCCGATGATGAATATTGTCAGCTGGCGTAGTAACGATGATTTCCTGTCGGTGGTGTTCCCACGAACGAAACATCGTCCTGACTGTTATTATAAAGAAGGTAATGAGCAGTTTATCATCTCCCCGGGCGCCCTCGATATGGCTGGACTCATCATTACCCCGCGACAAGAAGATTATGAGCGCCTGACACCAGAAATGGCATTAGGTATCCTCGATGAGATGACCCTGAAGGGCGAGCCTTTGCAACGATTGATTGACTCGTTGAAGGCTCAGGGCGGCAGCAAACTCTCCACTCTCAACTCTCAATTCTCAACTCAAAAGGAACCTAACGTCACAGTGGGCATTGTCAGTGCTGAGAAGATATCGTTTGTGCTCAATAAACCCTATACCGCCAAAGGTGAGGTCCTCACGGGCCTTCAAACGGTAGAGTTCTTCGAGGGTGGTATTCTCTGGCGCGGCAATCAGTATCGTGAACTCACTTTCACACCTCAGGACGACGATGCTTCCTTCTCGCTGCACGATGTTACCATCGGGGTGAATTTCCATTGGGAACGCAAGGAGACACAGGTATTCTGTAGCACCCTCCGTCTGGTGGTTGAGGCCGATAAGATTGTGGCCATCAACGAGTTGCCTGTAGAACGTTATCTCACGAGTGTCATTTCCAGCGAGATGTCGGCCACAGCCTCTTTGGAGTTTCTGAAGGCACATGCCGTGATCTCCCGTTCGTGGCTTCTGGCACAGATGACCAAGCGTCAGCGACAGGAAAAGGGTGGGGCTTCGTTCTTCTCATTTATCAAGAAAGATGATGAATTGATTCGTTGGTACGATCGCGACGACCATACTATTTTCGATGTGTGTGCCGACGACCATTGTCAGCGTTATCAGGGCATCACCAAACAGTCGAGTCCGGCTGTGGAACAGGCTGTTTTAGCCACTCGCGGACAAATATTGGCCTATGGGGATGAAATTTGCGATACGCGCTTCTCGAAGTGTTGTGGCGGACAGACGGAAGAGTTCCAATATTGCTGGGAGGATACACCGAAGCCTTATCTCGTATCGTTCCACGATCCCTATTGCAACACCAACGACAAGCATATCCTTTCGCAGGTGCTGAATGATTTCGATCAGGAAACGCCCAATTTCTATCGTTGGACGGTGGAATATACGCAAGAGCAGCTCTCTGAACTCATCAACCGTAAGCTCAAAGACGACTTCGGCATCATCACCGACCTCATTCCCTTGGAGCGTGGTAAGAGTGGCCGTATCTGGAAACTGAAGATTGTGGGAACCAAGAAGACCTTCACCATCGGTAAGGAACTGGAAATTCGCCGTGCCCTGAGTGAGACCCACCTCTTAAGTTCTAATTTTGAGGTCCAGAAGGAGGGTGACCGCTTTATTCTCCACGGCTCTGGGTGGGGTCATGGCGTAGGTCTTTGTCAGATTGGTGCTGCCGTGATGGGCGAGCAGGGCAAGACCTACGACGAGATCCTGCTGTTCTATTATCGTAATGCAGAAATAAAACAACTCTATGAGTAATCATAATTCTCAACTCTCAATCAACTCTCAATGATGAAAAAATCCCCTTGGGCATGGGTGCCCACCCTTTATTTTGCGGAAGGTCTGCCATATGTGGCGGTGATGACCATCTCTCTAATCATGTACAAGCGTCTCGGCCTGTCAAATGCCGACATTACCCTTTATACCTCATGGCTCTATCTGCCTTGGGTTATCAAACCATTGTGGAGTCCATTTATCGACATTATCAAGACCAAACGTTGGTGGATTGTCGCCATGCAGTTGCTGATAGGTGCCTCGTTAGGCGGTGTGGCCTTCACCATTCCAGGACCTTATTGGTTGCAGGGCTCACTTGCTTTCTTCTGGCTAATGGCCTTCTCGAGTGCTACTCACGACATTGCAGCCGATGGTTTCTATATGCTGGGACTCGATGAGCACAAACAGGCCTATTTCGTGGGCATCCGCTCCACCTTCTATCGCATCGCCACCATCGTGGGTCAGGGTCTGCTGGTGATGTTGGCTGGCAATCTGGAGGTGCTCACCCGTAATGTGAAGTATTCATGGAGTCTGATGTTCTATGGCATGGCAGGTCTCTTTATCGCTTTCTGGCTGTGGCACCACTATATCCTACCGCGCCCGAAGGAGGACCGTGGTATCGAAAAGATGCATGGGGCACAGATCATGCAGGAGTTCTGGACTACGTTGAAGACCTTCTTCCAGAAACCTCAGGTGTGGGCAGGCATCTGCTTTATGTTGTTCTATCGCATGCCTGAAGGCTTGTTGGCCAAGGTGAGTGCGCTGTTTCTCATCGATGCCACAACCAATGGTGGCTTGGGCCTTTCGCCTGCAGAATACGGACTAGTACAGGGCACAGTAGGTGTCATCGGCCTGACTCTGGGTGGTATCCTTGGTGGCATCGTTGCGAGTCGCGATGGTCTGAAACGTTGGCTCTGGCCCATGGTGATGGCCATCACGCTACCCGATTTGGTGTATGTCTATCTGGCCTATGTGCTGCCTCAGAGCCTGTTTATTGTCAACATCTGCGTGTTTATCGAGCAGTTTGGCTATGGTTTTGGTTTCTCGGCCTATATGCTATACCTTATATATTATAGTCAGGGTGAGCACAAAACGGCTCATTATGCTCTCTGTACAGCCTTGATGGCTCTGTCAATGATGATTCCTGGACTTTTTGCAGGTGCCTTGCAGGAGGCTGTGGGTTATAGCACGTTCTTCCTCATCGTTATCGTGGCCTGCTCAATGACGTATATCGTCTCCTCATTGTTGAAGATTGATCCTGAATTTGGAAAGAAAAAAGACGGCTTAGATTCCTAAACCGTCTTGATAGCTTGCGTCTACCGCCTTGCTCTGCAGAATGCGAGAGTAGGGCGGTACGTCGTGTGTGAGCCAGATGTTACCACCGATGGTCGAGTCGTGGCCGATGGTAATACGGCCTAATACCGAGGCATTCGAATAGATGGTCACATTGTCTTCGATAATCGGGTGACGGGGCACATTCAGCATATTACCCTGTTCGTCGTACTTGAAGCTCTTAGCACCAAGTGTCACGCCCTGATAGAGTGTTACGTGGTTGCCAATGATACTGGTCTCGCCGATCACCACACCCGTACCGTGGTCAATCGCGAAATATTCGCCTATCTGGGCACCTGGATGGATATCGATACCTGTCTTCGAGTGTGCCTGTTCAGTAATGATGCGTGGAATTACAGGCACCTTCATCTCGTGCAGACGGTGGGCAATGCGGTAGTGCGTCATCGTGTTTACCACGGGGTAGCAGAAAATCACCTCACCATATGTTGCAGCGGCAGGGTCGTTGTCAAACATTGCCTGGATATCGGTATAGAGCAGACGCTTGATTTCTGGCAGCGAGTCAATAAATTCCAGTGCCAGCTTTTCGCCAGAAGCCTTGACATCATCCTCAGAACACTCTTCACAGAACTGCAGGCCGCGGGCTATTTGTTGGCGCAACAGCTGGTATAGCCGTTCCATACTCACGCCAATCTGATAGGCCCGTAGTTGCTCATCGGGCTGGCGTTTGTTGAAATAGTCGGGGAAGATGATGCTCTTGATCAGGTTCACCATTTCCTTCACGTCCTCTACCGATGGCAGCGGCGTTTCTGTCGATGTGGGCATCATCCGGATTTCGTCTTCAGTATGCTCTGAGAGCACGCCTACATTTCGGCGCAGCGTCTCATTGATTTGTCTCTGTTCCATACTTATGTATTGGTTTTGGCTGCAAAGATAGTGCAAATCGCGTGAAATACAAAATAAATCAGGATTAATTTCTGTCTAACATTTGGAACTTTCGCTTTTTTTGTGTACTTTTGCAATCGAAACCATCAACTATTCTAATTTTTATTAATTACAACTTATGATGAAAAAACTATTTTTGCCTCTTCTGCTGATGGTAGCAGTCTCTGCCAATGCGGCAGACAACAATCCTGTGTTAACAATTGAAGGTGGTCAGGTACAGGGCGTCTTGGCTGACGATCATCCTGACGTGTTTGTGTATCGTGGCATCCCCTATGCCGCTCCTCCCATCCGTGAGAATCGCTGGAAGGCTCCTCAGCCCGTTGTGCCCTGGAAGGGTGTGAAGATTTGTGATACCTTCGGACGTCCGAGTTATCAGGCTATTCAGTATACTGGTGGTTATTACACTGAGTGGGGCTATGGTAAGGAAGCCGCTTTCAGTGAGGACTGTCTGTATCTGAATGTATGGACAAAGGCTCCTGGTCAGGTGAATAAGAAACTGCCTGTGGCCTTGTGGATTCATGGTGGTGGCTATCGCGAGGGTTTCGGTTCTGAACCCGAGTTTGACGGTCAGGAGTGGGGTGCCAAGGATGTGGTGCTTGTCTCTATCAACTATCGTCTTGGCATCTTCGGTTTCCTCGTACATCCTGCATTGGCTGAGGAAAGCCCGAATAAGGTGTCTGGTAACTATGGTATCCTCGACCAGATTGAGGCCCTGAAGTGGATTAAGAAGAATATTGCTCAGTTTGGTGGTGACCCCAACAACGTGACGATCTTCGGACAGAGTGCAGGTGGTGGTAGCGTTCGTACATTGTGCGAGAGCCCTCTGGCTCGTGGCCTGTTCCACAAGGCTGTCATTATGAGTGCTCAGGGATTGAGCATTCCTAATCCTAATGGTGGTGGTATGATGGGTGGCCGTTATAGTGGCGGAAGCATCGAGGATGCCGCTAATAATGCCAAAAAGATGTTCGATTGGGCAGGTATGACTGATCTGCAGAAGATGCGTCAGGCCTCTACGGAGACTGTCTTCGCATTGCCCACTATTTACCAGCAGGCCAACAGTGCTGGTCAGCAGCAGCAGGGTGGTATGATGGGTATGATGCGTATGGGTATGGGCTTCATGCCGATGCTCGACGGCTATGTCAGCAAGAAGAGCTTCGACGATGCTACCCGCGAGGGCACATTGGCTGATGTACCTTATATGATTGGTTTCACCCTCAATGATATGGGAAATATGGCTCCTAACATCGCCGAGTTCTGTAAGGTTCGTGCTGAGAAGGGCGGTAAGGCTTGGGCTTACGAGTTTGCCCGTCCGTTGCCCGATGATGGCAGCCATCCTGAGGTGACCCAGCGTCTGCGTGGTGCTTTCCACTCTTCAGACTTGTGGTTTGTATTCAAAAGCCTGAAGCATTGCTGGCGTCCTTGGACCAAGGGCGACTGGGATCTCTCTGAGAAGATGCTCACCGCATGGACCAACTTTGCCAAGTACAGTGATCCTAACGGCCCAAAGGGTGGTGCGTGGGCTCCCTGCACAGAGAAGAATCCTAAGTTCATGGTGTTCAAGCTGAACGACAAGGATGCAGAGGCTTCTGTCTTTGGCGAGCCAGAGATTGCTCCTCAGCAGGGCTTTGGTGGTTTCGGAGGCTTCCCAGGTGGTGGCAGACCTGGTGGCGCAGGCGCAGGTGCTCCTGGCGCTCCTGGTGCTCCAAGAAGATAATGCTTGAAATTAGCATATAAATAATCCCCGTCAGATTTGGCGGGGATTACTTTTATCTGATGAACAACAGTTCTCGGTATTTCGGTAATGTCCAGAGACCGTCTTCGACAATCAACTCGAGTTTATCAGCGTGGGCTCGGATGTCCTCCATAATGGGACAGACTGTATCGTGATAGGCAATAGCGCGTTGGTGGATGTCCTCGATATGATTGGCTATACGACGAGCATTGTCGAGCTTGTCAGCAAGTTCCTCCAGACTGTCAGTACGCATTTCTATCTCGTCGATAAGCTTTTCCTTGATGGCATTGCCACTGCGCCCGATGGCGAGTAGACCCTGCACATTCTTGATGAGCATGCTTTGGTAATGGGTGGCCACAGGTACGATATGGTTGCGGGCCAGGTCGCCCATCACACGGGCCTCTATTTGTACGGTCTTGACGTAGGTTTCCCATTTCACCTCATTGCGGGCTTCGAGCTCCTTGCGATTCATTACCTTTGTGCTCTCAAACATTTGGATGCTCTCTGGGTCGAGGTAGTGCTCGAAGATTACTGGACACGACTTCTCCACATCAAGTCCGCGCTTGGCAGCTTCGGCTACCCATTCGTCGCTGTAGCCGTTGCCGTCGAAGCGGATAGGCTTACAGGTCTTGATGTCATCGCGCAGCACGTCGATGATGGCGTGGAATTGGGCGGTGTGGCCTGTGCCTTCTGAATACTCTGATTTCTCTGAATACTCGGAAATCTTCTGATCCACACGCTTCTTAAAACTGACGAGCGCTTCAGCGACAGCAGAGTTGAGGGCTATCATCGCCGAGGCGCAGTTGGCGCAGGAACCAGGCGCACGGAACTCGAAGCGATTACCTGTGAAAGCAAAGGGCGACGTGCGGTTGCGGTCAGTATTATCGATGATGAGATCTGGAATCTGTGGGATGTCAATCTCCATACCTTGTTTGCCTTTCAGCGTGATGAGCTCGTTGTTGTCAGAATTCTCGATATGGTCGAGGAGTTCGGTGAGTTGTTTCCCAAGGAAAGAACTGATGATGGCGGGAGGAGCCTCATTGCCGCCCAGACGATGGGCATTGGTGGCACTCATAATGGAGGCCTTCAGCAGACCGTTATGCTTATAGACACCCATCAGCGTTTCAATGATGAAGGTTACAAAACGTAAGTTCTCCTCTGGGGTCTTCCCTGGGGCATGGAGTAATACTCCATTATTCGCCGTCAGGCTCCAATTATTGTGCTTACCTGAACCGTTGATGCCATCGAAGGGTTTCTCATGTAGCAGCACGCGGAAACTGTGATTGCGTGCCACGCGCTTCATGAGCGACATGAGCAACATATTATGGTCGACGGCCAGATTACATTCTTCGTAAATAGGTGCCAGCTCGAACTGGTTGGGAGCCACCTCATTATGGCGCGTCTTACAAGGAATGGCCAGTTCCAGAGCCTGAATCTCGAGATCCTTCATAAAAGCCTGCACACGGTCAGGGATGGTGCCGAAGTAGTGGTCGTCCATCTGCTGGTTCTTGGCACTCTCGTGGCCCATCAGCGTGCGGCCTGTCAGCATCAGATCAGGACGGGCGGAATACAGTCCTTCATCAACGAGGAAATACTCCTGTTCCCAGCCTAAGTTCACCTGTACCTTGTGTACATCATTATAGAAATACTGGCAGACGTCTGTAGCTGCTTTGTCTACAGCGTGGAGCGAACGCAACAGAGGTGCCTTGTAGTCGAGGGCTTCACCTGTATAGGCGATGAAGATGGTGGGGATACAAAGGGTGTCGTCGATGATGAACACAGGCGAGGTGGGATCCCAGGCTGAATAACCGCGGGCCTCGAAGGTGTTACGGATACCACCATTAGGAAAACTGCTGGCGTCAGGCTCCTGCTGAACCAACAACTTTCCACTGAAATTCTCCACCATACCACCTTTACCGTCGTGCTCCACGAAGGCATCGTGCTTCTCAGCTGTGCCCTCGGTGAGAGGTTGGAACCAGTGGGTATAGTGGGTGGCGCCCATCTCTAAGGCCCACTTCTTCATACCTGCAGCCACAGCATCGGCGATAGAACGGTCCAGACGGGCACCATTATCGATTACGTCGATGAGTTTGGCGTTGACATCGGCAGGCAGGTATTTATACATCTTCTCTCGGTTAAATACGTATTTGCCGAAATACTCCGAAGGGCGTTCTGAGGGTGCCTTTACTTCTAAGGCTTGTTTCTTGAAGGCCTCTTCGACAACTTGGAATCTAAGGTTGCTCATGTATTGGGTGTTTGAAATTTGCGATGATATGATTTGTGTGTGATTACAATGAGCTGATGGAAATGCCGAAGACCAGGTTGGCGCGCTGCAGGTAGGGGTTGGTGTGCAACTCCACGAAGACTGGCAGTTTGAATTTCTTGAACTCGAACTCTTTGGTAGCGCGGACAGAGGCCAGATTGCAGGTGAACGACTCACCATACATCCAGTCGCCTCGTGTGTAAGTTTTGACCTTGCCGGTTTCCGTCACGACTTGTTCCTGATAGGTGGTACCTGCACTTTCAAAAGGTGTGACACCTGCACGGACATCCCAATCGATACCTCCAAGCTTGAAGGGTACGCTCAGCTCAATATAGGTGGAGTAGGCACGGCTCCCGTCGATTTTGAAGTCGTTGCCGTAAAACATCGTATAGGCCTGTAGCGAACCGTACTTACAGGTATAGCCGATATTGCCCTCCAACTGATGAGGACATTCCGTCTCACCGCCATAGTAGAAATAGCGGTTTCTGGGGTCGACGTCGGCCGTCCAATAGTCGGTTACGCCGATATTGAAACCATAGAGACTGTAGCCGAGGGTCACATCGAGATCCTGTACGCCACCATCCTTTTCAAGTGGATTGCTGCCTTCAATATCCAGAGACAGTCCCTGCCAGGCAAGGTTCAACTCTGGCTGAATACTGACACCTGCCATATCTATACCACGCCACATATAGCGGCTGACGAGATCGGCAGAAACGGTGGCAGTGACTTTGTCCTGTGCCGAAAGCGATGCCGGCAGAAATGTTATGGCTGCAAGAGCCAATGCAAATAATTTTCTCATATTAGTCGATGTATCTTTTTATAATGTCTTGATATTCGTCTATGCGACGGTCACGGAGGAAGGGCCACCAGCGACGCACTTGCTCGGAGTGCTCTATATCGATTTCTACGATGATGCTCTCTTCTTCATCCGTCGAGGCCTCGTAGACCAGTTCGCCCTGAGGACCAGCCACAAACGAAGTGCCCCAGAACTGTATGCCATTGGTCTGACCAGAGGGGTCAGGCTCGAAGCCCACACGGTTGACGGTGATGACGGGCAGACCGTTTGCTACGGCATGTCCACGCTGTACCGTCTGCCAGGCCATGCGTTGGCGCTGCTGCTCCTCAGCCGTATCGCTCGACTCGTAGCCGATGGCTGTGGGATAGATCAACAACTCAGCCCCCTGTAATGCCATCAGACGTGCTGCCTCAGGATACCACTGGTCCCAGCAAACCATCACACCAAGACAACCCACAGAGGTCTGAATGGGATGGAAGCCCAGATCGCCTGGGGTGAAGTAGAACTTCTCGTAATAGGCAGGATCGTCGGGGATATGCATCTTACGGTAGATGCCTGCTATGCTGCCGTCTTTCTCCAGCACCACAGCCGTATTGTGATAGAGTCCTGGAGCCCGTTTCTCGAAAAGTGAGGTAACGATTACTATGCCGAACTCCTTAGCCAGTTCGCCGAAGAATCGGGTAGAGGGGCCTGGGATGGGCTCTGCCAGGTCGAAATTGTTGACATCTTCTGTCTGACAGAAGTAAAGCGAGTTGTGCAGTTCCTGAAGCACGATGAGTTGTGCCCCTCGCTTGGCCAAGTCGCTGATGCCTTCTGCTAATCGGAGCAGATTGTCCTTGGTGTCAGCGGTGTTGTGTTGCTGCAAAAAACCTATCTTGAGTTCTCTCATAAACACTTCAATTTTTCAATTCTTCAATTCTTGGGAAATTGCATAGTGCAGCAGTGGACGGATCCGTGCTGCTTGATAATCACTTGGCTGTCTATGGGCACCATCTCCCTGTCTGGGAAAGCCTCGCTGATGATACGGATGGCCTCGGCATCGAGGTCGGGTTGCCCGTATGTGGGGCAGAGCACTGCCCCGTTCAGAATGAGGAAGTTGGCATACGTGGCTGGCAACTTGTACCCTTCGTCGAAGATGGGGTGGGGCATCGGCAGTTTCAGGAGTCTGTAAGGCTGGCCTTCGAGTGTCCTGAGGGTTTTCAACTGTTCCTCCATCAACTGCAACTCTGCATATTGCTCATCATCAGGGTCGTCGCAGCCCACATAGACCAAAGTGTCATCAGGACAGATGCGCACCAGCGTGTCGATGTGCCCGTCGGTATCGTCGCCTGTCAGTTGTCCGTGATCTATCCAGACGATGCGCTCCGCACAGAGGTCGTGCTTCAGGCGTGTTTCTATCTCTTCTTTCGTCAGAGGCTGGTTCCTATGAGGAGCCATCAGACAGCCTGTTGTGGTGAAAATCGTGCCCTTGCCGTCGCTCTCGATGGAGCCGCCTTCCAACACGAAGTCCAGACAGTCCGTATATTCACCTTCCACAATGCCTGCCTCATACATCCTGCGATTGATGGCATTGTCATTGTCAGCAGGGAATTTCTCGCCCCAGCCATTGAAACGGTAGTCGAGCAGACGGTGGTGACCTTCGTCGTCGGTGAGGGTGATGAAGCCGTGATCGCGTGCCCAGGTGTCGTCGGTGGGACAGACAAAGCGCAGCATATCTCTCGCAGCATCCTTTGGAGCCACCACGATCAGTCGTTCACGCTTGGCAATCTCACGTGCCATCTGGTGATAGGTCTCAATGATATCATTGAGAATAGGTGCCCAATCGGTATCGGCGTGCGGCCACGTAAGCTGCACGCCCCATTGGGGTTCCCATTCGGCTGGAAGTCGCCATCTTCTGGCCCTGTTTTCTGCCTTGTTGCTCATATTTTGGCGCAAAGGTACAAAAAAGTTCATAATTCATAATTCATAATTCATAATTATTTTGTATTTTTGCAGCAAATTATTGGTATGTTAGAGGTAAAAGACGCAACAATCGCCGTTGGAGGGCAGATATTGGCAACCGGACTGTCGTTTATGGCGCGAGACAGGCAGCTCACCTGCATCACGGGTCCTGAGGGGTCTGGTAAGACTACGTTGTTGCGCACGTTGATGGGTTTTCTGCCTGTCAGCAGCGGCTATGTGAGTGTCGATGGCGAGTTGCTCACCGTCAAGTCGTCGCAGGCCTTCCGCAGAATGATGGCCTATTTGCCTCAACAGATACAAATGCTCCGTCATCAGTTGGAGCCTCCTGAGGCGCCAGTCTGCGAGGCTGACGATTTTGGACTCTGGAATCCGTTGCCCCCAAAGGGCATTGTTGCCAGCCAACCTGCGCCGCTGCCCCCAGACGACATTTTCCGACTGGCAGAGCAGACGTTGCAAGAGGCCTCCGATAAGCAGATCATCATTGCCGATGAACCTGCAGCACGCCTCACTCCTGAACTGGCAGAACGTATGCTGCAACTCCTTCGTAATCAGGTAGATGCAGGCAAGACGGTGCTGGTTGCCAGTCGCCGTCCTGTGCTGGTGGATCATGCTGACTTGGTCATAGAAATGAATCAAAACACGTATTGACGATGGTATTACATATTTTCTTAGCACTGCTCTTATTGCTCATCCCCGCAGGAGCATTATTTGTTTTCGACCGTTCCCTGCTACAGAACTTGGGTATAGCCGTAGGACGTATGGCGTTTCAGTTGTTGGCGCTCTGCCTGATTGTCTGGGCTTTGGTGAAGTACGACAATATCTGGCTCAGCCTGTTGTGGCTGTTGCTGCTGTCTGTGGTTTCTGGCGTGCTGGCGCTCCGTCGAATGAAACTTCCTATGGTAAAGTTTCTCCTACCCGTCAGTGCAGGCTTATTAGTGAGTGCCTTGGTGGTGGGTGCTTATCTGTTGTGGGCTTGTCTGCCTGCGGAGAAAGGCTTCGGAGCCAGGTGGTTTGTGCCTGTGATGGCCTTATTGGTGGGACAAACGCTGACGACGCTTATCCGAGGTCTGAGCACCTATCAGTCGTCGTTGAAGGCTGATGAACAGCAATATGAGTTTCTGCGTGGTAATGGCACCAACCATCTGCAAGCTGTGCTGCCCTTTGTGCGCAGGGCCTTGCAGCAGGTGTTCGCTCCTACAGCAGCAAATCTCTCCGTGATGGGTGTCTATGCTATGCCGTTGTTGCTCTGTGGTATCTTTATCGGGGGTGTCACACCCATCAATGCCTTTATTGTGACGCTGATGTTGATTGCGGGTTGTCTGGCAGCCTCCGTCATCGCCCTTGCTGTCACCCTCTGGCTGGCCGATCGCCAACTCTTCGACAAATACGGCAAACTGAAATAAAAAACAAACCCCTCAACCAGTTGGCTGAGGGGTTCTTGTTATTATTCACCTAACTTTTTCCCTGACATGAGGAGCTCCACCAATGGACGATCCTTGAAGGTGTGGCGCTGCTGATCCCAGAAGCCGAAGTCTGCATCGTAGCACCAGGTGGTCCAGGCAATGTTGAACTCGTCGAATACGGTCAGCATGTCGCGTGTCCAGTTGTAGGCCAATTCGCGGTCCACAGGCTCGTAGACACCCCATTCGCCACAGAACAGTTGCAGATCGTATTTCTTTGCAGCCTCGATGGCATCCTTGAACTGCTCGCGGATCTTGTCGATGTTCCACACTTCCTCGGTAAACGGCTTCAGCTGGTCCTTAATCTCAGCGGGCGCAGCATCGAAATCTTCCTTCGATACCAGCACACCAGGATAGTTCACCTTGCCCTTATACTTTCCTAATGGTGTCCACCAAGCGCCGTAGTGGGTGAGAATCATCGGATTATAGTAGTGGAAGGAGAGGATGATGTTCTTGTCGCCCTCGGGCACCTTCAGGAACTTCATCGTCTCATGTCCCTGCCACATATTCGAACCAATTACCAATGTACGCTGAGGCTCTAACTCACGCAGGGCTTTGTGAACCTTTGCTACAAGCTGGTTCCACTGCTCATGCTCCGGGGCTACAGGCTCGTTCATAAACTCGTAAGCCACCCAGTCGCAACTGCGGTCTTTCAGGAATTCTGATAACTGACGCCACAGATTCAGAAGTCCCTCCTGCGATTCCTCCGATGTGAAGAGGGTGTTGGCAGCTTGGTCTTCCTCGTTCACGGCATTGAAATAGTGCGAACGGATGATGTGCAGGTCGACGATGGCGCGGAGGTCATACTTGCGGGCCCAGTCGAGGGCGTTGTTCAGCAAATCCCAAGCCTCAGGCAGCTTCTGCCCCTGCTCATCCCAGAACTGCACCTCGTCGATGGGGATGCGCACGAAGTCGAAGCCCAGGTCGTGCAGACGCTCAAAGTCGTCTTCCTGGATATGCAGCCTGCGGGCCTCGCCACGCTGCTCTGACTGCGAGAGCCAGTGGCTGACGTTGGTGCCGCGCTTGATGCGGAAATTATTCACTTGTCCTGCCTCGTCCTGAGCCTGATTCTGGCTCTTGTTCTGGCAAGACGTGGTTACAAACAGGGCCATGATAACGATGGCCAGCGACAGAAAATACTTCTTCATATCTCAATGTTTCTAGTTTATTCGGCACAAAGTTACAGAAAAAGATTGATATTCGAAAATATTTTTGTACTTTTGTGGCGAAAAAACAAAGTAAAGGATGAAAAAGACTGGTTATTTGTGGTTATTATGGGTGCTGACGGTCCTCGTATGGTCGTGTAGAAACAGCAAAGTAGAGGTGCCTCAGGAGACTGTAGATCAGTCTTCGACGACTTTTTATAATACCAAGGTTTCAGAGTCGAAGAAGGCTGAGGTGCAGAAGGTGAATCCCATCACGTTCTATGAGCAGCCCGCACCATTGACAGACCGTCCTGAGCAGATTCTCAAGCGAAAGGGCTACACCACGTCGTACAACAGTAAGACGAAGACCCCCAACTGGGTGGCTTGGCATCTGACGAAGGCTCATACCTATGGCGACAACCAGCGCAAGAACGAGGTGTTCTTCGAGGACGAATCCATCGAGCGCAGTCAGCGGGCTACTGACAACGATTACTACAACTCGCGCTACGATCGTGGCCACATGTGTCCTGCTGGCGACAATAAGTGGGATGCTCAGGCCATGCGGGAATCGTTCCTGTTTACGAATATCTGTCCGCAGAACCACGGGCTGAACAAATACGAGTGGAATGATTTGGAGATTCAGTGTCGCGATTGGGCGCGTGAATACGGTGCCATCGATATCGTCTGCGGACCAATCTATAAAGCGACTGGCGAGCAGAAAACCATTGGACGCGGCAAGGTGTGGGTGCCGGATGCGTTCTTCAAGGTGATCCTCTGTCGGCAGGGTAAACCAAAGGCCATCGGCTTCATTTATCGTAACGAGGGTGTGAAGCAGACTCAGGCGGAGGCCCTGCGCTCCGTCGATGAGATTGAGGCCCTCACAGGCATCGATTTCTTCCCTGCCCTCGACGATGAGACAGAGGCCCGCATCGAAGCCAAAGCAAATCTTTCAGAATGGTGAATGTATAGTTATTGCCGGATATTCGTTAAAAACTTCTAATTATTTGCTGTGCCGAGGCGATGTCTCGGCTTTTCTTTGTAATTTTGCAGCGTGAAAATAAAAGAAGTGCTGAGCGCCCTTGAACGTTTCGCGCCTCTGCCCTTGCAGGAAAGCTGGGACAATGCTGGC
>Ga0265298_10005696_pt1 | contig 15535 bp, 6 predicted proteins | sample AusTroGonzalo_MG_3_FD_193486 | JGI IMG/M metagenome (GOLD analysis project Ga0265298, IMG submission 193486) | Bovine rumen microbial communities from tropical cattle in Woodstock, Queensland, Australia - Gonzalo_01 | ecosystem: Host-associated > Mammals > Digestive system > Stomach > Rumen ... | reverse complement strand
CTGACCTCATCAACGACTTGATTCTGAAATCTCAGGAACTACTCGCCAAACACCCATACAATCTGGCGAAGGCTGCAAAGGGTGAGCGACAGGCCAACAGCATCTGGCCTTGGAGTGGCGGTTATCGTCCTTCGATGGAAACCCTCATGCAACAGTATCCTCAAGTGAAGTCTGGCACAGTCATCTCTGCCGTCGACCTCATCCGAGGCATCGGCCACTATGCAGGACTGAAGATTGTCGAGATTGAAGGCGCCACAGGACTGGCAGATACCAACTATGAGGGTAAGGCCAGAGCAGCCATCGAAGCTTTGGAGCACGACGACTTTGTCTTTGTCCATGTAGAGGCCAGCGACGAGGCTGGTCATGACGGTGATCTTGAACTGAAGCTGAAGACCATCGAGTATCTCGACCAGCGACTCATCACCTATATATATAATAAGGTGTCTGCCTGGGACGAGCCCGTCTGCATCGCCGTACTCCCCGATCATCTGACTCCGGTAGAACAGCGCATCCACGTAGGACAACCTGTACCCTTCCTCATCTGGTATCGCGGAATGGATCCTGATAAGGTACAACAGTATAATGAAATCTCCTGCGTTTCAGGCTCTTACGGTCTGCTAAAACTCAATGAATTCATGCAGACGCTCATGAGTATTCAATAATTATCCATTATCAATTGTCAATTATCAATTAAAATGAAATACTATAGCACGAATGGTAAGGCTCCGATTGCCGATCTGCACAAGGCAGTCGTCAAAGGTCTGGCAGAAGACCGAGGTTTGTATATGCCCGAGAGAATCAAAACACTCCCGAAAGAATTCTTCGAAAACATCGATAAGTTGTCCTTCCAAGAGATTGCCTATACCGTCGCCGATGCTTTCTTTGGTGAAGATGTAGAGGCTGATGCGCTGAAGAAGATTGTCTACGACACCCTCTCCTTCGACTGTCCTGTCGTAAAGGTCAAGGATAACATCTACACGCTGGAACTCTTCCACGGCCCCACCCTCGCCTTCAAGGATGTAGGTGCTCGCTTCATGGCCCGTCTGCTCCAATACTTTATCAGAAAAGAGCAGTCAGACCATTCTCTCACCTCTCACCTCTCACCTCTCACCTCTCAAGAGGTTAACGTTCTTGTAGCCACCTCTGGTGATACTGGTTCTGCCGTAGCCAACGGTTTCCTTGGCGTTGAAGGCATTCATGTCTATGTGCTCTATCCGAAGGGAAAGGTCAGCCCCATTCAGGAGTGCCAATTCACAACCCTCGGACAGAATATCACCGCCATCGAGGTCGACGGTGTATTCGACGACTGCCAGGCACTTGTGAAGAATGCCTTCATGGATGCCGAGTTAAATCAGCACATGAAGCTTACCTCCGCCAACTCAATTAACGTGGCCCGCTTCCTGCCACAGGCGTTCTACTACTTCAATGCTTATGCCAGGATGAAGGCTCTCACCTCTCACCTCTCACCTCTCACTTCTAATCTTGTGATGTGCGTACCCTCAGGCAACTTCGGCAACATCTGCGCAGCCCTCTTCGGCCACGCCCAAGGCCTGCCCATCAAGCGTTTCATTGCCGCCAACAATGCCAACGACATTTTCTACAACTACCTGCAGACAGGCCGTTACGAGCCTAAGCCCTCGAAGCAGACATTGGCCAATGCCATGGATGTAGGCGATCCCTCAAACTTTGCACGAATCTATGATCTCTATGGCAAAAGTCATGAACGCATTAGTAGTCTGATAAGCGGTGCAACCTATAGTGACGACCAAATCAGAGAGACTATGCGTCAATGCTATGAAGAGACTGGTTATATCCTTGATCCTCACGGTGCCTGCGGTTATCAGGCACTCGTCGATGGTCTGCAACCTAACGAGATTGGTGTGTTCTGCGAAACTGCTCATCCCGCCAAGTTTAAGGAAAAGGTGGACGACATCCTCGGCATCGATGTTGACATCCCCGCCCGTCTCCGTGCCTTCATGGAGGGCGAGAAACAAAGCACACCCATGACAAAGGATTTTGCCGACTTCAAGCAGTATCTGCTCTCGCAGTAATCTGCAGGAATCATATTAACTTTCATACTAACTTCCTGGCCTCGTCAAATATTGAGGTCAGGAAGTTATATATGATAACAGCTCATTCCTACTTTATTCTTTTCTTACCATTGACAATATAAATTCCTTTAGAAAGGCTATTCCAGACTTTTTCGAAATCACACAGTGTGGTACTTGCAATTAGTTGACCGCAAAGCGAATAAATGCCCATTTGTCGATCTTCATTGGGGGAAAACAAGACTTTGTTTATATCCAGCGAGGCTTTGTCAATAATAATCTCTATAATATCACTTGAATAACTACCAGAGAAATAGGCCTCAAAGGGGCGAACATCTCTTAAACCACTAATAAAGCAACTGCCTGACTCATAGCCACCAGTGTAATTCATATAGCGGTTGTTTACGTTCAAAGCATAAACCGTAGATGACTTTTCGATAGTAGAATATGCAGGTACGAACAAACCACTAAACATTGGTGTTTTCGGCACAACAGCATTCTCAGCAGAAAAGGTCACATCACCTGCCAAATTGTACTCATCCTGATAATTACCACTATTAGGCATAGCTATGATATACGGTTCATTGGCCTCAATGGCAGAAGTTAGTCTAAAACCATTCTCTGAGAAATTTGCAAGCCAAAATAGCTTGAGGGTGGAATCAGTACGGTCTATAGAATAGGGCACAATTTCACCACTTGTGCTATGCACAATAGTTTGCACATCGTACGGCAGAACTAACGTTTCCCATCCCTTTTCGATATAACCTGTTTCCATGCTGTAGTTATGTGTGTAGGAAATACGTTGAGCTGTAAATGCCTGGGGACAATAAAACCATCCACCATCGTCTGAAAGTACGATTGATTGCGCTATTCCGTTAACCACCACGTTTTTAATCGATGATGGTGCATACGAGACCGACTTTACATAAAGCAAGAAGTTGGATCCAACATTTGCATTACCAAACGCATTTTCGGGCAATAAAGCCTCAACATCCCAAACCAATGCAGCCAAATTACTGTTGTCAAACGCATGTTCATCAATACCTGTCACCTGATAAATTGTTCCATCATAGCAGACCGATGCAGGAATCTCAAGACTCATTAGACTTGTATCTACAGATGTCACCACAGCTGTTTTTCCCGATTTACTTCCTTGATAAGTCGTGCCATCAATAGTAAAATCAACCTCATCCTTCTCCGTTACCGTCAGTATACCTTTTATATATATAATGTCATAATTCTGTGCTTCTGCCCCATAGACATCAATGTCGTAATATCCTGGCTCACTACCCTGCGAAGCTGTCGTTGTAACTGTTGGCATACATGTCAATACGGTCTCTGTCTCGCCGTTCTTAAACCCATCATATATCACCTCAAAATAAGGATTCTCCTGTCCCTCCTCACGAGTGCAGTCCTTTGCAGTGATGGTTAGTGGAGCCTTCGTAATTGTCAGAGTACCGTCAACAAAAGTTACATTATCGTCAGTTATACCACCCTTAGAAATTCTGATAGGGTATGTTCCGACGGGTGATAACTCTGTAGCATCACAATAAAAATCTGGTATTCCGTTAATACTGCCACCTTCCGTCGTATAGTCAAAAACAGGATTGGGTTCACCATATTCTCGTGAAATATCATTAGCAGTAATAATGACTTCCGGCGAAACTGATTTGTTCACGTAGAAAGATGTACTGACCGTTTCACCGATAAAATCTGTATAACTGACAGTCACCAATGTACTTTCCTCAGAAACAGCTGTCAACTCGTTACCATTGACCATTACGCCTTCTCCAGAACAGCTAATAACAACGTCTCCTGTAACATCTTCCGTATGATCATCTTCGAAAAATGCTGTTACTGCCAAATTATAAGAGTTGTTCAGATCTAGCGAAATGTCAGGAAAAGTGCTCAGGTTTGTTGCTTTATAAAGTCTGTGAAGATTTTGCGGCAATTGATAGTTCACATCCATATAAGTAGGGAACCCTAATAAAGATAACATCTTTAATGCATATCGTTTACCCATCAAACGGTAACCAGGCAAGGCGAAATGCATGTAATCAGGGCATGGAGGACAACCCGCAGAATGGACAATATGAGCTGTTGGAATAACATTCGGAACCCTTCCAATTATTATGTTATGTTCTGCACAAGCACCACCATCAGAAGCAGAAATAAGTTCTCCAACCAGTAAAGGAACATCTGCTGCATTTAATCCAAGATCATTAAGAAGCCTTTCATAAATCGTCTTTACCCATTGGGGCCACTCCTCTTGACCACAATTTGCCTCACCTTGATGCAGAAGGATACCCTTGATGACACCATCATTTTGGGCAATTTTAGCCATCTCAACAAGACGAGTATACGGATCATAATTATAGGCCTTGTAAGCATTGGGATAGTTGTCAATCATTTCTGGCATAAATGCCCTGATGTCAGATCCGCCTATAGCGACATCCACCACACCAACCTTATACTCAGCAGGTAAGCCCGCTACCATCGTACGCCCAAAGTAATCAGCTATTCCTAAATAGGTATTCTCTCTGACAATAGGCGGATAGGCCGTATACCACTGCCCCATAATTCTGTTTGGAGAACTGAAATCAGCGCATGCTAACGCTTGAAACCTATCATCGACATATTCAACATCAACAGGTTCTGGAGGCATAGCGCCTTCCATATTCGATTGACCGAAGCATAGGAAAATATAGAAATTGGGATCGACTTCCGCCTTTACCTCAGAAACAGAAACAAACAAAAGTAATAGATATAACAGAAAATGTTTCATATCAATTCAATCTATCGAGTGATAACGTATATTCTTGGAGAGATAGACAGAGTCAAGCCTGTCCATTTCCTGCTCCGACACGAAGAAGGGAGAAAGAGAACTATCTTGACGAATCATCTGGCGGATCATGCCGTTGTAGATAATCTCCGAACCATGGAAGCCATCATCAAAGTCATAGTTATGAACATTCATCTCCGTCACATCCGTGAAATCATATAGCGAACAGTTCTCATACTTGTCAAACACAGGAAGCAACATGTCGTACAGCCTTGCCATATAGCCATATTTCCCTGTTTCCTGCATCTGCTTGTAGACGAAAGGTGCAAAGGGTGGCAGAAAAGCAGCCACTTTGATATGGCGGGCGGCACACAGACTCAGGAAATCGTCAAGAGCACTAAACAAGGTACTGTCAGCCCTGTCGCCATACTGGAATCGCTGATTCCCGTCACGTATACGTCCAAGCACATTCTTGAAATTGTAGTCCTCCTGAATTTCCGGTGCCAAAATCATATCACCCTGATACCGTGAGCCGTCGGCAGCGAATCCATTATCATTACATATAGCATTAAGGCCAATATGATTCGAGGAAAAGACTTTCGAAAGACTGATTTTCCCCTTCATCAAGTCTAGATAGAAATTACACACAAGCTGTCCCAGCTTAGAAAGCTCCAGCTCTGGCTCATCATAGACCGACGGAGAAAAGGGCTGATTATCATCCACATAAGCCCGATTGAACCACCATTGGTCAAGATTGACAAGAATGAGTTCCGGACTATTATGGAGTTTCTTCACAAACAAAGGCAATTCACAAGCATCCTGTATAGCACCACCCGCATTATAAAAGGTATAGTCAGGATTGACCACAGAGCGCTTCACCTGCATAATCCTGGAAGATCCCAGAGCCAACACCTGAGGACTATGCACCTCATCTGTCATGTGAAACTTGTAAGCCTTGTCATAGTTACTGTATGCCAGTCCGAACAATTGGTCTTCTTGCAAAGGGTGGATATATGAAGAAAACGATTTGAATTCTCCTGTCTTATACAGACACATACAGCTAAAGCCGAGGATAGCTGAGACCAGCAAAAGGAACAATGCTATTTTTGCTCCGAAGTGGGCGATGTCGTGTCGTTCTTTCTTATTCATTTTTTCACCTTTTCCGTGTTAATCCGTGTCAATCCGTGGCTAGAATTGGAAATATATAAACTCCTGACTAACATTGCTAAACGAGAAATAGAAGATGGCAGATGTCAGTATCAGATAGACCGCCCAGCGGACAGCAGAGTATCGGAACAATCTGTTATCGGAGAATTGCAGCACATGCACCTTGTCACGTTGCAGATATTCTACGATAATGAGAATAAGGACAGCCACAATAGTATTGATACTACCGAGACGAGGATGGAAATCATCAAAAGCCGTCACAAACATACGAGAGATGAAGTCCCATGCCTGAGCAATATTCTCTGCCCGGAAAATGACCCAACCGATAACAGCCAAACAGAACGTCACCAACACTCTGAAGATATCTTTAAGCGAAGGTATCCACCGGCCTGCTGCCAGAACATCCTTATCCTTGGTGTTGACATGAAGCAACTTGTAAAGCACGATCAGGGTTCCATGATACAGTCCCCAGCACACAAACGTCCAATTGGCACCATGCCACAAGCCACTTACGCCAAACACGATGAAAGTATTGCGTATCACCTTCCACTGGGCACAACGGCTACCGCCAAGAGGTATATAAACATAATCGCGGAACCACGTCATCAGCGATATGTGCCATCGGCGCCAGAATTCTGGTATCGACCTTGACATATATGGATAATTGAAGTTGCTGAGCAACCTGATTCCAAACAGGCGCGAACACCCGATGGCAATATCACTATAGCCAGAGAAATCACAATAGATCTGGAAAGTGAAGAGAAGCGCCAGCCCCCAAAGGTTGATGCCAGAAAAGTCGGCGTATGAGTCCCATAGCGGATTAAGATCCGCTGCGCAACAGTCTGCAATGACAACCTTCTTGAAGAATCCCCACAGCATCTGGCGACAACCGTCAACCGCCTGCACATAGTCGAAGTGGCGGTCACGCTGGAACTGCGGCAACAGGTTTTTAGCCCGCTCTATGGGGCCTGCCACCAATTGCGGGAAGAAACTGATGAAGGCAAAGAACTCTACTATATTCTTCGTGACAGGTATATCTTTCCGATAGACATCAATCGTGTAGCTGAGAGCCTGGAAGGTATAGAAACTGATACCAACCGGAAGGATCACATTCAGAGTCACCCAGTCCAACTGATAGTGGAACAGATTCCAAATAAGTCGGGCCAGACTGTCTGCAAAGAAATTGTAATACTTGAAGACGCCTAAGATGAGGAAATTCAGCACTAAGTTCAGCGTACACACCATCCGCTGCCTACTCTTACTACCCTCAAATTGCTCTATCAAAACACCACTATAGAAGCTGCAAAGCGATGTGAATGCGATAAGGAACAGGAAGCGCCAGTCCCACCAACCGTAAAAGACATAACTGGCTGCCACAATCAGCAGATTCTGCCACTCACGTTTCTGGAAGACAAACCAATAAAGCAAAAAAACAACTGGCAGGAACACCAGGAATTCAATCGAATTGAAGAGCATATATTAACTGATCCTTATAGGACGTATCACACTATTTCTTTTTTTCAGCTGCAAAGGTACAACTTTTTGCCGACACTCGCAAATAAAACACCAATTAATGCAGTTGGTGTTTCTAAATCGCCTGGTCACTATTATAATAGTGTTTATAGTTCGTACAAATCGTCCAGTTGTATTTCTGCCTGAATGTCTCCCCAATATTCATTCCGAGTTGGCCCATCGGTAGTAACCATAATGGAATGAATTGCTTTTTCGTGCCATAACTACATTCATTATATGATATATGCCTGATATTCAATTATATACAAAAATATTTATATACATAATAACTACATAATAACTACATATAACTACATTCAAACTACACAAAATGAGGCTTTATAGGCACTAAAGTCATGGAAAATGGTGATGAGCGAGGTGGAAAGGATAGAGGCGAGAGAGAAATTCTCGAGAGAATTTGAGAGAAAGGATAGGGTAAAGTTGGAGTTTAGTTAGGGCAAAGTCTGAAATTCTCGAGAGAATTTTGAAGAAAGGTATAGGGAGAGTCTATGAAAGGTACGAGGAAGATGAGGGTTTGGACGGCTTAAAAGGCATGAAAATAGTCAATTCAATGTAGTTTGCATGTAGTTATAATGTAGTTATATGTAGTTATAATGTAGTTTGAATGTAATTTACTTTGCATGTTATCTATCTGGTTATAAGTAAGATACGATAATACCAATGTAGTTATGTAGATGTATTTAAAAATTTGAACCAAAATATTTCTAGTTCTTTTGTTACATTGCACGCATAAGTGACTGCAAAGAATCAACCAACGCATCAATGAAAAAGTGGGTCAGAGAACCCCTGACCCACGCTTACATTTGTAGGAATAACTCGCTCCATCATTCTTTCAGAGGGCAGCGATAGACGTAGTTCTTGCCGTTTGCCGTGTAGTACCAACATACGGTGAACCCCGTACTGCTGTTGAGCTTGGCCAAATTGTTAAACGTACACTCCTTGCTGCCGCCTGCTGCCACAGAGGCTGATGCGCCAGAGAAACTCTGGTAGCTGACCAGATTGTGATTGCAATACAACTCACACTTCGTCAACTGGATGGCCTCGCTGCGCTCATTGTTCAGCGTGCAAGTAAGCGACGAGACGACCGAGTTCTCAATGACAAACTGGCTAACCGTACCCAACCCTGATGACGCTCTAACCAAGTCCACCATTTTTACCACGTCGGCAGCATCAATCTTATTGTCACCATTAAGGTCTGCCAAGCCCTCATAGAAACCTTCAGGATTCTCACCCATGACAAATCCCACAAGCGCATCCATATCATTCTGATCCACTACATCGTCGAGATTCAAGTCGCCCTCCACAAGCTCAAAGATATTTGCAAAATCCTTCCAAACATTGGCTCCCTTATAGGCTGACAGACTTCCCTTGGGAACCCAAACCACACAGTTATTCTTATCAACATTATTAAAGACATAAGAATCTTGCAAAGATGGAGGATTACTATTGAGAGATACAATGGAAGTCAGGCCGCTGCAACCAGAAAAAGCACCAAAGCCGATGGAGGTCACGCTATTGGGGATGGTGACGGAGGTCAGGCCGCTGCAACCAGAGAAAGCCAGATTTCCAAAGGAGGTCACGCTGTTGGGGATAGTGACGGAGGTCAGGCCGCTGCAGTCGGAGAAAGCAGAACCTGCTATTCCCTTAGTTCCTTCAGCTATTTTTAGTTCACCAACAGGTTTATCACCCTTATATCCAAGTAACCAATTGTCAAGATACAATAGGCCATTGGCTTGATTATTGTACCAACCTGTACCAGAGAAAGCATAACTGCCGATGGATGTCACACTGTTGGGGATGGTGACGGAGGTCAGGCCGCTGCAACTACGGAAAGCTGAACCGCCGATGGATGTCACGCTGTTGCCGATGGTGACGGAGGTCAGGCCGCTGCAACAATAGAAAGCACCATTGCTGATGGATTTCACGCTGTTGGGGATGGTGACGGAAGTTAGGCCTCTGCATCCATAGAAAGCAGACTCGCCAATGGAGGTCACGCTTTTGGGGATGGTGACGGAGGTCAGGCCGCTGCAATAATAGAAAGCATAATTGCCGATGGATGTCACACTGTTGGGGATGGTGACGGAGGTTAGGCCGCTGCAACCAGAGAAAGCATCTTCGCCGATGGATGTCACATTGTTAGGCATAGTGGTATTTTGGCAGCCGGCTATCAAAGTATTCGTAGATGTCTCTATTATTGCATTACAATTTTTGCGAGAGTCATATTTTTCATTACCACTTTCAACCTTAATGGAGGTCAAGCTGCAAAAGGAGAAAGGATTTTCGCCGATGGAAGCCACGCTGTTGGGAATGGTGATGGAGGTTAGGCCGCACCAATGGAAAGCATAACTGCCGATGGATGTCACACTGTTGGGGATGGTGACGGAGGTCAGGCCGCTGCAACCAGAGAAAGCAGAATTGCCGATGGATGTCACGCTGTTGGGGATAATAGTATTTTTACATCCAGCTATTAAGGTATTCGATGATGTCTCTATGATTGCATTACAATTGTTACGAGAGTCATATTTTTCATTACCACTTTCAACCTTAATGGAGGTAAGGCTGCTGCAACCAAAGAAAACACCCCCATCTATCATCGTCACGCTGTTGCCAATGGTCACGGAGGTAAGGCCGCTGCAATCTCGGAAAGCCTGATAGCCGATGGACGATACGCTGTTGGGGATGGTGATGGAGGTCAGGCCGCTGCAATTATAGAAAGCATAACTGTCGATAGATCTCACGCTGTTGGGGATAATAATTGACATCAAATTACATTTATAAAACATATAATCAGATAAGGAATTATCTTCCGTTCTATAAGAAGAATTTTGACCACTATAATAATCCTCCCCTCCGCTAACTATCTTGGCGTTCGAAATGTCTAGTTTTGTTAGTCTTCCGGGAGTGCTTATGTCACTATACGGTCTTTCTGTGTCTTGACTGTTATATTCATAATCTGCACCCGACATCTGCCTTATAAACCGGATATCCGTACCATTGAGTTCTCCTGTAAGAGTCAGGTCTGTAATCTGGTATTTTATATCAGAAATATAACTTGGCAACGTTCCTGCCATTGCGACATGGACAGTCCGTTTGACTGTTTCTTTGATATTCTTGAACTTGTTCCAACCATCCGTTGATTCGTAGGCAGACTTTTTACCTTCAGGGACCATCAACGTAGCAGTTGAATAAATATCTTTACCAGATGAATAGAACACATCATTTCCTATTGCAAAAGGATTCTCTATCTCAGATACAATCGTTGTCAGGCCTTTACAACCATCGAAAGCAAAACTCCCGATGGATGTCACGCTGTTGGGGATGGTGACGGAGGTCAGGCCGTGGCAACTATCGAAAGCATTATTGCCTATGGATGTCACGCTGTTACCAATGGTGACGGAGGTCAGGCCGCTGCAACCATAGAAAGCAGAACTGCCAATGGAGGTCACGCTGTTAGGAATAACCAAATTTGTTATTTCATTGCCATTGATATAGAGATGATGTGCATAATAGAGAGGATTACTATCATATCTGCTAAACTTTATATTACACCATGCATTCAAGTCTGAGATATTCACGGAGGTCAGGCCGCTGCAACCAGAGAAAGCCTTATCGCTGATGTATGTCACGCTATTGGGGATGGTGACGGAGGTCAGGCCACTGCAACCATAGAAAGCAGAACTGCCAATTGAGGTCAAACTGTTGGGGATGATTAGTTCTTTTATCTCCTCTCCATTCAAGAATAAATGATGAGCTGTAGAAAGCGGGTTTGAATCAAACTCTATTTTACACCAAGCCTCGAGATCGGAAATATGTACAGCAGTCAGGCCACTACAGCCATCGAAAGCAGAACTGCCGATGGATGTCACGCTGTTGGGGATGGTGACGGAGGTCAGGCCACTACAGTTATAAAAAGCAGAACCTGCGATTCCCTTTGTGCCTTCTGTAATTATCAGTTCACCTACAGGTTTATCACCCTTATATCCAATTAACCATTTGTCAAGATACAACAGGCCATCGGCTTGGCTATTGTACCAACCTGTACTTGAGAAAGCAGAACTGCCAATTGAGGTCACACTAGTCGGAAGTTTAACAGATGTCAACTGACATTTATTGAACATATACGAAGAAATGGAATTGTTAGATGTCTCATATGAAATAGGATAACTACTTCCCCTATTTATCCCATAATAAGGCTCGCCACCTGCTACAATACTTACATTTGTTATATCTAATTTTTTAAGAATACCTGATGTGGTAAAGTAACTAAATCTTATATCATCCCACCTATTTCCTGAATCACCTAATCCTTGTCCAGACATGTCTCTAATAAACTTAATGTCAGTTCCGTTAAGTTCGCCTGACAAAGTCAATTCTTCGATTCGATATTTTTCACTTGCAGAGATAAGATTAGGCAATGTTCCTGCCGTTGCGACATGGATAGTCCGTTTAGTTGGATCCTCAGAAGGGTCATCTGTGATGTTAGCAAACAAATTCCAGCCGTCTGTTGACTGATAGGTAGAAGATGTACCTTCTGGCACAATCAGATTGGCCGTGGAATAGGTGCTGAATACATTCTCGTCAAAAGCAAACGGATCCTCTATCCTTGAAACTATGGTATTCAGACTTGTGCAGTTCCTGAATGCATTGATGGCAATTGACGTGAGACTGCTTGGAAAGACAATTGTCGAAAGATTCGTGCAGCCCTCAAAGGTAGAACCGCCTATTGACTCGACGCCCTCTGTAAGGTATACTGATTTCAAACCCGTACAGTCCTCAAAAGCAGAACTGCCAATAGACTTCACACTACTTGGAATATTGAGAAACGTGATGCTCCGGCACTGATAGAAGGCAAAGTTCGGAATAGACTCTACTCCTTGGGGAATATCAAGGTTGGTTACAACAGAATGATTCAAATAGAAATTCTTTGCGCTAGATAGCGGGCTTGAGTGCTCATTGCCGAATGTGACCTTGCACCAAGCCTTTAAGTCATTGATGTACACATTGATATTGCTACCGCAGTCAATGAAGGCGTATTCGCCAATACTGGTAATGCTGCTTGGAATATACAAATACGTCATGCCTTCACCTCCCTCAAAGGCCCACTCACCGATGGCGGTTACAGGATAGGTCACACCATCATAAGTGACTTGGCTGGGGATTGACACACTGCCTGAATAAACGCCATTGCCACTATAGGTAACGGAGACATGATCGTCCTCGATATTGTAATAGATGCCATTTTGCACAAAGTCATAGGCAAACATCGGCATGCTCATAAACAGGGTTAACAGGATAGTTACTAAACAATATTTCTTCATAATCGTATCTTTTTATTTGATCATCTTCTTTCCATTAACTATATAAGCGCCTTTAGGCAATGAGTTCCAAACTTCATCGAAGTCACGTTCTTTCAATGGCATAATAGATGCCTCCTGACTGGAAGTCATAGGCATGCATTGGCATGCTCACTAAAAAAGCGAGCATGCCAAATACATATCCCTAACTATAAAACTTTCTATTCATCTAACAAATCATTGTCTGATTCTCTTCTGTCCGTTGACGATATACACGCCCTTGGACAAGTTGGTCCAGATTTGGTCGAAATCACGTTGACTGGTACTGCCCACTTTCTGACCGTTTAATCCGTAGATGACGATTTCGTCATCACCATCTGCAGACTTCAGGACCTTCTCGATACCCGTCGCATCATCGACAATGTTCAAGAATCTGTTCCATCCGGCAGTGGTCATGTAGGCAGCCCTGGTTCCAGAGGGCACCCTCAATATGGCTGTAGCATAGGTGCTGAACACATTGCTTTCTATGGCAAACGGATTCTGGATCTCCGATGTAATATCCACCAGATTAGGACATCTGTTAAAGGCATTCATGCAGATAGTTGTCACTGTACTCGGGATAGTGATCGACGACAAACCGGAGCAACCCTCAAAGGCTGAGCCGCCAATGGTTTCCAAGCCTTCTGCCAATCCGACAGAGCTCAGACTCGTACAATCCTCAAAGGCCGAACTACCAATGGTCTTCACGCTACTCGGAACAATGAGGTAAAGGATGCTCTTACACTGATAGAAGGAGAAGTTTGGAATAGACGTCACGCCATCGGGTATCCTGACGCCATTCATTTCCACATTGTTCACATAGAATGCCTTTGCACTGGACAGAGGACTGGAGTGCTCATTGCCAAGTGTGACATTACACCAAGCCTCAAGGCTTTCAATATTCACCATGATATTACTACCGCAGTCGATGAAGGCATACTCTCCGATAGAAGTGATGGTCTTGGGGATAGACAGATAGTTTATATCTTCTCTTCCTGCAAATGAGCGTTCTCCAAGAGACGTTACCTGATAGACTGTACCCTCATTATATACATGTTCAGGGATGAAGACATCCTTCAGATAGTATGCCGCAGACGTTACAGCTACCGTTGTGGGTGATGTCACCGTATAGGTAATACCATCTCTTGCGAACTGCGAATCACTTGTTCCGTCAGTGATGTTTTTGAAATTATTCCATCCATAAGTGCTTTGATAGGTCGACTTTGTGCCTCTAGGAACGCTCAGTGTGGCAGTATCGTAAGTGCAGAACACACTATAGTCGATAGCAAACGGCGTTCTGATCAATGAAGTAATGTCGTTCAGGTTGGTACACCTGTTGAAAGCATTAATCTGAATCTCTGACACAGTACTCGGAATCGTGATGGCTGCCAAGCCTGTACAACCTTCAAATGCAGAACCGCTAATAGTTTCCAGACCCTCTTGCAGACTAACCCAATTCAAGCCTGTGCAGTCCTCAAAGGCCGAACTGCCAATGTTCGTAACTGTGCTTGGAATATTCAATGACGTGATCATTCGGCACTGGTAGAAAGCGAAGTTGGGAATAGACTGGACGCCATACGGGATAGCAAGGTCAGTTACCCTGTAGCCATTCAGATAGAATGTCTTTGCGCTTGACAATGGACTGGAATGCTCGTTGCCGAACGTCACATTACACCAAGCGCCCAAGTCTGCAATATTCACCTCAATATTGCTTCCGCAGTCAATGAACGCATACTCGCCTATAGAAGTGATAGTTCTCGGGATAAACAGATAAGTGATATCTTCTCTCCCTTGGAATGACCAATCCCCGAGTGCCGTTACCTGATAATATGTACCATTACTGTAGACCGTTTCTGGAATAATGACTTGATGCAGATAGCTGGAAACAGACTTGACTGCTACCGTATTAGGAGAAGTCACAACATAGTTGATGCTATTCCTTGAAAACTCCGTACTACTAGGCGAGCCATCGTTAATCTTAACGAAGTTGTACCACCCCTCAGTATTCCTATAAGCCGTTCTGGTACCACTGGGAACAGTCAAAGTTGCAGTATCGTAGGTGCAGAAGGTGCTGTAATCGATGGGGAACGGCGATATAATCAATGAAGTGATGTCATTCAGTTTAGTACACCTGTTGAAAGCATTGATCTGAATCTCAGACACAGTGCTTGGAAGAGTGATGGCTGCCAATCCTGTACATCCTTCAAACGCAGAACCGCCAATGGTCTGCAGGCCCTCCGACAGGCTGACCCATGACAGATTCGTGCAATCCTCAAAGGCCGAGCTACCAATAGTCCTCACTGTACTGGAGAAACTCACAGAAGAGATACACCTACACTGGTAGAAGGTAAAGTTTGAAACAGTCTCAACACCATAAGGAATATAAAGATCCCAAACCCGAGAGCCGTTCACGTATAATCTGTCGGCGCTTGATAAAGGACTGGAGTGCTCATTACCTAATGTCACATTACACCAGGCACCTAAGTCTTCGATATTCACATCAATGTTATAACCACAATCGATAAACGCATATTCAGCGATACTGGTGATGCTACTCGGAATATACAGATACGAAACGTTCTTTCCATCTTCAAAAGCATAAGGGGCTATCGAGGTAACCTTATAGTAAGAGCCATTGTAATATACCTGCCTTGGTATAACGATTCTCCCAC
>Ga0265298_10005695_pt1 | contig 15535 bp, 8 predicted proteins | sample AusTroGonzalo_MG_3_FD_193486 | JGI IMG/M metagenome (GOLD analysis project Ga0265298, IMG submission 193486) | Bovine rumen microbial communities from tropical cattle in Woodstock, Queensland, Australia - Gonzalo_01 | ecosystem: Host-associated > Mammals > Digestive system > Stomach > Rumen ... | reverse complement strand
TAGTCATCGCGCTGGCATGCACGGCAGTCTTTGCCGAGGAAGTGGGGGAAGACACCACATACTGGGTATTTACCGATAACGGGAAAGAACTGAATGTCCGCAACGCGCCCGGCGGCGATATTATCGGAAAGCTGAAGTACGGCGAACAGGTTACGGTTGTGTCTTTCATCAATGATGAATGGGCCGCAATCAATTACAAGGACAGCGAGCTCGGATATGTCAGCACACGGTTCCTGATCAAGGCGGACCCGGAAGAAGTGAAAAAGCTCATAGAAGAAGAACAGTCCGAGATTACCGGCGATCCCATGACGGATATCAACGCGGAGTTTGCAAGCGCGGTGGATGTGGATGATTACAAGATCACGGCACGCCCCGCCCGCGTGACCAGCCTGGTCTATATGCGCTGGATTCCCAGCGAAACCGGCCGGATCATCATCGGGTACAAGGCCACTGAACAGCTGATCGTGCTGAAGGAACTGGATCACTATCTGCAGGTGCAGGATCCGGATACCGGAGACGTCGGTTATATTCATAAGAAATTTGCCGCCAGGTAAATCAAATCGACAGAAGGAGGAAAATCCATCATGAAAAAGATTATTGCCATCCTGCTGAGCCTGGCGCTGCTGCTGGGCTGCGCCGCCGGACTGGCGGAGGAAACGGAAAAAACGAATTTCGGGACGCTCAGGGCAAACGGGGAGTTTACGCTGAAAGGCGTTCTGCCGGAAGGATACAAGATCATTCCTTTTGAACTGGATGACGATTCGATCCTCAGCTATATCCGCAGCGAAGATCCGGGTAAGCCGGAGATAACCCTGGCCATTGCGTACGATGAGACTTATTCGGACGTGGAACGCCTGAACGATCTGGATGACGATCAGCTGGCGCTGCTGGAAAAAACCTTTACCGATACGGATCCCTATGCCAATATCACCTATGATGAAACGGCATACGGAACCCGCCTGCTGCTTTGCCGGACCACGAGCGATACCTACGATTCCCTGGCGGCTTTCTCGATTTACAAAGGATACTGCATCGAGTTTACCATGACGCCCGGCGGGGTGACCGTGGATCAGAAACTGACGGACGCGGATGTTGAGAATTGCAATCATTTCCTGAGCGAGCTGGACTTTGTGGAAGGCGCGGAAGAGGCGGAACTCAAAGTGGAAGGGAATACTTTCACCGCGAATATCACGGGCTTTGATCCGGAAGCGAAGACCATTGATGTGACGCTGCTGGTGCCCATTGTGATGACCGAGTGGGATGCTGTAAAGATCAACGAAGGCGATACCATCAAGATCGGAGATCAGGAAATTGAAATCGCCACCCTGTCCTATGACGGAGACGATGCAATCATCAATGATGAATACTATCTCCGCAAGAACGCGGACGGCCTGTACAACCCCTATTTCTATGACAGCCCGATCCTGGTGGCGGCCAAAGAAATGACGGTTGCGGTACCGGACAGCCTGGTATTCACGGATGATATTGATCCCGAATCGGGCATAGCGCTGGATGAGGTGAAGGCCGGAACGGCGGCTGATCTGTTCGCCGCGCTGGAAGCGGCGAGTGCTGAAGGGATCGGCTTTGCCAGCGAAAACATCTCCATCAGCTTCGATGAGAACGGCGAAGAAACCTCGATCGAAAGGTTCTACGCCCCCTGGCAGTAAAATGCAATAACGATACGAACAGAAGGACCGCGGCTCACAGGCTGCGGTCCTTTTAAAACGATCTCATGTTTCGCATTCAGCGATGCGGAACATCTTTTTATTCTCCTTGAAAGGTCAGGCCGAGCATGGTGATATCGTCAAACTGCTCCGCGCTTCCGGCGTAGTTCCGGATATCACCTAATACGCCCCGGAGAACCGTCTCCTGGTCCGAATCCTTCAGGCTGTTGAGCTCCTCCAGCATGCGGCCCGTGCCATATTGCTGCTGCTTTTCATTCATCGCCTCCGTCACACCGTCCGTGTAGACGAAGAACCGGTCGCCCGGGTTCAGGCGGATCTCATACCCGGTCATTGCATTGTCCTCGAAAATTGCCAGCATCATGCCGTGCTTATCAATCAGGAGCTCATACTGACCTCCGGCCCGCATGACCGCCGGATACTCATGGCCAGCGTTGCAGCAGCGCATGATCCCCGTTTTCAGATCCAGGATCCCCAGCCAGACGGTGACAAACATATTTGCAGCGTTTTCCTCGCAGAGGGCGCTGTTCACACTCTCCAGCAGTTCCGACGGCTCCTGTCCGCTGCGGGCATAGTATTTGATGGCGGTCTTTGCCCGCATCATGAACAATGAAGACGGTACGCCTTTGCCGCTTACATCGGCGATTACCAGGCACAGTTGATCCGGCCCGGTCAAAAAGAAATCATAGAAGTCGCCGCCCACCTGCCGGGCAGGAGTCATGAGCGCATACAGATCTACTGCCTTCGTCGGAAGATCAAAATTTTCCGGCAAAGCGGAATTCTGGATTCGGGCGGCCAGGGCCATCTCAGTCCGGGTACGTTCTTCTTCCGCGGTGATGCGGGTGATATGATCCGTATAATCCACGATGCGGCTCTCCATGGATTGGATTTCATGATAGAGAACGCCGATTTCGTCCCGGGAACGGATCGGCAGTTGAATGACATCGGCTTTGGTGATGCTCTCATTGTTTCCGGCAAAGTTCCGGGCCGCTTTCGCCAGCAGCTTCAGCGGGCGGGTAATCGAATGCCGGATCAGCAGCATGCTGACCACGACAGCAACCGCGATCTCAATGAGCACAAAGATCAGGCTTTTCACCAGGAACCGGTTCCTGTCCTTCATGACCGCGTTCATGTCAATATCCACGCAGAGGAGACCGAAAACCTGCCCTTCCGACCGGATCGGCTGACAGGAGGTACAGAGCCAGCCATACCTGGAATGGTATACCGTGCGGGGAACATACGCGTTATCTCCGTACTGATTGAATTCGCTGATTCGGTCTTCGACGGTGCCGATGTAGAAAAGATCCTCATTCGGATCAATGACGGTATAGGTCACACCATTCTCCATCCGCTGGATATACAGGTCTGTGATGTCAAACAGATCCCTGATTTCCCCGCAGCGGAGGTTCAGATAAGCATACTCATCGTACAGGGTGGCAAACTGCGCCGGCGACGGATCCGCCGCCTGCTGTTCATCCGCGGAAAGCCCGGAATAAAGACCCGGCTGTTTACGCATCCATTGAAGGAGGATTTCCTGATCGCCGGCAGCGACAGCTTTCTGTTTCACCTGACGATACTCTTCGGATTGGGTTGCCTGCCAGAAATGATCCAGAAAGTCCGTGACCAGGAATTCCGAGGCAGCCGATACCGCTCTGGTGCTCCTGCTGTGATATTCTTCATCTATTTTCTGGCAGAAAACACTGTACCCGGTGAAAACCAATGCCGCCGAAACCGTGACAATGATCACAATGATCAGGATATATATTTTGACTGAGAGAGACAGACCCTGCCTGAATTCGCCTGTTGTCGCAGAATCCTTTTCCCGCATCCTCGGATGTACCTCCCTGTTTTCAGATCTTTATGACCGGCGGCGAGCCGGTGTTCTTTTATTCCGTTTATTGTCCCGCGTTTTTCGCGTTTTCGAGGATCCGTTCATACAGCGCCAGAACGTATTTCTCCGGCTGGTTCTTATAGGCCACGCAGTCACGTTTCGCGAACAGCCGCCTGGAAGGGCAGCCTCCGCTGCAGGCCGGGAGCCATACGCATTCCCTGCACTCGGGATCAGGCACCGGCGAAGCCGTATTCAGGTATGCTGTCAGCATGTCCCGGTTTTCCGCCGTTTCCATCGGCGAGGAAGGATTCCAGGTTTTCACATGGCCAAAGCTGTGTTCCGGCTTATCCACGTCTTCCCAGCATTTATACAGTCTTCCTTCATCGTCAATTCCGACGCCGTACAGGGAATGAGCCATACAGACCTGCCCCCGGCCCTTATGGAAGCGATTCGCGTCATGCCGGATCCCGATATCGCTTGCGTCCGAAGAGCACAGGAGGCTGAGCCGGCTTCCACGCTCGTCAGAGGCCTGATTGCCCGATACAGCATAGGGATAATAATGCAGGGTCGCCGCGCTTTCCTGATCAAGTTTTCTGACAAAAGCCGAAAGTTTTTCCACTTCTTCCTTGTTGCCTTCGTGAACGTTATGCCGGATATCCACATAGAAGGGATAGCGCAGGCGCCGGATATTTGAAACGATCCGGTCGAAGGTAGGGCCGCCGTCTGCCAGGCGCCTGGTCCTGTTATGGGTTTCTCCCATGCCGTCCAGGGTGATCTGGAGGTATTTGACCCCCGCATTCTCGAGAATATCTTCCGTTTCCGGGGTCAGCAGGTAGCCGTTCGTCACGACGCGCGCCATATAGGTCAGATTGTTCTCCCGTGCCAGCTTCCGGAGCCGTTCGGAAAGGGAAGCGATAATATCCGGCATCAGCAGCGGTTCACCGCCGAACCAGGTGATGTCCATGGAATCCCCCCGGATTACGCGGATCAGCTTTTCAGCCAGCGCGATCACGGCGTCCTGCGTCTCAGGACTCATCCTGCCGATTCTGTGGCTTTCAAAACAGTAAGGGCAGTCGAAATTGCAGCCCATGGTAGGGCAGATCGTCAGGCCGACCGTCCTTGTCAGGGTGCAGGATGCCCGTCCCATGGCTTCGACAGCCGCTCTCTCGTCAAAATCGGCGATGATCCCCCGTTCGGCGAAGCGCTCAATGATCGGGTGATGTTCATCCAGTTCGTCCAGGACGGAAAGCAGGTAACACTCGAGCGGTGTGTATGTGCTGCAGACACCTTTGTACAGGTTGGCAATAATTGTCTTGTCCGAATCCGGGGCCGGCGCGCTGATATTATACCGGGACACATGCCATCCGGCTTCCCGCGCGGTTCTTCCGGAACCCTGATCTCCCATAGGCTCATTCTCCTTTTCCGGTGCCGTTCAGAAAGCGGCTGTACGTTTCGGCCGCTTTCAGGATCGCTGCTTTCTTTTCGGCGCAGTCAAAATCCGGACTGTCGATGTCATGCTTGTCCTTTACGTAGATTTTGCATTTTCCCCCGCACAGGTAGCGGACCTCACAGCTCTTGCATTTGCGGTTTGTATCCACGCCGTGATTCATGATCTCCAGTAGTTCCCTGCGCGAAAGCAGCTGCGCCACTGATTCGGCGGACAGATCGCCCAGCTGATGTTCCGGCAAACACCATGCATAACAGGGATATGTCTTGCCGTCCGGCTCAATATACAGGTTGTGCCCCAGACCGCAGGAGGTCTTGAACAGCTCCTGTGCCTTGAGTCCGAGCGGATCGTCCGTTTTTTTCCAGTAAAGCCGGGGCTCCTGATGATCCTGCGCCCGTCCGAGGGGAACCGGGGACTGGATTGTCAGCCTGCTGATCCCCAGTTCGTCACAGAGCTTCCGGACGTGCTGACCCTGCTCCCCGGAAAAGTCTTCCGTGCTCATGACGCTGTTCACGCTGAACTCTGCCTGCCCCAGGGCAATGCCCCGCCGCAGGTTATTCAATGTGATGGCGTACCTTCCTTTGCCCCGGATACTGTCGTGCCTTTCCTCATTTCCGTCAATGCTGGTCACAATTCTGTCGAAGGTTCCGCAGATCTGGGCGAGCAGCTTGTCGCTGACCGGCATGGAAAGGGAAGTCCGCAGGATGATGCGCGTCTTTCCGCGATCGATGTTCTGTATTTCACTGATCAGCTGTGAAAAGCCGCTGTACACAAGCGGCTCACCGCCCAGCAGGACGACCGACTCGAATCCGGCTTCCACGCCCTCCCGGGCGATCCTGGCAAAGTCTGCCGGAGGCATCTCACGGCAGGTTCTCCTTCCGCCGTCAGCATAGCAGAACCAGCAGCGGTTCGGGCAGGAGAAAGTCAGGTACAGATACATTTTGGCGAGCTGGCCCTCATATTCCGTGATGACCGGCTGATGGACCCCGCCGTCCTTTCCAAGCTCCCACAGGTGCAGAAATTCCAGCAGCTTGATCAGATACCGGTCTCCGGTCGTGAGCCCGGCGCCGGCCGTGTGTTCTTCCATGGACTCACACCTGCCTTCTTTGTTTTCTGAAAAGAAAAGCCGCAAAAAACACGGCCTTGCTGTTTTTGCGGCTTGACAGGAACCATTTTCGGTTCTTCAGGTGCAGCGACGGATGACCTCAGCAGTTCTTCCCGCAGGTTGCACAGGTTCCCCCGCAATGGGTCGTGCAGTCATTATCGCACAACGGATTACATCCGCCGCCGGCAACCAGCTCCATCTGGCGCTCCGTAAGCTCGATATTGTTCTCTTTCAGCAGCTGCATGAGTTCCTCATGGGTTTTGCAGTGCCTGGCCTTTTCGGCCACTTCGTCGCTGACCTGCGAGAAGCGTTCTTTCTTTTCCTTCATTGGCGTTCATCCTTTCTTCTTTGACGTTTACACTGATTTATGAATTGCACTCTTTACGTTGCTTTAATTATATATGGCATCCTGTCCCGCGTCAAGTTTCGGCAAGCGGACGTCCTCCGTGATCCAGACCCAGATGATCCGCCAGTCTGACCAGCTTTTCGTAGATCCCTTCCCGGAAAAAAACACACATTCTCCGGTCGATCCCGGTCAGTCCGTTCCCCTGGGCCATGGCTTCCGCGCGGCATCCCATTCCGCACCGGTCGTACCAGCAGCAGCTGCCGCATTCCGGATTCATCGACTTGAGCTCCCCGCATGAGCAGGCCAGCTGTTTTGTGAACCCGGAATCCGTCAGCAGTTCCTGCACGTCGTCGCGGTACACGTTTCCCCATTCGATTCCCGCGGCTGCCGTGAGCCCGGAGCAGCCAAGGCAAAGCAGCAGGCGCCCGTCCGAATCGATAAAAGGCATTTTCCGGGCATCCCCGCAGATCGGAATCTGATCCAGCTGCCCTGCCTGCCCGCTGATATCGGGAATAATGCGCACCTTTCCGGTCCCGTATTCATGACACCAGATGCCCCAGATATCGAGATTCATCCGGATATCATTCTTATACCACCATTCCAGGAAATCCGGGATCCGGCTCAGCCACTCCCGGGGAGGAATACTCTGTTCCGGCGCGGACTTCATCCACCGCAGGCTTGGTTCCACCGTCGTGATCCGATAGGCACGGACGCCGAGATCCTGCATGAGCCTGACCGTCGGTTTGACAGATGCCAGGCTGTCCTTCCAGACGCATTGATGCACCTGAACGGTATACTCCCTGTCACAAAGAAGCCGGATGTTCTCCAGGGTCTTTTTTTCCGCGCCTTCCACGCCCCTGAGCCAGTCATGAAAACCAAGACCGTCAAAGCTGACAAACCATATCGGACGGACTTTCTGCTCCTTCAATTTGTCCAGCAGTTCGCCGGTAATGAACCAGCCGTTTGTCGCAATTTCCGTGACCCGCATCCGGCGCCGCGCGATCTCCCCGGTGATCTCCGTAAAGTCCTTCCGGATCAGCGGTTCCCCTCCGGTCAGGCGCAGCCTGCCGACGCCGCACTCGTCCAGCCGGCCGATCAGCCGCAGGATTTCGTCCAGCGAAGGCTCTGTTGATCTCGGGTTGCAGTCAGCCGCGTTAAAGCAATGCCTGCAGCTGAAATTGCACCGGCCGGTCAGGGCCAGGTCAATAAAACCGAAGCGCCTGTTCGGGAAGAGCCGGTACCGCTGTTCCGGCGTCAGTTTTTTTCCGTCCTTGCGGGGAACAATGAACCCTTCCCGTACGGCCCATTCAGGCTGCGGCGGCCAGGCTTCCGGAGGATCTTCTGTTTCCCCGTCGCATCTGACCAGATACAGGAACTCATCCGGAGTCAGTTTCCGCAGATACCGGTTTCCGGCTCTCTCCAGGAAAAAAGGTTCGCCCTTCCACCCGCGCAGGGAGTATTCTTCCGCCAGAATCCAGCCGCGGGGCGGCCGGTTTTCCGGGATCGTCTTCTCCTGCGTGTCGGTGAGTCCGGGGAAAGTGTTTTTGTCATTATTCAAGAGGGCCTCCTGTTTGTCGTGTGATGGATCTTATACAATGCCCTGTCTCCCTTGTTTCAGCATTTAGTATAACATACCCGTCAAATGAAGGAGAATGAGACACGGTAAGCGTGAATGAAAGCAGCAACTGATTGCCATTGCGCTGACGTTTTGGTATAATAATAAAATAATGACAGCAGGAGAACAATGCATCGTGGCCGGAGCTGTTTCGCATTCTGTGACCATTTTATGTTGAAACTGTTGCAAAATGACTTTGGCCTTCGGGAAAGGAAGAAGAAAATGACCATAGAAAAAAGCGTATCAGGTTCGACGGCTGAATGGAAACTGAGCGGCTGGCTGGACACCCAGAGTGCACCGGAACTGGAAGCGGCGCTGAACGAGCTGCCGCCTGACGTCACCGAGCTCGTTTTTGACTGCTCGGGGCTGGAATATATTTCCTCCGCGGGACTTCGCCAGCTTGTTGCCGCGCATAAGAAAATGAAGGGCGCGCTGACCATGCGGCATGTATCCGATGAGATCATGGGCGTGATCAGGATTACGGAGCTGGACAAGCGGATGAGATTTGAATGAAAAACCGACCAATGACACAGGCTTAAGAGACCGCCGGTAAAAGAAAAGAGAAGATCAATGGATTATTTGCATGATTCCTACCGCTCCATGTTCTCGAAGCTTTTGCCCTCTGCGATCGGGGCCATGCTGAGCGAAACCGTCGCCTCGCTGATCGACGCGATTATCCTGAACCATTATCTCGGTCCGGACATGCTGTCCACGATCAGCATCTGTATGCCGATCTACATGATTGTCAACGTTCTGTCCATGCTGATTGTTTCCGGCGGAGCGACATTATATGCCCAATCTCTGGGGAAAAATGACAAACAGGAGGCGCAGCGCTTCTACACCTGCAGCATTGTGCTGATGGTCATCTGCGGCGCGGTGATGACGCTGGTCGGCCTGCTGTTTACCCCGCAGATTATCCGGGGACTGGGCGCGGCAGGTACGATCCTTGACCCCACCGTGCGCTATGCCCGGGTGCTGTTCTGGTTTATGATCCCGCTGATGCTGTACCAGCAGCTGATGGTCTATGTGCGCTTTGACGGGGCGCCGATTCTGTCCCTCCTGTCCACCATCGCATGCGCAGTCGTGAATCTGGCGCTGGATATCCTGTTTGTCGGCCCGCTCGGCTGGGGAGCGGCCGGTGCGGCGCTGGCCACCTGCCTTGCCTATACCCTGGCAATGCTCATCAACGCCTGCCATCTGTTTCAAAAGAACAACGGTCTCGTTCTGCGGCGGGGGAGTCTCGGCATCGCACGGATTTGGAGAGTACTGAAGACCGGTGTGCCGCTTTCCGTTACCCAGCTCGGCATGGCTGTCGGGACGGTATTGTTCAACGAACGCATTATGCAGACCGGCGGTTCGATGTACCTGGATGTATACGGGGCGATTACACAGCTGTCCGTGGTGGCAATGGCCCTTTACGAGGGCATTGCCCAGGCATGCCAGCCGATTCTTGCCGCATGCTTCGGCGCGGGAGACCGCGGGCGGGTGCACCGGACGATACGCTGCGGCTTCGTGATGGAAATCATCGCGATGGTGCTGGCAACTGCGATGTATCTGTTCGGCGCGGGTCTTGTGGCCGACCTTTTTTCCATGCAGGAAGAGACACTGCGCGGCGTGGCGGTGAACGCGATCCGGATTTACGCGCTGTCGCTTCTGTTTACCGGCCTGAATACCATGATTATCTACTATTTCCAGGCGCAGGAGAAGGAAATCCGTGCCACAGGCATCACGCTGTTATCCGGCACGATCCTGCCTGCGGTTTTCCTGTACATCCTGACGGCTCTTTTCGATGTCTCCGCCGTCTGGTGGTGTTATCTGATCGCGCAGAGCCTTACGCTGATCCTGAGCGCTGTGCTGTATTCCCGGGACAAACACGCTGATGTCGACGCGGCTGTCGGATGATCTGTCGACAATAATCACAGGGAGGTACCGGCCATGAGCAATAAACAGACCGAAAACTGGTGGAAAGAACGCTTTTTCGGGATGGAAATCGATTCCTGCCCGGCGATTGATTATCCGGACAATGAACAGGGCGGCGCATTTGTCTCGCTGAGCACGGCATGCGGTGAAGCGGACCCTGATATTTTGATTTCGGCTTTTGCCTATGTGCTGGCAAAATACACTGCTCAGAATGAGAGCCTGTTCTGGGTTCGGGAAGGGGGAGCGTACTATCCGTTCTACACGGTTTTCGATGAAAATGCCCCTGCCGGGAACTATCTGAACAGTACAGCAGACCGGCATCGCGAAGCGCGGGAACATCTCGCCCCGGACGGCGGCGAACTGAACGACGCTTTGGGCCTGCAGCAGGAGCTGCTGCTTTGCTTTGACCGGAATGCCGCACCCGAAAGAACGGGAGAATGGAAACTCTGCCTGCTGGCAGAGGAGGGGCAGCTGACCCTGCTCTATCGGAAGGACTGGTATCATGCGGAGAATATGCGCCGGCTGGCCGAAACGACGGCAAGCATCGCGGCACAGCTTCCGGGGTGCGAAAAGCTGTGCACCCTCTCCCTGATCAGCGACAGGGACCTTGCGGTGCTGGAAAGTTTTCCCCACTGGGAACTGGCTCCTTCCGCGAAGAACGTGACGGAGCTTCTGGCCCGGTCCGTTGCGAAGTATCCCAACAGCACCGCCATCATATACGAGAACGAAAGGCTGACCTATGCCCAGCTGGACAGGATGACCGACGCCATTGCGGCCGGAATCGCGGCGCTGGGCATCGGCAGGGGTTCGGTTGTTTCAACGCTGCTGCCCCGCTGTAAATGGATGCCGGTGGCAGCCATTTCGATCCTGAAGACCGGCGCGGCCTATCAGCCGCTGGACCCGTCCTATCCGCCGGAGCGCCTGAACTTCATGGTACAGGACAGCGCCGCCGCGCTGGTGGTGGCCGACCGGACACTGCAGGGGCTGCTGTCGGAATATAAGGGACCGTTCCTGTATACCGACGAGCTGGACGGCCTTCCGGAGGCAAAACCGCTTCAAAGGGAAATCGCCCCGGAAGACGACTTTATTCTGCTCTACACCTCCGGCACCACCGGCACACCCAAGGGGGTCAAGCTGAGCCATGGCAATCTGGTGAATTTTATCGACTGGTATATCCCCAAGTTCGACCTGAGCCATGAAAGCCGCAGCGCCGCATATGCCAGCTTCGGCTTCGACGCCAATATGATGGATACCTATCCCATCCTGTGCGCCGGGGGAGAACTGCATATCCTTTCCGATGAGGTGCGCTCCGATCTGAGGGAAATCAACCGGTATTTCAACGAAAATGCCATTACCCACGGCTTCATGACCACCCAGGTGGGCCGCCAGTTCTCCCTGATGACAGACTGCAGAACGCTGAAATACATGTCCATGGGCGGGGAGGCGCTGGTGCCCTTCGATCCTCCCGCGGGGATCCGGGTTTACAACGTCTACGGCCCCACCGAATGCACCATCCTGACCACTGCGTACAGGATTACCGACGGCGGGAAGCGCCTGCCCATCGGCGTGCCGGTGAACAATACGCGGTTATATGTGGCGGATGCTTATCAGCGCCTGCTGCCTGTCGGCGCGATGGGCGAACTGCTGATCGCCGGAGCTCAGGTGGGCACGGGATATCTGAACCGTCCGGAAAAGACCGCGGAAGCCTTTATTGCCAATCCGTTCACGGACGACCCTGCTTACAGCCGCGTGTACCGGACAGGCGACATCGTGCGCTGGGGCAACGACGGCAATATGGAATTCGTAGGCCGGCGGGACGGGCAGGTGAAGATCCGCGGCTTCCGCATCGAACTGACCGAAGTGGAGAGCGTGATCCGGGAGTTCCCCGGTATCAGGGACGCGGCGCTGACGGCCCGCAACGCCCCTGCGGGGGGCAAGATGATCTGCGCGTATATCGTCTCTGACACGGCGGTGGACATTTCCGCGCTGGAGCAGTTTATTCTGGAACGCAAACCGCCTTACATGGTGCCCGCCTTCATCATGCAGATCGAAAAGATCCCGCTGAACGTCAACGGCAAGGTCGACCGGCGTGCTTTGCCGGAACCCGTGTTCAGCAGTACCGAAGAGGAAACATCCGGCCCCAGGGCGAGAACGGCGCTCGAAGAGCAGCTTTACGAGCTGATCTCTCCCATTATCGGGCAGAAGGATTACCCCGTGGATCTGGGACTGTACCAGCTGGGACTCACAAGCATTTCCACGTTGATGCTGGCGGTGGAGATTGAGGAGAAGTTCGGATACAGCCCGAACGTCAATGTCCTTGCAACAGGCAGCGTACTGGATATTGAAAACGCCCTGGTGGAACATTTCATGTCCGCGCCGGCTGCGGCGCCCGAACCGGCGGAAGCGCTCAGGGATTCCTATCCGCTGACCCAGACCCAGCTCGGCATTTACTCCGTCTGCCTGATGGATCCGGATAATGATTCGTATGACCTGCCGTTTTTGTTCAGGCTGTCTCCGGATACGGATGCCGAAAGGCTGTGCCGGGCGCTGGAAGCCACCGTCGCAGCCCATGAGGTTTTGAACTGCCGCATCATTCCCGACCGGCAGTATACCGCGGTGATGGTGCCGGTCAGGCGGGATTTCCATGCGGACATTGAAAAGATCACCGAGGATGAGCTCACAGCCCGCATGGCTCACTTCGACCGCTTTGATTTTGAAAACGGCCCGCTCTATGACGCGAAGGTCTACCGTACGGAGTCCGCCGTATACCTCTATGTCAACTTCCACCACATCATCTTCGACGGAACGTCCCTGACCGTATTCATGGAGGATCTGGACAGGGCTTTTCAGGGTGAAATCCTGTCTCCGGAAAAATATTCCGCCTATCACCTCGCGCTGGATGAACGCGCGGCCCGGGACAGCAGGGCTTATCAGGAAGCAAAGGAATACTACGACAGCCAGTTGTCCGGCGTGGACGTGAACAGCCTGCCCGAGGGAGACTTTCCGGGCGGCGAACCGGATCCGGAGCATACCCGGAAGCTGCTTCTGGGAGACGGCATGGCGGAACGGGTGCAGAAGTGGTGCGACGAGCTGCATGTGACGGAAAACGCCTTTTTCACCTTCGCCTTTGCCTTTACCCTGGCGAAGGTTTCGGGAAACGACGAAGCGCTGTTCTGCAATATCTATAACGGCCGCAGGGATCCGCGGGTCTTCCGCACGATCGGCATGCTGGTAAAAACCTATCCCTTCCATATCAGCTTCAGCGGCACGGACGCTCCGGCGGACCTGGTGAAGAAAACCGCGGACCTCATCCGCGACCTGACGGCCAATGACCTGTACTCATTCCCGGAGATCTGCCGGGCCTACGGCATCAGGCCGGACATCCTGTTTGCCTATCAGGGCAGCGCCTTCAACGAATACACCGTGGCGGGCCAGAAAAGCGCAAGCCTTGCGCAGAAGCTTGGGGACGTACAGGCGCCGCTGTCCGTGGACGTGTTCCTGGAAGCGGGGACCTATGCCCTGATTGCGGATTATGCTCCGGACCGTTACACCGACGCAATGATTACGGCTTTCCTGGAGCTCTACGCGCGGGCGGCCGGTGAGCTTCTTACCGTCAAAAGCCTGGATGAGATCGATCTGATGACCGACAGCGCCCGCCAGCTGCTTGACGCGGTCAACGATACGGCCTGGCCCGTGCCATACCGCCCGGCCCACTGCCTGCTGGAAGAAAGCGCCGCCAAAACCCCCGACCGTCCCGCCGTGATCACGCCGAAGGAGAAGCTCAGCTATGCCGAGCTGAACGCAAAAGCCAACCGCGCGGCGCACACTTTGATGGATCTGGGCGTCGGACCCGGCGACATCGCGGCGCTGATGTTGCCGCGCGGCGCGGATGTGTATATCGTCCGGCAGGGGATTCTGAAGGCCGGTGGAGCCTTCCTGTGCATCGCGCCGGACTATCCCGACGATCGGGTACAGGCGATGATGGAGGATTCCGGAGCAAAGGTGCTGATCACCGATGAGCATACGCTGGAGGAACGGGAGGCGTTCATTCAAAGCCTCGGCTGCCGTTTGGTCACAGTATCCGAGCTGCTTGCCGATCCCCGGGAGGACAACCCGGACGTACAGGTCGGGCCCGATGACCTCGCCTACACGATCTTTACCTCCGGCTCTACCGGCAAGCCGAAGGGCGTCATGCTGACCCAGAAGAATCTGGTGAATTTTGTCAACGCCAATCCGAGAAACCCGGAAATTCTGGGATTCACCGAGCGGGGGCATGTTTCCCTGGCGCTGGCGGCCATCACCTTTGACGTGTCGGTGATGGAGGAATTCATCCCCCTGTCCTCCGGCATGACGATCTGCATGGCGACCGAGGAGGAGATCCATAATCCGGCGGCGCTTGCAAAGCTGATGACGGAAAACCATGTGGATATGATGACCTGCACGCCCTCTTTCCTGTCGAACATCATCGGCCTTCCGATGATGCATGACGCCATTGCGGGCGTAGTTTCCTACGACTTTGGCGCGGAGGCTTTTCCCCCGGCGCTGTTTGACAAGATCCGCGCTCTCAATCCCGACGCCTATATCATGAACGGCTACGGCCCCACCGAGGCAACCATCAGCTGCACGATGGACGAGGTCACGACGCCGAACGTCATTACCATCGGGAAACCCGCCGCCAACGTGAAGGCTTTTGTGCTGGACGAAAAGGGCCGCAGGCTTCCGCCGCTGGTGCCGGGCGAGCTGGTCATCGCCGGCGACGGAGTCGGCCGGGGCTATATCTGCCGGCCGGAGCTCACCGCGGAGAAGTTCGTGGAGATCGACGGACTGCGCGCTTACCGCACAGGCGATCTGGCGGCATGGACGGCGGACGGCAGGCTGCGTTTCCACGGCCGGACAGATAATCAGGTCAAGCTGCGGGGCCTGCGCGTGGAACTGGGAGAAATCGAAAGCGCCATCAACGCCGTCGACGGCGTGCTGACCAGCATTGTGGTGATGACCGGGGAGGAAAACAATCACTTCCTGGCAGGCTATTATACTGCGAGCAGGGAGATTCCGCCGTCGGAGATGAAGACCCTGATCGGGAAAACGCTTACAGCCTATATGGTGCCCGGTGTGCTGGTGCAGTTAGACAAGATGCCGCTTACGCCCAACGGGAAAATCGACAAAAAGAAGCTGCCGAAGGTGGAACTCAAGCCGGACACGGCAGACTATGTGCCGCCCGCCAACGCGGTGGAGGAAGATTTCTGCCGCTGGTTCGCCGAGCTGCTGAACCTGGAGAAGGTCAGCGCCGAGGACAATTTCTTTGAATTGGGCGGCACGTCGCTCTCGGCAGCGATCATTGCCATCAATGCGGCAGACAAGGGATATCCCGTTGTTTACGCGGACGTGTTCAAGGCCCAGACCCCCAGACAACTCGCAAACCTCGCGACGGGGCAGCTGCCTGGCACGAAAGAGGACGACGAACAGGCGGCCCTGCGCAGCTTTGATTACTCAACGCTGAAACTGAAGCACAACGTGACGGACGAGCTGCCCGGGCTGGAAAGGCACGACATCGGGAATCTGCTTCTGACCGGACCGACGGGCTTCCTG
>Ga0265298_10005694_pt1 | contig 15536 bp, 14 predicted proteins | sample AusTroGonzalo_MG_3_FD_193486 | JGI IMG/M metagenome (GOLD analysis project Ga0265298, IMG submission 193486) | Bovine rumen microbial communities from tropical cattle in Woodstock, Queensland, Australia - Gonzalo_01 | ecosystem: Host-associated > Mammals > Digestive system > Stomach > Rumen ... | reverse complement strand
TATGAACGAAAAGGGCGAGTTTATAGAGCTTCAGGGCACCGGCGAGGGACGGGCCTTTACCTCCGCGGAACTGGCGACCCTGATGAGCTACGGTCATAAGGGGATAACCGAGCTGATGGCGGCCCAGCGGGAAGCCCTGGGGGAACGGGCCGGGCATATCTGCCCGAAACCTGTGATCGTGGCAGCCACCGGGAACGAGAACAAGCTGCGGGAACTGCGGGAACTGCTCCGGGATGATTACACAGTGGTTCCGATGTCCGCAGCAGGCTTCTTCGGCCCGATTGATGAAACCGCTGTCACATTTGCCGGTAATGCGGTCATCAAGGCGGAGGCAGTCTGCGAAGCCACGGGCCTGCCGGCTATTGCCGACGACAGCGGCCTGGCGGTCGAAGCCCTGGACGGGGAGCCGGGAGTATACAGCGCCCGGTATGCCGGAGGACACGGGGATGACGAAGCCAATAATGACCTGCTGCTCAGACGGATGGATGGAAAGACCGACCGAAGGGCGGCTTACGAGTGCGCGATCGCGGTAAAGTTTCCCGGAGAGGCTCCCATGGTTGCGGAAGGACGCTGCGAGGGAACAATCCTGACAGAGCGCCGGGGTACCGGCGGTTTCGGCTATGATCCGCTGTTCTGGTTTGATCCGCTGAAGAAGACTTTTGCTGAGATCACCGACCGGGAAAAGAATGAAGTCAGCCACCGGGCGAAGGCCTGCGCGGCAATGGTCCGGCTGCTCCGGGAACGTACGGAAGCTGAAAAAGGCAAAAAAGACTGAACAAAGACAATTCAGCATCGGCGAAAAAACGGGCTTTCCCTTGACGCATAATTGGAAAAAAGGTACAATATTTGACGTTAAAAGAGCTGTTGAATAAGCCATTTCGGGAGGAGGCGGACGCGCGTGATCCGGGAGGGAAAAATCCTGGTCGGAGCCGCTGAGAAGAAACCGGTTTTTCTGCTGCCGGCCATGGCGAACCGCCACGGGCTGATTGCCGGTGCCACCGGCACGGGGAAAACCGTGAGCCTGAAGGTGCTGGCGGAGGGCTTTTCCGATCTGGGTGTCCCTGTCTTCTTGAGCGATATCAAGAGCGACCTGAGCGGCATGGTCCGGCCGGGCGAGGAAAGCGAGGCCATCGACAAGCGACTCATGAAGTGCGGCGTGGATCCGGAAGGTTTCTCCTTCCATGCCTATCCTTCCGTTTTCTGGGACGTGTACGGAGAGCAGGGGCATCCGATCCGGGCTACCGTGCAGGATATGGGCCCGCTGCTGATGAGCCGGATGCTGAGCCTGAATGAGACCCAGAGCGGCGTCATGACGATCCTGTTCCGGGTGGCGGCCCGGGAGGGACATCCGCTGACCGACCTGCGGGATCTGAAGAATCAGCTGGTCCATATCGGAGGCAATACAAAGAATTATACCCTGGAATACGGCAATGTGTCAGTGGCCAGCGTGGGCGCAATCCAGCGCGCCGTGGCCGTGCTGGAGGACCAGGGCGGAGACGTGTTTTTCGGTGAGCCGGCCATTGACATTCAGGACTGGATTGAAACCGATCCGGAGAGCGGAAAGGGCAGGATCAATATTCTGGCGGCAGACCGGCTGTTCAACAATCCCACGATGTATTCCACGTTCCTGCTCTGGATGCTGACCAAGCTGTATGACCTGCTGCCGGAGCAGGGGGATGCTGAAAAGCCGAAGGTTGTGTTCTTCTTCGATGAAGCGCACCTGCTCTTCAACAACTGCAGCCGCCCCCTGATGGAGAAGATTGAACAGGTCGTACGGCTGGTCCGCTCCAAGGGTGTGGGCGTATACTTCATTACCCAGAGCCCCGCAGACATTCCGATGACCATTCTCGGCCAGCTGGGGAATCGCATCCAGCATGCCCTGCGGGCCTATACCCCCCTGGACCAGAAAGCGGTCAAGGTCGCAGCACAGACGTTCCGGACGAATCCGTCCTTTGATACAGAGGAAGCCATTACTACCCTGAAAACCGGCGAAGCCCTGGTTTCCTTCCTGGATGAGCACGGTGCTCCGGGCGTGGTGGAGCGGGCCACCATTCTTCCCCCGCAGAGCTATATGGGCGCGATCAGCGAAGAGCTCCGCACCCGGATTATTGAGTCCAGCCCTCTCAGGGGCGTATATGACAGGGCGGCTGAAGAACCGGCAGTTCAGCCCCAGGCCGCCCCGCAGGCTTCCGACCTGGAATTCTTCTATGTCAACGGCATGTGGTACGCCAGGCCGAAAGCGAAGTAACCGGTTATCCTGTCCCTGTTTCCCCACCGACCCCTCTCGCGGCGCAGGAGGAGAGCACCGCGCAAGCAGACATGGCACAGACATTCAAGGTTTTTGATCCCGCTACCGGACAGTATGTGGAAAAGGAAATCCCCACCATGACCCAGATTCCCGAGCAGCCGGCACCCGCACCGGCGGCACCTGCCGCTCCGGTGATTGATGTACAGCCGGCGGCAGCGCCCGCTGCGGATGCCTTCCAGCAGCCTGCTGCACCCGTCATGGCACAGGCTCAGCCGGTGGTTCAACCTGTGATGCAGGCAGCCCAGCCTGTTGTCCAGGCGGTGCAGCCCGTGGTACAGGCCCAGCCCCAGGTGCAGAAAATGCCGGTGATGGTTTTGGATCCGGCCACCGGCCAGTATGTCCAGCAGATGATGGATATGGTGCTGGATCCCGCCACCGGCAATTACGTCCCAGCCCCTGTGGCCGTAGATCCGAAGGCTGCCGCGGAAGCCGCCAAGGCGGCGGAAAAGGCCAGGAAGGAAGCGGAAAGGGCCGCCAAGGAGCAGGAAGCTGCTGAACGCCGGGCCCGGGCGGACCAGCTGCGTGAGGAAGCGGCAGAACGTGCCCGCCGGAACGATTCCGTGGCCGGCCGCGTGAAAAATACCGCCATCTCCACCGCTACCCGCCAGGTTGTCAGCGAATTGACAAAGGGAGCCAGCAAGGCGATCAAGGATCTGCTCGGCGGCGGCAAGAAATAATTCCATAGGTTACTGCGCCCCGGAAAACCGGGGCGAGGTGATAGAAGCAAAAGAGAGAGGAAGTCTGTACGTATGAAGAAGTTTCTGAATGAGTTCAAGGAATTTGCGGTCAAAGGCAATGCGGTTGATATGGCAATCGGCGTTGTGATCGGTGCTGCCTTTGGCAAAGTCGTCACAGCCATTATCGACATTTTCCTGAATCCTATCATTGAAGCCCTGCCGAAGCTTGAAAACGGCGGCACCGGATTTGTCGGCAGCCTGATCAGCTTCCTGGGCGTGCTGGTGGAGTTCATCCTGACGGCCCTGGTGCTCTTCCTGATCGTTAAGGCGATGAACAAAGCCAAGAGCCTGACAAAGAAGGACGAGAAGCCCGCGGAGCCCACCACCAAGAAGTGCCCCTTCTGCCAGAGCGAGATCGACATCAAGGCGACCCGCTGTCCGCATTGCACCAGCGAGATCAAATAATATTATTATGCTGAAAGAAGGATGATTCCCATGAACAAAATCCTGGTTGAAACCTCTGCCCGCCACGTGCATGTGACCAAAGAGGATCTGGAAACCCTGTTCGGTGCCGGCCATGAGCTGACCGTCAAGAGCATGCTGTCCCAGCCCGGCCAGTTCGCCAGCGAGGAGCAGGTGGACATCGTCGGCCCCAAGAACACCCTGAAGCGTGTCCGCATCCTCGGGCCCGTCCGTTCCGCCACCCAGGTGGAAGTATCCCTGACGGACGCCCGGTCTATCGGCGTAACCGCTCCCGTCCGTGAATCCGGTGATATCGCCGGTTCCGGCGCCTGCAAGCTGGTGGGCCCCTGCGGCGAAGTGGAAGTGAAGGAAGGCGTTATCGCCGCCAAGCGCCACATCCACATGACTCCGGCCGATGCCGCAGAATTTGGGGTCAAGGACAAGGACATCGTTTCCGTCAAGGTGGAGACTGACGGCCGCGCCCTGACTTTCGGCGACGTGGTGGTCCGGGTCAGCGAGAAGTTCTCTCTGGCGATGCATATTGACACAGACGAGAGCAACGCCGCCTGCGCCGTGAACGGTACTATGGGCGAGCTGATCAAATAAGCAATCCTAAAAATGAACGCAGCCCCGCGGTTTCCGCGGGGCTGTGCTTTATCCCATCAGGCCTGAAGGGCTTTCTTCAGCTCTTCGGTTTTGTTTTCATGCTCCCAGGGAAGATCCACATCCGTGCGGCCGAAGTGGCCGTAGGCCGCGGTCTGCCTGTAGATCGGACGCCGCAGGTCCAGATCCCGGATAATCGCCGCAGGCCGGAAGTCAAAGACTTTGCAGACGGCGCCGGCCAGGGTTTCGTCATCGGTCACGCCGGTGCCGAACGTGTCCACCAGCACGGAAACGGGTTCCGCTACGCCGATAGCGTAAGCCAGCTGAATCTGGCAGCGGTCCGCCAGACCGGCGGCCACCACATTCTTCGCGGCCCAGCGGGCAGCATAGGCCGCGCTGCGGTCCACCTTCGTCGGATCCTTACCGCTGAAGCATCCGCCGCCGTGGGGCGCGCTGCCGCCGTAGGTATCCACGATGATCTTGCGGCCGGTCAGACCGGTATCCCCGGCGGGACCGCCGATGACGAAACGGCCGGTAGGATTGATGTAGTATTTCGTTGCAGGGGTCAGCAGGCTTGCGGGAATCACCGGCTTAATCACCTTCTCCATCACGCCTTCGGCGATTTCCTCCCGGGTCGCATCCGCCGCGTGCTGGGTGGAGATAACCACCGTATCCACTGCTACGGGCTTTCCGTCTTCATACACCACGGTGACCTGGCTCTTTCCGTCGGGATAGACGAAAGGAAGGATGCCTTCCTTCCGGACTTTGGCCAGCTGCAGGGTCAGCCGGTGGCTCAGGGCGATGGCCAGGGGCATTTTTTCCGGGGTTTCATTGCAGGCATAGCCGAACATCATGCCCTGGTCGCCGGCACCGGTATCCGTCTCGTCGTGGCTGCCCCGGGTTTCCAACGCGTCGTTGACGCCCATGGCGATATCCGGGCTCTGTTCATGGATCATGGTCATGACGGCGCAGGTGTCGCCGTTGAAGGATTTCTCCGGGGCGTCATAGCCGACCTCCAGCACGGTTTTGCGCACGATGCTGGAGATATCCACATAGGCATCGGTCGTGATCTCACCCATTACGGTGATAATTCCGGTACCGGCGAAGGTTTCGCAGGCTACCCGGGCTTTCGGGTCCTTTTCCAGGATCGCATCCAGCACCGCATCGGAGATCTGGTCGCAGAGCTTGTCAGGATGCCCCTCGGTAACAGATTCAGAAGTAAACAGTTTGCGCATGGGATTCTCCTTTGCATACAGCATATATTTGCAAAAAAACCGCCTGGCCAGCACACAGACCAGACGGTAACAATCGCTCGATTGTCCTTATCTGCCAGCGTCCCTCCCGGGGTGTGCACGCTGTGGGAATTGGCACCAAGCTTTTAAAACCGGTTGCCGTGACGTCATCAGGCCCATCCCTCGGTCACTCGTGATAAGGTTTGCGGAGATATCTTACAGGGGATCCTCCGATTTGTCAACGGGCAAATCTTGACATGTATCAGGGGAACCGATATGATGAACAGGTTGAACGATAAACAAGCCAAGGAGATCTGATTGTGAGCACGATTAAAGACATCGCCGCGGAAGCGGGTGTCAGCGTTATGACGGTATCCAACGTGATCAACCACAATCACGCCAGGGTTTCCCCCGCGACTGAAAAACGCATCCGGGAGATCATGGCAAAGCACAATTATGTACCGAACATGGCGGCGCGCAGCCTGATTTCCAAAACCTCCAGGATTATCGCGGTCCTGCTTCCGGTATGGCATGCCACGACCTCCAGCATGCTGCGTGATCCCTATGCCGGCCAGCTGGTCGGCTACCTGGAGGAGATGCTCCGGGAAAAAGAGTACTATGTCATGCTTTGCTCCTTTGAACGGGCAGAACAGGTGCTCATGGTCCAGCGTACCTGGCAGGTCGACGGGATGGTACTGATTCTTCCCCATGAGGATACCGTTACGCGCGGACTCATCGAGCAGGCCAGTACGCCGCTGGTGGTGATCGACCGGCATTATGACGACCTGAAGACCTTGTCTGTCTGCGTGGACGACCGGGGCGGCGGATACAAGGCGGCCCGATATCTGCTGGAGAAAGGCCACCGGAAGATCGGCTTTGCCGCACCGGCCATTTATGAATCTTCCGTTATCCGGGACCGTTTTGAAGGATACCGTACGGCCCTGCGGGAATACGGCCTGACGGAGCGGGAAGACTGGCTCTTTGACAACGCTGTCCTGCAGGCGGGCGGCGAAGCGGTGGCGGAGTCCATCTGCCGGATGAGCGACAGGCCGACCGCGGTCGTCGCGACAGAAGATCTGCTGGCCTGCGGCATTATCAAGGGCTGCCAGGAACGCGGCATGCAGATTCCCCGGGATCTGTCTGTGATCGGTTTCGACGATTCCATGCCGGCGCGGCTGATTACGCCCGGGCTGACCACCATCGCCCAGGATATCCGGGAAAAAGCGAGCCTGAGCGTATCCATGCTGATGAATGCCATTGAGGATCCCGGATTCCGGGATGAATACAGAATCATGGATGTCCGGGTAAAGGAACGGCAGTCCGTACAGGCAGTCTGAGCAGTCAGGCGGAGAGAGTCTCCGCTTTTTTTATTGGAATTGAAAATTTAAAAAAAGAAAAATAAAAAAATTTAAAAAAAGGGATTGACAAGCGAAAAGTTTAACGATATACTTACGCCAGCTGATAGGTTTATCGATAAACGTCACCCCGGAATGCAAATCCTGCCTGTTCGGAAGGTTTAACGATACACCTAATAAAAACAGAGAGGGGAACCAGCCATGCGGCGAACAGGATCCACATTAAGCGGACCTTCCTTTCTGGCCAGGGCCGGGCGGAACTGGGGGCTTTATCTGCTGATGCTCCCCGGGATTGTGATCTTCATCTGTTTCACCTACCTGCCCATGTACGGAGTTATCATCGCTTTCAAGGATTTCCGTCCGGCGGCGGGAATCTGGGGAAGCAGCTGGGCGGGGCTGAAATATTTTGAACGGTATTTCAACTCCTATATGTTTGCCAGCACGATCACAAACACGCTGGTCATCAGCCTCTATACCATCGCGGTCACCTTCCCCCTGCCGATCATCCTGGCGCTGATGTGCAACCAGATGTATGCCCGGCGCTTCAAAAAGTTCTTTCAGGTATCCACCTATCTGCCACACTTCATTTCCACGGTTGTGATGTGCGGCATGATCATCATGTTCCTCTCCCCCTCCTCCGGGCTGATCCCGAAACTTTGTTCCCTCATAGGTATCCAGACGGGGGACCTGATGGGAAACGCCGGCGCCTTCTCCGGCATTTATGTCTGGACAGAGGTCTGGCAGCATGTGGGCTGGGATTCCATTATGTATATCGCGGCCCTTTCCGCGGTGGATCCGCAGCTGTATGAGGCGGCGGAAGTGGACGGGGCCAGCAAATGGCAGAAGATCCTCGCCATCGATATCCCGATGCTGGTTCCCACGATGATCATCCTGTTTATCCTGCGGTGCGGAAGCATACTCGGGGTCGGCTTCGAAAAGGTCTATCTGCTGCAGAACGACCTGAACATTGCCAAAAGTGAGATCACCTCCACCTACCTGTACAAGATGGGTTTAAAAAGCAACCAGTACAGTTATTCCGCAGCCATCGGCCTTTTCAATAACGCGGTCAACTTCATCATCCTGATCCTGGTCAACCAGATTGCCAGGAAGATCAGCGATACATCCCTGTTCTGAGGAGGGAAGAAAGATGAGTCATCCGGACATCCGGGGCAGGAAAAACCATATCAGGAAGAGCAGGGCGGACCGTATTTTCGACGCCGTGATTTATACCGCTGCGGGGCTGATGCTGCTGCTGGCGCTCTATCCGATGTATTTCATCCTGATCGCCTCCGTCAGCGATCCCAACCTGGTCGCCCGGGGAGACGTGCTGCTTTTTCCCCGCGGCCTGAGCCTGGACGGGTATTCATACCTGCTGTCCATGGAGAACCTCTGGAAGGGATACGGCAATACGATTGCCTATACCTTCGCTGGGACAGCAGCCATGCTGGCTGTCAATATCCCGGCAGCCTACGCCCTGTCCCGGAGGGACCTTGCCGGACGGGGGTTCTTCACCTTCTTCTTCCTGTTCCCCATGTTTTTCGGGGGCGGACTGATCCCCACCTTCATTATCCTGAACAACACCTTCCATCTGGTGGATACCTTCTGGGTGATGGTGCTCCCGTTCTCGGTGATTTCGTACTACATCGTGGTGGCCCGCACCTTTTTCCAGACAAGCCTCCCCGCAGAGCTCTGGGACGCGGCCCAGATTGACGGCTGCGGCAACCTCCGGTTCTTCTTTCAGGTGGTCCTCCCGCTGTCCAAGGCCATTATTGCCGTGATTGCCCTCTGGGCGGCGGTCGGCCACTGGAACAGCTACTTCAACGCGATGATCTACCTGCGTACGCCGGAACGTTTTCCGCTGCAGCTGGTGATGCGGAACATCCTGATCAACAACGAGATGGCGTCTACCGCCATGACCGGTTCCGCCGCGGCGGAGCTGAACCGGAAGGCAAACCTGATCAAATACTGTGCCATCGTCGTTTCCTCGCTGCCCATTATGACCATGTATCCCTTTGTCCAGAAGTACTTCAACAAGGGCGTCATGATCGGAGCCCTCAAGGGGTAATCCGAAGCCCGGTCCCGGTTTCAAGGCGATCTGCCTGAACATAAATAAAAGGAGGAAAAGAAAATGAAGAAACTACTCTCCCTGCTGCTCGCCCTCAGCCTGCTGCTCACCGTGAGCGCCGCTTTCGCCGAGGAAGACACGACCTTTACCGTTGCCTGCGTCCGCTGGACGGAAGTGTGGGGCACCGACTTCACTGAAACCGCGTTCCTGAAGGAAATCAGTGAAAAAACCGGCGTCACCATCGAATGGCAGCCCTACTGGAATGCCAACTGGGGCGACCAGAAATCCCTAATGCTGGCCACCGGCCTGAGCGCTATGCCCGATGCCTTTTTCGGCTCTATCTCCCTGACGGATGCCGACATCATCCCCAATACCGACTTTTTTGTGGAACTGACTGACCTGATCCCGCAGTACATGCCCAACCTGACCGCGATCTTTGAAAAGGATCCGGACCTGAAGGCCCTGTGCACGGATGCCGACGGAAAGATCTGGAGCCTGCCGAAGAAGCTGCCTATGCGGCCCGTCACCGCCAATGAAATGTATATCAACAAGGTCTGGCTGGAGGAACTGGGCCTGCCCATGCCCACCACCTATACCGAGCTGGCGGATACCCTGGAGGCGTTCTCCAAATCCGGCGAAGGCCGTTACGGCTATATCGCCTCCTCTTCCCTGCAGTTTGACCTGAACAACCTGCTCCTGCCCTTCGGCGTCCAGGTCAGCCGCGCCGGCAATATGATGGGGATGGACGCGGACGGAAATCCGGTTTTCGTTCCCATGACCGAAAACTACAAGGCGGCTGTTGCCTGGGCCCGCAGCCTGTTTGAACGCGGAGCGCTGGATCCCGAATACTTTACCCAGACCTCCGATATGGTCCGTGCCAAGGTACAGGATACCGAAGCCGGTCCGCGTACCGGGATCGTCTTCGCCTGGACCGCGGACGCCGAACTGCTGGGCAACGCCAAGGATTATGTTGTCGTGGAAGCTGTCGCCGGCCCCGACGGCAGCCGTTATGTGGAATCCGACCCCACTTTCCTGAACTACGGGAAAAATGAGTTCGTCATCACGAAGAACTGCAAGAACCCCGGCAAGCTCCTGGAGTGGGCGGACCAGTTCTACACCGATGAAGCCTCCCTGCAGACCTACTACGGATCCATCGGCGACGGAAAGATCGCGAAGAACGCGGACGGTACCTATGAAGTGCTGCTGCCCGCCGCGGATTCCGGCATCAACCTGGATACCTCCTGCTGGACGTTCTCCTTCCGTGACCACGGCCCGAAATACATGAACAAGGAATTCGAAAGCAAGGTCATCCTGCCCACCACCGAAGGCGACGGCATCAAGCTGGCGGACGACGCGGTGAACGCGCAGTACGCGCGGCCCACCTTCCCTGTGGTCGCCTACACCGCCGATGAACTGGACCAGATCGGCTTCCTCAGCCCCGAAGTGCTGAACTACGTGAACCAGCAGTACGCGCACTGGGTCACCGAAGGCGGCGTGGAGGAGGAATGGGACGCCTACATCGACCAGCTGAACAAGATGGGCGTGAACGACCTGGTCAAAATCCATCTTGACGCCTATGCCCGCTATATAGGAAAATAATCATCGGGAAGCCATCGCATCAGGGGCTGCTGTCCGTGTGGCAGCAGCCCCGTTTTGAAAAGGGGAATGAAGTATGAAGGCAGCTGAACTCTGGACCATCCGGCCCCTGGCCGACCCGCGGGCAGTGGTCCGTGGGAACAACTACCGCATTACCGTGCTGACCGGACGCCTGCTCAGGCTGGAGTATGCCGCGGACGGTACATTCAGGGACACTGCCACGCAGATGGCGATATGCCGGGAGTTTCCCGTGCCGGACTATACCGTCTCGGAATCGGAGCAGGGGCTGACGCTGGAAACAGCGTACGTCCGCCTCCGGTACAACCGGCAGGCGTTTTCCTCCGCGGGCCTCTCCGTGGAGCTGAAGGGCGACTTTGCTTTTTCCGGCAGCGTATGGCATTACGGCGATCCGCCGGATACGCTGGGCGGCACCGCACGCACGCTGGACGAGGCCGACGGCGAAATTCCGCTGGGAAACGGAATCCAGTCCTTCCGGGGATATTCCGTGCTGGATGACAGCGCTTCCATGGGAATGGATGAAACAGGCCGGCTGCTGCCCGCCCGGCCCGCCGGGGAAGACCTGTACCTCTTTGCCTACGGCCATGATTTCCCGTCCGCTATCCGGGATTACCTGCGGCTGTCCGGCGGCATACCGGTGGTGCCCCGGTTTGCCCTGGGAAACTGGTGGAGCCGTTACTATCCCTATACCCAGCAGGAATACCAGCAGCTGATGGAACGCTTCCGGCAGGATGGCATTCCCCTGTCCGTCGCCGTACTGGACATGGACTGGCATGTGACGGAGATCGATCCGAAATACGGTTCCGGATGGACCGGATATACCTGGAACGGGGAAAAATTCCCGGATCCGGAAAAGCTGCTTGCCTGGCTCCATGCCCAGGGCCTGAAAGTGACCCTGAACGACCATCCGGCAGACGGCATCCGCCCCTGTGAGGAGCTGTATCCGCAGATGGCGGAGGCGATGGGCAGGGATCCGGCGGACGGGGAGAGCTTCCCCTTTGACGCGGCGGACGAAAAAAGGATCCGTGCCCTTGAGGATGCGGTCCTTGCCGTCCACGAGAAAACCGGCGTAGACTTCTGGTGGCTGGACTGGCAGCAGCAGGGAGGCACCTCCGACCCGGGAATGGATCCGCTGTTTGTCCTGAACCATACCCGCTACCTGCACGCGCTGGAGACCGGGCATCCGGCCCTGATCCTCAGCCGTTACGGCGGCCCGGGCAGCCAGCGCTATCCGGTGGGCTTTTCCGGCGATACCTGCATCACCTGGGAATCCCTGGATTTCCAGCCCCGTTTCACCGCCACAGCCGCCAATATCGGTTACGGCTGGTGGAGCCATGATATCGGCGGCCATATGCACGGCGCGTTCGATCCCGAGCTGACCGTCCGGTGGGTCCAGTTCGGAACCTTCTCGCCCGTTATGCGCCTGCATTCCTCCAACAATCCCTTCATGAACAAGGAGCCCTGGATGTTCTCCACGGAAAAAGCGGAGATCATGAAAAACTTCCTCCGGCTGCGCCACCGGCTGGTTCCCTGGCTGTATTCGCAGAACGTGAAGTGCAGTACGGAGGGGAGTATTCTTCTGCGGCCCCTGTATTATGAATGCCCGGACGACTGGTCCCTGTATTTCCGGAAACGGAACCAGTATCTTTTCGGCGACTGCCTGACCGTCTGCCCTGTCACCCGGCCTATAGACCGGGAAACGCAGCTGGGAGAAGCAGAGGCGTACCTGCCGGAGGGAACCTGGACAGATTTCTTCACCGGGTTCCGTTACCGCGGCGGCAGGCAGCTCCGGCTGTACCGCCCCCTGAGCGGAATGCCGGTCCTGGCCAAAGCCGGCGGAATCCTTCCCATGAACGGGGACGCTCAGCTGGAAAACGGAACAGACCTTCCGGAACGGATCCTGCTTCGCATGTTCCCGGAGGACTGCGGAGAAACCGAACTGATTGAGGACAACGGCCTGCTTCCTGCCGACCCCGCCTACCGCCGGGTGGTAACCCGCATCCGGATGGAGCGGGGAAACGGCCTGACGGTGGAGATCCTTCCGCCGGAAGGGGACGTTACGCTGCTGCCTGCCCGCCGGCGCTTTACCGTGGAGCTGAACGGCGTTGCGGACATCCTCCCGGACCGGGCCGGATGCGAATACACGCCGTCCTATGACGCGGAGCGGCGGGCCCTGAGCCTTGAACTGGATGCGCCCTCCTGCCGGCTGGCCTGGGAGGTGTTCCCCGAGGCTCCGGCACCGGACCGGACCGGCCTGATCCGGGAGATCCTCCGGCAGGCGCAGGTCGCCTACGACCTGAAAAACGGCATTATGGACGCTGTCCGGAAGCATACGGATCCCGCAGAACTGGCGGCGGAGCTCCACACTCTGGCTGTCCCCGGCGGACTCTTCGGCGCCATCCTGGAAATCATGACCGCATTCTGATGGGCTGCCGGAGCACGCGGCGGACGCGAAAATTCCAAAATTCAAGCTTGACAAGCGTTTGAAGGTTCAGTATACTATAAAGGCTGTTCGCAGCAACGCGGGGAAGCAGTCTCCGCGAGGACCAAAAAACGAGGAGTGTTGACCATGTTCCGTACGTATCAGCCCAAGAAGCGTCAGCGCAGCAAGGTTCACGGTTTCCGTGCCCGCATGTCGACCAAAAACGGCCGTCGTGTGCTGGCCGCCCGCCGCCGCCGCGGCCGTAAAGAGCTGACGGTGTAAGGCCGTTCAGCCGACTTTTTGTTGTGATTGTGGATGAAGCTCGCCCGTGATCAATGGGCGGGCTTTTCCTCATCGGGAGCCGGAGGGCTCCCGGGGTTTTTTCCGATGGAGCGGAAGAGAGTTCAAGGCATGGAAAGACGGTATCGGTTGCAGAAAAACAGAGCGTTTCAATATGTTTACCGGAAGGGACATTCTGTTGCCTGCCGTGATCTGGTGCTGCTCTTTGCGAAAAGCAGGGAGCTCCGGGTCGGGTTTTCCGTCAGCAAGAAAGTAGGCAAGGCCGTGACAAGGAACAAGGTCAAGCGCCGCCTGCGGGAATGCTTTCGGCCCTTTCTGGGGGATGTGAAAACCGGCCTGTACGTTGTCGTGGCCAGACCGACTGCCGCCAAGGCCGCCTTCGGGGACCTGCAGAAGGATCTGCGCTACCTGCTGAAAAAGCAGGACGCGCTGAAGCCGACCGAAGGACCGGAAGGGAAGAGCGCCGGATGAAACGCCTGATGATCGCCATGATCCGCTTTTACCGGAGGAATCTGAGCCGCCGCAAGAAGCATCCGACCTGCCGCTATATTCCCACCTGCAGCGAGTATGCCGTTACCGCCATCGAGCGGTACGGGGCGCTGAAGGGAGGATGCATGGCGGCGGGGCGCATATGCCGGTGCAACCCGTTCAGCAAGGGCGGCTATGATCCGGTGCCGGAAGACCCCGCCATTATTTTAAGGAGGGAATAACCCTGTATGAATGATTTCCTGTTCGGAATCCTCCAATGGATCAACGGGTGGATCGGCAGCTATGGCTGGGCTATGGTTGTCTTCACCGTCATGATCCGCCTCGTGCTGACGCCCCTGGACATCAAGAGCCGGGTCAGCATGCGGAAAACCGCCAAGCTGCAGCCCCAGATGCAGGCGCTGCAGAAGAAGTACGCCAATGACAAGGAAAAACTGAACCAGAAAACCGCTGAACTGTACAAAAAAGAGCATGTCAATCCCCTGTCCAGCTGCCTCCCCATGCTGCTGACCTGGCCGATCCTGATCGCCGTGTTCGGCGCTATGCGGACCGCCGCCAACGGGGAACTGCTGGAGCAGATCACCGACCTCCTGAACAACAAAGCCCCGGACCTGGAAAAATGGCTGTGGATCAAGAACCTCTGGATGCCGGACAGCCTGTTCAGCCCCGCCTATCCGGACCTGGGCACCATGCGCCAGATCGGCGCGGACCAGTGGCAGAGCTGGTTCAGGAGCCTGGACCAGGCGAACCTGCCGGCGCTGCTGCAGGGCCTGAACCTGACGGAAGCCAGTTTCAGCGGCAATGAACTGGGAACCACCATCGCCGCGATTGAGACCGCGCTGAAGAACGGCAATACCGCCTACGCGGAAGCGATCTCGGTTGCTCCGGGGATGAGTATCAACCTGCTGGTCACCCAGCTGAATTTCGTCAAGGATTACAACGGCCTGATGCTGCTGCCGATCCTGTCCGCCGTGAGCCAGATTGCCATGACCAAACTGACCGGCGGCGCCCAGAACGGCGCGGACCAGGGAACCGCGGCCTCCACCGGGAAATTTATGATGTGGTTCTTCCCGATTTTCTCACTGGTACTGTGCTTCAGCTACTCCTCCGCGTTCGCCCTGTACTGGGTGGCGGGCAACCTGGTGAGCATGGTGCAGACCCTGGTGATCAACAAGATTCTGGACAATAAGGAAAAGAACGCGGCTGCCATAGCCGGGGAGGGAACTGTAAAATGAGACAGTATGAAGCGTCCGCCAAGACTGTCGAGGAAGCCATCGAGCTGGGGCTTCAGGAGCTTGGCGTTTCTATCGGAGATGTGGATGTCCGCGTGGTTGAGGAAGGCAGCAAGGGCCTGTTCGGCCTGTTCGGTTCCCGGCCCGCGAAGGTGATGCTGACGGTCAAGGACACCGAAGAGGATCCCCTGGGAGACCTGATGCAGGGAGATAAGCCGAAGCAGAAAGAGCCGGAGAAGAAGGCAGAGAAGAAGCAGCCGGAAAAGAAACCGGAGAAGAAACCCGCGGAAAAGAAGCCCGAAGAGAAGAAGGCGGAAGATAAGAAACCCGAAGGGAAAAAGGCAGAGGAAAAGAAGCCTGAGGCCGTAAAGACCGAGGAGAAAAAGCCCGGCCCGAAGAAGGAAGAGAAGAAACCGGAACCTGAAGCGGACGCCGTTCCCGCCGGAAAAGAAGAGAAGGAACAGAAGGAACCTGTCAGGGTGCTGGAGAAGCCGGAAGTGACCATGATCCCCGCGGACCAGCTGGATCCGGAAAGCTGCGCGGGCACGGCCCACGCCTTCCTGGCTGAGCTGACGAAGCTGATGGGCGTGGACGTGACCATCGACATGGGGACCGACGCAGAGGGCAACGTATACGGCTACATGAACGGCGATACGCTGGGGATCCTGATCGGCCGCCGGGGCGAGACCCTGGACGCTGTGCAGTACCTGACCAGCCTGAAGGTGAACCGGGGCAGGGACAGCTATACCCGGGTTACGCTGGATACCGAAAACTACCGGG
>Ga0265298_10005693_pt1 | contig 15540 bp, 11 predicted proteins | sample AusTroGonzalo_MG_3_FD_193486 | JGI IMG/M metagenome (GOLD analysis project Ga0265298, IMG submission 193486) | Bovine rumen microbial communities from tropical cattle in Woodstock, Queensland, Australia - Gonzalo_01 | ecosystem: Host-associated > Mammals > Digestive system > Stomach > Rumen ... | reverse complement strand
TCTTGCAGGTTCTTCTTCGGAGATTCATACAGCGGGTATTTCGAAGTGTAACGGTTTTCTTTCTCCAATACATCTTCACAAGGATAATCTGGGCATTCGTCACAATACTCGTATCCGTTAGCCTTCCGTTTTTGACAGAGGATGATCCCACATTGTTTTGAACAGAAATCGGGTTTGTTTTCATCATCTCCAAGGCAGCCTGCACATGGATTTGTTTTAGCGAGTGCACGTTTACAAAGACTACAGTCAAGTCCATAAGGTGCAATCATGTCAGCGGTAATCATGTCCTTTTTCATGGGCTTCTCCTTCTGTGAAATATTTCTGTTCAACGGCGACCTCCGGGAGCCATGTCGAGAACCCTCATTTCTTCTATTGATATCGATGGAAAATCTAGTGTTCTGATTTTCGGATGAACATTTACCCGTCCGAGACTTCAGAGTCAGAAATTCGTGTCGATAGACACCAGGAATCTGCCCGTCGGCGTGGATGTGTCAATCTGTTCTTTCAAGCTCACCAGACCAACATGCTTCCGTTCCAGTTCGTCCAGTATATTCAGGAAGTCACGTGTACTTCTCGCCAGTCTGGAGATGGATTCAATTACTACCGTATCGCCTTCACGTACGAAATCGAGCATCTTCTGTAATTCGGGTCTATTCCGGTCTTTACCGGAAACCTTCTCGGTAAACACTTTTTCAATTTGATGTTCCTGCATCATCACGTCCTGCCGCATGGTAGACTGACCGGCAGTACTGACGCGCTCGTATGCAACTCTCATGAATAACACTTCCTTCACTATATATTGCTTTACATTTATGCCGTCTTAGAATTGCACTATTTGGATAATTTACGGTGGTGGGCTTAGCCCTATTGCAGTATAATAGCTAGGCTCCAGATACTGTGAGCATTGAGTCCCCAACTTTAAAGTTAACGGGACAAGATACTCCCGCGAGAAACAAAACTACCGGATCAACCGTTAATTCCTGTGGGAGGGTTTGAATCATGATCAGACGGTTTTATCTTATCCTTTTAACCATCATCCTGTGCCTGACGCCGCTGATCGGCATCGCCTCAGAAGAAAGCCTGGTTGAACTGGACAGCGAACAGAGGGAATGGCTGGAATACCGGTGTACGCTTCCGGACGGAGGCCTGATTCTGACCGGAGGAATGCGTTTGTACGGAGCCGGAAAAGAAACAGGTTCATATGTGCTGTGCATGAATGCGGACCGGACAGTACGCTGGGAATATACAGACCGGGAAAAAAACGGATATACGTCTGCGGAAGAAGCCACTGTTCTTTCGGACGGGACCATCGCTGTTGTCGTCTGGGATTATCCCCAGAAGATCGCAGTAAAGTTTTTCACTCCTCAGGGGAAGCGTGCGAGGAAAAAGCTTGATTTGACCAGGAAATGTGGTGCAAGAGGGCAGCTGTTTGATATCACGCCTTCTTTCTTCATGAAAACCGAATACCTGGGGAACATCACTGATCCTGAGGATTTCCGCTATGAAACGACCCTTTATAACTGGAAGGGGAAAGAGATCACCCGGTACAGCGGAGAAGTCGTTTACGGAGGATACGGCTTTTCGATCAAGGGAAGCGAAGAATTAGTGACCTTCGGCCAGGATACTGTTTACAACAGCCATGCGAAGATCACAAAGATCGATTGGTCGCAAAGCATTGTCCTGTGGGAAACGGTGCTTGATTATCAGCAGCCGGAAACTGAATCAGCTGCGTTGTACAACATTACGGAAACAGAAGGAAACGGATACACCGGCTGGCTTCGTGAAGCGAAGCCGGCAAAGGACAGCGATGAATATGTGTTTACATACTACCTGGTCCGGTTTGACACGGAAGGACGTCTCCTATGGATCAGGGATACGAAAAGCCTGTACCGTAATGGGCTGCTGACAAATTTGTTCTTCTGTAACGGATACCTGGTTATGCAATGCGAAAGTGAGGAAAACGAAAGCTGGAGCAAGGGCGAACCCATCCGTTTCCTTTGGACCGACCTGAACGGAACCGAACTCGGAACCACTGAACTGACGCTGAGGCCGGAAAACTTCCGATTGATGCAAGATCGGCAGGCTCCGGAGGAAAAAGGCAAATACCAGTACCCTGTGCTCGGAATAGACCGGATGATCCAAATGGAAGACGGATTATGGGCATTTGCGACACTTTACATCGCGGAAAAACAGGACGGCGACGACAGGATTCTCTATCCGCCGGATGACCATGAGTATGTTTTGATCAGGATTCCGGAATATAAACAGCCATAGACAGGAAACCCGGAATTCATAGAATCAATAGTCTTCAATTTTCCTTTTCATCAGAAACAGAAAATCGCAATGATGAAAGGAAAACAGATTGCTGTTTCGTCTGATATTGTGGAGGTGAAAATCATGAAGAGAATCATGGTTTTATATTTATACATAGCAATGCTACTTTCCATCTTATCTGCTAATGCGGAAACTTACTGGAAAATGTATTGGAAGCCACACGAATATATTGTGGAAATGACATCGGAAGAGGATACGCAGATTGGTGAAATTGTTGAAAAAGCCGTTCAGAAGTCAGAGGGAACTCCCGTACGTATTGATGCTGATCAGGAGAGCGTAGAAGTCCAATACGAGCGCTATATCAGCCTCTTTCCGGATGGAAAGCCCATCGAATACAAAGATGTTGAATATGAGGATATAGGCTATTACAGGTGGGCTGTCGGCATTCCGGATGATCAGTCTGTCAGCCTGGATGAAGCTTGGAAGACCACACTGAGATTTCTGTTGGATCAGAACCTTACGACGCCTGAGATTCTTGTGCACTATTATCCTCAGGCCACCTTTGATACAGGGTATGATCCTGAGAATCCTGTCTGGAAGATCACGCTTACATGCTATGATTTCGAGGAATCTGATTTGCCGATTACGGCATGGGAAGTTGCTGTTTACGCTCACGATGGGAGTGTCTGCGGATATCGTGAAGTGAGTGGCGCCGGTTGATTCAGAAAACCGGAAGCTTATTCAGGATAAGAACAGAACGAAAAGCATCACAGCTCACTTCCGGTTTTGTTAGCTCAATCTTTGTAACAGAAAAAAATAATCCGTACCAAAAACACCGGACAGATACTGGAACGTTCCAATACCCGCCAGGTGAAATTTTTGATACGCTTATTCAGTCTGTCTCAAAAGGTAAGGGTTATTGTACTAATTTTACTTTACGTATCACAATTTATCCTCTCTTTATATTCCCGGATATCATCAGGGAATTAATGGGAAAGCAGAACAAATGCGAAGCTGGAAAAACCCCGCCTGAAAAAAGCACCGCCTAAATGCTGATTACCGCATCAATGCAGCTTTCGATGTCATTTGCTCTTCGCAGCAGCCTTTTCCGTCTGATCTCATCACCAACCGGAAATTCCATCAGTTTTTTAATCCTTCCGAGTGCAACTGTTGCATCAAATCTGTTCTTCCAACTTTCGTAAAGTGTTGAATACCAGGCAACCAACTCATCTTTGCCCGCTTCAGCGCCTCCCCGGAATCTGCGGGCAAGTGATGGATCAGCCAATAAACCACGGCCAATCATGATTCCTTCCGCCTCAGGACAACGCCTGAGAATTTCCTCAATATCTTCCGGCGTACGAAGATCACCGTTATAAACAGGGTGTGGCAAGCCCCTTTGTACAGCAAGTTCGAAAGCTTCCGGATGAACCGTTCCGGTATACTGTTCCCTCATCGTCCGGGCATGGATCGTCACATGTGCGAAAGGATAATCGACAAGTATTGCCATAATATCCGACCACTCTTCTGTGCTATCATATCCAATTCGCGTTTTGACAGAAAACGATACAGGGAGCGTGTTTGAAAACAGACTGTCGAAAAAAGTACGCAGATATCCAAGATCGCGAAGCATGCCGCTGCCTCGTCCCCGCTTTGTTACAGTCGGAGACGGACACCCGATATTAAGGTCTGCACAAGAGTAGCCACATTCGCTTACATAGTACAGCCAAGCAGATAATTGTTCGGGATCTCTCGTGAGTGCCTGCGGCAGTATATTCAGTCCTTCATTTTCTTCCGGAGAAATATCTCTTTCCTCGCGGGTCAGCAGGGACATTGACTGGGTCAGCTTGTGAAATGGCAAACAGTAAATATCAACTCCTCCGAAGATCATGTTGTGCGTTTGTCGCAAAATTCCGTCCGTAATTCCTTCCATTGGAGCAAAATATATCGTCAATCGAGTTCCTCCCGGTGTCCTGTACGTCTCTCTTGCTGATCCCTGCTTTGTGACAGCAGTTTTCACGTGGTTCTATCAAATAATTGTACTGACTGTCATGTGCAAAGTCAATGCTTCTGCTTCTATTGTGCCAGAGTCAAACAGTGCTGCTTGCCCTCGGTTCCCTTGTTAACGGGTACCTGCTGTGCTACAATACGATCAAATCCGACGTGAGGACGCTTCAGATTCATCAAAACGGATGACAGGAGGACAGGCAATGCGGATCGGTGCAGACTATTATCCCGAACACTGGGACAGATCTCTGTGGGAGACGGACGCGGACCTGATGAAGGAAACCGGTGTGAAGCTGGTACGCCTGGCAGAGTTTGCCTGGTGCCGCATGGAGCCGGAGGAGGGGAGGTTTACCTTCGAGTGGCTGGACGAGGCGGTGAGGATCTTTGCCGAGCGGCAGATCGATGTGGTTCTGTGCACGCCCACCAGTTGCCCGCCCCTATGGCTGTACGAAAAATATCCTGATTCCGTGATGGTCGAAAAAGACGGAACCCCCACGCGCATTGGCGTCCGGGGGCACCGGTGTATCAATCACCCGGCAGTGCGGAAGCACTGCGAGCGGATGATCGAGGTAATGACGAAGCACTATGCGGGCAACCCGGCAGTGATAGCCTGGCAGATCGACAATGAACTGGAGGCCTACCAGTGCTACTGCGGGATCTGCGGCGGAAAATTCCGTGAGTGGGTACGGAAAAAGTACGGATCCCTCGAAGCCGTTAACAAAGCATACGGCAATGTTGTATGGAGCGGGGAATACTCTTCCTGGGAACAGATCCAGCCGCCATACGGCCATTATCAGGAGGCATGGATGAATCCGGCGTTCATGCTGGACTACAGCCGCTTTGCTTCCGACAACATGATCGAATTCAGCAACTGGCAGGCCGCACTGATCCGGAAAAACTGCCCCGGGATCCCGGTGACCACCAACGTATGGTTCAGCCAGCATGTGCCGGATTTTTACAAAGAGTTCAGCGGGCTTGACTTTGTCGCCTATGACAATTACCCCACGGCAAGGATTCCGGAAGATCCGGAAACCTGCTATACCCATGCGTTCCATCTGGATATGATGCGCGGGGTGAAACGGCAGCCGTTCTGGGTGATGGAGGAGCTGAGCGGCGGGACGGGCTGCTGGGGTCCCATGGGACGGACACCCGAACCGGGAATGATTCAAGGATACGCGCTGCAGGCATTTGCCCACGGGGCAGATACGGTAGCCTTTTTCCGCTGGCGGACGGCGAACATCGGCGCGGAGATGCACTGGCACGGTCTGATTGACCACAGCAACGTTCCCGGGCGCCGGTTCCGGGAGTTCGCGGAACTATGCAAAGAAGCGGAAAAGCTGACATCCTGGCAGGGCGCGGAGAACCGGGCCGACGCGGCGATTCTTCTGTCCATTGAGAATGAGAATGCTTTCCGGATTCAACCCCAGACGGAAAGCTACTATTACCTGGAGCAGCCGCAGCGGCTGCACGCGGCTTTCATGGCACTGGGCATGAACGCGGACATCATCGGCCAGCATGAAAATCTGGACGGTTACCGGATTGTCTGCGCGCCGGAGATGTACGTACGGAATCAGGAAGCGTCAAAACGGCTGCATGATTTTGCCAGACAGGGGGGCACGGTTATCCTGACTACCCGCAGCGGCGTGAAGGACGAACACAACAACGCGATCATGGAGCCGCTGCCGACGATTTACCGCGATCTGGCGGGAGCATTTGTGACGGAATATGACCCGATCGGCACAGACAGCATTCCGGTGGTGTTTACGGACGGGACAGCCGCCGCGGGCCGGCAGTGGTGCGACATTCTGGAAACAGAAGGCGCAGAGATTCTGGCACGGTATGACGGGGAGTATTTCCGGAACACCGCGGCAGTGACGCGCAACGCCTACGGAAAGGGAAAGGTCTACTACATTGCCACGGTGGGCAGTCAGGCACTGTATAACCGGGTGATCCGTGAAGCAGCGGAGGAGGCGGAACTGCCCATTATTGAAGGTATTCCGGAACGGGTGGAAATCGTGACCCGGACCGGCCCGGCAGGAAGCGCCCGGTTCATCTTCAACAGCGATACCCAAAGAAAAGAATTCACCCTGGAGGGTGAATCCGTTACGTTGGAACCGTTTGAAACGAAGATCATCAGGATGGATTGAGATTCGCCACCGTTTCCCCGGGAATCAGTTTTCCGCGGACGGTGAGGTTTCGGGTAATTCCCGGACCATCCTGAATCCCCAACAGAAGAAGCTCTACCGTTTTTTTGCCGATCATATCTGCATCCTGCTCAAAGGTCGTGAGGCAGGGTGTCACCATGCGGGAGAGCGGGATGCCGTCGTAACCGGCACAGCTGAACTGCTCCGGGGCGCTGATCCCTTTTGCTTTCAGAATCCGTAGTGCGTTTACGGCGGAATAATCATCCGGCATCAGGATGCAGGTCGGCGGATCGGAGAGGGAAAGCAGTTCCTCCGCTTTCCGCGCGCACAGTTCCGGGCTGTTGAAAGCACCGGAGCAGATATACTGATCCGGAATAACAAGCTGATGTGACTTCAGGGCATCACGAAAGCCGAGAAGCCTTTCATTTGTCGCATATCCGATTTCCCCGTGAATGAAGGCAATCCGCCGGTGGCCGCGGCTGACCGCCCAGTTTGTTAGCTCTTCCGTTCCCTGACGGTAATCACTGAAAACGTTGCTGGTTTCCGGCTCGCTGAGATCAACGGAAACGACGGGGATGTTCCCCTTGGTGAGCTTCCGGACGCTTTCGCTGCCTACATTCGCATAGACGACTACAATGCCGTCCATGCGGCGGGAAAGAGAGGTCTCGGTATAATCAATCCGACCGTTCCGCTTGACGCGGGCGAGCAACAGGACATCAAGCCCGGCTTCCTCGGCGTGAATCCGAACCGAATCAATGATACCCGAAAAAAACGGGTGATTCAGATGATTGTCGAACACAATGCCGATCATATCCGACCGGTTTGTCTTCAACGTCCTTGCGATCATATCCGGTGTATAGCCCATGGCTTTTGCGGCGTCCAGGACTTTCTGGCTGGTATCCGGGCTGATCAGTACGTTTCCGCTGAGAACCCGGGAGACTGTGGAGACTGAAACGCCGCAGTGCCGGGCGATGTCCTTCATTGTTACCATTTTATATATTTTCTTGGGGGCTTTCCGACCGTCCCCAAACCCCTTCGGATATTTGTTTGTATTTTATTCAAATATAAATTGAGAGCCGCTCCCGAAAGAGCGGGAGCGGCTCCCGGTTGAATCATCAGGGATTGGCGTCCATGAAAGCGAAGCAGTTCTGGATGTCGGCCATCTTCTCGGTTGTCACATCATCATAGCCGTAGGATTTGCAGGTATCAACCATTTCCTTCCAAAGCTTTTCAAACTCTTCATCGCTTTCCGCGTAAACGCACTTCCAGCTGCCTTCCTTCATAACAGGAGCGAACAGGGCACGCTTGGCCTGCGCATCGTCGGAGGAAGCTGCTTTGTTATACGCATTTGCGGCGGGAGCGACCACAGAGGCTTTGCCGACCTTCCGGTAGAGGTCAATGCCGGAAATCGCACCGTCAGCATATTCTTCAGACCAGGCCTTGCTCAGTTCCGTGGCATAGTGCTCAGTATAGCTGGGCCATCCCTTGACGGAGAAACTGTAGCTCTTGCCCGGAATCATTTGCTCAACGCCCAGGGTCGTCTCATTGATCTGGCACTGACCGTCTTTGAAGGTGCCTCCGCCGTATTCCGCGGGCATCTGGGTATTTTCTCCGTCATCCTGGCACTGCCAGCCGAAGTCGGTCATGTAGGGCACACCGTTTTCGTCATAATCCCAGCACAGCCCCTTCGGACCGTAGTTGGAAACGATGATTCCTTCCTCAGAGCATAGCCAGTCAATGATTTCGAGGGAGCGCTCCGCGTACTCAGTGTTGGCACCAAGCGCCCATGGCCAGTCTCCGCCGGAGGTGGAAAGGGACTGAACGGCGGGAGCCGAATCACCGATCATGAAGGTGGTGAAGCCTTCCTTGTTGGCCGCGCGGTCCGCGTTGTTATAGTAGCCGATGATCCAGCCCCACAGCGCCATCAGATAACGGCCGTTGCCGAGTTTCTGGGAATAGGTGTCAAAGTTCTGGGAGACGGATTCCGGATCAAACAGTCCCATCCGATACAGCTGATTATTGACCTTCAGGGCTCTGTAATACAGGCTGTTATCATCCAGAGGATTAATGATATCGCGGGTTGCGTAGTTCACACCGAGGTAATCATATTCCTGATATCCGTAGAAGGTCATCAAATCCCAGGTGAACTTCATGACGCAGTCTTCCCAGTCGCCAAAGCCGCCATAGGCGTAAACGGGTTCGCCGTTCTCATTCGCAGGGACGGCCTTCTGCAGTGCCTCCAGGAAGGCGGGCAGATCTTCCAGGGTATTCAGTTCCGGTTTACCGGCTTTTTCCCAGGCATCGAAGCGAATCTGCAGCGCATAGGTAGGATCGGTCAACTCAGCCCAGGTGCCGTTTTCCAGGGCGACATTATTGGTGAAACCATAGACGCCGTCATAGTCGTTGTCCTTGCAGAACTCGGAGACCTTGGCCATGGAATCCTTCATGTAAGTGCTGATGTTCGGATAAGCAGTCAGGTCAATATCATTCCAGTCCAGGAGCAGCTCAGCTTTCAGGGCGGAAATGAAGTCTTTGCTCATGGCACCCATGACAATGATGTCACCCATATCGCCGGCGGAGAACGCGGCGGTCAGGGCATTGGCATCTACATTCTGGGAGACATACTTCAGGGTCACATTGAAGCGATCCTTCAGCTCCTTGGCGAACCAGCCGCCCTGCTCGCCGGCAAAGTTGGCCAGCTGGGAGAACATGGTCAGGGTGATGGGCTCACGATAGGTGTCTTCAGCCAGAGCCGGGACGACGGCCATGGACACCAGGAGCATGAGCGAGAGAACAATGGACAGGATTTTTTTCATGGGTTCTTCCTCCTTCAATATTGTGCATATTGCAAACCCGTTTTACAAACGGGGCAAAGCCTGCGAGTCTCGCGGCTACGGCCGCGACCAGGGCTTTCCGATCGCCCTGGACCTTCGGTTGCAAACTTTTACCAGCTTTGAAAAGACTTAACCTTTAACTGCGCCGATCATGATGCCTTTGACGAAGTAGCGCTGGAAGAAGGGATAGACGCAGAGGATCGGGAGCGTGACGACCATGGCAACAGTCATCCGCACAGAGAGGGCAGTCTGCTTGGTCGCAACGTTGGCAAGGGCATTTGCATCCTGCGTGTTTCGTACCAAGGAGGCCAGGGAAGAGGCTTCGTTCTGGTATTTGTACAGCAGGAACTGCAGCGTATAGTATTTCCCGGACGGCATCAGCATCATGGTATCCGTGAAACTGTTCCACTGGCCGACGGCGGAGAAGATACACAGAGTTGCCAGGATCGGTGTAATCAGCGGGACAATGACAGATACAAACACCCGCGTATAACCGGCGCCGTCCAAGGTTGCGCTTTCCTCCAGGGAGTTCGGAAGGGCCTCGATAAAAGTCTTCACCAGGATCACGTTATACGGTGAGACCAGCCCCGGGATGACATAGACCCAGAAGTTGTCCAGAAAACCGAGCATTCTCAGGTTCATGTACCAGGGGATCAGACCGGCAGAGAAATACATGGTGATGATGATCAGACGATACCAGACCTTGCGAAGCCACATTTCCTGCTTTGTGCAGAGATAGCCGAGGAAAGCGCAGCCTCCGACCGTCCAGATTGTCCCGAGTACGGTACGGGCAACGGAGACAAACAGCGCATCCAGAATTCCCGGGATCTTCATCACCTGAATATAGTTCTGAAAGTGAATGCCCTGGGGATACAACTGGATCTTCCCGAGCCGGACCAGCTCGTTATTCGAGATGGTGTTGATAAACAGATAATAGAACGGGAAGATACAGGCCAGGGTGATGAGAATGAAGACGGTATAGTTGATGATGTTGAATGTCACATCACTCCGCGACCGTCTGATCCCGGCATGAGTCGTGCCGGTGCGTTTGGCTTTCCGCTGTATCGCAGTCATCTTTTCGCTTCCCCTTTCTTACATGATCGATTCGCCGCGCAGTTTCTTTGACAGGAAATTCGCGGTGAACAGGAGCGTGACGCTCACCAGGGTTTTCAGGATCCCGATTGCTGTCGCATAGGAATACAGCGCTGTTCCGCCGGAAGCGATCGTGATGTTGTAAACATACAGATCCAGCACTTCGATGGTTTGACGGTTCATCGGGTTCTGGAAGACCAGATACTGATCCATTCCGTTGTTCAGGATGTTGGAGATGGACAGCAGCAGCAGGACGAAGAAAGTCGGCAGCAGGCCGGGCAGCGTGATATGCCTCATCAGCGCCCAGCGGTTGGCCCCATCGACCCTGGCGGCTTCATACTGCTCCTGATCAATGCCGGAGATCGCCGCCAGATACATGATGGCTCCCCAGCCCAATCCTTTCCAGGTGTTCCAGGCCCACATCTTCAGCCAAATATGGTCAGGCGAGTTCAGCCACACGGTCGGATTTGCCGGATCATTCAGGCCCAGGTCCATCATAAGCTTTGAATAGATTCCGGTGTCCGCAGCGAAAAGGCACATGGCAAAGGAAAAGACCAAAGCCCAGGAAATGAAGTTCGGCAAGGTGGTAAAGATCTGAACGAATTTCTTGAACCGCGTGCGGGTAATCTCATTGAGGAAGATGGCGAAGACCATCGGCAGCCAGCTGAACAGCAGATTCAGGCCGCTCATTCCCAACGTATTCTTCAGTACCCGGAAGATATTATCCCGGTTAGCCGGATTGGAGAACATCTCAATGAACCATTTGAAACCGACAAACTCCTGCTGGTCCATCGGGATGCCAAATTTATAATTATAGAAAGCATAACTCCATCCATACAGCGGCAGGTAAGCGAAGAGGAAAACCGCCAGCAGGAAAGGAAGCATCATCAGGAACAACTTGTATTTTTTCGGCAGTTCTTCCTTATCCGCAAAGGCGGTGAAGAAGGCGGAGAAGATCAGCAGCGGGATGGAAATGAACAGAAACAGATCTCCTGCACCGGTCGCGACCGCCCGGGGCAGCCCGCGGGAGGCGCACAGCCAGACAGCGATCCGCAGGACCGCAGCCGCCAGCAGCAGGACGATGATCACTTTCTGATTCTGTTTCAGGATGAGCAGGATAACCGCCGCGGCGATCGCGAGCAGCGCGGTCCAGGTCAGGAAAGTGACCGTCCCGGCCAAAGAGGCGGTAGCGGCATTGACTGCCTGACGGGAATATGTTTCGGCATCCTCAGAATAGACCGGCTTTCCCTTGGCGGTCACCGGATCTTCCAGGCATTTTGCCGCGGAGAATGTGATCGCGTCCAGACCGCGAATTGTCGCAGTGGCCTGGACTTTGTTCTTGCCGGGCTGCGTGAAGGAGACAGTAACTGCAGGCAGGAGGAGGCAGACCAGCGCGGCGGCTGCCAGCGTCACAGCGACCATGCGGAGGCGGATCCGCTCCGGAATCGGGTTGACGAAATACGGTTCATTAGCCTGCCGTACACCGAAGGCAGCGGCACCGGCGGACAGAACACCGAGCATCACCGCCAGCAGGGGAACGGGGGTGACGGAACCGAGCCCCAGATGCAGCAGCTGACGGGAAGCCGAGGCATACATATCCGCTTCCCCGACAGAGAGAAGGGCAAACCCGTCGACGAGCAGGAGCAGTGCTCCCAGTGCGGCGGCGGACAGCGGGAACCAGCGGTCCACCCGGGGAATGAACGAGAGCACAGCCGCCAGCAGGAAAAGCACGGCGGCGATTACGATCGGAACGTTGACCGCGTTATTGCTTCCACGAATTGTGAAGATGCCCTGGATATTGCTGGCATCAGAGGAGAGGGGTTCCAGTGCCAGCAGATCGCCCGAGAGGACATTGGCAAAGGCGCCATCCTTCTGACCGACAGCATACAGATTCTCCTCGGTGCCCAGCATAACGGACCAGAAGCTTGCGCTGCGGCGGACGGAGGCGGCATCAGCAGGTGAATCAGTCAGCGTATCCGGAACCCGGACCGTATAGACAGGAAGGAACATGACCAGCAGCACGACGGCCGCCAGAATTCCGCTGACAATGCGGAGGGTGCGGTCATTATAGCGGATCTCCTGATTCCGCAGGAAAAAGACAAGGTTTACGACCACCAGAATGACCAGCACGATCAACGGCGCGTAAATCCAGGCCTGCACGGTAAAGAGAATCGTGAACAGCAGACTGCTGCTGAGGTTCCCCCACTGTGCCAGAAAGGTGCCGTACAGCACGAGGGCTGCAACGGACAGCAGGAGCGGGAGGCTGGCTCCTTTGCGATCAAAAACGGTAAGCAGGATTGCCGCGGCTGCCAGCAGCAGGCTCCCGATCAGCGGCAGGCGCCCGAAATCCGGAATGGAAAGCGCCGGAAAAACATCCACAGGCAGGCAGTTATTACCTTTGGCAATCAGATCCCATAAAGTGATTTTTTCCGGAAAGGAAGCGGCAAGATCCTCACCCAGGCGGGAATGAACATGAATCCCCACGGCAGGCAGAAAAAGGGCGGCGATGAGCACCGCCAGGAGGATCAGCACAGGCCATTTGGATCTCATTCCTTGTCCAGCTCCTTTATGCAATCGATTGCATGGTCATTATATGTCCGTTCTGTACATTTGTCAATGCGGATAAGTACAAATTATTCTTCCGAAAAGTTGAATAATATTCGGAAGGGAGGATATCCGGGTCGTTTTTCATTGCGTATCGGAAGAAGAAAGGGTATAATACATGGAAAGAACGGGAGGGAAGACTTGTGGTAAACGGAAATGTTTTTTTCTTTGACTGGGAAGTTGACCTGATTGAATGGCTTCAGCAGAATATGGGCAAGGTCGGGGAGACCGCGTCCAAGATCTTCTCCTATATCGGCGGGGAGACTGTTTCACTGCTGCTGATCATTATTCTGGTGTTCTGTTACAAAAAAGAAGTGGGGAAACGGGTTTCCCTGACGGTTCTGACGGCAAGCATGTGGTTCCCCATGATCAAGAACGTCATCCTGCGGGTACGGCCTTATATGGCCCATCCGGACAGGGTCAAGTGCCTGCAGGTGGTTGAGCCTGACGCGGACCCGATGGATATTGTCCAGCAGGGTTATTCATGCCCGAGCGGCCATGCCGCCACTTCAGCTGCCCTGTTCGGCGGTATCGGGATGGAAGTGCGGAAACGGTGGATGTGGACACTGGCCATTGTGATGCCCCTGCTGATCGGCTTCAGCCGCTTCGCGGTCGGCGTGCATTATCCGACGGACGTGCTGGGAGGCTGGCTGGTCGGCCTGCTTGCGATCGGGTTCAATGTCCTGCTGAATAAGAAGGTTCAGAAAGAATGGCTGCGCTGTGTGATCCTCCTGGTGCTGTCGGTGCCCGGTATTTTCTGGTGCAACAGCCGGGACTATTACACCGCACTGGGTTTGCTGATTGCGGCGACGATTGCTTTTCCCTTTGAGGCAAAATATGTCCGTTTCGAGGATACCCGGAATGTGTGGGCAATGATTCTGCGCAGCGTCGGTGCTTTTGCAATCTACTTTGCCCTGAACACGCTGCTGAAGATGCCCTTCAGCAAGGAATTTCTGAACAGCGGCGTGCTGGCGGCGAACCTGGTCCGGACGGGCAGATATGCGATTATCCTGTTTGTGATTCTCGGGGTTTATCCGAAGGTGTTTCCGGTGTTTGAAAAGATCGGAAAGAAAAACTAATGGGGGGGCTTTCCGATCGCCCCCCATACCCCCTTCGGCTTTGAGAAGGGAATCGGAAAGAAGAGATAAATGGAATATACAGTCAAGCCGGAGGAGGACGGGCGGAAGGTTCGGGACATCCTGCGGCGAAGCATGGGTGTCAGCTATACGGCCCTGAAGAGCGCCAAGTGGAACGGCCGGATCCGGTTGAACGGGGAAACGGCCCGGGCGGACGCAAAGGTTTCACCGGGTGATCTTGTGAGCATCGAATGGGCTGAGGACGAACCGGTCTATCTGCTCAAACCCTATCGGCTGGAGATCGAAATCCCGTGGATGGACGAGCACCTGATGGTCGTCGACAAGCCGGCAGGGATTGCCAGCCAGGCGAGCCGGAACCATCCGGAGGATTCACTGGAAAATGCGGTATACGCATATTTTGACTGTCCTGAGCATTTTATCTACCGGCCGGTCAACCGGCTGGACAAGGGAACGGGCGGGCTGATGGTGATTGCCCGGACACCGCACGCGCAGCATTTACTCCAGCGGCAGTTGCATACAGCAGCCTTCCGGCGGCGGTATCTGGCGCTGACGGACGGCGTGCCGGAGGAGCCGGAAGGAATCCTGAATTTCCCGATCGGGAAGATGCCGGGATCGACCGTGAAGCGGACGGTTTGCGAAGGCGGGAAGCCTTCCCGGACACGATACAGGACACTGCGGGCCGGGGACGACGGCGCACTGATCCTGCTGGAACTGGAGACGGGGCGAACTCACCAGATTCGGGTACATCTGAGCCATATCGGCTGTCCGGTGCGGGGAGACTTCCTGTACGGAACAGAGCGGCCGGAGGAGTATCCGGGGTGCTTTGCGCTGCACAGCGCGATGCTGGAGACGGTGCATCCCCTGACAGGAGAATGCATCCGGCTGACAAACCTGCCGGAGTGGGCACAGGGAATCGATAAGGATGTTCTTTTCATGAATATGAATTGACAATTAAAGATGATCAATTCATAATAACAAACTAAGGGTTTCAGAGAGATTTCGTGCCTGCGTGCGTAAGACACCTCATCTGCCCGGCAAGCCGGGCACCTTCTTGCCCGGGGCTACCGCCCGTTTTCCGCTGAGAAAGAGCCACTGGCTCTTTCTCCGGGCGTTTCAAACCCCAAGGGGAAGGCTTGAAGGATTTTTGATTGCCTCTGGACTCATCAGGCACCTTCTTTATTATGTGCCGTAAAGAACCAAGAGTATTTATGAGAGGAAAAAAGACATGACAATCATCGAACTGCTTGAGAGAAACGCCAGGGAATGGCCTGACGATACCGCCCTGGTGGAGATCAACCCGGACCAACCGGAAACCCGGCGGGTAACCTGGCACGATTTTGAACTGGTGGAACCTACGGCAAAACAGCAGCACTATCGCCGGGAGATCACCTGGGCGGTTTTTGATGAAAAGGCGAACCGCATTGCCAATATGCTGAAGAGTCACGGCATCGGGAAGGGCAAGAAGGTTGCCATCCTGATGATGAACTGCAT
>Ga0265298_10005691_pt1 | contig 15543 bp, 12 predicted proteins | sample AusTroGonzalo_MG_3_FD_193486 | JGI IMG/M metagenome (GOLD analysis project Ga0265298, IMG submission 193486) | Bovine rumen microbial communities from tropical cattle in Woodstock, Queensland, Australia - Gonzalo_01 | ecosystem: Host-associated > Mammals > Digestive system > Stomach > Rumen ... | reverse complement strand
ATTGCAGACGGTCGTGCACCTCGTGATGGTAGATTTATTGAAAAAATCGGAACTTACAATCCTGTAACAGTTCCAGCTGAGATCAATTTGAATTTTGACAAAGCTCTTGATTGGTTAAACAAGGGTGCTCAGCCAACCGACACAGTCCGTTCAATCCTTTCAAAGAAGGGTGTCATGCTCAAGAAGCACCTCATGATCGGTGTTCAGAAGGGCGCTATGACAGCAGAACAGGCTGAGGTCAAATTCCAGACATGGATGAAAGAAAAAGAAGCCAAGTTAGCTAGCGAAATCAAGGCAAAAGCCGACAAGAAGAAAGCTGACCAGAAGGCCAGAATCGAAGCTGAGAGCAAGGTCAACGCCGCTCGCGCTGAAGAGATCGCCAAGAAGAAGGCAGAACTCGCAGCACAGGCAGCAGCCGCAGCAGCAGCTGAAAACGCAGAGGAAGCCCCTGCAGAAGAGGCTCCAGCAGCTGAGGAAGCACCAGCAACAGAGGCTTAAGATTCAGTTCTTAAAAAACAACAAAAAGCACCGATTTCTCGGTGCTTTTTTATTTTTGATTGAAATGTTTTACAGTTTTTTCAAATATACCACTGATTTGTCGAAATCCAAAATTGCCTCGACACGTTCGAAGAACTTCAATCCGATATTGCCAGGCGTTGTGATAAGCGGCAGATTTTTTGTCATCGCCACCACTGCATCGGGAAACGTGATGCCGCAGAGCTGACATTCCTTGGTAAAGATAGCTTGTAGCACTACTTCGCCACGTGGATTTTGGATATCATGAATATCCATGTCAGCATTATCAGCAAGAAACTGCTGCACCGCCTCGGTTTGATAGATTAGGAAAAACAGCTCCGGATTGCCAAAATCAATAAGGAAATTGCCGCTGAGCGTCCTTGTTTTAATGCCGTCATCCAACGACATGTTGGCTTCGATAGCCCACATCCCCATATATGTGTCGGTGTTCATTTTAAGCTTTGAAAAAGCCTTTTTCTTAGCGCGAAACGACGATCTGTCAAGCATCTGAAGACGCTGGTTGCCAAGGTCGAGGTTGACGATGCGGCTGCCTTTGTCGAGGTCGTTATGCAGATACATCACAGGCACCGCCAGTTCATATTGCCCATAGTCGTAGTTCGACAAAACAAACACCTCTCCAATATATGATGTGCTGTTGCCGATACGCACCGTGCCGTTAGCCTTGTGGGTTATCTTATAGACGCGTCCGCCAAGGTTTATTTTCTCTTTTCCGCCAGTTGGCGTCAGAGTCATTTCCGACAAAACACCGCTGTTGAAAACGTATGCCGAGTCGGCGAGCAGTGCCGGTATTCCCGATTCAACGAGGATTGTGGCATCAGCTTTGCCGTTGATGCTGGCTGTAAACACATAATGTGCGCCTTGTTTGGTAAGATTGAAAGTCTCGCCTGCATTGACGACCGACAAAATCATCAATTGCAAAAGCAAAAGAATTAAACTTTTTTTCATGCTAACAGTTTTAATGATTATTCGGTTACAAAGATATAAAATTTTTTGCACAAATAATTAAACCATGGCACTTTTTAATTCTTGAAAACCAACGACTTCCCGTCGTAATCGACTGTGATTGGCTTGTCTTTGTTCACCTTGTCGGCGATGATCATGCGAGAGAGCTCGTTCAACAACTCACGCTGCATCATACGTTTCACAGGTCGTGCACCGTACTGCGGGTCGTAGCTGATCTTTGCGATGTAACGGGTGGCAGCGTCGGTCATGTCGATGTCGATCTGGTTCTGCCTCAACATGTCCTTAACCTTGTTGAACTGCATCTTCACCACGTCAACTATCTGATCCTCAGTGAGATGCTTGAACACGATGATGTCGTCGATTCTGTTCAGAAACTCAGGACGGAAGTGGTTTCTCAACTCGCCTTCCGGCACGTTCGACGTCATGATGATAATGGTGTTCTTAAAATCGACCAAACGACCTTTATTATCAGTCAGACGGCCGTCATCCAAGACCTGCAGCAGGATGTTGAACACATCAGGATGCGCTTTCTCAATCTCGTCGAGAAGCACCACTGAATATGGCTTACGACGCACGGCCTCAGTCAACTGGCCACTCTCTTCGTAGCCCACATATCCTGGAGGCGCTCCGATGAGTCGCGACACTGTGTGACGCTCCTGATATTCAGACATATCGATACGAACCATGTTGTTCTCGTTGTCGAACAAAAACTCCGCCAATGCCTTTGCCAGCTCGGTCTTACCGACACCGGTGGTACCCAGGAAGATGAACGAGCCTATCGGTCGTTTTGCGTCCTGGAGGCCTGCCCTGCTCCTTCTGATAGCGTCGGAGACAGCGGCGATAGCGTCGTCTTGTCCCACGACACGTTTGTGGAGTTCGGTCTCGAGATTCAAGAGCTTCTCGCGCTCGCTCTGAAGCATTTTATGCACCGGGATGCCTGTCCAACGTGAGACGATCTCAGCCACGTCGTTGGCGTCGACTTCCTCATCGACTAATGGGTTATCGCCTTGAATCTTAACGAGTTGCTCCTTAGCTTTAGCTATTGCAGCCTCCGACTCGCGGATCTTGCCGTAACGCAGCTCAGCCACCTTGCCGTAGCTGCCTTCACGTTCGGCCACATCGGCCTGATGTTTGTAAGTCTCGATATTCTGTTTCTCTTTCTGAATCTTCTCCACGAAGCCACGCTCAGTCTCCCAACGTCTGCGTATCTCCTTGCGTTCTTTATCTAACTCGTTGATACTGTTGGTCAACTCCTCGACTTTCTTGATGTCGTTCTCACGTTTGATAGCCTCGCGCTCAATCTCAAGCTGGCGGATCTTACGTTCAACGTCTTCAAGCTCTTCAGGAACAGAGTTTATCTGCAATCTAAGTCTTGAAGCCGCCTCATCAATCAAGTCGATGGCCTTATCAGGCAAAAACCTGTCAGAGATATACCTTATTGACAAATCCACTGCCGCTATGATAGCCTCATCGAGGATTCTCACCTGGTGATGTGTCTCGTATTTCTCTTTCAGACCACGCAGAATCGATATTGCCGACTGTTCGTCAGGCTCGTCGATCATCACTATCTGGAAACGACGCTCCAGAGCCTTGTCCTGCTCGAAATACTTCTGATATTCGTTCAAGGTGGTTGCACCTATTGCGCGCAGCTCGCCTCTTGCCAATGCCGGCTTGAGGATGTTGGCTGCGTCCATAGCGCCCTGACCGCCTCCAGCACCCACAAGTGTATGGATCTCATCGATGAAAAGTATCACCTCGCCATCGCTTTCGACGACCTCTTTTATCACTGATTTCAGACGTTCCTCAAACTCACCCTTATACATTGCGCCAGCGATAAGTGCTCCCATATCAAGCGAATAGACCGCCTTCGACTTCAGGTTCTCAGGCACGTCGCCGCTCACGATACGTTGCGCCAGACCTTCAGCTATAGCCGTCTTACCCACGCCAGGCTCACCTATTAATATAGGGTTGTTCTTGGTGCGGCGCGACAAGATCTGAAGCACACGACGAATCTCCTCGTCACGGCCTATCACCGGGTCGAGCTTGCCTTGAGCCGCAAGAGCGTTGAGGTTTCGGGCAAACCTGTCGAGTGCCTTTTCCTGTCCGTTCTGATTGTTGTTCATTTCGTTACTCATTGTTTTTTATCTCCTTTCAATTTTTTTCATATTTATTGTTTTGACCGAAATACATCAAAAACTAATCCAAATATAAAAATCGGAAATTTTGACAGATGCGGTGACAATTTGACATTACGCACTTCGTCATTTTGACTGAAGCGAAGCGGAATGGAGAAATCACCGGCATACAATTGATTTGAAAATATTCAAATGGCGGTGATTTATTCACCAGAGGAGAATGCTTTCGCAAGCTCAGGTCTCGACTACATTCCACTTCGTTACATTTCGCTCGAAATGACGGCGCATAAACAATATTTTCAAAAAAATAGCATTAATTAAAAGAATTTTATTATTTTTGCAAATTAAACTTATTAGAATGAGAAAGTTTGTTTCGACATATAGAATCATTGCGGCGATGGCTTTTATGTTATTATGTTTCAATAATTTAAAGGCGCAAAACTGCAATATCCAGCTTGAAGACGGTGTAACGATGCCGGTGTGCTACGGTGACGAGCTGCTTCTGAGTGTGGAGTTCAACGTGAATTATTCCTACGTGTGGACGCACAACCACGACACCATCGGCAACGGTCCGAATGTGCTTGTGAAAATCATCGAAAACAATTCGGTTTACGATGTGAAGATATTGAACACCGAGTCGGGTGCGGAGCTATGTTCAAACAGCATCACCATCACGATGCGGCCTAAGTTTGACATTGATTTTGAACAACTTGCGCTGACGTGCTCGGATAAGAACGCCGACAACGGCAAGACTGCTAAAGCCAAAGCCACGGCATCGGGAGGCGGCTACACGACCTTCACATACCACTGGAACCCGCCGATTCTGCCGCTACAATATCTGGGCGACCCGCAGACGGCGATGGGCTTGAGCGCCTACACCAACTACACCATGACGGTGACCAACGAATACGGATGCTCGCAGACCGACACCGTGCGTCTGAAGGCATACATGAACCCTAGTATTGAAATTCTGTCGAGCCCTAAAGATACGGTTTACCTCGACAATCCATACGTTAAATGGTGGTTCAACAACCGCGACACCGTTTACGACGGACACGACACAGTCATCGAGATATCCAATTTCTACTGGGAGTTTGAGGGTTACGAGCAGACGTTTACCGACCCGAGCCCAACAATCACGTATTATGAGTCGGAGAATGACCATGCAATCACCAAGCTGCACGTCACCAATGGATACGGCTGTGACACCACATACACCGACACACATCTCCTGATTCTGCCGGTGCAGCTGAAGATTCCGAACATCTTCACCCCTAACGGCGACGGAGTCAACGACTATTTCGAGATAGGTTACGGCAGCGAGGGCAAGCCCATCAACGATTTGAGCGTGTATTTTTTGAGCAGTAAGCTCACAATTTTCAACAGATGGGGCCGAATCGTCTATGAATCAAGCGATTACAAGAACGACTGGGACGGCGGCAAGTTACCTGACGGGACATATTTCTACGTTTTGGAATGCAAAGGAAAGACACAAGATTATAGATATAAAGGATCAGTAATGATATGGAATTCAGGACGATAACACACAACCCGTCATTTCGACTGAAGCGAAGCGGAATGGAGAAATCTCCTACATAGATAAAAATTAAGGATTGATTTGAATAGCGGTGATTTATTCACCTGAGGTGAATGCTTTCGCAAAGCTCAGGTCTCGACAAGCTCGAAATGACAACAAAAATGAATTTTAAACAAAATGAAAAAGATATTATTATCATTATTAGTAGCAATATTTCTCGTGTCTTGCGGAAGCGACGACAGCAAGATAAACACTGGCTTGGTGAATAATCCGGCATCAGCGACGGAGAGCTCTAACACCAAGGAGCCTAGGATTGAGTTTGCAGAGCTGGAGCACGATTTCGGCAAGATGATACAAGGCGAACAGGTGTCGTACACCTATCATTTCAAAAACACTGGCAATGCCCCTTTGATCATCACAGCGGTGGAAAAGACTTGCGGATGCACCGACACCAAATTCCCTAAAGAGCCAATAAAACCTGGCGAAGAAGGCGGCATCAGCATCACCTACGACAGCAAGGGCCACAAAGGTTTTCAAAACAAACGCATCATCGTGAAGGCCAACACCAACCCTTCCGAGACCATACTGAGATTCAAGGCTCAGGTACAGACAGTCGACAGTTTTTAAAATGAATTATTAATCTTTAAATTATTAAATATGAACACATTAAGCATGTTTTTACTTCAGGCCCCACAAGGCCAACAGCAAGGCGGTGGTTACTCAGGCCTCATCATGATTGTTTTGATTTTCGTGGTGTTCTGGCTCTTCTTCATCCGTCCACAGAACAAGAAACAGAAAGAGGAAGCTAAGTTCCGCGAGGCTCTGCAGAAGGGCGACGACGTCGTCACTGCGGGCGGCATCCACGGTAAGGTTGCGGAGGTCAAAGAGACAACAGTGTTGCTCACCATCGACAACAACGTGAAAATCGAGGTCGAGAAAACCATGATCATGGCTACTCCAAGACCAGCTGTAAAGTAAAAAATCGACATTAAAGTAAAACTTTAATTATCATGGCAGAAGGCTCAGGTAATCATAAATTTAAGAGTATCACGGGGATGATTTTTTGCATGATCATCTCGGCACTCTTATGGATTATTATCAAGCTGACACTGGTTTATACCGTGACCGAGCCTTTTGCCATCAGATTCACCGATATCCCTGCCGACCAGACCATACAGAACGACAATTTGAGCGTCGAGGCGACGATGACGACAACAGGCTTCAAGCTGTTGAACTATTATCTCCGAGCCCCCAAAAACCGTATGATAGAGTTGTCGCTTAAGGATATCAACTACAAGAAAGCCAATTTTGAGACCTACAGCTACAGCAAACGTTATCTTGAGGAGAAGATAGCGGAATTCATCAGCGCTACTGCCAGCGAGGTGCAGATAGCCGACGAGCTGCAATATTTCGTAATGAGCAAGCTCGCCTCAAAAAAAGTTAAGATCTATCCTCGGACCGACCTAAATTTCGAAAAGCAATACAACTATTATGGCGAGCCCTTCACAATACCTGATTCTGCCACTGTTTTTGGGGCTATCAATGACATCGAGGGTATCCAATATCTGCAAACCGAGGTCATCAGCCGCAAAAACGTGAACCGTAGCATTGAGACGAGCGCCAAACTCGCAATAAACGAGAATGTGCAATGCGATGTCAGCGAGGTGAAAGTGGTGGCAAACGTTGAAAAATACACCGAGGCTGAGGTTGAAGTGCCGATAACCATACCTGGCGACATAATCCTTCATCTTTTCCCTAACAAGGTGAAAATCAGATACATAGTGGCAATAAAGGACTATCCGATAATCAACGACATCTCGTTTAAGGTCTCAATCGACCCGGAAGACGTCTTCATCAATGAGACTTTGCCTGTAAAACTTGAGCTTTTCCCGAATACCACACAGATTATAAGCATCAATCCTGAAGAAGTGGAATATCTCGTCATCGAATAATGAAAAAAGTAGGAATTACTGGCAATATCGGCAGTGGCAAGAGTTATGTGTGCAAGCTTTTCGAAGCTCTCGGAATCCCAGTGTTTTATTCCGATGACGAGACCAAGAAGCTGTATCTTATACCATCTGTTAAAGAATTGATTGTCAATCGTTTCGGTCAGGAGGTGTATTTCGACGACGGCACCTTGAACAGGAAGCTCCTCTCCTATCATCTTTTCAAAAACGAGGAAGCGATGAGATTCATCGAGTCGGTGCTCTATCCCGCTTTGAACCAACGCTTTGACCAGTGGTGTAAGCAGCAGAAATCACCTTATGTGCTTTACGAGTCGGCTATTCTTTTTGAAAAGAATTACGGCAAATATTTCGACAAGATAATCTTCGTATCAGCGCCTGAAGACATTCGTTTGCAACGAGTTATGCAACGCGACGACTGCTCGGAAGAGAATGTGCGTTCCAGAATGCGGCTGCAACTGAACGAGGATCTTAAGATTTCAAATGCTGACTATGTGATTTGCAACGACGGCACGAAGCCTGTCGAGCCACAGGTTTTGGACATCAATAAGCAGCTATGTTGCTGATACACAACGGTCCACGGCTCTCCTCAAAGTTTATCACAAGCTTATCAACTTCAACCGGGTCGAAACGCACGATGCGTTTGTAGCCTACTGTTGTGGTCTCATCGTAAGTGTTGATTCTGAACCACTTGCCGTCTTTCTCGCCTTCCAGATAAAACGACTTCACACGCTGGCCCAACTTAACATACTCCTGAATCATCACCCGACTTATCGTGACAGGCTTACTCATTGAAAATGATATCGTTCCGTAAGGATAATCATCGTCGGTAGCCCAATAAGTCTCTGGATTGCTGTCGTTGACTTTTGAGGCAGAAAAGCGACTTCCGCGTTCGTTGTCGGCATGTGTTTTGGCACCAGCTAACAGATTGTGACTCAAATCATTATTTATCTTATTATAAAGTTCCACTGCAAGTGTGGAATCAGTCGGATGAATCCTTCCGTTGAGAGCCACTGGGAAATTCAGAAGCAGGTTGGCGTTATGTCCGACACTGTTGTAATAAATCTTGCTTAACTCATTGACTGACTTTACCTTATCGTCTTCGTTGGCATGATAAAACCAGCCTGGACGTATTGAGACGTCGACTTCGGCCGGGAGCCAATTGGTGCCGTTTTCATCGCCGTGGGTATTGATTTTCAATGGTGTCTGGCTTGTGATCTGAGGCGCATTACTCCAGTTTGTGGCACCAGCAAAGCCTTTTTCGTTCCCAATCCAGCGCAAAGTCTGATACGGTCCGCCGAAAATCATCGCACTGGGATTATGAGCGAGCACAGTATCCTTAGCGCGTTGATAATCATAATAGTTATCAGGGTCGATGCTGCGAGTCTCGTTGGCACCTCCGTAGTAGCCGTTGCCCCCGTTGGCGCCGTCGAACCAGAACTCGAACAAAGGTCCGTAACTGCTTGCAAGTTCCTGAATCTGAGTATGATACGTCTCAACATATTCAGGAAAACCATAACGAGCGTTATGTCGGTCCCAAGGTGAGCAGTATATTCCGAATTTAAGACCATGTTTGCGGCAAGCGTCGGAAAGTTCCTTGACCAAATCACCTTTTCCATTTTTATAAGGAGAGTTAGAAATGTTGTAATCTGTTGATTTTGTTGGCCAAAGACAGAATCCGTCGTGATGTTTCGCAGTTAGGATGATGCCTTTCATGCCGCAGCTTTTCAACGTTCTGACCCATTGTTCGCAATCCAAGGTTTCGGGATTGAACGAGGTTGTTGGAGTGTCGCCATAGCCCCATTCAAGGTCGTTGAAAGTGTTAAGTCCGAAGTGGATGAAGGCGTAAGTCTCAAGTTGCTGCCATGCCAGTTGGTCGTCGGAAGGCACAGGAAACAAAGGCTCAGGCGCTTTTGTACAAGCAAACAAAGCCAATGCCGTCGTTATCGTTAAAATTAATTTTTTCATAATTGCAAAAGTAATAGATTTTTTATATATTTGCAGTGTTAAAATTATAAATTATGAAAAAGCTATTTTTAATGATTTGCTTGGCGGTCACATTTGTTTTGACAGCCTGTGCTGACGGAAGACCGATACCTTTCGAGCAACTTCCTGTTAACGCTCAAACCATTATTACTCAGAACTTTGTGAGAGAGAACATTCTTTTTGTCGCTATTGACAGCGAGATTTTCTCTACAGAATATGAGGTGAAGTTCAACGACGGGAAAGAGCTGAAATTTAACGGCAGCGGTGAGCTTATCAAGGTCGACTGCAAGTACGAGCCAGTGCCCGAAACGCTTGTTCCTGCTGAGGTTTTGATTCAGGTAAGGAGTTCATATCCTAACGCTTTTATCAAGGAATGGAAGCTCGACGACGGACGTTGGAAAGCTGAGTTAAATAACGATTTGGAGCTGATTTTCAACAAAAGATACCAGCTTGTTGGCATTGACGATTAAATATGAAAAAGCTTTGCTTCTTTGTTTTAGCAGTGCTTTTGACGATTCCGGCATTGTCGCAGCTCGAGGTGAAGCCCGGATCGTTCAAGGAAGTCGTTGGTTTTGTTAACATCAACGATGATCCTGATTATCAATACGATGACAACGACAAGCCTTATTCTGTTTTAAAGATAAAAACTGAAAACATCAACGAAGAGCAACGTGCCAGACTGCTTTTTCAAGGCGACGCGCAGACGTATATCATGGTGGAGAACAAGGTAGGTGAAATCTGGCTTTACATCAGCTATTACGCCTCATATCTGAAGATTTCGCATCCCGATTTCAGCTCTACGGAGTTTTATTTTCCGATTACCATGAAAGGCAAAAAGGGATATGAGCTCACATTGACAAACAAATACGGTCAGGGCAATGTGAAAGACAAGCTGGGCCTGACGATTCGCGTGGCGAAGGACTATGAGGAGCTTTATTATTATGGGCAATATGTAGGCCTTTATCCGCTCACAGAAGCCACTGCCATCGAGTATCAGACCACGACAGATTTCGGGGAGTCGGTTGAAGTGTTTCAAGAGGCTGTAAAAGACCTTGATGCGGCGGCTCAAAACAACCTCGGAGCATGTTATTTTACAGGCAAAGGTGTGGAGCAAGACTATGAGAAGGCCGTCCAATGGTTCAGGGCATCGGCAGAGCAAGGCAACGCCACAGGCCAGATCAACCTTTCTTATTGTTATTATTACGGTGAGGGTGTGCAAAAAGACTCTCTGGAGAGTCTGAGATGGTGCCAATTGGCGCTGGATCAGGGATTAGCGGGAGCTCAAAACCTTTACGGAGTTCTTTTCTGCAAAGGCAATGAAAAAATGGAATGGTACCAGAGAGCCGCCGATCAAAATTGTGAGATCGCAATGGTGAATTTAGCCAGATCATACAAAGAAATGGATAAGTGTGACGAAGCGCTGATTTGGTTAAAAAAAGCTGCCGACAATGGATTACCGATGGCGAAAAACACATTAGGAAACTGGTATTTTTACGGGCAATGTGTCGAAGAAGACAAAGCTGAGGCCGTAAAGCTTTACCGCTATGCCGCCGAACGAGGTTTTGCCGAATCGCAACTATATCTTGGCTATTGTTATGCAAAAGGGTTGGGAGTTAAAACAGACCACAAAGAAGCATTTAAATGGTATATGATGGCTGCCGACCAGGGCAATATCGTTGCATGTTATAATTTAGGTTTGTATTATGAGCGTGGAGATGGCGTAGAAAAAGACAAAAAAGAAGCTCTCAATTGGTATACGAAAGCTGCCGACATGGGCTATGCTGATGCTTCAGTCAATATCGGAAATCTATATGCCGGTTTTAATTCTTATTATGATATAGACCACAGTTTTGAAGAAGCTGTGAAATGGTATGAAAAAGCGGCAAACCAAAACAATGCAAGAGGTCAGTTTTTGTTGGGATATTCCTACCATCATGGCGACGGCGTTACTATCGATTATAAAAAAGCCCATGAATTGTATATGAAGGCCGCAGAACAGGATTATGCATCCGCCTATAACAACTTGGGAATATTATATGAGGAAGGTAAAGGTGTGAAAAAAGACAAGAAAATGGCATTTCAGTATTATATGAAAGCAGCAGAATTGGGCAGCAGGAACGGAATGGCGAATGTTGGGGAATGCTATGAACACGGTACCGGAGTCAAGAGAAACAAGCAAGAGGCCATAAAATGGTATCAAAAAGCGGCCAAACAAGGCGACAAATTCTCAGAAAATAAACTTCAAAAGCTTATTAAATAAAGAAATAAATTTAAAATTTATAATTATGAAAAAATTCTACCTTACAATTTTAGCTTTGTTAATCACCACGATGGCGTTTTCGCAAGTCATTGTGGATGAAGGATTTGAGACAGGAAACACTGTCGGTCAGGCTCCGACTGGCTGGATTTGTCCCGACAACGGCTGGAAGGCCGGCATCACCATCCCGGACGACAACGAAGCCCGCGGACGCAAGCCCCACACCGGCGACTGGTACATGTATGCATCATACAACTCAGATGTGTGGATTTACAAGGAAATCAGCGTGACAGCAGGCAATTATTATCGTGTACAGTTCTGGTATTCGACATGGCATGTCGACCACTTCAACCTTGAAGTAAAAGCTGGCACAAGCGCAAATTCGTCAGCGATGACCATCACTGTAGTGCCTGAATTTATTGTTGCTAACGAAGAATGGGAACAGACATCAGGAGTGTTCCAAGCCACAAGCTCAGGCAACTTCTACGTAGGATTCCACAGCGTGGCGACAAACTCGCCTTGGTACCTGTCGATCGACGATGTTATCATCGAGCAGACAGCTCAGTATTATTTTGATATTGAACAACTTACAGCCGACACAACAGTTTATTTCGGTGAGTCGGCATATCTGCGTTTCCTCCTCAGCAACACTGGCGAACAGCAAGACACATACAGCTTTACCAATACGAGTTCGTTGCCAATTGAATTCTATCAAAATGGCACACAAATCACCAATGTCAGCTTGGCTTATAACACCTCCGTGGAGCTTGTCGCGAAGGCTACGCTGCCGATGAATCTCACTGACAATCAGGAGCTTCACGCCACTTTTGATGTGACATCGGCACATTCGGCACCCACACAAGGCGCCGACTTCAAGATCACTGCTTTGGCGCCTGTCAGCACCTATCCATTGATGGAAGGCTTCGACGGCACCACATTCCCTCCTGCGGGATGGCTTAACGTGGCCACGGTCGGCACCTACGTCTACCAACGCAGGACCAGCAACGACTGGCCGGCATGTAATCCTCACAACGAGAGTGCCGCGATGGCAAGATACTACAGCTACAGCGCACCGGAAGGCTGGAAATGCTCGATGGTGACACCAAAGCTGCAGCTCAGCGCCACTGGAAACACCGTGCGTTACTGGATTTACCGTAACTTCAACAACAACATAAACCGTCCGGATAGAATCAACGTGTACTACTCCCCGACCACCGACGTGGCCGACGGAACACTGCTTGGCACGGTGCACCGCAACACCATGATGGAGCCCGTCGTGGGTGAAGTCAGCGACTGGTACGAGTACGACTACACTTTCGACAGCCCCGAAGGCTATGGTTTTGTCATCTTTGAGGCCGAAAGCGGCTACGGTTGGGACCTCTGCATCGACGACATCTTCATCAACACCACAAACGTCGACAACAACCCTCCTACCGTCGTTTATCTTCAGGGAACACAGACATATGCCGACACAGAGATGAATCTGACATTGAGAGTTTACGATGAGTCAGAACTGCCAAGCCAGATGCAGGCCACATATACCGTTGACGGTCAATCACATGACATCGCTTTCAACAGGATTTCAAGAGCCAACTGCGACTATGTGGCGACCTTGCCGGCAAAGCCAAACCATACCACCGGAAGCATCATATTCCACTTGGTCGACGAGCTCGGGAACGCTGCAGAATCAGACAGTTACGACTTGCACTGGGATTGGCAGCGACCGATCTTACATGAAGGCTTTGAAGCCGAGCAGTTCCCGCCAGCGGGATGGTCAATAGAATCGCTAAACTTGAGCTGGTTTACATGGTACAGATTCCGCGCAGAATATGCCACCAACTACTTCGGCGACGATTATTATGTGGTGCCTCCTCAAGGCGAGAGAATGGCCGGCGTGGAATGGGACGAATCGGAGGAATGGGGACCTCAGGACGAGAGTCTCGTTACACCACTTATCGCCATCAATCGCCCGACGGTGCTGACATTTGAGACATTCTGCCAATACGGCGTTTCGCAATATCAAGACCATTACAAAGTCGATGTTTTGAACACAAACACAGGCTCGTGGGTCACTCTTTGGGACGCTGTCGAACAGCCTGAATGGGTTAATAACTTCCAGGAGCCAGTAAGTTTGGATTTGTCACAATATCAAGGACAAAACATCAGACTGAGATGGCGCGCGCACAACAACGGCCAGGATGTGCTGACGTTCTCATGGTTTATCGACAACGTGAAAGTCATTGCCACCGACACCATCCCACAGTCAGTCAACGAGATGAGTCTCAACACAAAGATATATCCGAATCCAGCAGATAATGCGTTGACAATCAGTGCCAACGACGACATCCAGCAGATCAGCATCTACAATGTCCTTTCTGTAAAGATGATGGAGATGACCGTCAACAACAAGGAAGCCGTCATCGACCTTTCGGGATTCGAAAAAGGCATGTATCTTATTGATATTCAAGGTAAAAACGGCAGAAGTATAAAATCATTTATCAAGAAATAATGGATTTAAAAGCTATAAAAGACAAGTTTAACTCTTTGTTTGGCAATGAGTTAAGTTTGTATACCTCGCCAGGACGCGTCAACCTCATCGGCGAGCACACCGACTATAACGGAGGCTATGTGTTTCCGGGTGCTATCGACAAAGGCATCTATGCCGCGATAAACCCTAACGGAACGGACAAAATCCGCGCCTACTCGATTGATTATCAGGCATTGGCTGAATTCGGGATGCGTGAGGAAGACGCTCCGAAAGAGCCGTGGACAAGATATATCTTCGGAGTCGTTCGCGAGATGCAGAAACGCGGTTACAAGCCGAAGGGCTTCGACACGGTGTTTGCAGGCGACGTGCCGCTGGGAGCTGGAATGTCGTCGTCGGCAGCGCTGGAGAGCACATTCGCCTTCGCGTTGAACGACATATATAATCTGGGCATCGACAAGTTCGAGCTTGCGCGTATCGGACAGTCGACTGAGCATAACTATTGCGGTGTGAAATGCGGCATCATGGACCAGTTCGCCTCCATTTTCGGCAAGAAAGGCCATCTGATGAGACTCAATTGCGCCACGATGGAGTTCGAATATTTTCCATTTGATCCGAAAGGATACAAGGTGGTGCTGCTCGACACCGTGGTGAAACACGAGTTAGCGTCGTCGGCATACAACAAACGTCGTGAATCATGCGAGAATGCCTGCGCACACATTGCAGCGAAGCATCCAGAGGTGAAATACCTAAGCGATGCAACCATGGAGATGCTTGAGGAGGTTAAAAACGAGATCTCGCACGAAGACTACATGCGTGCCAAGTATGTCATCGGCGAGAAACAGCGTGTCTTGGACGTGTGCGACGCTCTTGAAAGAGGCGATTACGCCACCGTCGGCGACCGCATGTACGGTACACATCATGGCATGAGCAAGGAATACGAAGTTAGTTGCGACGAGCTCGATTTCTTGAACGACATCGCAAAAGAATGCGGCGTGACAGGCTCAAGAGTGATGGGCGGCGGCTTCGGCGGATGCACGATAAACCTTGTGAAAGAAGGCATCTACGATACGTTTATTGCCACAGCAAAAGAGAAGTTTAACAAAAAGTTCGGGCACGAACCGAAAGTGTATGACGTAGTCATTAGTGATGGGGCAAGGAGAATCAGTTAAAAGTTAAAAGATTATAGTTAAAAGTTTAAAGATTATAGATAATAGATAATAGATAAAAGAAATGAAACCAACGTTATTAGTATTAGCAGCTGGAATGGGCTCACGATATGGAGCTCTGAAGCAGATGGACGGCGTGGGTCCAAACAATGAAGCTATTTTAGATTATTCGATTTACGACGCCAAGCGCGCCGGCTTCGGCAAGGTCGTCTTCGTGATCAGAAAAGATTTCGCGGAAGCGTTCGAGAAAGTGAACAGCAGCGAGAAATTCGGCATCCCGGTAGAATATGTCTATCAAGGACTTGAGTGCCTCCCAGAGGGTTATAAAGTGCCTGAAGGCCGTGTAAAACCTTGGGGAACAGGTCACGCAGTGCTGATGGCCGCCAACGTCATCAATGAGCCGTTCGCAGTGATCAACGCCGACGATTTCTATGGCAAAGAGGCATACGAGGTATTGGCAAAATATCTTCAGGAATGCGAAGGCAAGACAGGCGCCTACTCTATGGTAGC
>Ga0265298_10005690_pt1 | contig 15544 bp, 14 predicted proteins | sample AusTroGonzalo_MG_3_FD_193486 | JGI IMG/M metagenome (GOLD analysis project Ga0265298, IMG submission 193486) | Bovine rumen microbial communities from tropical cattle in Woodstock, Queensland, Australia - Gonzalo_01 | ecosystem: Host-associated > Mammals > Digestive system > Stomach > Rumen ... | reverse complement strand
AAACAACAGAAATCATTTGCAGTCGCTTTCGGCTGAAGAGGCTTATCAATATTGCAAAAACAATATTTCGTGCAAAAAGATTACTGATAGCGAGACGAAGAAACTTTTGACAGAATGTTATACTGCCGAGGTGGAACGATTGGATAAATTGATGTGTTATTACATTATTCGTAACATTTTCGGAAATACCGCCTTTTTTGAATTATACAATGCTGATGATACCACGATTCAGAAGGCATTAGAAATACTTTCAACTCAAAATTAATGCTATGATTTACGATTCTTTCACTCAAAACAAGAAAAAACTCGCGTTGCTTATCGATCCCGACAAGCAGTCAGATGACACGTTGCGAAAAATCTCTCAAAGTGCCGAGAAAGAACTCGTAGATTTTATTTTTGTTGGCGGAAGTTTGGTTACATCAAGTACGTCGCATGCAATAGCAGTCATAAAAGAATATTTTTCTCGTCCGGTAATTTTGTTTCCCGGCAACGCAAGCCAAGTAAGTGCCAATGCTGACGCAATCTTGTTTTTGTCGCTTATTTCGGGGAGAAATGCCGAGTTTCTGATTGGAAACCATGTCTTGTCGGCACCTGTGATTAAAAATGCAAAACTTGAGGCCATTCCTACAGGCTATATCCTGATTGATTGTGGGGGGGCAACGTCTGTAGAATATATGAGTAACACGCGCCCTATTCCGTACAACAAACCCGACATAGCTGTTGCTACGGCTCTTGCAGGTGAGATGCTCGGTTTGAAAACCCTTTACTTGGAGGGTGGTAGCGGTGCCAATACATTTGTCAATCCTGAAATAATCAGACGAGTAAAACAATCTTGCTCAATTCCGATAATTGTTGGTGGAGGCATAAAAACACCCGAGACGCTACGACAAGTTTATGAATGTGGTGCCGACATAGCCGTTATTGGAACTATTATAGAAAAACAGCCAACACTTCTTTCCGAAATGATGGATATGGTAAAGAAATTTCAGTAAATATGAATTATTGAACTCACATTACTGAAGTGAGTTTTCTATCTATAATTGATTTGTATTCTTCCTTGAACTTCTTCAACGACGAAATTCCCGTTGGGGAACGATGTTTCAAAGGCTTTTTGTTGAATAAGTTCCGTTGCCGTACCACTTACAATTTCTTTGTTTGAAACCAACCAGATTTTGTCGGAAATTTGGAGAGCAAGTTCCAGTTCATGGGTTGACAAAAGAAAAGATTTTTTCGTCGTGTGAGCAAGTTCCTTGAGCAGTTTCATTATCTCAATCCGACTTGACAAATCCAGATGTGCCGTCGGCTCATCCAACAATATGAAATCCGTATCTTGCACCAACGCCTTAGCTATCAGCGTCCGTTGTTTCTCGCCGTCGCTCAGTTGCAAAAACTCCCTCGTTTTTAGGTGTTCAAGTCCGACTTTGGAAATACAATCGTTGATGAGTTCCAAATCCTTGGAATGTAACGTGCCAAACCAGCCCGTGTGAGGATAGCGTCCCAGGGCAACAATATCAAACACGGTCATATTGGGAACGTCGATGGTATCGGTGAGGACAACACTCACGACTTTCGCCAGATTTTGAATCTCCAACGTTGAAATGGCATTCTCTTTTATAAAAACCTCACCCGACAAACTCGGTTGCATTCCCGCAATTGTCCGTATCAATGTGGATTTTCCACATCCGTTTGGCCCAAGCAGACAAACCAATTCGCCCTCGGCAATGGAAAGATTAAGATTACTTAGAATGATGCTATTCAGAGTTTTCCCCACGTATCCAACGGCAAGGTTTTCAAGTGTGACCAATATATTTTTCGTCTTGTTCATAAATTGTTTCGTCGGCTTCGGTAAATAACTAATATCACGATAGGTGCACCAAAAATTGCTGTCACCGTATTAATCGGGAGCATTGTCTGTGTTCCTGGAAGTTGCGAAATCAAATCGCAGATAAGCATAAGATTAATACCAATCAATACTGCATTGATAATGAGTTTTTTATGCGAGTTTGTCTTAAGTAAAAATCGAGCTATGTGTGGAACTGTCATTCCTACGAACCCGATTGGTCCAGCAAATGCTGTGACAATACTTGCCAATATGGTTGAAAAAATGATAATCACGATTTTTATTTTTCCTGTATTTACGCCTAAACTATGTGCATAATTTTCTCCCAAAAGAATCGCATCTAACGGCTTATGTATCAAAAGTGTAGCAATTGTTATCGGAATAATTACTATAATCATTAAGGCGATTTCCGTCTTATCGATGTTGGCGAGGCTTCCCATTGTCCAAAGAAGAAAATTATGCACTTCATCGGGGTTTGAAAAATATTGTAACATATTGACTATGGCCGAAGTCAAACTTCCGAACATTATTCCTATAATGAGCAATGAGGCAATGTTTTTGATTTTAGGTGCTATGACAAGAATGAGCAAAATAATGATTGACGAGCCAATTAACGCCGAAATTGCCGTTCCCAAACTACCATTAAGAAAGGTAAAGATTCCCAACGTGATACCACCCATAAGTGAATAGAAGGCCACGCCCAGACTTGCCCCCGTGCTTACGCCCAAAATATAGGGGTCAGCGAGAGGATTCTTAAACAGTGTCTGCATAAGCAATCCCGAAATGGGCAACGCGATTCCGACCAAAATAGCGGAGATAGCCCGAGGTAATCGCAAACGAACTATTATATTGTACCACAATGAATTATCGCCGTTCCCTTGAAGTATATCTATAAATCCTTGCAACGGAATCTGCACACTGCCGAATAAAATGTCGGTGACGAAACAAATCGGGATTAAGATTACGAGTATTATGGACAGTAGATTTCTCACGTGCAATATTATTCGGCAAGTTTTTCTAAAAACACCGTTTCATAATCGGGTAAAAGTTCAGGGTGAATAATTTTCATATAATCGGCAAGAACAATGTCGGGACGGACGTAGCCATATTCCCAATAATCGTTGCCTCCGTTCGGGAAACTTCGTTTTGAACGATTGTAAATTGCTTTTTTCTTATAGACATCGAGCAATTTGTAGTTTTTGTTCATCGCATCAAGTTCAGCATACGATTTTTCGTCGCATCCAATCCAACAATCGGCATTTTGCGAAGCGTGAAGCACCTGTTCAAAGTTCAGGACCACACTACCCGTGTTTTCATCGGCCTCCCAAATGAATTTTCCACCTGCATCGGCAATGAACTGAGCCACATAACTTTTACCTCCTGGCATATACCATATGTCGTTGCTTGCAGCACCCGCCAAAACGAGAGGTTTCGTGTCAATGCTGTCGGCTCGCGATTTGAGGGCAAGATACTTTTTCTCAATTTCTGCAAAGACGCTGTCGGCCTCGTGCGTTTTACCTATGAGCATTCCCACAAATTTTATCCATTCTATGCGTGCAAGCGGCGTATTTTCCTGCCAACTTGTGGTAAAAACTATCGGACACGAAACATGCTGATATTTCTTTAAGTCAAGGCTGTTGTAGGCAGACGTGATTACCAAATCGGGATTGAGAGCGACCAGAGCCTCTATATTGGTTTCCATGCTCGTTCCCACGTTTTGTACAAGTCCTTGTTTTACCCGTTCTTGCACTTTGGGATTCGTCGTGCGAAACGGATCGCAAATTCCAGTAATCTGGTCGGTTGCGCCTAATTCGGCAAGCATGGCAATGTCGGTTGTGGAAATTACTGCTATACTGTTCGACTTTATGTCACGAAGACAATATACAAGAGTATCTTTTGAGTCATTCCACGTGCAATACACGTAAACCGTATCGCTGCCTGGATGAAAAAAAATGTTTTTGGCGTATTTGAAGATATTATCAGACGAATGTTGTGTCGTTTCCTGCGTCTGTGAAGCACGTTTACAACTACAAAGACAGGCAACAATAAGAACGAAAAATGCAAATCGTCTCATTTGCTATTTCATAAATTGTTTCATCAAATCAGCCATTTGAACTTGCAGTTCGTGTGCTTTTTCACCTGCAACCTCAGCGAATTTCTCCGTCGTATCGGCATAGATAATACCACGAGAAGAATTTACCAAAAGTCCGCAATCCTTATTCATTCCATATTGAGCCACAGCCTCAAGACTACCGCCTTGTGCACCGACACCAGGAACAAGCAAAAAGTGATTAGGCACAATTGCACGGACATTTCCAAGCATTTCGGCCTTAGTGGCGCCAACCACATACATGATATTTTGTTCGTTGCCCCACTTTTGCGACGTTTCAAGCACGTGCTCATACAACGCCTTGCCGTTGCTCTCTTGGAATTGAAAATCAAAAGCACCCTTATTCGACGTGAGAGCCAATATAATCGCCCATTTCCCTTCGTATGTCAAGAACGGAGACACAGAATCTTCGCCCATATATGGAGCAATTGTCACCGAATCAAAGGGGAGATTTTCAAGAAATGCCTTGGCATACATCTTTGATGTGTTGCCAATGTCGCCACGCTTTGCGTCGGCAATAAGGAAAATCTCGGGATATTTATTTTTTATGTAATTCACCGTTTTTCCCAGACTTTTCCATCCCGAAATGCCATAACACTCATAAAATGCAATGTTTGGCTTGTAGGCGACAGTATATTGTGCCGTTGCATCAATAATCGCCTTGTTGAAGGCAAAAATAGGATCTTCGGTTGAACGCAAAAATTCTGGAATTTTGTTTATGTCGGTATCAAGACCGACGCATAAAAAACTTTGTTTCTTTGTGATTTCTGATACTAACTCGCTTTTATTCATAGTTGTTACATTTAATCTTTCATCAAGGCGTCCTGATTTTTCACACCTGCCTGCAACGAAGAACTGATTGTTTTCTTCAAGGCAAGAATCTGTTCATCGACTACGCCACGTTTTTGTGGTTTATACAATTTTTTATACTGACATTTTGCCAATTTGAACTTCAAATCTTCAAGATTTCCCATAATGTTCAACCCAAGTTTGAAAAGCAACGGGCTCTTTGTCAATGAGATATGATAGTTATAAGTCATATCAAGATTATGGTATCCCGAAAGCACTGCCTGGTATTTGTCCATTGAGACCACAAACGGATACAGGTCAACCTCATTGCGGAAGACGGTCATTTCCACGTCAAGACTGTCTATCACGTTTTTCGTCTTCTTTTTGTTGAACAGAAGCAACTTCGATATTTGGTCGAACGTTTCGCTATCCATCACAACCAAATCCTTGCCTTTAATGGCTGCCGCGCCACGAAGAGTTGAGAATTTCGGTTCATAATTTGACTTCAGGTATGTTTCGGCGGCAAAGTGAAATTCCGCTTTTCCCGAGAATGACTTCAACATAGGAACGATAGTGTCAATGTCGGGAATCATATCAATCAAGTCGGCTATGCTAATGTCAATCAAGTGAAAGTCAAGTCCTGCAAAGAGGTGATTTTTTCGTGCCGAACGATACATTGACGTCAACTGCATTTGTGCGGCGTCGCACGTGAAACCCATTTCTTCAAGCACGAGCACACCATCGCGAATTGTAAGACCTCCACCTACGTGTTCAACAATTTTCTTGCCCACCAATGCCTTCTTAATATCCGTTGTCATGACAATATCAACGCCAAGAGGCACCATAAACGGATTGTCTTCTTCAACTATGGCAGTTGTATCGGCAGTGTTTGTAGCCACAGGTTCCTCGGTTGCCACCTCGGTAGTGTCGCCCATGCCACTTACCATATCCATCAACTCCATCACATCGGTGTAATCCGAAGTAAATTCCAACTCGCCTTTAAGAATGTCTTCACCATTTATGTAGTCGGCAATATTTTTAATAACACCTTTCAACTGGAAATCGGAATTGCCAAGAATCACCTTGCTTTGGTCCAGGATAAAACGTTTCTTGTCGAGTTCACACTTGATTTTCGACACCTTTATGGGCGCTTCAATGGCGCTCAACGCTATTTGTCCTTGATTGAAGTTCAACTTCACATCGGGATTCCATTGCAAAAGAGCATCCTCGATAGATTCATCATATTCAGCTTTTGCGTCAATATTTATCACACCCGTTCGGGCAGTAACATCTTCAGCGACTTTTGCATACACGCTATCGCAGTTCATCACGCACACATAGCCAGTATTTTTCCCTTTGGGGAACATTTTGAGCGTGCCCTTGGTATTTCGTACCGCAGCGGAAATCGTATCGGCTTCCATTACGTAGTCAATATCCTTTATATTGAGGTCACACGCCATAGCCACGTCTTTGGTTGTATCCATTACGTCGGACAGGCCAAGGCGAATGTCGGCATCATAGAGTTTCGTCTTGAAGAAATCGAGCATTTCAACCGAAAGTTTCCCGCTTTTAATGTTCAAATCAAGCACTTCCTTGAATTCTTTCTGCGAATACGTGGTAGGCAATTTAAAATCAATCGCCATCTTCTCGCTATTCACAAGAGTAGAATCCTCGTAAACAGCATCAAAGTCGGTCAGGTTTATGGTTCCGTTCGCCTTGATACGATTCAAATCCACATTGGTAAGAGCATCCATGTCGCATTTTGCCGTAAGTGCTGCATCGGCCCAACCAGTGGCAAAAATGAATTCCGGCATATCATTTTTCAAGTCAAGCAACCAAATGCGCGCATTGGCACGAATGTCGAAAATCATCTTGTTCATCAGGTCAAGAATTTCGCCCGTAGCCGTCACCGAGGATTTTCCCGTTTTTGCCGAAAGAGAATTTAATTTCACGGTGGAATTTTTTTCCTCGTTCAAGTCAATATTCACGTGAGCATTGGCAGCCACATCGTACAAATCGTGACCTAAACCTTCAACAACCACAGTTCCCTCGGAATAATTCGCATCGGCAGTAATGAGAGGCATAAGCGTATCGTTCATAATACCACGCACATTTCCCGAAAGTTGCACCACGCCGTTCAAATCAATACCATCGAGGTATTCTTTCAATAATTCATCGGGAATCAGTGTAAATAACTGATTCAGACGAATATCGTTTGTCGAGAAGAACATATCCATGCGAATGTCGTCGCCAATCTCGGCATCGCCAGTCAACGAAATCTGATGCTCATTAATTCCAAGCAGCGCCTCTTTCAAAACAATCTTCAACGAATCAAGCGTAACTTCCATCGGGACGGTGGCGGAAATCTGTTTCAAAGAATCCAGATACTGCGTTTCGCCCATTTTTGCCGATACCGTGTTTAAGGCCATTTTGAGCGTGCCTTTCAAGTTGTTGTAATTACCCAGACCGCCCGAAAAGTTTGCACTGAAATCCCCGACAGAAGCCGTCAACTGCGTAGAATCGGTCAACGCAAAATTTATCGCATCGGAAGTTATATCCATATCGGTGGAAATGTCATCACCATCCATAAGCACGTCGGCATTAAGGTTTATATTCGAAATTGACGCGTTCATTTTCGAGGGCACGTCAAGATATTGTGCCGAAACGTTTGTCAGTTTTACATCCTTGATAGCCAACTGATTAAACATTGACGACGATGTAGTGTCCTCGGCAGTCGTGTCGGAAATGAAAACATCGTAGTTTGCAACGCTGTCGGCGTTCACGTAGATGTTGGCAATCGTATTGTCGATATACACACCGTTTATCACCACATTGGCATTCGAGAGATATTCATTCACATCGACTGTAGCCACCAAATCGCCGATATATGCCACGGTGTCGGATGGGGCTCCGTCCATAGGATTGATAAGGGCTACGTTGTGCAATCGGAGTCCGAAATGCGGAAACGTGCTGAAAAACGTGAGGTCAACCGTGTCGAGTTCCGTCTGACATGAAACAAAGGCAGGAATATAACTTTTCACGATAGGCGTGAGTTTTGCCGGTGTGAACACAAACCAAACCACAATACACACGGCGATGAGCGATACTCCCACAACAGAGCCGAGTGTTATTCCTATGATTTTGAGGGCTTTTTTCATAAATTATTGTTTTGTAAAGGTATAGGTTTTTCCGTTTGCTGTATAAATTAACGAGGTAGCTGTCAACGTTTTGATGGTATATTGTTTTGGGATAACGCCGCTACTGCTTTCCATTTGATGGTATTGTGTAAGTGTTTCCCCCTTGAGTTCCCACGTAAACGACTGAGCTTCGGATTCGTCTATATCTTCTTTGGTGTCCCATGTGGCACCTGTGCCCGAAGAAGAATATTTTTCCCAGAGCGTTCCGCTTTTCCATCGACCAACCAAATCTGCTTCGTCAAATTTTTCTTTCTTGCAACTACTAAAAACGAGTAGGACAGAGCAGAGAATAAACAGTATTTTTTTCATAATCAATTCATATTTTCAGTTGTCGTTGCTGAAGAATCTGTATTGTTTTGCAATTCAGATTTTCTCCAAACATACGATATTCCATATTCACCACAAATTTCGCGCCGTTTTTCTGGGTCCAAGTCGGAAAAGTGATTTTCAACCTCGTTCCACAATTTTAGAATGATCTCATCGCCCTGTTTTCGAAGGTTTCCAATATATTCCGCCGTCCGTTTGTCATTCGACAATCGGAACTCGTTGGTACGCGCAGCCGAGGCGAATTTGTTATATTCAATTTTAACCATCGAGATGTGCGGGTTCGTCATATTTGCACCACCATGAGCTATTCTAGCTTGCTCGCCATCAATGATTTTCTTGCCCCATTCCAATACATCTTCGGTTGTTTCCAATGGAGGAAGTTTCTTGCCCTTCAAGCCATAAAACTCACGTACCGACGGTTTCATTTCTCCTCGAAGAATAGCCATATTCAAGACTTGAATAAAGTGAGAAATGTACATTTTCGTCCGTCGCTGCATTTGTGCAAGATTTGCACCTTTTTTAACCGATTGACTATACGTAGAACGACTTTGTTCTATGCCATATTTGAGAGAATTCACGAAAAATTTCGCTTCTAAAAGCGTTTGATACGAGATAGCACACTCGTTACGAGGCACATTTTTGCTTTTCTCTATTGCTGTTTGCAATGCTCTCAACCGAGCCGCATCAGTATTTGGAAGTCTTCTGTATGGCATAAAACAAATTTTTACAATTGCCACAAAGTTAGCAAAAGTTTTAATCTATATATAAGATTTTGAGAAATTTATGTCACGTTTCAGTAAAATACGAATGGAATTGCGAAAAATAGAATATCGTTATTCGCAGGAGCAGTCAGTATGATTAGCTCTCCAACCTCATCACTCGTACAGGGCGATCTGCTCCCACTTCAAGGTTTGGACAAAGCACTTCCTTGCCAGTATCCACAAAGCCACATTTTTCCATCACACGGCCAGAGGCTGGGTTTTCGGGGAAATAATCGCCCCATAGGATGGAGAAGCCTTTTTTGTTGAAACAATAGTCTATCACCAATTTCAGCGCCTCGGTACAAATCCCCTTACCCCAATATGGACGGGCAATCCAATAGCCTACTTCACATTGGTCTTCGGGAATTTTCAGATTGGAATTCGTGGCGGGAAGATAACCTACACACCCTATTGCTTCCGAGGTTTCTTTCAATTCCACTGCCCACATTGTTTCGGTGTTGAACACCGTTCGGATAATGTGCAGACTTTCGTCCACCGACGTATGGGGAGGCCATCCCGCACGAGGTCCCAATTCTGGATCGCTGGCATATTTGTAAAGTGCTTCGGCATCGCTCTCACGCCACTTTCGTAATATGATTCTGTCGGTTTCCATTGTGTACATATCTCCGATAGGTACAATTTACAACATTGCCTCTATATCCTTCTCAATATCTTCGGGCTTGATAACGGGGGCATAGCGCTTGATAACGGAGCCGTCGGGAGAGATGAGGAATTTTGTGAAATTCCATCGAACATCGCCATCCTTGCGACCTTCGGCAAGTTTTTCCACCATTTTCATCGTCGCCTTGTCTTTCAGTCCGTGAACTTCTTCGTTGGGAACTTGAGTCGTGAGATACGTGAAAACAGGGCTGGCGTTGGCGCCGAACACGTCAACTTTCTTCATCAGCGGAAACGTCACGCCAAAGTTAAGCTTGCAGAATTGTTCTATTTCCGCATCGTTGCCCGGTTCCTGATGTTTGAATTGGTCACATGGAAAGCCAAGAATCATAAAACCGCGGTCCTTGTATTTTTCGTACAGTGCCTGTAGTCCGTCGTACTGCGGCGTAAATCCACATTTGCTCGCCGTATTCACTATCATAAGCACAGAGCCCTTGTATTGTGCCAAATCTACTTCTTCGCCCTTGTTGTTCAAGACCTTGAAATCAAAAATTGTTTCCATAATTATTTATTTTTGAGGTAAAAATATGGATTTTTTTTAGAAAGAACCTCAATAATTCGGAATAGAGGGTAACTCTTCCCCGAAATCAGTTAATCGCCAGCAGACAAAAAATATATTCCCCGTCCACAACTCGATATTTTTTCGAGTTGTGGCAAGGTTAAGGAGAAAAGACTTTGACTTGTCAAGCAATAACTCTGAACATTTTTCAATCCCCAATAGGGTTTCTTCATTTTTGGTTGTCATATAATTGAATTTGTTAATAGTGGGAAAATGAAAAAAATCTTGTGTGTTATTCTTGGTTTGTTATGTATTCTTACCAGTTGTAAGAAAGACTCCATAAACATAGTTGAGAAAAGCGAAACAAACATTGTTGAGGACGGTAGTGACGATGTTTCGAGCGAAACATTTGTAAAATCCATTTCCGTGGTATTTTCGAACAGCGAAAATGCCGTGGTAACAGGCACGGATTCCACGTTTTTGGTGACGATTGACGGAAATCAGGTTACTATCGTCTATTCTGGTGACGAACAGGTGCAATACAATCTTTCGGGAACGACGGCCAATGGTTTTTTCAAACTATACAGTGCCAAGAAACAGGCGTTGGCGCTCAGTGACCTTTCGCTTGCCAACAGCAACGGCGCAGCTATCAACGTGCAAGGGGCAATGGATTCACCGAACAGCGGAAAACGGACGTTTATTGTGCTAAATGGGACAAATTCTGTGGCTGACGGTGCTTTGTACGCACAAACGCCGTCGGGCGAAGATGAGAAAGGCGCGATTTTCGGCGAAGGCAAGCTGGTTTTTAGCGGCAACGGCAGTCTTACCGTTACGGCAACGGGAAAATCGGGAATCGTGTCCGACGACTATGTGCGGTTTATGGCAAGTCCTTCTATCTCGGTCACTTCGTCGGCTGCTCACGGTGTTCGTGCGAAAGATTCTGTGATTGTGAGCGACGGCACACTCAACATAACGGTTTCCGCCAATATGAAAAAAGGGATTTCGTCCGACGCAGTTGTCCGTATTGACGGAGGAACCACAACGATAGCGGTGTCGGGAAATGCCGCCTACGACAGCGATTCGAAGTCGTACAGTGGTTCGGCAGGCATAAAAGCCGACGGCAGATTTGAGATAAACGGCGGTTCGTTGGCAATTACAAACTCTGGCACTGGCGGGAAAGGCATTTCGGGCAACGCCGAAGGTTTTTTCAAGGGTGGAACGGTTACGGTCGCGACAACGGGGACGAATTATACCTCGGGAAGCGTGTCGGCAAAGGGAATCAAGTTCGATGGAAATCTTGTCTTTTCGGGTGCGTTGGTTTCGGTGAGCTGCAAATCCGACGAAGGAATTGAGTCTAAAGGCACTATCACGGTTTCCGACGGTGTTGTGTATAGTTATTCCGCTGCTGACGACGCAATAAATTCCGCCTCTGATTTCACGATTTCGGGCGGATATGTATGTGGCTACGCAGTGAAAAACGACGGTCTTGACGCAAACGGCGATTTCTACATTTCGGGAGGAACGGTCTATGCAATTGGTGCAAGTTCGCCCGAGGTCGCCATTGACGCAAACACCGAGGAACAACACAAACTCTATGTGCAGGGTGGCACAATTATAGCCATTGGCGGATTGGAGCGTGGTTCGTCGCTCACGCAAACATGCTATCAATCTTCATCGTGGGCACAAAATACGTGGTACAATCTGTCAATCGGCACGAAAAACATTGCTTTCAAAACACCTCAAAGTGGTGGCTCGGGACTTGTGGTTTCAGGAAATTCCACGCCGGAACTGACTTCGGGAGTGACAGTTTCGGGCGGAACAACATATTTTGAAGGCATACTCATAGTTGATGGCTCTGTAAACGGCGGAGAATCGGTTTCTATCTCTTCGTACACGAGCGAAAGCAGTGATGGCCCGGGCGGAAATCAGGGTGGCGGACCAGGTGGAAACACACCACCTAACGGAAGATTTTAAATAATTAAAAGTTAAAAATTAAGAAGTAAAGTTGAAAAACCATAATGGAAAGGGGTTAACCAAGTATTGTAAAAAACAAAAATGAAGAAAAGTATTGCCTACATATTGCTGTTATTTTTTGTGCCATTTACCGTTTCGGCACAAACCGACGTTGACTTGGAAAGCGAGTTGTGCGGACGGATTTCCGTCGGTGTTGACAAAAAAATCACCAAAAGTTTTCTCGTAACGATTGACGAGGAACTTCGTCAAAACAACAATCTTGCTAATTTTGACCGACTGCAAACAAACATTGGAGCGAAGTACAAGGTTCACCCTAATGTAAAAATCGGTCTCGGATATTCGCTTATCAACCCCTACAGCACAACCGACAAGGCGTTTGGCAAAGCCCGTCACCGCATTACATTCGATGTGGCGGGAAATTTAGTTTTCGGACAATTGCAGTTTTCGTTGAAGGAACGTCTGCAAATGACGCATCGAACGGGCGATTTGAACACGTATCAGAATCTGAGAAACGCCCTTGCATTGAAAAGCCGTCTAACGGTGAAATACAAGTATTCCGAGCGACTCTCACCGGTTGCATACCTTGAAATACGCAACACGCTGAATGCTCCCGTGATTTCGGCAAATTTCGACGGCACAAACTATCTCACCGACACTGGCAGTAAAACTGGCGAGCCGGGCTGGTTTTTAGACGGATTCTGTGGCAACTACGTCAATCGCATTCGTGGAGCGTTCGGTGCAGATTATTCCTTTGACCGACATAATTCACTGAATATCTGCCTATTACTTGACCGCATCAGCAACAAAGTTGTTGATGCAAACAACGAAGGTACAAAACTGAAATCCTATACAAGAGAAACAGGAATTCTCGCCAACATTGCCGTGGCGTATGTGTATGCGTTTTAGGAAAATTGTCATAAAGATGTATTCCCCGTCCACAATTCGATATTTTCTTGAGTTATGGCAGATTATAAAATTAAAAATTAGCAAAACGGGGATATGACCGCCTTCACAATAACTCTAATTCCCCAAGAGCGACATTTTCAGTTCCTCCCGGTAAAGAGCGACGAACGCCTTGGCGGATTCTTTCTGATAGGCGCCTTTAATCATAAGCACCGACGCCATCATTGACTCGGTTTGTTCGCTGATAGGGATTGCCTTCAAATCGTGACGGTCAAGAACCGTCGCCTGCGACAAAACGGTAACAAACAAAGACTTTTCGACTAATTGCAACAACATATTCGCATCGTTCATCTCCAAGCGGGGTTCAAGCATCACGTTGTGTTCTATCATCAATTTGTCGAGAGAGGCGCGGGCGCTCAAACCGACCGAAGGAAGCGCCAACGAACACGTCTGTAAATCGTTCAACGTGACCGACGGCCGAAAAGCGAACGGATGGCGAAAATGCACCACGGCACAAAGCGGCACGGTAAACAGGTCGGTCACTTCAATCGAATCACCCGTGTCGATGGTTCTAAACGACAGCACAAAATCCAAGTCGCGGTTCTGCAATAGACCAAGCAGTTCCGAGGCAGTGTTATACACGATTTCCAACTTCACATTAGGATATTCCTCAATAAACCGCTGAAGAATCTTTGCCAGACCAAAACTCAAACTATATGTGATTCCCACACGTAACGAGCCAGCCCTAATACCTTGTAAGTCAAGCAGTCGCTGTTTCGCCAAATCCGCATCCTGAATAGTCTGTTTGGCAAGCGGAATAAATTCCTGACCTGCCTCGGTAAGGTAGAGCCGTTTTCCCACTCGGTCGAAAAGCAGCACGCCCAAGTCATTTTCCAACTGATTTATTTGTTGCGAAAGTGTGCTTTGGGCAATGAACAAACTCTTTGCCGCCTCCGTAAAATTCTGTAATTCAGCTGCTTTCAGAAAATATCGTACTTGTCGTAGTTCCATTTTTATTGAATTATGAAAACGTTATTGTACCACAACTTTTTTCACTTGGCAAGTTTTTGAAGCATCTTAACAGCATTTGAAACTTTGTACATACCGAACGTAAGCTCTCTTTTCATAAAAAATAAGTTTTCTAAATACAAATATAGAAAATATCCCTTTTACTTTTTGTCTTCAGCGACAAAAACAAATGGTACAGAGATTCTTTCCGTTGGTCGAAATGACGAGGCTGGTAAGGCAAATAAAAGGAATATCACATCTCGTTAAAAGCTATACTTCGCTTTAAACCATAATTCGGAATTATCTTTATAATAAGCAAACATGCCTCTTTCCGCGTTGAACCAATCGTACCCCAGAACAAGAGCTATTTCGTCGGTAAGATGGTAATCGGCACTAAAACGAATGAAAAATGCCCCATCGTTTGCACAATCAAATCGTCCAAATGCTCCCATTTTCAGAGTGTTCCGCAATAGAGCCTTGCTGATGTTCATAGTTGCCAAGCCAGTGTGTTCGTAATCACTCAAAACATCGTTGTAGTCGGCTGTATATATGTGATTGTATTGGATCATAATTGTCCAATCATTTCCAGGATACCAATCCAAACCGACAAGTGCCGATGTTTGGTTCTTGTGTACGGGGTCTGTCGCAAAATTCTTGGTTGACACCAATGCGTTAAAATATTCCGCTACTTCGGCACGCAGCACGAATTTCCCCAACGATGTCGATAAATCTGCACCTACCATGGTCATTGGGTCATAGTAAGCATCAATGTCGATCATTTTCTCCGGAGTGACGCCATTGAGTCTGAACGCAGGCATCTTATTCCATGTCCGCAACGCACAAAGAGAGAAATCAATGTTGTTTAAATATGCCGAAACACGTCCTCCGTATTCGCTATTGGCAAATTTTCGTTCGGGAATATTGTTGTTTAATTGGCAGTACATTCCGTTGAGGGAAATACTCCATGGATTCTCGCGTTCCGTTGGCATAATGTAAAATTCAGGTGTCGGGACAAATATTCCTTCTGCTTTCAGGTACATGTTGCTGTAGCATAGACGGATAGCATTTACGGGAATACGTATGTCATCATAATCTTGTGCCAAAAACTCGCTATAATCCATGGGGGAAATAATATCGGTGACTTGCACCCCGTCGGCAATACCCCATGTTACAATTTGTCTTCCAACTTTTACGCCCCAACCATTGTTGCTGTGCTCCATATATGCTTCGCGAAGGAATAGACCAGATTGTCCTTTGACAATGGGATTGTATACGGCATTGAGCGACATGTATCCAGAGGTGTTACCTTTTTCCAATCCGCTCTCAAAACGTGTCCTCGTCCGACTCGACATATAATCCCAATCACCATTGCTTCGTACCGCATGGTAACTGTCGATGAAACCCTTGTATCGGAATTTGACACCGATGTCATTGTCTTGGGCACACACTATGAACGGT
>Ga0265298_10005689_pt1 | contig 15545 bp, 5 predicted proteins | sample AusTroGonzalo_MG_3_FD_193486 | JGI IMG/M metagenome (GOLD analysis project Ga0265298, IMG submission 193486) | Bovine rumen microbial communities from tropical cattle in Woodstock, Queensland, Australia - Gonzalo_01 | ecosystem: Host-associated > Mammals > Digestive system > Stomach > Rumen ... | reverse complement strand
GTCACGATAAGCGAGGGTGGCATTACTGCCATTCTTTTTATACAGCCATAATTCAGCCGCGGAGTCTGGTGCCTCCTTAAACTTAACTACAAGATATTTCGAATCAGACCAGTTGGCTGGATGCGTATAACTCCATGTAGCCAGTCCCCAGCCATTAGAATTTGCAGTCAGCGTACGAGTATTCTCTACGTATGTAGAGTTACCATTCAGCGTAATCATGTAGTTATGGAACGAGAAATATGGCAGATGCTGTTCCAAAGTGTAAAGAGCCTCACCTGCATAACGGGCACCCATCATACGATAGCCCTGCGCACTGAAATGCCAAGGGTCAACGCCATTACCGGGGCAACCCTCAGAACTGATGACATGGCTATTTGACACAACACTCGGCATTTTTGCCACCTGTGTATTATGAGCATAGCAAGAGCCACCCTGATCCTGACGCAACGTCTCACCCACGAAAAGGGGTACTGAATCTGTACCTAAGCCAAGATCGGTCAGCATATCATTGTAAATCTTCTTCACCATATTGGGCCAGTTAGAATCACCATTGTTCGAGCAGCCCTGATGCAGCAGGATGCCCTTGATGACACCCACCTCCTGTGCTTTTTTCGCCATCTCGATGATGCGCCCGTAAGGATTACCTGCATAGTGATTCTTAGCCAGCGTTGCCCACCACTCATTAGGATTCTGCTGCATCTTCTGCTGATACTTATCCTTATCAAACATCTCGATAGGACTGCCGCCCATAGCCACAGGGATAACACCGATACGCACACTATCGGGTAGCGACTCGCACATCATACGTCCGAAATAATCAGAAGGGCCCAGTCCGCCGTTAGGACTTACCAATGGCGGCGTAGCCTTATACCAATTGCCTTTGGTACGAGAAGGACTAGAGAAATTGCAAGTAGCCAACAACTGGAAGCGCTTGTCGATACCAGTTTTGTCGATAGACTCAGGCTGGGCATTACCCTCCATGTTTGACTGTCCAAAACAAATATAGATGTAGAAGTTAGGATCTACCTCAGCCATCATCCGCAGAACGGGCATAGCCATCAAAGCACATATAATGAATAGACGTTTCATTTATATTCTCTTATATTTTATAATTTACAATTTGTAATTAAAAAAATACTATTTTTTGAATTCCCAATAATCCAGGCGTACATCACCAGATGCCTTGCTGAAGCAGAGGTACAGGTCGTGAACGCCAGCAGCTTTCTTCACTTTGGTGGCAAACGACTTATAGTTCTCCACTGAGCCTGTAGCACCAATCTTCACAGTGCCGATAACAGGACCGTCCTGACTATCAAGACGCAACGTTAGTTCAACAAAACCTGTAGAAGCAGCATTGATAGAGAACATACGGGCACCTTTTTCGAAGTCCACACCACGCAGGCGGATAAACTCACCATCATTAATATCGAAGACATACATATTCTTCTTACCTGTAGAGTAAGGCATATCCTTAATCACACCTGTATTCTCGATGCCCATCTTAGCCGTCTTCAAGCCATTGCCCCAGTTCATGGTCTCAGCCTCAACACGCTTATAAGGGTTCAGCCACTCTATCTGCTTCAGAGGCTTCTGGTTCAACCAGTAAGGAATCTCTGGAATCGTTCCATCAGCCTCATAGCTGATCTCGGCACAGGTCACCGTACGACGCTCGTGGTGGATATAAGTATCCAAGTGCATCAGGTCATAGTTCTGACCGAATATATACGAATGTCCCTTATAGTCGCAGATGCCAGGATGGTTACCACGGTCGCGCTGTGTAGGACGCATGATATAGTTCTTCCACTCCCAAGGACCCATGGGCGAGTCACTCATAGAATAGCCCAGTGCCTCAGGACAGCAGGTAGTAGCATAAGCCAGATAGTATTTTCCATTACGCTTATAGAACCAGGGGCCTTCCTGATAGTTCTTCAAAGTCCAATTAGCTTTCTCCGACCAGGATGCACGAAGGTTGGCTTTGGCTCCCTCTTCCTTAACAGGGCGCATCACGCCGTCCTGCGGATTAACAACAAGGATATCACCCTCAGTAGAAATCATATCCTCATTGAGCTTGATGCAATAGACATGTGGGTTACCCCAGTACATATAAGCCTGACCGTCATCATCAATGAAGACAGAGGGGTCGATATCATCCCAATGTTCCTTCTGCCATACAAGGGGTTCACCCAGAGGATCACGGAAAGGACCATAAGGAGAATCGGCTACCAGCACACCAATACCATGGCCATGCAGAGGAGCATAGAGATAATACTTGCCATTACGCTCTACGGTCTGGATAGCCCATGCACCGTTATCACGAGTGCGCCACTTGAATTCCTTCAGTGAAGCCACAGCACCATGCTCCGTCCAGTTAACCATATCCGTAGTAGACCACAGGAGCCAGTCGTACATGAAAAAACCTGCAGAATTCTTTTCATTCTCATCGGGGATATCCTCAGGTGAGGCATCATGTGATGTAAACAAGAACAGGGTGTCACCCACTACAATGGGTGAAGGGTCTGCCGTATACTTTGTCTGGAAAAGCGGCATATTGACACTCAATGGGTCGTTGTATGGGTGAACAACCAGCACAAAACCACCACGAGGACGACAATCCATCTTTGTTGGGAAGTTCTCCTGAAGAGAAACGTAGAATGAACGCTCACCACCATCACCAAACAACACGATATCACCATGACGCTGATCTAAGAACGACAAATCCAAAGGAAGCGTCTTCTGTTCATCAGTACCATTGATACCTGCGATATACCAAGTCTTTCCACTACGGCGAGCCATCACTACTGACTCACCAGGATAACCAGAAAGCAGATGGGTCTCATCCCATACCGTAGGCAGTGAAGAAAGGAACTGCTGTACATCATGAGGTTGAGCTAAGTAGCTTTCAGGACGGTCAGCCAGATGTTGCAAACCACTCTCGAACAAAATAGTCAGAGCCAGTTCGTGAGCATGAGAGGTAATATGTGGATGCTGTGAGTCACTGAACGCACAAGGGGTATAATCCATCGGACCAATCACATTACGAGTGAAAGGTAAGGTGGCATTATGAGCAGCTGCTTTCTTAGTGAAAGTAGGCACATTGTTATACCATTCGGCACCATAAACACCTTCTGTACTCATCAGGTTGGGATAAGTACGTTGCCAACCACGAGGAATAGGAGCACCGTGGAAGTTCACCAACAGACGATGTTTGGCAGCACTCTCCAACAAATCAATGCAGTAGTCCATATTCTGCTGGTTGTCGCCAGAGAAGAAGTCAATCTTCACACCTGCTACGCCAATCTTCTCGCACCAAGCGAATTCCTTCTCACGATCCTCGGGCTTGTTCAAACGGAACTTAGGTCCAGGGGCACCGTTGATCCAACCTATAGAAGAGTTATACCAAATAAGAGGCTTGATACCCTTTGACTTAGCATATTTGACAGCATCCTCTACGGTCTTACCATCCTTCATTTCATCCCATTCGGCATCAATCAGGACGTAAGGCAGTTGCAATGTGACTGCCATATCCACATATTTCTTGATGATATTATAGTCGTTAGACCCATGATTATAGGCCCAATAAACCCAAGACACCGTACCCGGATGAATCCAACTGGTATCAGCAATCTTACTGGGTTCTGAGACATCAGTCACCAAAGTTGACTCCACAACATCAGATAGTTTACCAATGATAGCCACACGCCAAGGAGAAGGCATTGCATTCGATGACTGCTCAGGCACTACCTGATAAAGTTCCCCCTTGCTATGCAGACTTGATCCAGCCTGACCTTTGCAGATATTTGCCTCTGTCAGCAAGGTGAAGACGCCATCAACAGGCTCAAGCAATGCGGGATACCCCCAACGACCATCTGTAGCTGAGGTTGTCTGAGGGAAGAAACCCTCATAAGAATCTGTCCATTTCTGCAGCCAGCGCTTCGTACCCTGAGGGATTCTGTAAGAGGTGGTCTCCTTTCCTGAAAGAGCATCATAACGGAAAGCGATACCGTCGTTATACAGACGCATTACCACAGTAACATTATTCGTCAGTTTCAGTTGATATTCGTTAGCCTCATTCGTACAATGCAGACGTTTACCAGTCAGCATCTGATAGTCGGCTGTGACATGATGAGCCTTACCCACCTTCTGAATCTGTGAGCCAGCAGATCCCAATGTAGAAATATCCAACACCTGTTGCTGTTGATAATACACTTTGCAGCCCTTACCCTCGGGCACAACCTTTAATTTCGCATTGGGCGAAACCATATCTGCAGCAAATGCGCCACAGGTCAGCCCCAGCGTAAACAATAAAACTAATACCTTTTTCATTTTATTATTTCATTCTAACTTTTCCTTCAACAATATAAATACCTTGTGGCAATTGAGGCCAGATATCAATCGTACCAAGCTTCGAACCCTTAGTGTTATAGACATGAGGTTTGGAACGATATTCCTGAGAACCCGGATCTAAATCAGGTGCGCCTGTATCCAGTTTCTCCTGTTGGAGATAACGGTGACGCAGTGCCGAACGAACAGAATACCATGCTCTCTTTTTAGCAAGACCAGAGTCATAGAGCAGCGGATTGGAAGCGCTACGCCAAGAGTCATTGTCCTTAATACCCCAGATAACGAGGTTCGGACAGTTGTCATTATTCAATACAATGTCAGTGATGATACGATAGTTACGTGCCTGTTCCTCCAAGTTGGCTGCTGTGGTAGAAGAAACGCCCATATCCAATTCAGTGATGATACATTTCAGACCTGCCTCACCAAAGAGACGAACCGTCTTCTCCAGTTTCACCGAGTCAACATCACCGATAGAGAAGTGACACTGCAAGCCCACTCCATCAATAGGAATGTTTTTATTCTGTAAGCGTTTTACCAGATTATAATAAGCCACAGCCTTTGCCTTTCCCTGCATCTCTACGTCATAGTCGTTGATATAGAGCTGTGCTGTAGGATCAGCCTGACGAGCATAGACAAAAGCAGAATCGATATAATCGTCACCAATAGCCAACTGCCACACCGTTGGACGCAGTTTATATCCTTCAGGATTAGTACGGATAATGCTCTGGTCGTCATCAAGACATTCATTGACGACATCCCATTCCACCACCTTACCCTTGAAGTGGGTCATCACATTCGTAATATGATTCTTCATGATGGCCAGCGCCTGCTGGCGTGTCCAGCCTTTATCATTCTTTTTACCATCACTACTCAACCAAGTAGGCTGTTGTGTATGCCAAACGAGGCAGTGACCACGAACAGACATACTATTGTTTTTAGCCAAAGTAACGAGCTGGTCGGCACTGCCATAGCTAAACTGACCTTGCGTGGGCTGAAGTGTTTCCATCTTCATCTCATTCTCAGCCACCATCATATTAAACTGTCTGGCAGCTTCTGTACGGTCGCTATCCAAGCCCTTATAAGTGCAGAATGCTGCACCGATCTTCTTTCCGTTTTTCGCAGCATAGTAACGTAACGTCTTTGTATCCGTTGCATCATCAATACCGTCATCGTAGAAGGCGCCCATGGTGCTTTCTGGATTTTCCGGATCATCCGGATTATTAGGATCATTTGGATCCGCATCATCTATAGATGTCAAACGTGCCACCACCTTATAGCCATCAGCATCCACAGTTTCCTCAAGCGCCCAAGTACCCTTACCTGGCTGTTGCAAAGTGAACTGCCAGTCACCACTCTTACTCTTCGCTGTGAGAACAGTTATTTCCGTACCCACCTCAAAAGGTAGTTCATCAAGAGCAAGGGTTATAACCGGAGCATCATCACTGGTAGAGAAGTCCTCAGTAGAATTGCTGTATTTCAACTGTCCAGCCACAACGAGTTGATCATAGCTCTCAGCGGAAGCCACCTTGAAACGCAAAACAGAAGCAGGATGCACAGTCAGGTTAGCATTCTTCGTGGGTGTAGCATAGTTTTTGAGGGTCAGCGTTCCCGGCACTGTATCACCAGGCTCGATGGTACCATAGTTGTCCACTGCGCCACCAATGCTACCCGTACCACCAAGAATACCATTGGTCAGGACGTATGCGATAGGCGTTGACTCACTGCTCATGGCACCCAGCGCACCGCTATATTTCTTGCTTTCGGCCTCAGCGCAATCATTATTGACGAGCACCTTACCAGCTTTCACACGCAAAGCACCTGTAAGGGAATTCTGATTACCCGTGATACGGTAGGTTCCTGTACCCTCTTTGATGAGTCCCAAAATGCTTCCGCTATTAGGAACAATCTTACCCGCCAAGACGGCATCGGTATTAAGATTACCTACCAGATAATAAGACTTACGGTCCTTCTTCATATAGCCCTGCAGGGTAGAACCAGATTCCATCTGCAGTTCACCGATACGGAAACCGCCCGCATTGGCATTATTAGCCTCATTACAGAGAATGGCACCACTATGCACCGTCACCTTGCAGTTCTGCATGGCGTTGTTTAGTTTGCCACCCTTGATACAATCGTCAATATTCTCGGGAGAGAAGACCTTGCCACCATGTGCCAGCACAATATTAAAGGTACTAGCAGAAGAAGAGTTCTCCTTGAACGGATAAATATGGGCATCACCCCTAAAGTTAGTCCAATCAGCCCATGAACCGCCACTTTTTGTTCCTAAATAACAGCGTTCGCCACCAGCGTAGAGGTTGACAGTGCCCTTACCACTGACTGTCGATGTGAGGTAGCAATAACGAGCCAACTTCACGTCGGTAGTCTTACCCGCAGCTACAGAAATGGCATTGCTATAGGTAATATAGTTATCTGAGCTGTTATTACCATTCCCATCTCTGATATCAATAACAGTATTCTGTGCCTGAGCACCGAGTAACGGCAGAGCCGCTAAGAGATATATCAGTTTTCTTACTTTCATTCCTTATTTCAACTTATCAAACTTCGCGTTCTTTTCAATAGTCCAACCTTGACGCTTAGACAGCTCACAGTCCTTACCCTTGAACATCTTAGCCGACTGCTTGTCACCCTTCAACTGCCAATTCAGCCAGTTCAGGGCTACCACAGTGAACTCACCACCATGAGGCTGACGATAGGTGCCGCCATGACCTACAGGGAAGTTGGTTGCGCAGCAAGGCACATGGGTAATCTTTTCGAAGTCGTCCATACCATTCTCATAGGCAATATCCTCCTTACCGCCGAGGATATAGATAATGCTGGTATGAATATCCTTCAGCTTTGTCTTGTCGGGCATAGGCATACCACCTACAGCCTGCGCACGATTGCTGTTCTTGAAGAGACCACTATTGCAAATCATAAGAGTCTTGATACGTGGGTCGGCACAGTTGTAGAGCGTCTGCAAGCCACCACATGACATACCAGCCACACAGATATTCTTCACGTCAATCTTATTATAATAAGGTGAGTTCTTATCAGCATTCTGAGCGATGATCCAGTCAATAGACTCAATCTGCTGCTGTGTAGATGACATCGGACCCTGATAAGGCTTTTCTTCCATGGGGATATAACCCGTGGCCAGCACGATATAACCATGAGAAGCAATCTCGTTCAGGAACTTATAGTGCTCCCAAGGTGAGTTGGTGCAGGCACCATTACCCCATACGAGGACGGGCAAGCGATTCTTCTTATTGAAAGCAGACAAATCCTGAGGCACGAAGATCGTGTGTGCCTCAAGGGTAGCCTCTTCCTTCATGATAGCCTTATACTTACCCAAACCACCCTCTTCTACAACGAGTGACTGCAGACCTTTAATCTCCCACCAGTCGAAGTTGAAAAGTTTCGGTCCCTTACGACCAGTGAAGACGAAATACAGATCGTGAGTGCCTTCTGCTTTCTCGGCGAAGTCAACAGACAATGTCTGCCATTTCTCCCAACCACCAGTAGCAGGAACATCCAATGTGGCAAGGAGTTTTCCTCCGATGCTATCAATACGCACCTCAATCTTTCCGCCACGCAAGCCACTGGCCACACGAGCGATGAACTGCTTCGTTACATTACCATCGAACTTCACGTTCTGCAGTTTGATATAGTCACCATTATGGATATCGGTCACATAAACACCAACCTCATCATTCTGTTCGGTTTTCACGCCACGACTGAAAGCCATTGTCTCAGCCTCCACCTTCTTGAAAGGATCAAATGTCGCGATAGGCTTCACGCCCTCATCGGTAGGCAGGATAGTGGGGAAAGAGCCATCAGCGTTATACTCGAACTCCTCCACAGCAACGCTACGTCCGAAGCCACCACCCTTAGGCAGTTTTCCTGTGTGGTAGAAGAAATAAGAATGTCCCTTGAAATCAGCCACACCACAGTGGTTGGTGAAAGAACCCGTATTGCTCAATGGCATAATCTCACCAGCATACTTCCAAGGACCTATGGGCGATGGGGCGGTACTGTAAGAGATGTGTTCGGGCACGCCACCAGCAGCATAGAGCAACTGATAAACGCCATTACGCTTCGTGAGCCAAGGACCCTCTACATACGAATCCTTATACTTCTTGCCCTGAACACGGTTCTTACCTAAAGGTGCACCAAAAGCCTCTTCTGTCATATCCAGACGACCCAATTCACCGCTATAAGAAACCATATCACGGTTCAACTTCAGGTAGTAGCACTGAGGGTTACCCCACATCAGCCAAGCCTGACCATCATCATCAATCATCACCGTAGGGTCGATATGATCCCATGAGCCATTCTCGAAGAGGGGCTTTCCAAGGGCATCCTTGAAAGGGCCTGTAGGCGAATCGCTGACAGCCACGCCAATAGCCATACCACCAGAGAGCTTGCTATGAGCACAGATATACCAATAGTACTTACCATCGCGCTCTATCGTCTGACTAGCCCAAGCTCGGTCGTCGGCCCATGAGAAGCTCTCTAGAGCCAGAGGTGAACCATGGTCGGTCCAGTTCACCATATCCTCGGTAGAATAAACGCGCCACTCCTGCATCCAAAAGAAGTCGGCATTATCCTCATCATGTCCTGTATAAACATACATGCGGTCGCCGCATACCATCGGAGCGGGATCGCTGGTAAACCAAGTCTGCACAAAGGGATTCTGTGCATTAGCAGCTGCAGCCGTCATAGCCATGAGGGCTGCTGTCATCATAGTTTTTTTCATTTTTTAGTATTGTGTATTGTTATTTTAAAATCATGTCCTTTTTGTCGACTCGTCTTCAGCTTACCCTTAGCATCCTTCCACTGGAAGGTGATGCGAGAGTATTTTCCTTTCTGATAAGCCATCGTTGTACCATCATCCTCGTAAAGCGTAAAGGAGCCGTCAGCACCAGGATAAACATGCAGTTCATCATTGCTCATGGGGATGATGCTGCCGGCACGCACGAAGACGGGTATGCGGGCTTTGGTGACAGATGTTGTCACCGTCTGTCCGCCATCATAGTGCTGACCAGTATAATAGTCATACCAACCGCCTTGTGTCTTCGGCAGGTAGGTCTTCCATGTCTTCACATCGGGTTCGGTAATAGGACTGATAAGCAGTGCCGGACCGAACATATACTCATATTTCTGATTCAGAGCCGTAGCATCATCTGCAAAATCGAATACTAGGGGTCGCATCAGCGTAGAACCATCGAAAGCGATGTTTGCCGCTATACTATATATATAAGGTAATAGGCGGTAGCGCTCCTGCAAGCAACTAGCGATGATCTGCTGTGCCTCGGCACCGTAGTTCCAAGGTTCCGTATTACTCATATAGCCATGCACGCGCATCAATGGCAAATAGACGCTGGTCTCTATCCAGCGCAACATTCTGTCGATATAAGCTTGGTCTGTATATTGATTACCGGGACGGAAGAAACCACCAGCATCATACGTCCACCAAGGGATACCTGCAGCTTGCATTCCCAAACCAGCCGTTATCTGACGACGGAACGTCTCCCAGTCGTTACCCACATCGCCACTCCACATCGCAGAGCCATAACGCTGGATGCCAGGGAAACCGCATCGGGTCAATATCATAGGTCTTTTTAGTGTAGAGCGAAGTCCTTCATACACGGTTTTGTTGACGAGAAGCGGATAGACATTACGCACCTCTTCCCCACTCCACTTACCGTTGTTCACACGGCGACCAAGGAGATCATCATTCTCAGGTTCCGTAGCATCCTGCCACCAAGCATCGATACCAAGGGGAACAAGGCGGGTAGAGAAATTCTTCCAATAGGCGGCAGCAGCATCGGGATTAAAGAAATCTATCCAGTCTGTACCGGGGATATAATAGTTGTCGGCCACCATTTGTTTGCCGACTTCGGAATTCTTGTCAATCTTAGACCACACACTGACCATCAGTCGCATATTCATGGCATGGAGACTATCTGTCAACGCCTTGGGATCTGGATAGAACTCCTCATCAAAACGCATAGAGTTCCAACCGTATTTTCCCCAGTACTGCCAGTCCTGCACAACGACATCCACAGGCATCTGCTCCTTACGGAAGCGGTTGGCGGTCTGCAGGATTTCATCCGATGAATGGAAACGCTCACGACAGTGGATATAACCCAACGCCCAACGAGGCATCAATGGGGCATCGCCCGTCAGATGGCGATACGTAGCGATAATCTCATCGGGGGAACCGATGAATACCGTATAATCTACGGCCTGAGCTATGGGTGAACGAAGCACCGTTTCATCTTTCACCTTATTATAATATAATACAGGATTATCACCCCTCGACAGTTCAGCTTTCAATACATGATGTCCAGCCTTCAGTCGTACAATCGTAGAGGCAGTTGGCGGCAGCCACATATTCTGCATCTCAATGACGGTCTGTCCGTCAATAGTAAGGTTATGACGACGAGCCATCTTCTGACCTACATCGAGCAAAAGCGAATAGTCACCATCCTCGGCAAGGTCGATACTGGCCTCAAAGATATTACGCTGACGCACTTCACGGCGTCCGCCCTCCGTCGTTGTAACGTTTACTATCTCTGTGCTGGATTCTCCGGATAATCCAGAATCTCCGGGTTGCAGAGCCACCTGCTGACTGCACGGATTAAACTCCACTAATCCATAGTTATTCCACAGCACACCATAGCCTTTGCTTGACAAAAGCATGGGGATGCTGATTTGCGTGTTGACTTGGGTCAGACGGCGCGAGAGACCACGCACATCATTATTGCCGTCCTGAAACTGACCCAATCCGTAAAGATGCTCATCTTTCGGAGATAAGAAAGAAAGGGTTGCCTCGCTGCCCTGCATCTGATGAGCAGTAGCAGAGAAGACAACCTCTCCTTTTTTATTTTTGATGACAACGCACTGCTTACTGGCATCCACATCCACGGTGATATCCTTAGACTTTACCTCTTCATCCTTGACATAGAGCCAATCAGGCAAGCGCTGTTCTATCGGTTGTTCATAATATTGTATCCTCACGGCATTACGTGCTATCTGACGCACATTCAATGTTCCTTTACCAAACGACACCTCGCCTGCCATCGTAGGGATGGCAAGCAAGGCGCATAGACCAATATAAAACAACCGTTTCATCTTTTCAATGCTTATTGTTTAATTCATAATTACGACTGCACCATTCGTGGGAATGGTCACGGTAATCTGCTGTTTCTTATTCTGTTTCACCGTATTTACGCTACCGTTCAACTGCGCATCATCGCTATAAACCTGTAGTTCAGTACCCTTAGCGAACATCGGCAGTGTGATAGTCTTCTTCAGAGGCTGCTTGTCGGCACAGATACCAGCCACGAACCACTTGTCGTCATGACGACGTGCCATAATGCAGTACTTACCGGGATAGCCATCGATGAACTTCACCTCATCCCAAGTCGTGGGCACCTTCTTCATGAAGTCAACAGCCCATGCAGGTGCATCGGTCAGGTTGTTAGGAGCCATTGCAAAGTGCTGTACACTGCTCTGGAACAGTACTGCCGTTGCCAAGGCATAGACATCACTAGTCACACGATGTGTACCGCGCTTATTGTCTGCATTATAATATTTGTTCAGTGTAGAACCACCAAAGTCCATTGAACCTACAGTGTTGCGGATGAATGGATGAATACAGCCGTTGAAAGCCTCGGCATCACAAGCACCCTGACCGAAATGCAGGTTCTCTGATGCCAGCACAGCCTCTGAAGCTACATAGTTAGGATACATACGCTCCCAACCGCGAGGTAAAGTGCAACCGTGGAAGATACACTGGATTCCAAATTCGTTGGCATCAGTCAGGATATCCTGATAAAGTTGCATCATTGGCTGCTTATCGCCACCAAAGAAGTCCACCTTGATACCCAGAATTCCGTTATCCTTCATCCATTTCATCTCCTGACGACGGGCAGCAGAAGTATTCATCTTGTTCAGCGGTGACTGAGGAGCATCGTTCCATGAGCCATTTGAGTTGTACCACAAGAAGATACCAACACCCTTTGACTGGGCATAGCGTGACAGTTCAGCCATCTTTTCATAGCCAATCTGCTTGTCCCACAAAGCATCAATCAGTACTGAGCGATAACCCATAGCAGCCGAGAAATCAATGTAGCGCTTCTGCTCATCGAAGTTACAACTTGAGTCCATACCGATAATCCACGACCATGAACCAGCACCGTACGTATAGTCACGGCTGGCCTTATACTTAGGCTTTACCAAGTCGAAAGGCACAGTGGTTTCCACCACATTCTGCAGGGTATTTCCAACCGTAATTGTACGCCAAGGCGTCTGAGCGGGCAGACTAACAGAAGCCGTTGTGGTGCCCCAACCATTCATCTCACCCTGCTGAGGGAAGCCTATTTTATAGTTGGCGCCGCCTTCATTGAGCAGACGACAAGCTACGTAATTGCCATCGGTGCCAGTTTCAGAGATTAGCACCCAGCCAGATTCTCCGATATTTCCAGACTTTCCAGGCTTTCCTGAGATTTTAAACAAACAAGGGAACGAATAGCCTTCACCCCAGCCGTTCTTACCCATTGGCTCATCGAGCGAATATGAAGTCTCATAACTTGGAGACGTGCGAGCAAAGCCACCCATTGGTTTCGACTGTGGACAGAGGAATGTAGTGGTACCATCTGGTAGTACGAAGCTACTTGCCTCATTCTCTATGACTGCAACCAAAGTCTCACCACCACGATTTTTCTTCGGCAACAGCTTATAGCAGAATGCTACATCACGATTGCTCACACGGAAGATGATATCCATTGCATGGCGACCGTTCTTCTCAACCTGACACACGGCTTCCGTTGCCTCATAGTGTACGGTGCTCTGCTTAATTGTCTTCAGACTATAGTCATCAGTCACCGTTTTGGTGGTACAATCCTTTATCACAAGCCCCTTGCTCAAGTCATCGATATTTGCAACCAGACCTAATGGCGATGGCATCAGCATCGTAGTACCGTTATACACCACCTGATAATTAGGAGTGCCACCCTCATCATTGACAGTGACTACGATATTCCCGTCAGGACTTGTTATCTGTTTCTCAAAAGCCTGTGCTGACAAACATGTCAGCAACAGGCTGCTAAATAGGAATGTTTTCTTCATTATTATTTGACAATCACTTTCTTGTTTCCAATTACATAAACGCCAGCAGGCAGACTCTTTGTAGCCTCGTTGCGGCTAACACCCTTCTGAATCAACTGGCCAGCAAGTGTATAGACATTAACCTTTGCATTAGGCGTTGTTGATACCTCTACAATGCCAGTTGGAACATATTGGTCGTCATTACTCAGGAACATTTCATTGACAAAGATTGTACCAGACCCCGAACCATCGCTAGAGAAGCAGATAGAAGATATATTGGTTAAGTCAAGCTGTTGTCCCCTATTTCTCGCAGAGGTATATTTTGCATTTGTAAGATCAATAACTAAATCTTTCGATGATCCAGGAAAGGTTTCTTTCTGGAAAGTATCCGACTGATAGTATGTACTCGTCAAATTAGGGATTATATATACACTTCCTACGGTTAATATCGACTTTAGCTTAACAACCAGATATTTGTAATCCGAAATATCGATCGGGGTATCGTACTTCCAACCTATTCGGCCATTCTTGCCTGGTTTAAACCTATGATAAGTATCTACATACTCTCCTTTGCCCAAAATTATCTTCACGTCATCCTGTCCAAAGGGGAAGTAAGTACCATTTGCAGTGAACGAAGTATTCAGCGTATTGCCTAAGATGTCGGTATAAGAAGCACTAATCACAGATGGTCCCTGCTTCAGTGCACGCAATTGTCCGTTATAAACCTCCACAGTATCAGGTGACTCCGACAGGAAGGTTACCTGTGAAGACACATTCTCTGTATGCTTATCCATGAACGTAGCCGTTACACGTGGTGAATACAAAGCACCAATTCTCAGATCCACTGATGTTGCTGCAGGCGTCAGTTTCGTTGCTGTGAACATCTTTTCATCCAGCGCTCTTGTGAATGGTTGATAAAGTGCATCCTCATCAAAGCCATCCTCAGTAGTAAACCAGTCAAAATCAGCAGAACCACCACCCATCGTGCCATTCGTAGCATAGCAGAACAGACCGAAACGTGCACCAACGAATACACTTAGGTTGAAGCCAATAGATGTCTCACTACCAAGAGCCGTCCAAGTATTGTTGTCCAGAGAATAATAGAACTTGGTCTTATTACTGCTATAATTGTATGTAGCGCGCAGATAGACGATATCCGTCACGGTAGCCGTCGCAAAGTCCTCTTTCGTAGAAGCAGCAGCCCCGTCCAGAGCATCCTCACGCCAGTAAATCTTGTTGACACCTTCCTTTTTCTCCACACCAATCTGTGCATATGGATCCTGGAAGATACAGATACCGGCACGATCACCCTCAGCTAGTCGGGTCACATCAAGTTTGATAGTACCAATAGTGGCCTTGTCATCATGAGCGAAGATACGCTGGGTCAGCGTGTTTTGAGCCAGAGCCAGTTGAGTCGTGGTACTTGTAGCCTTCAGACGCAACCATCCAGCACGTTCAAAGAGGCTATATCCATTGGCATTAGGCAGGTGGTTCCATTCCCACTGCATGTCGAGCGGGAAGTTGCGGAACACATCGGTCGTTGCCATCCCTCTGTAATTAACTAACGTACCAGCTGGCTTCGTGTAGGTCTTATAAGGCTTGCCGTTGTTACCTACGATAGGCCAGTCCTCTACCCAATTCACAGGCTGCAGGTTAGGCATACGGCCTAAGCCGCCAAGGTCTTGCTGCATGATTGTCCACCACTTTCCTTCCGTATCCTCAATGAGTGCACCCTGATGGATGGTGTTTGCCTGCCCATCGATCGTTTTCTCTACAAGCATCTTCTCCTCGTAGGTTCCAAAGATGTCCTTTGAGCGGAAAACGACCTGACCGCTAGGCCAGCCTCCATAGGTAGCATAGATATAATAATAGTCGCCTTTCTTATAGAGGTGGCATCCTTCCAGACCAGCATCATCACGAACAATAACCTTCTGCTCACGGATAAACTTGAAATTAGCATCCAATTCACACATCATCAGATGGTTGATACCGCATACCACATATACTTTGTCACCGTCAAAGAGCATACCTGGGTCATAGTAGTTTCGATCCAAACGCTTGGCAGTCCACTTTCCCTCTGGATTGGTAGC
>Ga0265298_10005688_pt1 | contig 15545 bp, 14 predicted proteins | sample AusTroGonzalo_MG_3_FD_193486 | JGI IMG/M metagenome (GOLD analysis project Ga0265298, IMG submission 193486) | Bovine rumen microbial communities from tropical cattle in Woodstock, Queensland, Australia - Gonzalo_01 | ecosystem: Host-associated > Mammals > Digestive system > Stomach > Rumen ... | reverse complement strand
ACAGGATTCTTCCGGGCGGCGATCTGTATGATACAGAGAGCAAGTGGTTTTCACTTACAGACAGCAGACCGGACACTTATGTCTCAGATTGGCTTGAGACAGTTAATTGCCCTGTGATCCGGATTGACGGGACTTTACCGGTTGAAAATAATCTGGATTACATTGTTTCAGAATTATCGGATGAGGCCAAGTGATACTCCGGAAAATCGGAATATAAAATTCCCTACCCCCGGCCCGCGAAAGCGGGCTTTTCTTATTCCTCAATCTCATAATCAAAGGCATCGTACAAAGCCCCTGTGTCGAACAGGGGCTTATCAAATCCTTTTCCGGGAACATAGACGCCCTTCCTGGCCTTCCGGTTGTAGATCCATCCGCCGTTGATGGTTGCCGGGCTGTTGGGCGGCGGGATATGGGAATCGATATAGGCCCGGATGCCGTCCGCTCCGGCCTGGCCGACGGCCTCCAGCGCGGGATGAGGATCTTCCCCTTCCCATGCGGCCCGGACAGCATCCTTCATGGCCTCTGCCATCTGTTGCCGGGTCTCCGGCCGCCGGAAGGCCGGAGTGATCACCGGCCGGGATGGGATATGCATCAGGGGTGAGCCGCGCTCCTGCACGGCGAGGATAAAATGAAGCCGGCCTCCCGCTGATTCCAGAAGGCCGACTTTCACTTTGGTATTCTTCAGTTTTTGAAGAGCCTGGAGACGCTTATCCATTGCATCCAGGTTATCATGAATAGTGATTCTCATGGTATTGGCATTCTAAAGAATGATCTGATATATATCCTGCTGGAGAAAGATCCAGAAAAGCAAGATCAGCTTTTCCAACAAATCTATGATGAAATAAGCAGGAACATTGTACCTGTAAGACCAGGAAGACATTATGAAAGACCCAAGGGCAATCTTGCTGGGAAATACTCAAATACTCATAAGCGTAGTTATTAGAAAGTCTTATTAAAAAACTGTTGAAATGTGCAATATTGACTACTGAATGTTTGTTTTCATTACCCTTTGAGTCCAAAGAAGCAAACTTCGGATAGTGACAACAATTTCAGATGCATTGATTTTTTATGATCGGTCCGCTAAGTTAATGACATTGGAAAAATTTGTCATCCACGGAAAAATTTTCGCAGGTGAAGTACAGTTTGGCGTTTCTTTCGGGTCCTTCGGTATAACGGCGGATTTCATAGCCTGTAACCGGATCACGGTAAAGTTCCATGGCAGCAGCCTCCTTTTTCATAGTTGAACGGTTTGTCCGGACGGAACGCAGACGGCCGGCCGGTCATTGACGGAAATATAGCAGTCCCGTGCATTGGGATTATAGACAAAGCTGTTGTCCGCTGCAAACTGCAGACGGGTAAAATCATCCATGCAATCCATAAATTCGATGTTTGTGCAATACCAGATGTCGTCCTTTCCGCCCATCATTTCACAGAAGGATTCCATCAGGTCCCAGTTGTTTTTATCGTCAAATTCATAACTGTGGCCCCAGACGTACATCAGATACAGGTATTGCTTTTTGAAAAGGTTCAGGAATTGTTCTCCCAGCTCCAGGAGCCGGTGATTATGATGGCAGGTGGCCTGCCAGCGGTAAGGGTTTTCCGGCAGGGCAAAACTGTCGGAAGAGCCGACGACCCGGGAATACCGAATTCCCAGGGACGGAAGAAGAGTTTCAATCTCACGGCTGACGGAGCCGTTAGGATAGCTGAGTCCCCGCACGGGCATTCCCGTGACAGACTCCAGGAATTTGCGGTCTTCCAGCACTTCCTGCGCCACTTCCGGCAGCGGGCAGCGGGCAATGGTCGGATGGGTGACAGTGTGGCAGGCTACTTCATGGCCTGCGTATAGGACGGGGATCTCCTCCGGAAGAATCCGGTCCCCCCGGTCAAACAGACCGCTGTTGAGATGAAAGGTGCCTTTGATTCCGTTCCGGTTGAAAATATCCACCAGGCGGCGGTCCTGCGTGCGGCCGTCGTCGTAGCTCATGGTCAGGGCTTTATGCTTTCCGCCGGGAAAGCAGCAATAAACTCGGTTCATAAATCCTCCTATAAGGTTTATAAAAAGTGTCTAGTCTGCCAATATGTTGTCCACAAATACAACAGGTGTTTTTATCCATAATAATCCTCCTCAATTATTTCGCCTATATTATTTTTTCGTATCAACTAACAAATTCGCTACCTCTCAAAAAAATCCTGCCATAAGCAGCAAATGGCAGCGGATACATTATCCTGATTCCCTGACTCGTGTATAATATATTGAAACAAGTTGGCAAAAATCCTGCTCAGCCTTTATTTTTCAACGCATTCACGGTTTACATTTTGAGGGACAGTTTTGGAGGACAGTTTTGGCAAAAAAACGAAAAAAGATAGAAAAAAAGACGAATTTTCAGCCAAAACATGTACGATCTGGTATTAGCTCATTATGCTCCAAAACATGAGAAAAGCCTTGAAACTCAATGGTTTCAAGGCTCTCTATTGTGGCAGGGGCAGAAGGATTCGAACCCTCAACAAAGGTTTTGGAGACCCACGTGTTACCATTACACCATGCCCCTGTATCCGCAACAGTGAAGATTATACGGGGGCAATTCCGGTTTGTCAAGTGGAAATCTGATTCACGAATGCGCCGGTGAAAATCGCCGGTGAATTCCAGTAAATTGCGATCTCGTTTGTATCCGCGGAGGGCAGTTCGTCCAGGTAGCACTTGGCCGGCGGCAGGCCCTCCAGTTTTTCTTTTGTCTGCGGATAATTGTGGTTTCCGTTCGGCCCGCCCGCGATCAGCCCGGGCACCGGATCCTCAATCCCGTCCGATCCCGAAGGCCGGTGATGCGGGTGCATCACCCGGTGCGTGCCGTATCCTGTAATGAAGCACAGGTCCAGCGCGTTCATTCCCAGGGCATAGTGCCACTGCTGCAGCGCGCCGTCCCGCATTTTCTCGTTCCCCGTCAGCAGCCAGTTGATAATCATGGCCATCGCGCCGCTCATGATCGGCAGGATGCTTCCCCATCCGTACCGGTCCGCCGGCAGGGCGGTGCCGTAGCCGGATGCCTTCGTCCATTGCAAAATCTGTTCGCTTCTTTGCAGGAAGTCTTCCTTCACCCGGTCGTAAAGCACCTCTCCGCCTTTTTCTTTCAGTTCAAACAGGCAGCACAATGCGCCCATGCCGCTCACGTCCGCCCATCCGAAAGCCGTCAGGTTCAGCCCTTCCCCGTACAGCTTTTCCGCTTCCGCCCGGTAGCTTTCCTCCCCGGTGGCGGCATACAGCTCGCAGGCGGCCCAGAACCGTTCATCCCGGTCGCTCATATCCCCGTACCATCCGGTGCGTACGCCTTCCGGATTCCGGTACGGTACAAAGTCCGGATGCGCCTGCAGCCAGTCCCAGGCCCGTTTCGCGGCCAGCACCGCCCGGTTGGCAAAGGCCGGGCTGTAGCCCTGCCATACCCTGGCTGCCAGCGCCATGCAGGCGCAGGCCGCCGCCGTCGCGCAGTGGGATACCGGCATCAGGTACTCTGTCTCCAGGTCGTCCTGCGGCATGATGAAAGGCGCGAACTGGGCTTTCGTCAGTTTGTGGTAAAAAGCGCCGTCGCTGCGCTGCATCTCCAGCAGCCAGTCCAGCTCATATTTCACTTCATTCAGGATATCCGGAAGGCCGTTGCCGCTTTCCGGAATGTTCAGTTCATCCGAGCATCCCTGTGGAAAGAGCTTCCAGGCGTAGATCATGTGCGCCGCCGTCACCGCTCCCGGGCCGGTGTATTTACCGTAGTCCCCTGCGTCGTGCCATCCGCCCGGCACCCGGCGCACCAGGGTCCGGTCATCCCAGCCGACCGCCGGCGCCGTGTGGCATGCCGGATGGTGGTATACACCCGCGTGGGCGCTCTCCAGCGCGCAGCCGCACCGCTGGAAATACAGTCCCTTGATCAGCGCGTTGGAAACCTCCCGCCAGCCCCGGGCCCGCACTGCGAATTCCCGCTGCTCCTCCCCGCTCTCCAGCGTGTATTTTCCTTCCGCAAGCGGCGGAATCTCAGCCAGCCGCACCCGGTCCCCGGAGGCGGCGTCTTCCCGCAGTTCTCCCTGCGGCACGGTATATACAGTCTTTCCTTCCGGGTCCTTCAGCCGGACTTCCCCGTCGGTCAGCAGCACCGCGTGGATCGGAAGTCCCGGAACAAATCCTTCCTGGTTAATGCGAAAAACGGATCCCTGCTTTTTCATCTGCTCTCTCCTGCCCCATCCGTCAATAGTTTTCCACTTTACGCATTTTACCGGTTCCTGTCCCGGGTCGCTATGCATCTTTTGCGTCGGCTTGTCTCATTTTTTGTCCTGTGATAAAATGACTGCCAGATTTTTGATCCGGAGTATGATGCAATGAATCTGGAAGGTCTGCCCATTGAAGTGATCCGCTCCCGCCGCAGGACCCTCTGCCTGGAGATCCGGGACGGCCGCCCGCTGGTCCGCGCGCCCCTGCGCGTTTCCGAAGCAGAAATCCGCCGTTTCCTGGAGCAGAAGCGTTCCTGGCTGGAATCCCACCTGGCCAGAGCAAAAGTCCGGGAGGAAATAAAGCGTTCCGTCCCCGTTCTTACGGAGGCGGAACAGCGCATCCTCCTGCGCCAGGCCCGGGAGGTTTTTCCGGAGCGCACGGCCCATTTTGCAGCCCTCCTGGGCGTCACCTACGGGCGTATTACCCTCCGCATGCAGCACACCCGCTGGGGCAGCTGCTCTGCCAAAGGCAATTTGAATTTCAACTGTCTCCTGCTCCTCGCTCCGCCCCAGGTGCTGGACAGCGTCGTGGTCCACGAGCTGTGCCACCGTAAGCATATGGACCATTCCCCTGCCTTCTACGCGGAAATTCTCCGGGTTTTCCCGGATTACCGCCACTGGGATCACTGGCTGAAGGAAAACGGCCCCCTGCTGCTGGCCCGCCTGCCGGGCTGACTGCCACAGGCCATCTTGCCTGCGTATAAACCTTTGGAGTATAATCCTCATGAAAAGGAGTGTGCGTTTATGAACATGAATCCGGGAATGATGGAATTGACCCCCGATCAGATGGAGGAAGTCAACGGTGGCAGTGATTACGACGTGCTGCACAATATGCGCGGGGCCATCAAGACCCGCTGTTCCCTGCTCAAGAGCCGGGGCAAAACCATGCAGGAGGCTGCGGATTCTCTGTATCTGGTCTATCGTTCCGCTTTCGGCCGGGAGGAGTTTGACGCCCTGATCCTCAGCATCTGGGATGAGGTCTGATCTCCGCGGTATGTAAAAATGCTCCCCGTTGAGGGAGCATTTTTTGATGCCGCTTTTGATTACCGGACAAATTCGCTGTCCACCCAGCCCCACATGCTGTCTTCTTCGACGTAGACGTAGTACCAGGTATGGCCGTTCCTGCCGGTGGTGGTTCCGTAGTAGGGATAGCTGACAGTGGGATAAACCACGGTGATCTGCGTGGACTTCTTGCTGGCGTCCTTGTATACCAGCTTCCGGGAGCTCTTGTCTGTTCCGGCGATAATGATGTCGCCGATCTTTTCCTGTCCGTAGGGAGACTTGCTGGGAGCGCCGATGTTCTCCAGGGTCACGGGTTCCTGGTTCAGGTTGTCATCCACGTTGCTGCCGGGAAGGATCTTCGATCCCTGGCGGTCGATGAAACCGCGGGCAGGCTTGCCGCCGTCCACTGTGCACTCGATATACCACCAGGTGCCGTTGTAGGTGTACTTGGCCAGGATGGTGAAGCTTTCACCCTGCTGGATCGAGTGGAAGAAGTTCCGTCCGCCGATGGGGTCGTCCGTCACGTTGATCTGGCTGCCGGCCACCACGGGAATATTCACGAAGTAGTTCAGCTTTCCGGCCTTCACCTTCCGCACGTACTGCGGGGGAATATAGCCGGTGCGGATCGTGCCGTTGCCGGGATCGTACCGGACCATCAGCCAGCCGTCCGGGGTCTTGCCGGCCATGTAGAAGTCACGGTCCGTGTCGATCTTCGCGCGGCTGTTCGCCATGCGCAGTGCGTTCGGGGTCGGCGCAGTGTACACCGGCAGATCGCCCAGCTTCAAGCCGGTCTTCTTGTGCTGGAACAGAATCCTCGGCGCTTCAAGCAGTTTATCCTTGAACTGGGTGTAGGTCTCCGCGAATGCCGCAGAGAACAGGGAAGCGGTCAGCGCCAGGACCAGTACCAGCGCTACAAAAATCTTGGCTTGCTTTTTCATGTACAGAATCCTCCTCAATTTCTTGAATATATATGAAATATATAATCAACAAAACCTTAGTGCCGGAAACGACAGCGCCATCATAAGGTAGGCGTCGCTCACCGGCTCAAACAGTACCGTGCGGAACCACATTTCCGCTTCCATGCCCCGCACCAGCCGCGGCTCCCCGCTGCAGCGTTCCGTCATCGCTGTCACAGGCATCTCCGGCACGCCGAACAGATAGCTTCCGTTCCGGATCTCCGCCTGGATCGACCGTTCCCGCGTCCGTACTTCGTACACGTTCGGCCGCCACCAGACGATCCGGTAAATCTCTTCCCCGGTCCGGTTGTCCTTGATCTTCCGGCTCACCCCCGGAACGATTTCCGTGTCCAGGTCGAACCGGCTGTACCAGGAGATCTCCGGTCCTTCGATCCGCGCCGGCTCCCGGGTGGAGATCACTGATGAAACATTTCCGATCGTTTCCCCGTTCCGGCAGAAATCGTACTGCCAGATCCCCGTGGCCGACAGGCGGTAGGTAATCAACTCAGTCATCCGTTTTCCTCAGTCAGCCGGAATCACCGGCCATTTCAGAATTCTCAGCCGGTATTATACCATATTCCTCCCGAATCTGCATCGCGGTTCCCGGATTTCATTTTTCCTGTCTGATTCATTATACACAAATTCCGGAAAAATACCACCTCCTGTCGCAGATTTATGTTATACTGTCGCAAAATTTTGGTTCTGGGAGGTTTCCCGCCATGCTGAAAAAGCTTTCAGTCCTGTTGCTGGTTCTGGCGCTGGTGTCCGTCTGCCCGGGCGTCCCTGCGGAGGAGCCGGCTTCCCCGGAGCGGATTGAGGCGGAATTCCCGAAGATCTACGCCTCCAGCAAGATGGATATGCTTTTCTGCCTTGTCTCCACTGAAAACAGGACCCGCATGATCTGGTGCGGTGACGGTGCCGAGGCCCTCGTCCGGGCGGCCTTCCCGGATTATGACGGCAGCGGCAGCCTCATCTTTGAGCCAAAGGCACCCCGCAAATCCAAAGTTGTCCCGCCCCTGACCAGGGCTCTCGAAGAAAAGCAAAAGTGACAGGATTCGCTCCTGTCACCTTTTTTATTTGATTCCAAGTTCCTGTGTGATTTCTTCCATCCGCTTGTCCGTCAGCTTGAACCATTTCCGGAAGCAGAAGAACGCGATCAGCAGCCCCAGGATGGGCAGCAGCGTCAGCATCAGCCGAAGGCCCGTCAGCGTCTCCGCCGTCTGGGGAATCACTTCTCCGGTCTCCTCCGCGTCCCCGGTCATGCCGATCAGGTCCAGCCCCATGCCGGTGATAAAGATTGCCAGGCCGGAAGCCGCTTTCACCACGAAGGTCTGCATCGAGAAGGTCACGCTTTCATCCCGGTGGTGGGTGCGCAGCTGCCCGTAGTCCACGGAGTTGGCCAGAAATACGGTGGTCAGTACCATCAGCAGTCCGTTGGCGACGAATACCATGCACCCCGCGATGACCAGCGGGATGAACTTCCCGGAGGCTCCCGACAGGCATACTCCCAGCAGCACCAGGTACCCGGTGATCGCCGTCAGCACGCTGCCCTTGAAGATCTTTTCGTTGGTAACTTTTTTTCTCCGCAGCAGCGGATAAACCAGTACCATTCCCAGCACCAGCGAGACGCTGCCGATGGCGATAAACAGTGAGTAGGTGGTCTCCCACATTTCCCCGCCGTAATCGTATTTGAAGAAGTAAATCACCAGGTTGGTCGTGATATAGGTGGCCACGTTCACCAGCACGATAATCCCGGACACGGTGAGCGTCTGGTCGTTGTGGAACAGCTCCTTGAACATCTGTTTCACGCTGGTGGAAGGCGCAGCTGTCTCCGGCCGTTTTTCCTTCAGCCGCAGACAGCAGAAGATTTCGCCCGCCAGGAATGCGATGCTTACGATCAGTGCCAGGATGCGGAATCCTTCCCGGTCGTTGGTCCCTCCGCCAAACTTGTCCACTGCCAGCAGCGCGAATACCGCCATAATGGCCCCGCCGACACCGGCGCAGGTCCGGCCGATGACCGCCATCTTCTCCCGGTCGGACATCGTTTCCGCCGCCGCCGGAATCATGGACCAGTATGGAATATCCAGCATCGTATATGTAATGCCCCACAGCAGGTACACCACCGTGAACCATACCATGATGCCCGTCTCCGGCATTTTCGGGGCGGCAAACAGCGCGTAGAGTGTAAACGCGTTCAGGACAGTGCCGCTGAAGATCCACGGGCGGAACCGTCCCCAGCGGGACCGGGTTTTCGCCACCAGCACTCCCATGATCGGGTCGTTCAGCGCGTCAAAGAACCGGGCAATCATCAGCACCGTTCCCACGAACGAGGGGCTCAGTCCCAGCACGTTCTGGTAATAGTACATCAGGTAATAGGCCGACAGTGTGTAGGCCATGTCCTTCACGGCGCCGCCGACGCCGAAGGCTATCTTCCCGCCCAGGCTCTTTTTCATGTCCGGTTCTCCTTTCTTCTTTATTTTCCGGTTACTTTTCTGCTTATTCTTCCGTTGTCAGTCCGTATCCCATCGGCAGCCAGCTTTCCCCGGTTCCCAGCTGGTCCATGGAACTGTACCAGGGGCTGGGCAGCTTTCCGGTGAACGGTTTCCTGCCGCACAGCACGTTGGCGATTCCCTGTCCTTCGCTGCCCGGCAGGTAGCACATCACCGCCGCGTCCCACTGGTCCATGTAGTCGCTGATCAGCACCTGGCGTCCCGCCACGATCAGGGTCACCACCGGCTTCCCGTAGCTCTTCGCCTTGTCCATCGCGGCTTTGTTGCCGTACAGGCCCAAAGGTCCGCACAGGTCCGGATCATCCGTATCCCCGTACCATTCCGCGTACGCCTTTTCCCCGACCGCCAGCAGCACCACATCCGCCTCAGAAGCTTCCGCTTCCTTTGTGATCACCCGGATCCCGTATTCGTCCGCCTTCTGCCGGAAACCTTCCAGGATGGAGGTCACGCCGTTGATGTTCTTCTCCGGGCTCCCGTTCCAGCCCACGCTCCAGCCGCCGCACTGCGCCTGGTCATGGTCTGCCGCGGGACCGGTGATATAGACCGTAGTTCCGCTCTTCAGCGGCAGCACGCCGCCTTCGTTCTTCAGGAGCACCAGGCTCTTTTCCACCGCTTCTTCCGCCACCGCCCTGTATTCCCCGGACCCGACGGCGATCTGTTCGGTCTGTAGGTTTTCGCACAGGGGATCCTCCAGGATCCCGGCGTCCATCTTCACCTGGATGATCCGGCGCACCGCGTCGTTCACCCGCTCTTCCGGAATCAGGCCCTGCTTCACACCTTCTTCGATGCAGGTCTTGGCTTCCCGGAAATGGTCCGCTTCCATCAGCATGTCCACCCCGGCGTTCACCGTGGCGGCCACCTGCTCCATGTAGGTTCCCGGGGACGTCAGGCTCACGCCTTCCCAGTCGCCCACGATGAAGCCCTTGAAGCCCATCTCATTCTTCAGCCGGTCGATGTATTCCTTGTTCTCGTGCATCTTCACCCCGTTCAGTGAGGAGAAGCTGACCATGATCGTCTGCACGCCCAGGTCCACCTGCGCCTGGTATACCGCCAGCAGCTTTTCAATCTCTTCGTCCGACAGTTCCGACTGTCCCCGGTCGATCAGTTTCGGTTCGCCCCGGCTGTCTCCCGTGCCGAAGATCACGTTTCCGTCCCCGAAGAAGTGCTTCGGGCAGGCCACGATGCCGCCGTCCAGCAGGCCTTTGGTGTAGGCGGTGCTCAGCCGGGTGATCCGGTCCAGGTCCGCGCCGTAGCTTTCATACGTGCGGCCCCACCGCATGTCCACAGACTGGGCCACCACCGGTGCGTAGTTCCACAGCATGTGGCACAGTTTAGCCTCGTCCGCCGTGATCCTTCCGATCCGGTACATCAGGTCCTCGTCATCCGCCGCGCCCAGGCCGATGTTGTGGGGAAAATAAACAGCCCCGATGCAGTAATTCACCCCGTGCACGTCATCCTGGCCGTAGATATAGGGAATCCCCGCGTCCGAATCCAGCGCGGCCCGCTGGAACATGGCGGTGTATTCGCGCCATTCCATGTCGTCCAGGTTCGCGGCCTGGGAAAGAATCCCGCCGTAGCAGAATCGCTGCATTTCATCCGGCAATACGTGGTAGCAGGCCGGCAGCACCATCTGCGCTGCCTTCTGCGCCAGCGTCAGCTGCGCGGTTATTTCTTCCGCGGTCATGCCCGCGTATTTGCTTTCTGCGCCGGCGGTCATTGCTCCCGCGCAGATCAGCGCGCAAAGGAGGACCGCAAGGATAATCCGGATCCGTTTCATCGTCCCTTACCCCTTTTCCCGTCTGCAGGTTTTATGTCGATATCCGATTATAAGTCGAAATCCGGATAAATGCAATTCAAAAGGCCCGCATCCGCGGGTCTTTTTTCTTACGTTTCCGTAACCCAGTTCATGAAGATCGCCCGGCTCAGCTGGAACGTCAGGAATTCTCCAATCTCAAACAGCTTCAGGTCCGACGCCACCACCGTCATGCCGAACAGGTATTTGCCGCAGAACAGCGGGTAGCATACATATCCCAGCGCCGCATCCGGCAGCTCGTCCCGGTTGTAGATCTCCGAAACAGGGCATTCTCTTCTCTCCGCCGGAATCTTGAACAGCTCATCGTTCCGTATTACGCACCGCAGCTGCATCGTATCCGGCAGCGCAACCGGTCCTTCATCCGGGCATACAATCGGCTCCCGGTACAGGTACATGGCCCCGTTCCCCAGGCCGATCCGGTCCATTTGCCCGATCAGGTATTCCATCGCCTCTTCCCCGGGCTTTCCGTAGTTGGTGGCCCAGGTCATGAAGTCCTGGATCCGGTTTCTTCCGTTGCTGTAGCGGGCGTTGTTGATCCGCTTCTGCACCCCGTGGAACTGGATGGCCCTGTCCTTCATCATGGAGAACAGCCGGTTGTTTTGCGTGATCACGTTGCTGGCCTTCAGGTTTTCGTTCATCGTCCCCTGCAGCCGGTCGAAGTCATATACGAACCGGTTCGGGTCCGTGTAAAGCATCACTCCATTGCCAAACAGGATCCCGGTCATCCGGCAGATTTCCGCGAATTCCTCCTCTGTCATAATCCGGTTCCGCATGGATTTCAGCATCCGCGCCAGGATCTCGTGGAACAGCCGCTTCAGGTTGATCGCCCCGGGACTGATCACCTCGTTCCGGTACCGGTAGAAGCAGTCATCGAAGAACCGGTCGATGAAGGAGTTGTCCGAGCTCAGCATTTCCCGCGCCGTGAATTCGTACATGTCGTAGGGCAGCGATTCCCTGCCGAAAAGGTGCGTCGGAACTTTCTGCGCCGGGATATCCTCCCCGTCCATCATGCGCACCAGCATCTCCACGGCCTTCTGCCCCAGCGTCATTCCGCTGGCGCCCACGGAGGCCAGCGGCGGATTCAGGTCCGCGGCCAGCGGCCCGTTGTCAAAGCCGAATACATAGAGGTCTTTCCCCGGCTCCAGTCCCTTCCGGCGCAGCACGTCGTACAGGCCGGAGGCAGTTGCGTCGTTTACGCAGAATACCGCCTGGGTGTCCGGGTTCCGTTCCATCAGGCGTTCCGCCGGCCTCTGGGTCCAGATGGACATGTCCCCCGGTTCGTACTGGTCCTCGGTGAATATGAGCCCGTTGTCTTCCAGGCTCTGCCGGAAAATCGCCTTCCGCTTCTGGGCGTCCGTGTTGTCGTCCCGTCCCCCCAGCATGCACAGCCGGGTGACGCCTTTGATCTTCACCAGGTAGTCGATGGCTTCCCGGATGCCGATCTCGTCGTCGTAGTTGACCGTGACCTCGTTCTTCAGGTCCGTCGCCAGGTATACCTTCGGAATCCCCTGGTAGATGTCCTTCGGCATCCGCGTCAGGTTCGGGAAAGTCAGCAGCAGCCCGTCAAACCGGTACTGCTCGTTCATCATGTAGATCTGGTTGTGCCGGATCTTGTACTGGTGCATCCGGTCATAGGGATCCCGGCTGTCGTCCTGCCGCCCGGGGATCACCACCAGCCGGATTCCCTTCATATCCCGCACCGCGAAGGAAACGCTGTGGATGATATCCGCCGCGAAGTCCGTAAACGCGTCTTCCAGGATAAGTCCGATCGTGCGGACGGGTTTGCTGCTGACTTTCATCGGCTTCCTCCGTGTCTCGTTTTATTTCTCTTCGTTTTCCGGCACCTCTGGCGCCGGCTTGGAGAACAGGTATCCCTGTGAATAGTCGATGCCGTATTCCAGCAGCTTCTTCTGGATGGCCTCGTTTTCCACGTATTCCGCAATCAGTTTGGCGTTCTGCCCGCTGGCCCGGTACCAGCCGGAAATCATCTTCACCAGGCCCTCGGATGCCGGATTCACGTTGCATTCCTTCACGATGGATCCATCGATCTTCAGGTAGTCGTTCGGGATACTGATCACGTGCAGCAGGTTGGAATATCCGCTGCCGAAGTCGTCGATGGAGATCTTGCCGCCCAGCTTGTGGATGTTGTCCACGAACCGCAGCAGCGTTTCGTAGTCGTCCACGTCCTCGTTTTCCAGGATCTCGAAGATGAAGTTCTCCGGGTGCGGCGCCGTGGAAAGGAAGCTGTAGATGTAGCGGGTCAGCTCCTCGTTCCGGATATCCCGCATCCCCAGGTTCACGCTCACGCATTTGCCTTCACTGTCCCGGAATTTTTCGAACACCTTCCGAAGCATCTCCCGGTTCAGCTTGTCGTACAGAAGGCCGTAGCTCCTCGCCACATCCAGGAATGCGTAGGGGGAATAGACCTTCCCGTTCACGTCCTTCAGCCGCATCAGTGCCTCGTAGTGGTGGATCGACTTCGTTTCGTTGTCAAATATCCCCTGGTAGTACGGGATCACCGCGTCGTTGGACAGCGCGTCGTTGATCACATGCACCATCCGGTACTTCTCCAGGATCCGTTCCTCGTCCAGTTCCCCTTCCTTGCCGTTGCAGCTGTAGAACAGCAGGTTCTTCCGGATCATTTCCAGCCGGGCCGCGTTGTAGATCGTGTCCATGCTTTCCGACGTGCATTCGTCGATCACGCAGAACACGGATACCACCGGGATGCAGCCATCCTTTGGCTGGAACAGCCGGTTCTGCAGTTCCTTCATGTCCTCCGTGAATTCCTCCAGCGACACCATGTAGCCGGGCACCGCCACCGCCATCTGCCATTCCTGCAGCAGGTACACCCGGTAGTTCTTCTGTGCTGCGAAGGCTGAGCATTCGGACAGGAAGTAGCTGTGGGTTTTCTCGATCTCCTGTTCGGAAAAGGCGGCGTGGATCGTCCGCTGTTCCGGCACATCGATCAGGCATACCCGGTCATATCCTCCCAGCTGGATATCCATGTGCAGCGCCGCTTCATTGGCCACGCTTCCTTTTTCGGTGTACAGCAGCATCTGCCGGCAGCTCTCCACGAAGCCCTTCATGCTCTCCTGCAGCCCCGCGTCCGTTCCCTGGCTGTCGTTCAGCGCCGCCTCCGCCAGGAAGCCGATCAGCCGCTGGTTGTCCTCCGCCAGCACCCCCGTATGGGAGAACACATAGGGATTCATCTGCTGGGTTTCCGGGTTCTCTCCCGCCGCGGCCACCGCGAAGGCGCAGTTGGTGAAGGCCTTCCGTCCCTCCGTTACCCCGATCTCGCCCCGGGTCAGGCATCCGCTGCAGTTGGAGTTCTGGTAAGCAGACAGCTCCCAGTTCACACTGTTGGGATAGATCCGGAACCTGTCCCGGCAGGAGTATCCGAACAGCGTCTCTCCCTTCTCGAAGCCTTCCATCCGGCTGAACATGGACCGGTTGTCGGCGATGATTTTCCGGTCATAGAAGAATCCTCGGCGGATCTTCCGTCCCGCCGTGATGGTATGGTTGGTGTTGAGCCCGTCGTCCTCCTTGCAGCCGTATACGAAGGGGATGTCCGCCCCCTCGAAGCTGTAGGCCAGCGGGAAATAGAACCCGATATCCGGGCTCGCGGTTGCTTTGCCCAGCCCTTCGCAGATGAAGGCGGCCGCCGGCTTCCCGTCGATCCCCAGGATCCGGTTGTCTTTTGCTTCGGTGATTTCATGGGTTCCCCCAACGACCTGTACTCCCGTTGCGTATCCGGCGCAGCATTCCAGCTCTCCGCCGCTCAGCGCCGCCAGAATCATTTCCTCCCCGGACCAGCCTTTTTCGTCGAATACGAATCCGGTGCCGCCGACAATGTCGTTCCAGTCTGTCACGCCGCCCAGCATCTGCACGCCCGGCATCTTATCGTTGCTGATATTGACAAACTTTTCAATGTCCCGGTAGCTTTCCGGCGCAAAAGCGAACAGCAGCTTCGTATCCTCCCGCACCTGCTCCGCCGCCAGCGCGCAGGCCTTTTCCGCGGGAATCATGCCCTCGCCGTCCTGCAGTGGGATCCGGCAGGTCTCCACGTTTCCCCCGTCCATCTGGGTCACGGAGATCAGGCACTGGTCGTGGATCAGCTTGCCCTCGCTGATGATCGCAGACGTGCTGGTGCCCAGGATCTGTGCTTCCGGAAGAATGCCCTTGATAAACGCGGCCAGATCCGCTGCTTCTTCGCCGGTGTGAACCGCCGTGTGAATCCGGATCAGGATATTCCGGTTCCCTTCCTCGCTGATCATCAGCTGGTTCAGGGTGTCCGCCAGGCGCTTCCTGGATACAAACTGGATGTTCCATGTAAACATTCGCGTTTCTCCCGCTGCAAAGTACTGGTGGGGTCCCAACAATTCAGTATATCATAACCGGGACCTGCTTTGCGGTTTTTCCCCTGTTTCTGTTCACGCTTTGTGCCGTCAGCTGTTCCGGATCTCCTCCAGCAGCTCCCGTGCCTTCTCCAGGTGCTCGTACCGTACGTAGAACCGGAACCGTTCGAAGATCGCTCCGGCCTTCATCGCCATCCCGGCGCCCACGGTACTCTTTTTCAGCGCGGGAATCCCCTCCTGCTTCAGGAAATCCTCCAGGATCCCTGCCTGCAGGCTGTCTTCTTCCGCAAGGAAGCAGATGTCTTCCGGCGCCGCCGGCCGTCCCTTCCGGCTGCCGCAGCAGGGGCAGCGCTCCTCTTCATAGGCCGTCTGGCAATTGGTGCAGTACATCATCATGTCCTCCCCTCCAAACAGTTCGTCCAGTGTCCGGTCCAGCTCCCGGCAGATGTCCCTGCACAGCCGGATCGTGGGATTGAAGCTCCCCTGTTCAATGGCGTTGATCGTCTGCCGGGAGACCCCAACCCTGTCCGCCAGCTCCTGCTGGGTCATCCCCATGGCGTTCCGTGCCGCCCGAATCCTGAGATTCACCATACTTCCACTTCCCTTCTCCCGGATTGTATACTATACACGACACGTTTGTCAATTATATTTGACATTATGA
>Ga0265298_10005687_pt1 | contig 15546 bp, 9 predicted proteins | sample AusTroGonzalo_MG_3_FD_193486 | JGI IMG/M metagenome (GOLD analysis project Ga0265298, IMG submission 193486) | Bovine rumen microbial communities from tropical cattle in Woodstock, Queensland, Australia - Gonzalo_01 | ecosystem: Host-associated > Mammals > Digestive system > Stomach > Rumen ... | reverse complement strand
GTTGGTCAGCAGCAGGACGCCTGTGGTGTTACGGTCGAGACGGCCTACAGGATAGATGCGCTCAGGGCATGCATTCTTCACAAGGTCCATGACGGTCTTGCGCTGCTGCGGGTCATCGCTGGTGGTCACATAGTCCTTGGGCTTGTTGAGCAGGACATATACCTTCTTCTCGAGAGTGACGGGCTGGTCGTGGAAGCGCACCTCGTCCGTACGAAGCACCTTGCTACCCAGTTCGGTAACCACCTCGCCATTGACCGTAACAACGCCTGCCTGGATGAACTCGTCGGCCTCGCGACGGCTGCAGACACCGGCATTGGCCAGGAACTTGTTCAGACGCAGGGGCTCATTGGGATCGTAGTTCTCCTCCTTGTACTCAATACGCTTCTTCAAGCTGTACTTGGCATTGGGATCATAGTCAGCCGTACGGGGACGGAAACCACCAGGGCGCTTGTTGTAGCCGCCACGCTGCTGGTAACCACCACGCTGCTGATAGCCGCCACGCTGCTGGTAACCGCCACGGGGCTGGTAACCACCACGGGGCTGGTAGCCACCCTCGTCATTGCCATTGTTGTAACGAGGCTTGTAACCCTGATAGCCACCACGGGGCTGATAGCCGCCCTCGTCGTTGTTGTAACGGGGACGATAGCCCTGATGAGGACGCTGGCCGTTGTAGTTGCCACGGGGCTGATAGCCGCCACGAGGCTGATAGCCACCCTCGTCGTTATTGTTGTAACGAGGTTTATAGCCGCCATCCTCATTATTGTTGTAACGGGGACGATAACCGCCGCGCTGAGCTGCTCCGCTCTGCTGCAAAACAGCACCGAAGCCCTCGGGACGGAAGCCCTCCTCGTCATTCTGATAGCGATTGTTGTAACTGCCACGTTCCTGGTTGTAGGGACGCGGTTTCTGGATACGGGGACGCGGAGTGCGTCCTACAGGACGGTAGCTTTGATAGCCATTCTGGTTTGGTTGATAGGCTTCTCGATTTCCGTTGTTCTGTTCTGTTGACTGTTCGTCTGATCTTACTTCATTTTCAAATTCCATAGTTGTTGTTGTTTATTTCAGCCTCACGGCTGCGTTAAGTTAGATATTTGTTTAATAAAATTTGTCGAGCAATAATAATTTAATGTACGCGGGTACCTATATTATATATGGTTGATTGGAGCAACCGGCATCAGATACCGGTATAGTTCCACGGCGTGATGGCAAGAAGCTCTTCCTTCACGTCGTCACTGACATCGAGCCCTTGGATGAAGGCATGGATGGTCTCTTCAGTCATCCGCTGGTTGGTGCGGGTAAGCGCCTTCAATGCCTCGTAAGGATTGGGATAGGCCTCGCGGCGCAGGATGGTCTGGATGCCCTCGGCAACGACTGCCCACGTATTCTCGAGGTCCTCATGCAGTTTATCCTCATTGAGGATGAGCTTTCGCAAGCCCTTGAGGGTGCTCTGCAAGGCGATGAGCGCATGGCCCATGGGCACACCGACATTACGGAGGACGGTGGAGTCGGTCAGGTCACGCTGCAAGCGGCTGACCGGCAATTTCTGTGCCAGGAACTGAAGGACGGCATTGGCAATACCCAGGTTACCCTCGGAATTCTCGAAGTCGATGGGGTTCACCTTATGGGGCATGGCACTGCTACCTACCTCGCCAGCCTTGATCTTCTGCTTGAAGTACTCCATTGAGATGTACATCCAGAAGTCACGATCAAGGTCGATGATGATGGTATTGATGCGGCGCATGGCATCGAAGACAGCGCCCAGCCAGTCGTAGTTACTGATCTGAGTAGTCCACTGCTCACGCTCCAACCCGAGTTTCTCGCTGACGAAGCTGTTACCAAACTCACGCCAGTCGTACTGCGGATAAGCCACATGGTGTGCATTGAAGTTACCTGTGGCACCGCCGAACTTAGCGGTGATAGGGATGTCCTTCAAACCGCGAAGCTGTTCCTCGAGGCGATAGACATAAACCATAATCTCCTTTCCCAGACGCGTGGGAGATGCCGGCTGGCCATGGGTCTTGGCAAGCATAGGAACGTTCTTCCACTGCTCGGCATAGTCGTTGAGCTGCTCTATCAGTTCTTCAACAAGGGGATAGTAGGCTTGTTCCAGGGCCTCCTTGACAGACAAGGGGACGCTGGTGTTGTTGATATCCTGAGAGGTAAGGCCAAAATGAATGAACTCCTTGGCTGCAACACAGTCGCAGCATACAGAACCGTCCGAGAGTTTTTCCTTGATGAAGTACTCGACGGCTTTAACGTCATGGTTGGTGGTCTGTTCGATTTCCTTTACACGAGCGGCATCCTGCTCGGTGAAGTTACGATAAATGTCACGTAACGGTTCAAACAAGGTATGGTCGAAGTCTGCCAACTGCGGCAACGGTAACTCACAGAGCGTGATGAAATACTCTATCTCCACCCGCACACGATAACGTATAAGGGCATATTCCGAGAAATACGCTGCTAACTGTTCGGTTTTGTTACGGTAGCGGCCATCAATAGGCGAAATGGCAGTCAAAACATCTAGTTCCATTACTTTCTCTATTCCTTTTTTATAAAAGCATCTTGTCTTTGAGAGCGCAAAGTTACGAAAAAGTTTGGAATTACAAGAAACGAAAAGAGGTGTTTTTTTATGGCGAAAAAAGGATTTTGGGATATTTAACAAAAAAGGGAAGAGGAGGACGGAGAGAGGAGAGAGGGCAAAAGAAAAAGCCGCGACAAAGTCGCGGCTTTCTAAACGGTGTGGGCGCTGAGGGATTCGAACCCCCGACCCTCTGCTTGTAAGGCAGATGCTCTAAACCAGCTGAGCTAAGCGCCCGTTATCTGTAAAGCGTTTGCAAAGGTACGGCTTTTCTGCGAGACCGCCAAATTTTTTCACAACTTTTTTGCCGCGACAGAATCGCAGTACACGAAAGACAAGACACCTGGGGGTTATCTGACAGCCCCCAGGTGCTATAACCTAAACACTTACAGGCGATAGAGGTCGCTGGCGGCAAGGAGATCAACCTCCTTTTCTGCCAGGATACGGTCACAGTTCTCCAGGTCCGTAGGACGGATGATGACATGCGCCACATCACCATTGGCAAAAGAGTACATGTACTCAATGAACACTCCCTTGTCGGAGAGATGCTTGAGGACCTTTGCCAGCGAACCACTGGTATTCGGGCAGGTAAAGCCAATGACATCGGTAATCTTCACTGCGAAATGTGCTTCCTTCAACACCTGATAGGCCTTGTCGGGATCGCTGACAATACAACGCAGGATGCCGAAATCGGAATTATCGGCTATACTCATAGCGGAAAGGTTGATACCGGCAGTACCTAAGACTTCCGTGACTTCGGTCAGACGGCCTGACTTGTTCTCAAGGAACACTGAGAGTTGTTTTGCTTTCATAGTTTCTTATTTTTTCGGGATTACGTTATTACACTTATTTGAACTTTCGGTTGTCAATGACCCTCTTGGCCTTGCCGGTAGAACGCTCGATACCCTTGGGCTCCACGAGCTTCACCTTGAAGCCCAGGCCGATGACGGAGCGCAGCTCTGCCTCCAGCTTCTTCTGCAAGCCGACCATGGTAGCCATGTCATCAGTGAAGTACTCATCCTTCACTTCGACCTTCAGTTCACTGGTGTCGGTGTTGTTGACACGATCGACGGTGAGCAGGAAGTGCGGCTCGTACTCAGGCAACGAAAGGATAACCGCTTCAATCTGCGACGGGAAGACATTGACGCCACGGATGATGAGCATATCGTCGCAACGACCGAGAATGCGATCCATGCGAACCAGCGTACGTCCACAGGCACACTTGTCGTAGTGCAGAGCGGTAAGGTCGTGAGTACGGTAGCGGAGCAGCGGCATACCCTCCTTAGTCAGATGGGTAAAGGTCAGTTCGCCAAGCTCACCCTCAGGCAAAGGCTCACCCGTCTCGGGATTCAGAATTTCAGGATAGAAATAGTCCTCGTTGAGGTGGGTACCATGCTGGTGCTCACACTCGAAGCCCACACCAGGACCGGCAATCTCAGAGAGTCCGTAGATGTCGTAGGCCTTGATGCCAAGCGTACTTTCAAGCTTCTGTCGCATCTCCTCGGTCCAGGGCTCAGCACCAAAAGCACCGACACGCAACTTGAACTCGTCACGGGAGAACTCACACTCCTGCAATGCCTCGCCAAGGAAGAGACCGTAGCTGGGCGTACAGCAGAGCACGCTAGAGCCGAAATCATGCATGAGGGTAATCTGCTTCTGCGTATTGCCAGAAGAAATGGGAATGACCGATGCACCGATGTTCGTAGCACCATCATGCGCTCCCAAGCCACCGGTGAACAGGCCGTAGCCGTATGCCACCTGGAAGATATCGTCCTTGCCGGCACCATAGGCAGTAAAGGCACGGGAGATAGACTCCGACCACATGGCGAGGTCCTTACGGGTATAAAGCACCACCACAGGCTTTCCGGTAGTGCCACTGGATGCGTGAATACGCACAATCTGACTCATCGGCACTGCTGCCAGTCCGAAGGGATAGTTGTCACGCAGGTCAAGCTTATTGGTAAACGGGAGTTTTACGATGTCGTCAATACTTTTCACATCGCCGGGCTCCAGGCCCATCTCCTGAAATTTCTTCCGGTAAAAAGGGGTATTGTGATACACATACTCCACCATTTTTACCAGTCTCTTGCTCTGGATCTCGCGCATCTGCTCGCGGTCCATGCATTCCATTGTCTCATTCCAAATCATTGTTTTGTCAGTGTTGGTTTGTATTGATGGCACAAAGGTAGGAAAAAATAGGGAAACGGCCAAGCATTCCCCAGATTTTCTTTTCAGTTCCCACGGTGGGAACGATATGTTCCCATTATGGGGCGGAAACGTTCCCACCGTGGGAACTCACAAAGAGAAAAGAAAAAGCCGCGACAAAGTCGCGGCTTTCTGAACGGTGTGGGCGCTGAGGGATTCGAACCCCCGACCCTCTGCTTGTAAGGCAGATGCTCTAAACCAGCTGAGCTAAGCGCCCGTGTTTTTGTAAGCGGGTGCAAAGGTACGGCTTTTTTATGAAACCACCAAATTTTTTGAGAACTTTTTTTGCTGCGACAAAGTCGCAGCTCACAAAACAAACAAAGTCGCAACCTATAGAACAAGCACAGTCGCAGCTTACGGGGCAGAGGGGGTGACGGGAAGCGTCATGTTGTTGTCAGTAGCGGGCGGAAGCTGCTGTTGCTGCAACTGTTCCAGTTGTTGCTGCTGCTCCTCCAGCTGCTGACGCAGCTCATCTGCCTCGGCATAGGCATCGGAAAGCTGGGCATTCAATGCATCCACCTCAGCCTGCGAAAGTGCCCTGATGGATTCCTGATCCGGCGTCTTCTTCCAAATGCCCTTACCAATGCTATAGGTCAAGCCCAGTTCCAGATTCAGCGCACGCTGCTTCGACGACTGCTCGTAGCAGCCGTAGGACGCATCAAGGTTCAAGGCCAGCTTACGACTAAGACGCAAGCGGTTCCATAATCCCACCGTATATCCAAAAGCCATGCGGTCCTCCGCTTCATGGTGACGCCAGCCTGCCCCGACATAGGGGATGAAGTTCCACACCCGGGTAGCCTGATAGCCATAAAGCATATTGCTGAGGTTAAACAGCACCTGCTCGCCAAAAGCATAATGATGGGAGAAGGCAAAGCGGGTGCGCAAGCCAATGCCGGGGGTAAACCACTTGCCAATGGCGAGAGAAAAGGCAAGGTTCTTGTCGTAATTGACATATCCACCGAAACCTGCCTGCAGGAACCAGTTGCTGAAGAAGGGATTGGTCGATACGCTGTGACGCTCAACAGGTACTTCGTTCAACATGTCGTCTTGTGCTGCGGCCGTCAGCGAGAGACCAGCCATGAACAGCGAAAACAGTAGTTTCTTCATTTTTTCTTTATTTTAGGGCTGCGATAAAATCGCAGCATACAGGACAAACAAACGACAGACAGGTAGCAAGCAGGCAACAGACAAACAACAGGCTGAGCCATCAGCCCAAGAGCTGCTCGATATCGCGCTGCGGAAGGATGGCGAGGATGGACTTGCCATCGGGTGTGTAGTTCACATTCGAGCAGGCAAAGAGACGGTTGACGACCGACTCCATCTCCTCGTTCGAGAGAATCTGACCATGCGGAATGGCAGCAGAGCGTGCCATGCTCAAAGCCAAGGTATGCGCTATCTCATCTTTCGCGCCAGCCGTCAGTTCGGCAGCCTCAGCGACCATATTCTGTAGGAGGAGGACAAAGTCGAGTCCCTCAATTCCCGCAGGAATGCCATTGACGGCATAGGAATTCTGTCCAAGGTCCGACAGTTCGAAGCCCATCGTCTCCAGCTCCGGTATGAGCTTATCCAGGACAACAGCCTCAGAGGGCGAGAACTGTACCACCTCCGGAAAGAGAACACGCTGTGACTTACCGGTATGAGAACGCAACTGTTCCCGATAGCGCTCATAAAGAATGCGGACATCAGCCCGATACTGGTCAATAATCATGAGTCCCGACTTGACGGCCGTCATGATATAGGTTGCCTTATACTGATAATGGACAGGTGACTTCTCCTCGATAAAAGACGCCTCCTCTCCTCCCCTCTCCCAAGGAGAAGGAGCTTCCGTGTCGAACAACGACGGTGACGAGGGCTGTGACTGTAAGCCCTCGTAGAGTGTCTGCCAGTCTTCTGGCACGGTGGCTTTACCGCCACCGTTCTCGCGGAAAGGATTGTACGATGTGTTATACTTCGGCATGGGTAGCTCCACACTACTGTGCGAAGGGTTAAAGAGCGGGATGTCAGGCCGTCCCTCCGTATCGAAGTCGATAGCAGGCACCTCACAGAACTTTCCGACAGCATCGCGCACGGCAGCCACCAGAATCTGCCAGATGGCCTGTTCGTTCTCGAACTTGATTTCCGTCTTCGTCGGATGGATATTGACATCTATGTCTGCGGGATTTACCTCAAAATAAATCAGGTAAGGCACCTGCATACCCTCAGGCACCAAACGGTCATAAGCGCTCTGTACTGCCTTATGGAAATAGGCATGCCTCATGTATCGGCCATTTACAAAGAAATACTCATGCACACCTTTCTTCTTGGCAGCTTCCGGCTTACCTACGAAGCCCGTCACACGACACATGGACGTATCGACCTCAACAGGCAACAGCTCCTGCGAGAAGCGCTTACCAAACACCTCGCTGATACGCTGCCGGAGACTGCCAGCCTTCAGGTTCAGCAGTTCTGCACCATTACTATGCAGGGTGAAATGGATATTGGGATAGACCAATACAATGCGTTCAAAGGCTGCCACGATATTGTTTAGCTCCGTAGCATTCGTCTTCAGGAACTTACGACGAGCCGGCACATTGAAAAAGAGATTCTCCACCTTGAAGTTACTACCCACAGGACAAGAGACAGGCTCCTGTCCTACAATACGGGAGCCAGAGATGGACAACAGCGTGCCTACCTCGTTTTCAGCCATCCGCGTACGCAGTTCCACCTGCGCCACCGCAGCAATGGAAGCGAGCGCCTCACCACGGAAGCCCATGGTATGCAAGGCAAAGAGATCGTCGGCCTTGCGGATTTTCGATGTGGCATGCCGTTCGAATGCCAGTCGCGCATCAGTCTCAGACATGCCACGCCCGTCGTCAATCACCTGGATGAGTGTTCTGCCGGCATCCACGACAAGGACGTTCACCGTGGAAGCCCCTGCATCAATAGCGTTCTCGACCAGCTCCTTGATGACGGAAGCCGGTCGTTGAATCACCTCACCAGCAGCAATCTGGTTGGCAACGGAGTCGGGAAGCAACTGGATGATATCGCTCATGGCCTATTCAAAAACTGTACTGGAGCCTCACGCCGCTTCTCGGGCTTGAGCTCCTGATCTTTCTTCTTTCCTCTCCAGACAAAGATGTCTTCCTTGTTGAGCGGTCGGATATAGTCAAACCATGCGAAGTTGGACAGAAACCTCCTATCAGGCGGAATCTGCGTCATCGGATACATGACACCCACCGGTTTCTCCACCCAGATACGGCTCATCTTCCTGTCCTTGAAATACATCTTCATGAGCGGTGACTCTGTATAGTCCTGTGCGATAAACACGCTGTCGGCATCATCAATCACATGGTAGATGGCCAGAGCATTGTCCTTGGCATGAGCCTCCTGGATTTCCCCATGCTTGAAGAAGGCAAACATTTCCTTGGATGTCAACTGGTTGTAATGGACGCTATCGAACATCAGCTCAATGGAGAGTGCCTGTCCGATGACATGGGCACGGTCGATGGTGGAATCCTTCATATAAGCACGGATTTCCTCGCCCAGCAACTGCTGGCTGCCATTCCAGACGATGGGATCACGGTACATGGTCATGACCGAATCCTTCTGGTCATAGACCAGGGAGTCGCAGACCGCCTGCAGATCGACGCGATACGCCCGTACCTTATTATATGCATGCATGACACGATAGACCGAGTCTGTGTTGAAATTATAGGAGAACACCTTGAATGTATCGGCATGCATGAAGAGCGTGTCCTTTTGCGAGAAGTCGATGGCAACGGCTTTCTTGGTCGCCATAGCATAGCCCGTGGTCTCGTTGTACTCCAGGTAGTCACCCTTCAGCATGTTCTTGTTCAAAGAGTCGTTGAACACCACGTTCCGATAGGCAAAGCTCGACCCCGTCGTACTGTTATAATAGACGCTGTCACCCACCAGAGTACGTCCTTTGTCCTTGATGACCGAACGTCCGAAAAGCTCGGAATGGTCCGTCTTCGTATTATAGTACCCGTCTTCGGAATAGATATTGCTGGTTCCTGAGACAATCCGCGAAGGTCCGACAATATGAGCTCTGGAGGTCTGTGTATTGTAATACAGCGAGTCGGTGGTCAGGTAGAAGTCGTTGTCCTTCAGTTCCACGTCGTAGGCAAAGAAGGCCATTTTGGTGTCGGTATGGTACTCTCCCCAGTCGGAGGTCAGCACACTTCCGTTGTCCACCAGTTTTCCGCCTTCGAAGAAATAACCCAAGTTATACATACGGTCATAGTCGAGGCTGTCCGTGTAAAGCGTCGTCTTGCGGTGTTTCAACACCACGTTATAGCGGGCGCGTGCCAGCTCATCGTTACCGTCATAATAGGCATAGTCACTGAACAGCGAGAGTGTATCTCCCTGATACATCTTGACATGCCCGAAAGCCTCAAACGAGTTACTGGCCTCATAGAAGTTCGCACTGTCACAATACAGGCGTGCCCCCATGTGGTCAAAATGCACATTTCCCTTCAGGACCTGTGCATTATTGTTCTGGAACTGGTCGTAATGCAACTCATTGGCATGCACCAGATAGATGCGCTTGTCTCTGGGACGGGGTCTTGAAACTGCCGTTTTCTTGCGCGTCTTTGCCTTTTTCTTAGGCACAGGCGGCATAGACTCCACCACACAGAGCCCACACAAGCAGAGAATCAGGAACAACACGACCCGATGCCCGCCAAAGTAACGCTGCACGATGTTCCGAATGATCATTTAATCCAACCTTGGTGTTCAAACTGACAATCGCGATAGCGATCGTTCACACGTACATAGATGGTCTTGATTTTCTTCTCAATCCACTGGGTAAGGAACTCTTCCCTGCGCTTATTGAGCACGACATCCTTCATCACCTGGAAGTCTTCCGTGATAATCGCCTTATGACCTTCAACGCGGCTCTTCAGCTTCACGATAGCACATACGGTCTTTCCGCGCTCATTGATCATCTGGAACGAACGGGATACGTTGCCCACCTTCATCGTATCAACGACACGGGCCACCTCAGAAGGCAGATCCTGCATACGGAACTTCGACGTGCGGCGCATATCATCCGTCAGATTGGCCATCAAACCATGATTGTTTCGGGTATCCTTGTCGTCAGACAGCAACGATGCAGCATCTTCAAACGTGAATTTCTCGTTTCTGATGTCGTCGGCTATCGAGTCCAGACGCAGGATGGCCTTGTCGATAGACTCCTGTGAAATCTGCGGTTTACGCAGGATATGGCGGACGTTTACCTTGTCGCCACGTTTGTCAATGAGCTGGATGATATGGAAGCCATACTCCGACTCCACAATCTTGGACACTTTCCGCGGGTCTGTCAGGTTAAATGCCACAGCAGCAAAGGCAGGGTCCAGCGTGCCACGTCCGACAAAGCCCAACTCACCACCATAACGGGCAGAACCAGGGTCCTCGGAATACATACGTGCCAAGGTCTGGAAGGTTGTCTCGCCCTTATTGACCCTATCCGTGAACTCACGCAACTCGTCCTTCACGCGGTTGATTTCCTCCTGTTCAATCTTCGGCGACTGGGTCAGGATCTCCACCTCTACCACAGTAGGTACAAAAGGAATGCTGTCGGGCGAGATATTGTTGAAGTAGCGGCGCACCTCTGCCGGTGACACGGTGATGTCCTCCACCAGTTTCTCACGCATACGCTGAATCATCATCTGCTTGCGCAGCTCGTCACGCATCTGAGTACGTATCTGGTTGATGGTCTGGCCACGATATTCCTCCAGTTTCTCACGCGAACCGGCCTGTGTGATAAAGTATTCCAGACGCTGTTCCACGTTGGTTGAAAGTTCCGACTCCGTCACCTCGATACTGTCAATAGCAGCCTGGTGGAGAAACAGTTTCTCCACAGCGATACGCTCAGGAATGGCGCAATCAGGATCACCCTTCCATCGCAGTCCTTCCATTTCGGACTGTAGGCGCACGCCTTCCACTTCAGACTTCAGGATCGGCTCATCACCGACTACCCAGATAACCTCGTCAATAACGCTACGACGTGTCGGGTCATCATCGTCAACGCCCGGCACATGGGCAGTCAGTCCGACAAACGGCAAAAGGGCCACCAGACCCAATCCTATGATCTTCGACTTTTTCATTCTATGGTCTTCAATATACGTTTATCAACTCTTACTTTATACTGATGGCGCAAGTCTTCCACCCATTCCTGTTCACGAAGCTGCATATAGTCCACCAGCACCAAATCACGGAACGAGGGGTAGTCGCGTTTCTTCACTTTCTTACCATAGCGCTTCTTGTTCTTCTTAAAATAGCGCTGCAGTTGCTTCTCTTCGGGTGCAGGCTGATCATACACCGTTTCCTGAGTGATACGACTGACCAACAGACCTTCATAGTATTCGCGCGTCAGCTGCTCGTTTTCAGCTGGCACGTCAAGTGACAAAACCTGTTCCTTACCAGGAGCCAGGAACCACTGGTGTACCGTTTCGCTCGTAACGGGCTGACGGTCGATCATCTTGATGATATGCCATCCCATCAATGACAGGAACGGTCGGCTCATCTCCCCACGCTGCAAGGCATAGGCTTCCTGCTCGACGGTTTCCAGCAACTGAGACGGGCCAACCCATCCCATCAGTCCCCCACTCGATGCCGTAGCATCGTCAGAGAGTCTTCTAGCCAACTCAGCGAAGTCAGCACCTTGCGACAAGGCCTGATAAACCGAGTCTATACGCTGTTTCACTTTAGCAAGTTCAGCCGATGAAGAACGGGTATCAACACGCAAGACAATCTGAGCAGGATAGAGCATGTCATGTCCGCCTGCTTCCTGACAAGCCAGCTGATAGCATGCCTCGCGGTCAGCGACATTCACGGTAGGGTTTGCAGCAACAGTCTGCCGTCCCACCTGTGAGGGCAGTTCATATCCGGCATCGAAGGCCGCTGCCAGCTTCAGCCTATAATCAATGAAACGGTCAAGGTAGTCGCTGGGTGAGAGTCCTTCTGCTTCAGTGCCATCAGTATTATGATGATAGCTATAGGCAAACTCCGAACTGGAAACGGGTTCGCCATTCACCGTCAGCAGCGTTTGCGCATCAATGAAAGAACCATGACAAATGACAAATGACAAAACCATCATCCATCGATTCATCATCGCCCTTCTTAAAATGCGGCTTCCCTGCATAGACATCTCCTTCATCGTTTGCACTCAGGAATGACACTTGTATCAGTCGTTCGGACGGCTGTAGTTAGGAGCCTCACTGGTAATCGAGATATCATGCGGATGACTCTCCATCACACCGGCATTGGTGATACGCGTGAACTTGGCATCGTGCAGATGATCGATGTCAGCGGCACCACAATAGCCCATACCAGAACGCAGACCACCAGAGAGCTGATAGATTACCTCCTGAACCGTTCCCTTATATGGCACACGTCCGGCAATGCCTTCGGGCACCAGTTTCTTGACGTCTCTCGTTTCCGACTGGAAGTAACGGTCCTTTGAGCCATTCTCCATCGCCTCGAGAGAGCCCATACCACGATAGCTCTTGAACTTACGGCCGTTGAAGATAATGGTCTCACCCGGACTTTCCTCCGTACCTGCCACAAGAGAGCCAATCATCACACAGGAACCACCAGCAGCCAATGCCTTGACGATATCGCCCGAATAGCGCAGTCCGCCATCGGCAATCAAGGGAACACCCGTCTCCTTCAAAGCAGAATAGACATCATAGACAGCACTCAACTGGGGAACGCCGACACCAGCCACCACACGGGTGGTACAGATAGAGCCCGGACCAATACCTACTTTCACGGCATCAGCACCATTCTCTGCCAACATCTTTGCCGCAGCTCCCGTAGCCACGTTACCGACTACGATATCCACACTGGGGAACGATGCCTTCGCCTCGCGCAGCTTATCAATAACACCCTTGGAATGGCCATGGGCTGTGTCAATCACAATAGCATCAGCACCAGCATTGACCAGAGCCTGCATACGGTCAAGCGTGTCATTGGTAACACCGACACCCGCAGCCACACGCAGACGACCTTTCTCGTCCTTGCAGGCCATAGGCTTATCCTTGGCCTTGGTAATATCTTTATAGGTAATCAGACCTACCAGACGATTGTCCTTATCGACTACCGGCAGCTTTTCTATCTTGTTTTCCTGCAGAATCTGTGCCGCAGCCACGAGATCGGTCTGCTGGTGTGTCGTTACGAGGTTATCCTTCGACATGACTTCATCGACGGGGCGATCCAGACGACGTTCGAAACGCAGGTCGCGGTTGGTCACGATACCCACCAGACGCTTGTCGTCGTCAACCACAGGAATACCACCGATGTGGTATTCTGCCATGATGTCAAGTGCCTGGGCAACGGTTGAACCGAGGGGGATGGTAATCGGGTCATAAATCATGCCGTTCTCAGCACGCTTCACGATAGCCACTTCACGCGCCTGGTTCTCAATCGACATATTCTTATGAATAACACCGATACCACCTTCACGGGCAATGGCAATAGCCATCTGACTCTCTGTCACGGTATCCATAGCAGCCGTCACGAAGGGGATGTTCAACTCGATGTGCCGAGAGAAACGCGTTTTTAACTCTACCATCTTAGGCAGTACCTCAGAATAAGCGGGAATCAACAGGACGTCGTCGAATGTCAGGCCGTCCATTACAATCTTGTCTGCAATAAATGATGACATAAAATGCTCCTTTAAATTTTTTATTGCGTGCAAAGGTACAAATTATTTTTGAGGTTTGAGGTTTGAGGTTTGAGATTTGTGCATTGCCTTGGTAATTTTTAACACAAAGCACTTATTTTTAAACCTCAATTCTCAAGCCCCAAACCTCAAATCTCAAATCAATTTGCCATATCGGAGATAAACTTGATACGAATCAGGCGGATTTCGTCCTCGCTGTAGTCCTCGCCCAGCTCGTCGATGGCTGCTTCCAGATTGTCGGTGTCACTATCTGCGAAATAGTCGTAGATGTCGTCAATGCGGTCCTCATCCATCACCTCTTCCAGGAAATAATCAATGTTCAGCTTCGTTCCGCTATAGACAATAGCCTCCACCTCGTCGAGTAATGTCTCGAACTCTATTCCCTGGGCATTCGCAATGTCGTCAAGGGCAATCTGACGGTCAATGGCCTGGATGATCTTCACCTTCAGCATCGACTTCTTTGCGACGGTACGAACACGGAGGTCAGCCTGACGGACGATGTCGTTCTCGTCGCAGTAACGCTTGATCAGCTCCACGAACTCCTTGGCATAAGGCTGCTTGACCTTACCCTCGCCTACACCCTGAATATTCTTCAGTTCTTCGAGCGACACGGGATAGTCGGTAGCCATCTGGTCGAGCGACACATCCTGGAAGATGACATACGGCGGACGTTCCAGTTGCTTGCTCCACTTCTTGCGCAGGTCGCGCAACATCGAGCACAGCACCGGGTCAAGAGCGCTGACACCTCCCTCATGCTCCAAGGGAGCATCATCATCGTCATTGAATTCCACGTCCTTCACAATCATGAAGGAACAGGGAGACTTCAGGAACTTCTTACCCGCAGAAGTGATTTTCAACAGACCGTAGTTCTCAACTTCCTTCTTAATATAACCCGCAATCAATGCCTGACGGATGGTGGGATTCCAGAGTTTCTCATCCTCATCTTCACCAATACCGAACAGTTCGTGCTCATGATGCTTATGGGCGACTATCTCATCAGTCTCTCGTCCCATGATGAAGTCGATGACATAGTCGGAACGGAAGTTCTCCTTCAAAGCCACAACAGCCTTCAGCACAATGTCGAGCAGTTTCATGCCCTCTATCTTGGTCTGAGGATGCAGGCAGTTATCACAGTTGCCGCAATTATCCTTGTCATATTGCTCACCGAAGTAGTGCAGGAGCATCTTCCGACGACAGACAGACGTCTCGGCATAGGCTGCTGTCTCCTGCAGCAACTGACGACCGATATCCTGCTCTGCTACCGGTTTTCCCTCCATAAACTTATCCAGTTTCTGCAGGTCCTTATAGGAATAGAAGGCGACACACAAGCCCTCACCACCGTCGCGTCCAGCACGGCCCGTCTCTTGGTAATAACCTTCCAGCGACTTGGGGATGTCATAGTGAATGACGAAGCGAACGTCGGGTTTATCGATACCCATACCAAAGGCAATGGTAGCCACAATCACGTCAATCTTCTCCATGAGGAAGTCATCCTGTGTCTGCGACCGTGTGGGGGAATCCAGTCCTGCATGATAGGCCTGCGCCTTGATATCGTTAGCCCGCAGGATAGCGGCCAGCTCCTCCACCTTCTTGCGTGAGAGGCAATAGATGATGCCGCTCTTGCCGGGATGTTGCTTGATGAACTTGATGATGTCCTTATCAACGTCCTTGGTCTTCGGACGTACCTCGTAGTAAAGGTTCGGGCGGTTGAAGGAACTCTTGTATTCCTTGGCATCCAAGATACCCAGGCTCTTCTTGATGTCCGTTCGCACCTTATCGGTTGCCGTAGCTGTCAGGGCGATAACCGGAGCATTGCCTATTTCATTGATGATGGGGCGGATACGACGATACTCCGGACGGAAGTCATGTCCCCACTCCGAAATACAGTGAGCCTCATCAATGGCATAGAAGGAAATCTTCACCGACTTGAGGAAATCGACATTCTCTTCCTTGGTCAGCGACTCCGGTGCGACATACAACAGCTTCGTTATGCCTGCCTGCACATCAGCCTTGACCTGGTCAATGGCAGCCTTGTTCAGCGAAGAATTCAGGTAATGGGCAGTTCCCGGAACCTCAC
>Ga0265298_10005686_pt1 | contig 15546 bp, 10 predicted proteins | sample AusTroGonzalo_MG_3_FD_193486 | JGI IMG/M metagenome (GOLD analysis project Ga0265298, IMG submission 193486) | Bovine rumen microbial communities from tropical cattle in Woodstock, Queensland, Australia - Gonzalo_01 | ecosystem: Host-associated > Mammals > Digestive system > Stomach > Rumen ... | reverse complement strand
CACTATGTTATTTAAAAAGATAAAGTTCTACAACAGTTTGGCTTTTCGGTTGGGATTGACTGTTTTCTTAAGTATGATGTTGATCGTGACCGGTATTTTCTGGTATCAGGGACGAGAGATACAAAGAGTCGCCAAAAGTTCTGTTTCCAATCTGGTTCAGGTGCTGAATGAAAGTACGGCCAATCAAATCACTGCTATTTTGACGGTGTTTGAGAATTCAACGGTGTCTTTAAAGAAATCAGTGGAACACAGCGATAAAAGTCCGGAGAATATCTATTGGAGTATCCAGAATTTGCTGACGATGGATCCAAATCTTTTTTATGGCTCTTCGGTGTCTTTTGAGCCGGGCACTTATCATGGAACGAATATGTCTTTTTATTCTTATTGGATGAATGCTCAATCCGTCACGACGAACGGAGGAAATTTTTCGATGCCCAATACTCCTCTGCTGGTGGAAACGAATTTGAATTCGCCTGATTACGCGTATTTTTCTCAGCCGTGGTACACGGAATCGGCAGAGAAGCTGACTCCGGTGTGGTCTGAACCATATTATGATGAAGGCGGAGGCAATACGCTGATGTGTACTTATTCTGTTCCTTTTTTCAATGAGGATAACAGTTTTGCCGGCATCGTTACAGCGGATATGGGACTGGAGGCGTTCCAGAATATCATTACCCGTTTGAGTATTTTGAAGGAGGGGTTTGCGGCTTTGGTGACGGATGTGGGCCAGGTTTTGGTCACACCGGACGGAAAGAATCTGCTGGATGATTCGGTGGTTACAGATCTGACAGATAAGGAGGATGTTAGAAAGGTTCAGGAGATCATTGACTCAGGGGTCGTCGGGTTTGTGGATCATGTAGAGTTGTCTGGACAGCCTGTCTGGCTTTACCGGACGATGATCGAAAAAAGCGGATGGTCTGTTCTTTTTATTGTTTCGGAGAAGGATATGCTGAAGGATCTGGATCAGATGCAGAAGCTGGAGTTCCATGGGTTTATCGTGGGAAATATCCTTCTTTTGCTGGTTGTGTTGTGTATCTCATACAACTTTACGCGGCCGATTTCCAGTTTGGCTGACGAGACGATCGTGATCGCGAAAGGAAATCTGGATAAGCCTATTCAGAGGGAAAAACGGCGGAATGAGATTGGTTTTCTGAGTGACGCGATCGAGGATATGCGGGTCAATTTGAAGTCTTATATCTCGAGTTTGGGAGAAACACTGGCTGCCAAGGAACGGATCACCAGTGAGTTGAAGATCGCGACCAGTATCCAGAAGAGTTTTCTGCCGTCTGATTTTGTGATATCGGGGTTCGATAATATAGATATCCATGCTATTCTGGAGCCGGCCAAGGAAGTGGGAGGCGATCTGTACAGTTTCTTCAAGATGGATTCGCATCGGATCTTTTTCACAGTGGGCGATGTTTCGGGTAAAGGAGTTCCTGCGGCATTGTTCATGGCGGTGACCCTGACATTGATGAAGAGTATGCAGCGGCAGAAGGTTTCGTCTGCCGATATTCTCAAACGTGTGGGGCATGAGTTGTCGCTGCAAAATGAGAAGACGATGTTTGTGACGGTTTTCTGCGGGATCCTGGATACGGATACGGGAATCCTGGAGTATTCCAATGCCGGACATTTGCCGCCGGTCTGGCTCAGTAAAGGGAAAGAGCCTCGCTGGCTGGAGCTGCCCAAGGGGATCGTTCTGGGTGTGGTCAAGTATCCTGTTTATACGAATTGCCAGGTCCAGCTGGAACCGGGCGATACGCTCATTGTTTATACGGACGGTGTCAATGAGGCCATGAATGAAAAGAAGGAGCTTTACGGCGAGGAACGTCTTTTGAATTTTACCAGAGGCGAAGAAGAAAAGTCTGTGTCTGAGATCACTTCTGATATCTGCGTCTCTATCCATCAGCACGCGGGGAATGAACCGCAGTCTGATGATATCACGATTTTGGCTTTGAGATATAAAGGCCAACGGGGAAATGAAAACGCGGTTTTGAAACAAGATGAAAAATAGCAATAAATACACAATAGGATTGGATTACGGAACTAATTCCGTTCGCGCTCTGCTGGTGGATGTATGCAACGGCAAAGAGATAGCGGAATCCGTTTATCCATACGAACACGGTGTTAAAGGTGTGGTTTTGGGAAGAGATCCGAATCTGGCACGTCAGCATCCCGCGGATTATTTAAAAGGCGCGGCAGTGACGATCAAGAAGGTGATCGCCGAAGCCAAGAAGAAAATAAAGGCTTTTTCCGCTGATCAGGTCATTGGTTTGGGTGTGGATACTACGGGCAGTACGCCGATGCCAGTGGACGCGAACGGCAATGCCCTTACCGATCAGAAATGTTTTGCCAATAATCCTGACGCGATGGCATGGCTGTGGAAAGATCATACCGGTGTGGCCGAGGCGGAAGAGATCAGCCGTTTAGCCAAGAAGATGCGTCCTCAGTATCTGGCAAAATGCGGCGGCACTTATTCCAGCGAATGGTTTTTCAGCAAGATCCTGCATTGCCTGCGTGTCGCGCCAAAAGTTTTTGACGCGGCCTATTTGTGGGTCGAGATCGCGGACTGGATACCCGCTGTTTTGACCGGGACACAGCATCCGGATCGTTTGACTGTGGGCGTGTGTGCTGCGGGGCACAAGGCGATGTATAATGAAACCTGGGGCGGTTATCCGGATGAGAAATTCCTGGGCAAACTGAGTCCCAAGCTGGCGGCATTGCGTTCTCATTTGTGCTCAAAGACGCATTCTGTGGATACAAAGGCCGGCTGTTTGTGCAAGGAATGGGCTAAAAAAACGGGACTTCCTGAAGGGATCCCGGTGGCCGTGGGCGCATTCGACGCGCATTTAGGGGCGATCGGATGCGGTATTTCCGAAGGAACACTGGTCAAGATCATTGGCACGAGTACCTGTGATATCACGATCGTGTCCAATAAAAAGCCGCTGAAAGATATTCCGGGGCTTTGCGGTGTGGTCAACGGCAGTGTGCTGCCGGGATATTACGGTCTGGAGGCCGGGCAATCTGCCGTAGGTGATATTTTCAACTGGTTTGTGGATTATATCCAGCCCGCAAAGGGATTGCTGGATCACAAGAAGATGGACGAAGCAGCATCCAAGCTGAAACCGGGTGAGTCCGGTTTGATCGCGCTTGATTGGAATAACGGCAACAGAACAGTGCTGGTCGATCAGCGTTTGACAGGTCTGCTTTTGGGACAGACATTGTACACAAGCCCGGCGGAAATCTATCGTGCTTTAGTAGAAGCGACCGCTTACGGCGCGCTAACGATCATCAACCGTTTTGAGGAATACGGCGTAAAGATCAAACAGGTCATCAACTGCGGCGGTATATCCGAAAAGAGCGCGCTGACGATGCAGATCTACGCGGATGTGACAGGACGCCCCATGAAGGTGAGCCGCTCGGCGCAAACGTGCGCTTTGGGTGCGGCTATCGCGGGCGCTGTTGTCGCGGGCAAGGCCGCGGGTGGATATGATTCTTTTGCCGCGGCGCAGAAAGCCATGACCGGCGTGAAGGCCAAGGTCTTTAAGCCGAACGCAAAGGCTCACGCGGTGTATAAGAAGCTTTATGCGCTGTACAAGACGCTTCATGACGCGTTTGGAACTCCGGATTGGAACGGCAATCTCTATTCAGTAATGAAGGAATTGATCGATATCCGCGAGAAAACCAGAAAATAGCTGAAGCGCTGTAATGAAAAACTCCACCGGGAAAACATCCCGATGGAGTTTTTTTATAGCATGATCGAGTTTTTAATCAGGCAGTTTCTCGACGATCTCTGCCAGGGTGTCTTTTTTGCGATAAGCCAGTCCCTGCATGGTCGCGATCGTTTCTCCCTGGTCGTTTGTGACCAGGACTTCGTATGAAGCCAGTTTGGGATTCGACGAAGTTTCTTTCGCTTCGGCGTAGAGGACTTTTCCGTAACCGCTCTTGATATAGTTGATGGAGGCATTGATCGCGACGGCAAGACGACCGTCCGCGTTGCTGGCTCCGGCCATAACAAAGTCCGCCAGTGTAAAAATAACACCGCCCTGCACCGCCCGGAAGCCGTTCAGATGCTCAGGCCGGATATCCACTTTACCTTTCGCGTAACCGGGACGGGCTTCCAATAGCTCAACGCCGATCATTTCCGCGAAACGGTCACGCTTGAAAAATTCCAGGATCGGATCCATACGTTGTTAAGCTCTTTCCAGTGTGCCGGAAGTCCACTCACCGCCGGTCCATGAATCGATGACTTTGAAACCGTATTTTTTATAGGTTTCGCTGACGGCCTTGAACTGATGGGTGAGGATGCCCGCGACGACCAGCTTGCCTTTGGGAGCGACTTTGGCGGCGATCCGTTCGGCTACCTGCATCAGCAGGGGAGCTTCCAAATTGGCGCAAACGATATCCCACAGATCCTTTTTGCGGGTATTCATTTTTTCAACTCCCATTGCTTTGAAATCAACCAGTTTTTCAGCCTGATTCGTCGTCGCGTTTTTAATGGAGTTTTCCACCGCTTCCGCGTCGTTATCGAAGCCGAACACAGGCTTGTAACCCAGGCGCGCCGCTGCTATGGAGAGAATCCCCGTGCCGCATCCAATGTCCAGCATGGAGCGTTTTTCTCCTTCAGCCGGCATGTATTTTACGATTTGCGACAAACAATAGCTGGTCGTGGGATGGTGGCCTGTGCCGAAACTCAAACCTGGATCCAGCACCAGACGAACCATGCCTTTTGAGGCTTTCCGTTTGCTCCAGCTGGGAGCGATCATCAGCTTTTTATCAAAGGTCAGAACCTTGAAATGACGTTTCCAGGATTCAGCCCAGTCTTCCTTTTTGATTTGCCGGACACTGATCCGCGGAGCCGAGATGTCCAGTCCCAGCTCAGCCAGTTTTTTCAGTTCGCCTTTGATCAGCGCTTTGATCGCCGCGGGAGTTTTGCGCAGTTTTGCTGTGTAGAAAGAAACTCTTGTGCGAGTGCTTTCATGCAGCTGCCACGCCGAGGGGCAGACATCGCTTCCGAAGAGCCGTATAAAAAGCTCGATCACGGCATCCTCTGATTCCAGAGGGATCTCCAGCGAGACCTGCCAGAGCTTGTCCAATTTCCGTTTACTGGCCGGCATGACGGATCTTATTGTTATTGACCTCGATTTGTTTGAGGATCTCTTCAATGGCGCGATCCAGCTGAGGATCTCTGCCCAGACGATAATCTTCGGCCGTGCGTTCCACACGAATATCGGGATCTTCACCCAGATCTTCGGTCGGTGATCCATCCAGACGCCACGCACCGGAAAGCGGCATACGCGCGGATGTACCGTCCACTAAGCCCATGCTGTAAGTCCAGATGACATATCCCGGTGTCGGCATACCGACGACCAGTCCCAGACGATTGATGCGGACGGTCGTGGTAAATATCTCACCATTGGAATAGGCCAGCTGGTCACTCAGGACGATGATGGGCTTATCCCAGGAACGATCGGGTACCGCGCGGATCTCCTGGTCGCGTGATTTCACATAACCATGAGGACGGCGCATCATCCAGCTGATGAGCGTATCGGAAATATTGCCGCCGCGGTTGCCGCGCACGTCAATGATCAGACCGTCTTTACCCTGGATGCGGTCATAGACTTCGCGCTCAAAGCGAACCTGATCGGATGCGCCCATGGCCGCGATGTGGATATAGGCCAGACGATTGTCGCTGGCTTGAGCCACTTTGTCCACGTTTTCAGCGATCCTGTTTTCATAGAGAGTATTGCGCCAGGTGCTGGTGGGAACCGTGTATTTAACGGTTCTCGCGTATTCCGTGGAGGGATGATCGTTCACCAGGAAGGTGAAATCCTGAGGCTGATTATTGATGATCTGATAGAGATTTTCATCTGCCTGAACATCCTTGCCGTTGATCTGCATGACATATTCACCAGCTTTCAGGCGTGTCGCCTCAAAATCTCCGGGCATATTGGCAGGGACTTCCGCGATGCGCAGACCGGGGCCTCTCCAGGTATAGTCAATGATAAAGCCGAGTTTCGGCGTGGAAGGAGAGCTCGCGGTGGCTTCCTTGGCGGCACCGACTTCGGAGTGGCTGGATTCCAGTTCGCCCACCATGCGGTTGAGCAGAACACCGAATTCCTCACTGGTTTCAATGGTGGGAAGCAGGCGCTCATAGCGGGCACGCACCTTATCCCAATCGCGGCTGTGCATATTCGCGTCATAGAAACCGCGTTTGTAGTTTCTCCAGAACTGGGCGAAAGCCGCGTGACGTTCCGCGTGGACATCCCGTTCAAAGTTTGCGATAAAGGTCACGCGTTCGAGGGGGCCGTTGTCTTGCAGCACGCGGGCATAGATTTCTCCGTTAGGTCCGGTGAAGAAAGCCTTCTTGGCGAGAGGGGCGATTTGCAGATTGGATTTGCCGCCGCCGCTGGTGTAGGTGCGGATAGCTTTGCCGTCATAGCTGATCAGGGTCAGCTCACCGCCTGTGATAGTCACCAGATCGCCTGTGGGAGATGCCAGCATTTCCGAGGGATAAGCAGTGCTGTGTTTTTCAATGCGGCGGTCCATCTTTTCAAAATCAATAGAGACTTCAAATTTATTGGTGATGGGCTGATACTTGAGCTCCATGTCTCCGGTATAAACAAGGTTTTCTCTCAGCGGCAGACGATAGATGCCGTTGCCGTTGCGGTCACTGCGGAAGTACAGATATTTGCCGTCAGGAGACCAGGTAGGCATTTCATGATCCGCGTTCAGACAGGTGACATTGACCGGGGTGCCGCCTTCCGAACCCACGATGAAGATATTGCTGGCTCCGCGCGGGATATTGTTCACATACGCGATCCAGCGGCCGTCGGGCGACCAGCTGAAGTTGCCGCCGCCGTTGCCGTACATATAAGAGGCCGGCAGACTCACCAGCTTGATCAGCGATTTATCTTCCAGGTTCAGGCGATAGAGACCGCCTTCGGAACCGGTGGCCCAGAACGCTATGGCTTTCCCGTCCGGTGAGGGGATCGGGTTGAGCATGTCTTCCGTTCTGTTCCACAGACAGGTCACTTCATTGCTGGCCAGGTCCAGTTCATACAGACGGATGTTCTTATCACGATCGGATGTGAAATAGAGTTTATTCGGATTCGTGGGAGAGACCATAAAGTCAAAATCCTCTCCGACCCAATCTGTTAAGCGCTTGGCGATATTGGCCGTGCGGTTGGCCGAGTTGGCGGGTTTCTGTGTCGGCGTGGACCAAATCTCACTGCGCAGACCGAAGAAAACCGTCGCGCCGTCCGGTGTGACCGAGAGTTCTCTGGCATTGTTGCTGTCAAAGCGCATCAGCCGTTTGCTGTTCATCTTGGGATCAACAGCCGCCTGGATGGCGATCTTCTGAGGCTCCGTTTCACCTTTGCGCAGCAGATAGAGATCCACGTCATATTCAAAAGCGATATCACCCGTTTGGAATGCGACACACGGACAGCGGACCGCGTCTCCCACAAAATGAGTCAGCTGGCGGCCTTTGCCTTCCATGTCGAACATCCAGAGGTTCGGTGTCTTGGCATCGTTATCTTCGATCTTCGTGTGGATCTTTCCGATCTCACTCAGGGTCGGGATGCCGCGGGTCGGTTCACCGATCGTGGAGGTCAGGATCTCATTGCCGGAGGGCATGAACTGAGACCAGATATGCTGTTTATTGTCATCCACTAACGCCTTGCATTCGCCGGTGGCCACATCCAGCAGATTGATCTGCATGGCTCCGGAGCCGTAATAGCGCGGACGTGTCCAGGGGAAGGAGAAACGGGCATAGATGATCGTCTTGCCGTCCGGGGCAAAAGCCGGAAAATTCAGCGGCGCAAAGTCTTCCGCGTATTTCTTGGTGGCCAGTGTATCCACATTGAGCGAGAAGATGCCGGGGCCTTTGCCGTCGCGTGTGGCGGTAAAGAGCAGCTCTTTGCTGTCCGGGCTCCATCCGGAAAGAGCTTCCCCTTCAGAAGTCCAGGTCAGCTGTTTGGGAGCTCCGCCGGTAGAGGGCATGATAAAAATATCACTGTTCCCGGTTCGGGTGCTGACAAATGCGATCCATTTCCCATCGGGTGACCATAACGGTTTGGAATCCATCTCGATATGCATGGTCAGCGGGGTGGCTTTGCCGCCTTGGCTGGGAACGGACCAAATATCTCCGCGGTATACGAAGGCAAGTGTGGAACCATCCGGGCTCAGGGAAGGCATCCTGGCTCCGATGATGTTTTGATCCTCGTCGGCGGAAACGGTGGAAACTGCCGCGGCGCAGATACAGATAGTTGTCAGCGTGCGGGTTACATTATTCTTAAAATAGCGTGAAAGTCGCTTCATAAATAACTGGGGATAAGCATACCTGTCCGAATGGCTCAGGTAAACACTATTTTTTGATTCAAAGCATATTCCATCTTCTTTCTGCTGATTTTACGGAACCACGGATGGTATGAAAAGAACCACAGATGGATATGAATGAACACAGATAGTTGTTAATGAATGAATTATAGCTATTACAATGCCAGCATTCGGCTCTGTCGGCCTTTCGTGACTTGAATATGTTGGCATTGGAGCAGGGGTTACGCTTTGTACTTCCCCAGCTATTATCGTTCACCCCTCCGGGGTTTTCAGAGTGGAGATGCGAAAAAAAGACGTGCGGGTTGCGTGTTTCTACGGAACTTATTTTATTGAATAATTTATCTGTGTGTATCTGTGTCCATCCGTGGTTCTTTTAGTATCCGTCTATGGTTCTTTCCCCACCATTTGAGGTTCTTTTATCGGCTCGCTTGTGCTTCAGGATTTGCATATTGTGGGTATTATGGTATAAAGGTGTCGCGGTTCGGGCTCATCGGAACGAGCTTTCTACGATCCGCTGTTGAAACTTCAATCAAAGATAAAGAGTAAAATGGATACTTTACAGACCCTGCCGGGTGATGATGTGCGTCAGATTTTGTGGCGTTTTTCTCAACGATATGATTTACAGATGCTTGTTCAATCCGCCCGTCAGGTGGCCAGAGGGCCGGTGGCACGCGCGGTGGCCTCAGGTCTGCGCAATACACACGAGTGGACGCCGGAGAAAGCGGAACTTTTGAAGGCATTTGATGAAGCTGGATTGACGGCGGCGTTCATGGAGCCGGAACATGGAGGATATATCGAAGGACCGAAAAATCTGGTCCAGGCACTGATTTCTTTTGAGATCGCCTGGGTCGATGCCGGAGCCTCCACCGGAGGAATGGCCGGAAACCTGGCTCTTTCGCCCATCCACGAGAAGGGAACTCCCGAACAGAAAGCAAAATACATGGCCGGCGCGGTCCCTCCTTTGCCGGGCGAAGACCGCAAACAGTACCGCGGGGCTTTTGCTCTGACTGAACCGATCCCGTATGTGGGTGTCGAGACCGGTATGCTGAATGGAAAAGTCTCTGTGGCCGAATGGGAAGAGGGGAAAGAACCGATCCTTCAGGTGGATAAGCGCGGACGTTTTATCACCGGAATGGGATTTGCGAATTTTGTGACGGCAGCGGTGGACTCGGCCGATCCGCGCATCAAGGGCAGCTGTGTCGTCATTCTGGAAGAAGGGGATCCCGGTACCTATAACCGCGGGACCGCAACCAAGAAAATGGTCCATCAGCTTTCCTCAACCTGTGACCCGATCTTCAGTCTGAAAGTTCCTGCCAGCCGTATCGTGGGCGGATACACCGTCAAAGACGGCGTGATCGTTCCCAATATCAATCACGGAGACGTGATCGGTGCTGTTTTCCACAGGACCCGTGTGGTGGTGGGGTTGATGACCTCCGCCAAGCTGTTGAGCGCGGTGGAACCGATCATCCGCTATCAGCGCTCCCGTTTCCGCGGCGGTGAATCCTGCGCTCCCGGAACTCCCCGTTATGAACTGGGCATCCAGACCAAAGAGGATGCCATCCATCGTCTGGTGGATATCTGGGCTACCGGTGAAGCCGGAGCCAGCATGGGCTTCACAACGGCCAGGATCTACGACGAACTCCAACCGCTGGAACAGTTTAAAGAAAAATATTTCGCTGAAAAAGGCATCAGCGGCCGTGCCCAGCTCAGAGCGCTGGCGGCTCCGACAAAGGATGCTCTGGAATTTATAGAACTGTCCGGCAAACTGGAATCCGAACGCGATCCCGCCCGGTATGAAGCACTGAAACAAGATAATCTGGTGCAGTATCTTATCACGGACGCTGTGGCCAATGTGCTGTGCCCTGCCACCAAGTTATGGAATACCGGCTGGGGAACGAACATGATGCGTGAAGCGGTCGCGCTGATGGGCGGCTACGGCATCACGGAAGACTGTCCGGGCTTCCTGGGACAAAAATGGATGGATGGTCAGCTGGAAGCGACCTATGAAGGACCGGAAGCCGTTCAGCGCCGTCAGCTTGCCATCGTGATGACCAATGAGATCTTCCTGGCTCAGTATCGCCAATGGATCCGTCAGCTTAACACTATCAAACAGCAGAACACGCTGGAACTGGGCGCTGGGTTGCTGGCCAGCGCGATGCAGTTCTGGCTGGAATCTCTCAACTTCCTGCAAACCAACAAAGACGCCAATGGAGCCAAGCTCTACAGCAGCAACCGTCAAGGGGTCAACTTCCCGCTGTCGGATGCGCTTTGCTGGCTGCTGGCGGTGAAGTATTTCATTGATGACATTTTGGAACTGCAGGCGCACGTGGAAGAGAATCCCAATTTCCAGGGATTTGTCAATTTCTTTGCCGATCTGGCAACCGTTCAGGCGCTGCGTGCCGCGGGTGAATCTGTAAGAATCTGCACGGAACTGGTTTACGGTTATGCCGGAAACGATACGACCGGTCTTGAAAAATTCGCGGAACTTCGTCTCCGGACCGAACAGGACATGATAGGCTTGAGAGCGTCTAAAGACCGTGCGGCTCAAGCATTAACACAGGTGATGATTCCGGAAGCCCTGGATTATCCCCAATAGACCGAAAGTAAAAAATCGCAATTAAATTTTTTAATCGTGAATTATTACTTGATTTAGGGGACAGATGTGTTACATTGCGCACGGTTTTACGGAACCTGTGAGTTCTGTTTTCAGAGTAATCCGTAATGCAAGATTGAATTGAGCAACTCAATTTATTCATTTTTAAAAAGTTAGTTCTTAGGACTTTGTTCTAATGCTGCAAAGCATCAGAGAAGATGGAAATTTTGCGTTTTGAAAATATCACCAAGAAGTATGGTCAAAATACTGTCTTGGAAGATGTTTCTTTTTCGATAAATGCGGGCGAAGTTTTTTCGTTGCTGGGTCCCAGCGGCTGTGGTAAGACGACATTGCTTCGTATCTGTGGTGGGTTTGAACCGTGTGATTCCGGCAGGGTTATTCTGGATGGTGTCGATATAACGGACCAGCCTCCTAACGAACGCGCTGTTCGCACTGTTTTCCAAAATTACGCGCTTTTTCCGCACATGACCGTGTGGGATAATGTCGCGTTTGGTTTGAAAGCGACCGGTGTGGATCCCAAAACCATAAAAGAAGAAGTTCCAAAGTACTTGGAATTAGTTCAGTTGAGTGGTTTTGAGAATAGAAAGCCCGCTCAGCTGAGTGGTGGACAGCGTCAGCGTGTGGCTATCGCGCGTGCATTGATCAATAAGCCGAAAGTCCTGCTTCTGGATGAACCGTTGGCGGCACTGGATCTGAAACTGCGTCAGCGAATGCTGATCGAACTGGATACGCTGCATGATAATGTCGGGATCACCTTCATTTTCGTGACGCACGATCAGCAGGAAGCCATGAGTATCAGCGATCATATCGCGGTGCTGAAGAGCGGCAAAATCAAACAGATCGGTACACCGACAGAACTTTATGAAGCCCCCAAGAGCAGTTTTGTGGCGGCGTTCATTGGTGACACGAATTTCTTTGAAGGTACGGTAACCAATTTAGACGGAGATTATTGTGACCTTCAAATAGAAGACTTTCCTCTGCTTCATCTTTACAATGACAAAAATGTGAAAGAGGGAGCCCTTGTCCACATCAGCATCCGTCCGGAAAAGTTCAGCGTTTATGCGACCAAGCCTGAAAAGACGAATCCGAAGACGAACCTGCTGTTTGGAAAAGTGGAGGAAGTGATCTATCTGGGAGCGCATACCCGTTACTGGATCCGCGTTCAGGATTGGCGAATCTCTGTGATCAAGCAGCATTATGGATATGCCCTGGATGAACGGAGCATTAAATGGGGTGATCCTGTCTGGCTGAGTTTTGAGGCAGATAATGCTTATATGTTGGATCAATACCTGGAGGACGATGAAGAACTGCTCGCCCTGCCTGATCTGGATTAATCTTGATTGGGAATGTGAAAAATGAAACTCCGGAATTGTGGTAATTTCTTCCTGGGACTACCGGCGTTTGTCTGGCTGCTTATCTTCTACGCGCTGCCGGCCATTGTCGTCTTTTTCATCGCTTTCAAACCGGTGGATTCCAACGGCGGTATCGGGGACGGATGGACGCTTCGGGCGATCCAGGAATTAAAGGATCCCAGTTATCCCGCGATCATGTGGCGTACCTTCTGGCAGGGTATCGTTTCGACCTTTGTTTGTATAGCCGTTTCCATCCCGATCTGCTATCAGCTGGCGCGGATACCCAGTGTGAAGGTCAAAAACTTCTTTCTGCTGCTGATCGTTGTTCCTTTCTGGACCAATTTCCTCATCCGCATTTATGCATGGAAAGTCTTTCTGCATCCGGATGGGGCTCTCAAACATCTGCTGGTCTGGATGGGGGTGATCCCGCAATCGACCATGCTGCTGTATAATCAATGGGCCGTGCTGGCGGTGATGATCTATACCTATATTCCCTTCGCGGTGCTGCCTATTTATTCCGTCTCGGAAAAGTTTGATTTTTCCCTGCTGGACGCGGCAAAAGATTTGGGAGCCAGTTCGTTTTATGCTTTCCGGAAAGTGTTTCTGCCCGGTATTTCCAAAGGTGTTCTGACAGCTGTCATGGTCGTGCTGATACCGGCTTTCGGTGCGTATCTGATCCCCGATCTGGTCGGCGGCAAGGACAGCCATCTGGTGGGTGATATGATCGCGCGGCGCGTCTTTGTGGATAGAAACCTGCCGCATGCCAGTGCGTTATCCGCGGTTTTGATGATTGCGGTGTTTCTGCCGCTGGTCGCTTTCATCTGGTTCCGTAAAATTTTTGGATCGAAATCGTCTGATGATCCCAGACTGCAATTAAAACAACAGGATACTAAACAACGGCTTGGCTCAAGTCTGCTCTTTACTCCTGAAAACGGTATTTCCCAAACTCAACAAAAGGGTGAAGAAGCCAATGAGTGAGTCTCCTTTTTTTGAAATAATTTTTAACAGCAATTATGTCATCGCGTTTGCCTTATGAAGTTTTTTAGAAAAAACAGAGGCGCTGCCCAAAGCCGTTTTCCGATGCTGATCACGCTGCTGACGCTCATCTTCCTGTACACGCCGTTGGTGATGGTGGTCATCGCGTCCTTCAATGCCAGCAAGTACGGCGGCAGCTGGGTAGGCTTTTCCCTGATCTGGTATGATAAGCTTTTCCATCATGATGTGATTTGGAACGCGCTTTTGAACACACTGATCATCGCATTCTTTTCCACCTTTTTCTCAACGGTTTTGGGAACACTGGCCGCGTTGTACCTTTACCGCACGAAGAGCAAGTTCAAATCCATCTATTCCACGCTGATCTATACGCCGCTGATCGTGCCGGATATCCTGATGGGTATCAGTCTGTTGATGCTTTTTGTACTCGTTATTTCCGTATGCGGCGGCTGGGTGAGCAGCTTGCTGGGGATCAATATGCATCTGGGATTTACGACGATCATCATCGCGCATATCACTTTTTGTCTCAGCTATGTGACAATGGTCGTTCTGGCCCGGCTCCAGGAATTCGATCACTCCCTGATCGAGGCGGCTCAGGATCTGGGTGCCAGCAGTCTTTACATCTTTTTCAAGGTGACACTTCCCATCATTATGCCGGGCATCATTGCCGGAGCACTGTTTGCTTTTACCCTTTCGATTGATGATTTTGTCATCACATTCTTTGTAAAAGGCGCGGGAGATACGACGCTTCCCATCTATATCCAGAGCGCCATGCGCCGGGGAACTCCGGCTGTCATCAACGCTTTGTCAGTGATCTTTCTGGTGCTGACATTTGTTTTTGTGTTTGGAACACAAAAACTATTGAGTCGCAAAAAGTCATGATGCGTCGGTGTCATCATGGAAATATGCTTTCTTATTAACCTATAAGATATATAAAACGTAGAAATGAAAAAATTAATCACAATGAGCTGCATTGCATTGCTTGCGGCTTCCACGGCGTTTCTGACCTCTTGCGGACAGAAAAAAACAGTTCTTCGCATCTACACCTGGGGCGATTATTTTGCCCAGGATATTCTGGATGCCTTTGAAGAAAAATATGATTGTACGATCCAGCTGGATGAATTTGATTCCAATGAATCTATGTATGCCAAAGTGAAAGCAGGCGGCGGCGGATATGATCTGATCGTGATGTCCACCTACACTGCCAAGCTGATGTATGAACAGGGAATGCTGGATAAGATGGATCATTCAAAGCTCGCGACAGCGGATAAGTATTTTGATAAAAAATATGAACACCTGACTCTGGATCCTAAATTAGAATACACGGTTCCTTATTTTGCCAGCTTTACCGGCATCGGTTATGATTCCGAAAAGATCAAAGATTTCGAGCCGAGCTGGGCAATGTTTGAACGTGAAGACCTCAAGGGCCGCTCTTCTCTGCTGGATGACCACCGCGAAGTCATTGGCTGCGCTCTCATTACCCTGGGATATGACGTGAATGAGACCGATCAGGCCAAGATCGACCAGGCTGTGGAACTGGCCAACAAATGGAAGAAACAGATCGCCAAATTCGGTGTGGATGATGCCAAACAGTCTCTGGCCTCTGGTGAATTCCTGATGATCCAGACCTACAGCGGTGACGTGCTCCAGGTTTCCATGGAAAAACCGTCCATCAAGTTTGTCATCCCCAAAGAAGGAACGACCTTCACATTTGATAACTTCACTATCATGAAAGATTCTAAGAACAAGGATCTTGCTTATGAATTTATCAATTACATCTATGAACCGGAAAACGCGGTCAAAGATATGGAAGAGATCCAGTATGTCCTTCCTCACACCGTTGCGGTCGATATGGTTGACGAAGAGATCCGCAACAATCCGGCCTTCAAAGTGCCCGAAGAGACTTTTGAACGCTGCCACCTGCTGCTCGACCTGGGTGACGACAACGCGAAGTATCTCAAGGCTTGGGATCGTATTCGTGAAGAATAATTAACAAAGAAGTTTGGGAACATTCTTCCCAATAATGAAACCGTCATTGGAGTATTTCAATGACGGTTTTGTGCTTTTGCTTTTGTGTATCAAGAGATTCCGTATATTTTCGGCATCATTTTCGGGGTGTATGAGAGGGCCGGACAGCGGCTTTTTTGAAATATCGCCATCCATCTGCTTGACAGAAAGCTTTTTTAAGAATAGACTGCATGGCGTTTTACGGCTGGTGACCGTAGTTCAGTTGGTAGAGCACCTGATTGT
>Ga0265298_10005685_pt1 | contig 15547 bp, 28 predicted proteins | sample AusTroGonzalo_MG_3_FD_193486 | JGI IMG/M metagenome (GOLD analysis project Ga0265298, IMG submission 193486) | Bovine rumen microbial communities from tropical cattle in Woodstock, Queensland, Australia - Gonzalo_01 | ecosystem: Host-associated > Mammals > Digestive system > Stomach > Rumen ... | reverse complement strand
TCTCGTCGATTTTCCCTAATCCGTCTTCATTCATGTAATTCGCTCATAAGTTGCTTTATATCGTCAACCCATTCTCCTTTCCCTTCGAGTATGTATTCTTTCGTTGCTCCGGATAATTCGCAAAATCTTTCAAGCGCTTTTCCTTTTGGTATGGCCTTGCCTTCTTCCCACGCTTCGATTAAAGCTCTATTTACGTTTATTTCTTCTGCAACTTCTTTGATGCTGAATTGTATCTGATTCCTTATGTACTTTATCCTTTTACCTATAGCTTCGTTGCTTGTAGTCTGTGTATTTATATAGACCGGTTTTCGACTTTTCCTTCCCGTTATCAGAATGAAACCGCTACAAACTTCACAAGCTAACCCTTGCATTTCAAAGTATCTTACATAAGAGTCAACATCCGTTTCCGGAAATATCCTAAGCTTGCTTCCCTTCTTCCACATGTTCATCCCCCAATCTCGGTCTTATAATCTTCTGCCAATTATTAGCAAAGTCTTCGAAAGTCCGAAGCGCCATTACATGACCGTCAATAGCTATTACTTCCTGAGTGCTTTGGTAACCAAAATTCTTAATAGTCTTAATCATTACTTCGTGTTCGACTATACAGCCGATGCTTTTCAAATATTCGATTGTCTTTAAAGCATTTTCTGTCAATTCTCTCGGACCTCCTTCTCTAACTCTTCGAATAAATCATCCGTATAGCCTGTTTGCATACTTCGATAATCTCCAGGCTTTATATCTGATTTTTCTTTATCCCGATTTTCCCAGGTTCTTATTGAAGCTTCCCAATCTTTCATTTTGGTTTTTCCTACAAACCAATCCTTAGTTGTGTAAAAGTCTATAAACTTCTGGGCGTTGATTTTGTTGTTTCTGCTTCTGCAATATTCTTCAACCCATTCAAGCTTAGGCGGGATGATATTCCTTAGTGGTTTTTCTTTTCTACTCTTTTCTTTTATATCTATACTATTCTTATCTATACTATTCTTATCTGCGTATACATCTTGTATACATCTTGTATACAGACTTTCATCTTTAAGCGTATAAGCCCCATTTTCCTTAACTTCTAACATGCTTCGTTCTTCCTCATATTGGCTTTTATGAAAACGATCCTTAGCAATGTAGTTGTGCATCTTCCAATGTTTAATAACAATTACTCCGGTTTCATACGGAATAATGAATTTTTTAAGGATAAGTAGCTTTAAATCGTCGTCTGATGCTCCTATATTCCTTTGTATTCTTTTAGCGTTATTCACAAAACCTTCATCGTCTGCGTTCATGTTTAAGTGAAAATACAAGGCTTGTGTTGATAATGGCATATCTAAAAAAGCATCCGACTCAGTAATTTTCTTAGTAAACATCCTTTTTTCCGCCAATTTATTTGACCTCTTTTCTTTATTCGTTTTCAGGAAATCTCACTTTTGTAACAGCTATAGGGAACTCTTCAATTTCACTCGCCCAGACCGGCGTACATCCGCATCTTGAAAATACCAACGGAAAACCGCCTATGCCGTCAAAAAGACTTGCCATTGTTGCAGGTCTATCGTACTGAGCAACCATTTTCTCGGCCATATACTGCCAAAATGGTAAAGCTATTGAATTGCCTAAAGCCTTATATCTCGGACTATCTGATTCGCCTTTATGAGTTTTGCCTTTTGTATCTACCCAATCTCCTATATCTGTCCACCCGTCCGGATAACCTTGTAATCTTTCACACTCTAACGGTGTTAATCGCCTAACTACTGTTTCCATTTTTTCTCCTATCAAATAATTTATTCCGTCGTCTATTAGCGTATGACACGGATCTCCAGGTTTTGGATTTGATGCGTTTTGCGGGGACGTTATAGCATCCCCCCTATAAGCAACCGGTTCTTGTGTAATCATTGGAACATATCCCCCGCCCATTCCCATACTCGCTGGAAGTGACGTTGAAACTCCGTCCGTCTGAATAGTTGCATGATTTTGATTGCTTTCTAACAAAATAGGTTCCTTTGTTTCAAGTATGCAAGGATAACCTTGACCGGCTTGGCCTCCGCCAATAGTTAAACTCATGTGTCTGTCTTTTGTTAAAAAACATTCTCCATTTCCTTTTGATACAATACCGTCCGCCCTTTCCAATACTACCGGCACATTTCCGCCGCCGGTTCCGAAATGAGCTTGAACAGTTCCGCTAATATCTCCGAATGATTCGTAGCTATGCCTACGGCTTGCGTCAAACACTTCTTTGACTACAAAAGGCTGATTGTTTCCGCCCATGCCAAAAGTCGCACTAATAGGCTGACAAACTTCTCCCATTTCCCTATAGCGTGTATCTTGGGAATGATTCTCATATACCCTTGTAGTCATTATTTTCATTGGATCTTGTAAACAATTAAGCGTTTTCGATACTTCGATGCTCGGATTCCTTGCATTATCTTCCTGACCATTTCCGATACAGATTGCTTGACGTTTTTCGCATATAATCGTCGGCGTTCTCATTTCCCCGCTATCAAAAGCATTAAGAGTATCATTCACTTGTGTTTCTTCCCAACCTTGCCCTTGTTCTGCCGTTTGCGGATGCCCTTGTTTTCGATAAATTAAAACTTTCATCGGATCGGCCAAACAGTTTAAAGTTTTAGACACTTCTTCGCTTGGTTTTATAGCATCATGGACTTGACCGTTACCAATGCAAATTGCTTTATTCTCTTCGTTGAACGATACATTTTCCTTCGTTGACATATTGGCTCCCTACTCCTTTGTAATCTCTTGCGCACAAGGCTCCGATTGTTTCGTTGCCCCCCCAATTTCATTGTTTTTCATTACGCAAGGAATATGATGTGAGTCTGTAGCAGCTCCGGATATTGTCATTGTTTTTTCTTTGGAGATTGATGTATTATATGTATCTATCCCATAACAGACCATAGGCTTATTGTTTCCGCTTTCTCCGGCGGCCGCTTGCAAAGTAGGCATTTTTTCGTCGCTCGTTACCGCCCCGCATCTTTCGCGGTTAAAACCCATTACTGCAACTGCCTGTCCCCTATCACTCATAGGATTTGCCGGAACAGTATATGCCTTATCTTTTTGATAACTCTGCGACGGATTTTCCCTATCTCCGCAAGCTTGTGTTGTATATACCATTACGGCTTGTTGATCGTGCATACAATTTAAGGCGCCTACCTTATCAGATATTTTTGTTTGATCTACTTGACCGTTTCCGACACATACCGCCGGTCTATCTATTGTATTAAGCGTGTAACACTCGTTTTCTCTCCACCCTTTACCGTTGCATCCGGCAGTATCTGCTCTATCAATACCATTACCTTGTAAACAATAAACGGGATTGTCTTCAACCTTAGTTATAAGTGTCTGATCTTGTGATACTCCTAAAGTTCCACTCAATTCTGTCTGCACTAAAGGCCCTTTACCCGCCTTTTTGCCTTTACTGTCTACGTCAACGCCACCTCGGATTTTAAGGGTGTAGCTTGACGGATCAACGCTCTCTCTAACTGTTCCGGAAGTTGTTTCCCCCGTCGATTCGCTCGATTCAGTATTCCCTGACACGCCTTCGCGCTCAAAGAGTATTTCGGGTGCGGATTCTCCTCCAAAATCTGCGACAAGCGAGATTCTCTTGCGTCGCTGGGGTACTCCCCAAAACTGAGCATCGTGTACTCTCCAAGCAATGGACCACCCGTCTCCCATAATGCAACCTGAATTTGACCATTTACCCTTTGGAGGTTCAGGTATAACGGCATCTTCACAGACGACTTTGGCTGTTTCTTCAAGGACGGCTCGGAAGTCTTCTCCTTTATTGGAACTGAAGGCTCCTGGGACGTTTTCCCAGACCATGTATCGAGGTCGAATATCGTCATTTGATAATCCAATTTGTTTACTCCTTTCTCTCATTTCCTTAATGATTCTAATTTGCTCCATAAACAGACCGCTTCGCTCTCCAGCAAGGCCGGCTCTTTTACCGGCAACACTTAAATCCTGGCAAGGCGATCCACCACAAACAATATCTGTTAACGGCACTTCATAACCGCTTATTTTTGTAATATCTCCTAAATGTTTCATGCGCTCTCCCATTTGTGGCACTCAACTTCGTTTGAAGCTTCTTCTTCGTCCACTTCATCTTCACAATCACAACCGCTTAAATAATCCGTGTTTGTGCTTCCATAAGGAACGCTATCGTAAATAGCATGTTTACAGTTTTCGCAACATTTCATTACTCTATTTCCTCTATTTCAATTTCCACTCTCGGATTTTCTTTATCTATCTGGACTTCCTTTGCTATAATCCCTTTTACAAAAGTTTGATTATCGTTTTTGATAACTCCACACACTTGCATCGCGTCTTCAAATATCTTGTCAACAAACAATATGTTGCCTAAATCCCTTTTTGCATCCGGTTCGTAAAATGTGTATGTTAATCTGATAGGCTTATCAATAACCACATTTAATTGACGTCTAATAGCGTTTACACACATCATCTGCATTTCCTGTTTTGTTCTATTACCTATTTGCGGTTTTCTTCCGTACTGAGCTAAAACATCATTCCAACTCGGAAAAGTCTTGTTTCTGCCCCAAAAGTTACCTTCTATTACTACGATATAATTCATATTTCCTCTTTTCAGGGCGCCTTTTATTGACGCCCCGTGACCGTGATAATTTATTCCTTAGTTACAGAGACAAGTCTTAGGCGGCGGTCTTGACATTCGTTAAAGCTCCTTTACAGATAAGATTTTGTGAAAACTCGGCGGAACTCTTCTCTTGCTTCTTCCCCCAAATCATCAAAAGGCAACTGATACTTTTCAATAAGCCATTGTCTTTCAAATTCAAGTTGCCCGATTATATTTGACATGGCCTTCATTTTCGGATTTAGGTGTATAGAATTTTTGCTCATATTGTGGCAATCTGCGCATAACGGAATTGTTAAAGAATACTTCTCGGATAATTCCCGCTTGCCGTTTCCTTCGATCAAGTGATGAACATGTGTAGCCGGTCTATTACAGATCGCACATAAATCTTCGTACTTCGTTATCATCTTTAGTCCTGTGTTTCAAACTCTTCTGCACTCAAAACTTTGCATTTATAGGTATCACGGCAATAATCACATTCGCCGCATCTGCAATAGTTTTTCACTTCTCCGCTTTTAAGCATTTTAATCGTGCCTACATTCGCTTTTACTGACGCTAAAGCATCATCCAGCATCTTAGGCGTTAACTCGATAATCTGCGGCATTGGATGCTGTTTCTTATCTATTGCAGCTATATAGCAACGAAGAGTCTTTCCTGTATTCTGACGGACAATCTCACGATATATAGCGAGCTGGGTATCATAAGCAAAACCCCTATAAAATGTTTCCCAATTACCTGAGTCTGCTATGTATTTACGATGTTTCATGCTTGTATCTTGCGTAGTTTTAAGATCAACTATTGCAACATCCGGAATATAGCTATCCATTTTGATTTTGAACGGCAATCCTTCAATCTCGCCCGTCATAATGACTTGTTTCTCTCCGGACATAAATTGACAAAATAGTTCGTCTCTTAAAGTCCTTTGGTATAATTGAAGTGCTTGTCTAAACTCAACTTTTAATTCGCCTTTTGTTGTGCCTTTTGTTGAAACGCACTCGGGAAATTTATCTCCGATAATCTGGATCTTTTCTTCAAGTGGCATATCGTTTAATTCCCAAAGCGTATCAAGTATGGAACCTATAAGCATTGCCTTTGTTGTTTCTTCCTGATATTCGCCGTTTAGTTTTGCCATTACTCTTGCTTCGCATCCAGGGATTTCAGGTCTTCCGATGAAGTCTAAGTATTGTGAAGCACTACAATATTCGCGATCCGCTTCCAAAGAGTAGTAATTATCTTCATTTAGGGAAAACTTCTGCTGCTTCATCTGCTACCTCTCTCACTTCGCCTTCTTCGACTTCAATTACTCCGCCACCTTCAAAAGGATTTACGCCCTTAATCGGTTCGTCCGGTATGTTGTCAACATATTCAGGATTGCCGTTATCATCAATTACTGCTTGATCTCCAACATAAGCTCTTTCCATATCTACTGACATGGGGCCGTACTTTGAAATAAGCTGTCTAATCATCGTTTTGAAAGCCATTTTGTCAAAATCGCTCTTCCAAAGTGAAGAGTCCCAACCTTTGCGATATGCCATTGAGTATTTCTTTGCGTGATCTTCCATTTGTTCACGGGACCAATAAAGTGTTTTCTTAAAACCGTTTGTTAATATGAAATACGCATAATATCCAATGATTGGTAACTGCAATCTCTTTTCGTAATCTGTAATAGGTTCGAAAACATATATATCCTCAATCGGATTGTAACTTTTCAATTCGCCCTGGCGAATATCAGTACAATGAATTTTTTGGTATTGACCGCTTCTCATAGCAAGCTGAACATATCCTCTCCAGCCTAACTGAAATACCGCTTCGGTCGTTCCTGTCTTCGAATTTTTAAAAGGCACGAAGTAAAAATTAGCAAGCTGCGGACTCTGAGGTAAATTCAAACTCTGTCCGAGTAAAGCCGCATTAAGTAAACTCTTATTAGTACACTTCGCAAGTTCCGGATTAGTCGAAGTCGCACTAACCAACGATGAAATAAATCGCTGTGTATCTTTTGCTCCAACTATTTTTTCAATATTGTTTTTAATAGAATCTGTAGCCAAAAAATTAGCTATGCTTTGCTGTTGCGTTTCCGCTAATTGTGTATTTGTTGCCATTTATAAACTCCTTTCGATTTTGTTTTTGTCATATAGTGTTTTGTATTATTCTTTCCTGATTTGATATGTTCTAAGTTGTTGTCTGTCCATAAAAAGCGAATAATCTGTTTTGTAATGTTCTTTCCTAATCTGTCTTTTACTGTTCTTTGTTGAACTGTTGACGCGGATTATCCGCTATCTATGAACAGACTTAGAATCTGATAATGTTTTATAGTGTCCTATATTGTAGTTTTCTGACCTACGTTTTCTTGAAGTGTCCTGTGTTTATCTACCCAAAGAGAGAAAAATGTATTGTGCTTTGCTGTGCTATGGTTATTTGTATTTTTTTGACCTACTCTGTTATAAATTTATGGAAATACATTTTCCCCTTTCAGGATAGATAAACTCAGTTATCATTAAGTTAATGTTGTATTGTTGTCTAATGTACTGTCGAGCACTATGGTTTTCTGTTCTGTTCTTACAAATTATCAATAGCTTCAAAAATTGTTTCCAATTCCGAAAGCATCTTGTACCGTTTCTTTATTTCTTGAAGCTCAATTTTGGCTCTTCTTAGAAGAATCTGATACTCGTCCGGATCTTCAAGAAATAGTCTTGTGGGCTGATAAGTATTTCTCTCAGAAGTAATTTGAAATGCTCTGATTGGTTCCGCATCTTCGCTTTTTGGCACAACTACAAGCAACTGAATAATCTGTCTTGCTTGCTGCAAACGGTATTTTTCTGCCGCTATGCCGTCATTCCATTCAAAACATTTGTTCAATTCTGTCTTTTCATTACGGGCCTTTTCTAATACTTCTTCCGGCGTAATTGACGTGCTGCCGATTTCTTTGTAAATTTTCTGAGGATCAGCCTTAAAAATTCCGTTTATTTTCCACTTAACACTATCCATTACTTAACCCCCACAACTTTATATCTTCCGTATCCGCTTGAACGTCCGGATCCAATTCCTAATCCGAATCCAGCCAGGTTGACAATGTTGATAATCTGCTCTAATGAATAAGCTGTATCAACAAACGAAATTGTTATGTCTGCACTCCACCCTGAGAATCTGTTTAATCTCACAAGGACCGGCGCACCCTTCTTAGGACTCATTAGCTTTTCGTCTACGTGATGCTCTACGAATTTAATCGGGACCAGATTATCTCCCACGCCTACCACATTTACCGAAGCATTAAACTTCGTTGCGTACTGTGATATTTCATTTCTGACAACCGCATCTGCAAAAGACTTTTTAAGTCCGAACGCTGTCAAGCAAGGCGCATTGTTCTTTAAAGCATCTTTAAGGCCCTTTTCGCTCATATCTTTGGGCTTTCCGTTCAGCCAATGGATCGCTGTAATAATCTGTTCCCACTCGTCGGGCTTTTCCATACTCTTAGCCTTATCTTTGCGTGCATCTGTCAACGCTCTTGCTGTAGGATCGTTCATCTTATTAAGCACTAAATCGCTTGTTCCCTGAATTGTTACCGTGATTGTAGTCGGGTTGATCGGTTTTAACTCGATTACCTGTTCCTCGTTCTTCTTTGCCATGTCATTTTTCCTCCAAAATTTTCTTAATTTTCTCTAACGCAAGTTCCATAGAGTCGATTTTTTCCGATAAAGAATTACTATGTGCAACACAAAAATCATTCGCTCTTAATATTCCTTCAATGCCTGACAATTTGTATTTATCAGCAACCGGCAAATTATCGTCTGTTTCGATAAGCAACTCTAAATCATCCAGATAACACGCTCCGTTATGCTCTCTCATATACTCGCAGCGGTTCGCTTCGTCGCAAGTATCTTTAAACTTGCAAAACTTATCGCATGTATCTTCCAATGCTTTTGTAATAACTTCCTTACTTCCCATGTCCTCTCCTATCAATGTTTTACTTATGAAAACCGGTTCGCCGTATTTAAGCTTCGGTCTTTCGCTTTCAACAAGCACTTCCCGACACTTAACATCCGCTTCGGTTTCTGCCATAACTTCGTATATTTTGTTGTTATAATCAAACCAATCGCCTTTCAATGATCTTTCTCCTATAGCCAATCATGCTCAATTCCCAAAATATCGTAGACGTCTATAATCTCTTTCAGGCTCCATTCGACTTTTCCATTTAATCGCTGGGAAACGCTTTGCTGTTTCATACACAACCGGTATGCTAACTCTTCCTGACTAATTTTCTGACGGGCAAGTTCCCCACGGATAAAGTCATTTATCTGACGATATGTTTTAGTCGTCTTGTCGAATTTCATCCACTTTCTCCTTGATTTCCAGATAGCCGCATCCGATAAGTCCCGCCCATAAAGGCAAAAATGCGATTATCATAAATGACCAAAAGCGCCAATTCGTATATAATTCGATAAGTTCTTTAATCATCGTTGTATCCCCCTTCGTTAATCTTCTGCTTTACAGTTTTAAATCTGTTTAATAAGCAATCCTGACAAAGTTCTTCGTCGTCTTCCGTCACATAAAGTTCTTCCGGTTCCACTTCATCGCCGCAATCGTCGCAATACCAGCGGACCACATTTACGTTAGGACAACTATTTCCCAGGCAAGGAAGACCACAAGAAACACATTCATCTGTTATTTGTTTCATTCTTCTTCCTCCTAAGCACAATACTTGATCTCATACTCTGCGACTATTTTTGAGAAAATCTCTTTTAATCTCTTGTCGCTTTCAATAACATCCATTCTGCAAACCTTATCTATTGCCGTTTTTGTACTTCCCTTTTCGTTCATCCTGTTTTGAAGGTTCCGTACTCTCGTTGATAAATCGCATCCGGCTCTTTGTTCTAAAACCTTATACATTTCATTTCTAAGATCCGCATAAGGAATAGCCGCCTTTTTTGTTATTTTGATGATTTTGTCGTTTGTGGTTTTTCTCCAATCATCAAAAACCGGCTTTATTGCTTCCTTAATTGCTTCTGTGGTTTCAACGGCCTTTTGTGCGATTTCTTTTGTTTCCCGTACCTGTCTTTCGGTTTCTGCAAGTTGATTTACCATTCCTACCAAAAGCTGCATCTGTGGGGACAAATCGGAAACAAGATTATTGACTTTAAAATATGTGTTCACAAGACTTCTTTGAACATCCCACGCCAGATCGTCGGTAAAGGACTTAACCAGCATCAAATAACCTTGTTCGGTAATGAGTGCTTTGTCTCTGTGATCGTTGTCAGATACCGAAAATATGCCGTTTGTACGAATTTCGTCCGAGCTAACGCAATAATAATCTTCGCCTTCTATGAAGTGATATTTATTAGCATTAAAGTTTCTTTTAGCGGTTCCTTCCGGTCTGTTATGTACTTTGTCAATATCCGAAAAAGTAACTACTCTTTTACCTTTATATTCTTTAACGCTAATTTCAGTTCCCTGAATGTTCACAAGTTCGTTCATTTTTTCTCCTTTCATTTTTTTGACGAAAGGTATATAATTAAAAAAGATTTTTATTCTTTTTAATACCTTTCTTTGAAGTCGTCGCTCCAACGGCGGCTTCTTTTTTTTACTCTTCGGTTGTATTTGATGCAACCTTTTTGGCAAAAAAAATCTTGTCGCGTGTAGCCGGTGTGAATTTTAAAGCATCGCTAATTGATTGGATCTCCGATGCTTTTACCTCTGAGCCTTCAAGAATTTTATATAAACGCTGCCTGGAACAGCCTATTTTCCTTGCAAGCCAGATTTTAGATACACCGCTATTATCGACAAGTTCATTTAATAATACTGTGTCTGTCATTGTTTCTCCTTCCTTAAATTCGTTGTATTTAATGCAACTATGGTTATATTATCACTCGGTTGAATTAAAGTCAACAGATATTTACAAATTTGTTGTATAAAATTTCACTTTCTGTTATGATGTGTATAGGGGAGGATAAAGATATGTTGAAACTTTATTCAAATATTAAAAGATATAGAACAGAAAACGGCATGTCTCAATCTGAGCTTGCTGCCAAAGTCGGTTATGCCGACAAAACTATGATTTCTCGAATTGAAAACGGTCTTGTTGATTTACCCCAAAGTAAAATAGAAGAATTTGCAAAAGTTTTTGGAATTGAGCCTGGAGTCTTAATGGGCTGGAGCGATCCATTGCAACCTTTAAGAGAACAGATATTGCAAGATCAATTAAATTTATTCCAATATGAAGGAGATAATGAAGTTTACATCAATGAAATGCAATCAAGATTATCATTTGATACAGAATTATATCGTAGATTATCTGAAAAACAAGAAAAAGAAGAAATTGAACAAACTGAAAATGAAGATTTTAACGATGAAATGAAAAAAGCCTTTGAATTATATCAATTATACGAAAAGGCCGATCCGAATGTTAAGGCCGCTATTGATACCCTTTTAAAAGCAACTCAATAATTTCCTTAACATCGTCGCTTGCCTTTTGGTACAGTTCGAAAAATTCTTCCATACTCATAATCAGTCCTCCGAGAAGAACAACTCAACCGGATCTGTTATGTTATGAAGAATATCGCATAAGATGAAGATTTCAGTAATGGTAAAATCCCGAATGATATTTTTCTTATTCTGGAATTCGTCAACTGAAAGGCTAAGGCTATCAGCGACTTTTGAAACTTCCAATCCACTATTTTTAATATAATTATCAAGTAGTTTTGTATTTATCATAATATCTCCCCCCATTCGCTAATAGCCTTTTGTTGTTGATATTATCGTAACACCGATTTACCCACTTCGGAAGTTCCAGATATGGTTTTTCCGGTCCACTTATGAAACAAACCGATACCAAAAATGAATCAGAAGGAGCCAAAAATGACAATTACCAAAGATATTATCCTGAAACTTAAAGAAGTAAAAGAAGAAAAAGGCCTGTCAATAAACGATATTCTTAAAATGGTTGAAGCAAACAATGAGTATGTTTCAAAGACGACTATAACAAGAGTATTTGCCGAAGGCTCCGAAGAAAACTCTTTCAGATATGAAGAAACCCTGCGTCCTATTGCTAATGCTTTATTAGATATTGATACCATTGAAGATACGGACAATAGCGACACCCAGGCTATGAAAATCATTTTGAAGTATAAAATGGACACTATTCAAAACCTGGAAAAGCAAATGGAAGATAAAGATGCAGCTTTTGATAGAGAAAAACTTGCTTTAATAGATAAATTTGAAGTTGAAAGAAACCAATACAACCGAAGAATTGAATTTTTATTGTCTCAAATTGAACTTAAAGATAAGCGCATAGACCAATTACTCGAAGCGGTATTCCAGAAGGATATACAGAATAAACAGCTCATGGAAAAGTTCTTTAATTGTCATTGTTGCGATAAGAGGTAATAATTATGACTATTGAAAAACTCCCGTCAGGCAAATATCGAATAAAGGAAATGCGAAACGGCACTACTTATCGTATTACATTAGACCATAAGCCGTCAAAATCGGAAGCAAGAGACCTGATACAAGAAAAGACTATGGGTTTTAATAACAATACTACGTTTAATTCTGCCGCAAAGACCTATATTAAGTCTAAAGAGAATGTCTTGTCGCCTTCCACTCTTCGCTCCTATTGGACTATTGTTAATAACCTGGATAAGAATTTTTCAAAAATGCCGATAGACAAGATCACTCTTCCGGTATTACAAACTTTAATAAATGACTTGGCGGCAAAATGCAGCCCTAAAACAGTTAAAAACTACAATGCTTTTATAATGTCTGTGCTTTTGTACTTCGGATCTAATATCAGAAGTCCGCATCTTCCGCAAAAGAAAAAGGAAATACCCTACATCCCTACAGAAGAAGAAGTAAAAAGAATACTTGCGGATGTTAAGGGAACCAAATATGAAGTTGCTTTTATCTTAGGAACCTTCGGTCTTCGACGATCAGAAATATGTGCTTTAACACCGGAAGACTTAAACGGCAATGTTTTGACTATTGATAAGGCAAAAGTATTGAATGAGAAGAACGAATGGGTTTTAAAGGACACTAAGACGCCAGAATCAACCAGAACAATCGTATTGCCCGATTATGTGGTTGAATTGATAAAGACTAAGGGAATATGCGATTATGGCCCACATGGCATTTATGCAGCTCTCAGACGCTCTCAGGACCGTTTAGGTATACAACCCTTCTCATTCCATAAGTTAAGGCACTTCTTCGCGTCATATATGCACGATTTAGGCTATACAGACAAACAGATACAAGAAGCTGGCGGCTGGAAGACCGATGCCGTTATGAAAACTGTTTACCAACATGCTATGGAAATGGATAAGGCAAAAAAGAAAATGGCCGATCAACTCGGCGGATTATTCAGTTAAGATTATCCACGAAACACCTCTTAAACGCCCTATCTATCTACACGGCGGCGGGATTTAAAATTATGTTACTTTTCGATTTCCCGTAATTAAAGGCTTTATTTACCCCAAAAGCGTGAGGGTTCAACCCGCAGTGGACTTCAAAAATTTTATCCATAATTATCCACGGAATTTACATATCTCCCCGTAAATAGTGGCTTGTAGGATAAAGTTGTATAGTTCAAGTCCCGCCGCCGGCACTCTCAAAGAAAGCAAGAAAATACCGCCAAAAGCCTTTAAATAAGCGCTTAGGCGGATTTTTTATTTTCTCTTTTTACAACCTAAAATTGTACTCTATGGATAATTTTTGTAACAATTTTATCCATATTTATCCACGAATTACATCGCTTGCATCTGTTTAATCCAGGCTGTCTTCTCTACAAACTCATTGTGGGAATTTGTCCACTTATTCATCATGTCTTCTGGTATGTCAGGATATACTTTTTCTAAAGTCGAAACATCTTCCGATGCAAATTGATGAATATTCATAGCATGACCTAATTCCTGGATGCTCATTTCCTTATATTTAGCATACCGATTATTGTCGCCTTTGGCTTTATACCATAATGCTTTTTCGATATACTCTTTTGCGCCGTTTAGTTCATCGTCAATCTTTTCAATATATTCTTTGATCTTATTCATATTCTCTCCAAAATGTCTTAAATTTACATTATAATTGTTATTTTTGTTATTATTATGCAAATATTGAAATTATAAAGGGGATAGACAACATTATTCTATCCCCCCGAACAAATATTAGATAGTAGTTGTGGTAGTTCCGCCGCTGACTACGGGAGGAAACTGTCCAGCCGCATACGCCCAACTTGAAGGGAACCTAAGCACGTTTGAAGTGGCCGCATTAAGCTCCAACTTGCTTATCTGAGCCTGTAAAGCTTCTATCTTGTTCTGTGCAATCATATCCTTTACGCTCTGTATCTGAGCCGTGAAGTTTGCGTTTGTTGCCGCGTCTCTCATTGCTGCATCATAATTTGACTGCTGAATAAGCTGTTTTGTGCTGCAACAACACTCATTCTGATTTGCCAGAAGATTAGCCTGAGTCATTTGTAAGTTAGAAATATCTCTTGCAATCTCATTGTAAAGTCCCTGATTTGCCATAAGGCTATCATGGAAAGTCTGATTTGTAGCTGCTACGCTCTGAGCCGTTCCAGCATTTACAGCCGTAAGGATTTCTCTCTGGTTAGCCATTGCGTTCTGATTATCGAAACCGCGCTGCATATCGCCGTTTAAAGCGTTAACATTGCCATTTCCGCCAAAACCGAAACCACCGCCGCCAAAAAGACAAAGAATAGCGAACAAAAAGATTAAGCCGTCAATACCCATGTTCATATTATCCATAGTTTTGTTCTCCTTTCCCTAAGATTTATAATTTTGCAAAATTACTTTAATGAGTTAAGAATTGCATCCGGATCTACGCCTTTTTCCTTTGCAAGTTTATAAAAAGCGTCTTTAGGATCTCCGCCGTTTGCACATACATAGTCAATAGCCTGTTTCATTGCCGGATTACTTTGAGCCATTTGCTGTATAGCCGCCTGTGGATTTGAAGCCATTTGCATTGTCTGCATAAGCTGTTTTAATTGCGGATTCATTATGCCTGTTAATAACGGATTCATAGTTTACCTCCAATTTCTTCAATCTCTCGTTTATCTCTTTCAAAGTTGAGTTAAGCGTTTCCTTCTCGGTCTCTTCTTCTGTCTTATGATGTGTTATGTCAAACGCTTCGGCGGTTACATTTCCCAGACCGTCAGATACACACTTCCAGACGATCGGCGCCGTAGTATCTGCAATAAGTACAGAAGAGTTAGGACTCATTTTTAAAGCGGTAATACTCGCTTTTCCATTAGCTTGTAAAATCTGTTGCGGCGGTAATATCATAATTCCTCCTTGTAAAATACATTCTCATTGTTCAACACGCGAAAAACGGAAGAAACAACCCTGGATATAATAGTGATCGGAATGTCTTTCAAGTCTTCTTGTTTGAGTAATATATCTACAAACTTCTTCATATCCATAATTGTTTCCTCCTGATTTTATTGTATAAAAAAAAAGAGCGTGCTAACACGCACGCTCTCGGTAAGGTTTTTACATATTTTTTACACACGCGCCATTTTTACCCTGACACGCTTTGATAGATTGGTTACTTGCCTATAACAGATATTCATAGTGTCTGCTATCTGCACATTGTTCTTTCCGCTTGCCTTTAATTTGAAGTATTGCAATTCATCATCCGTAAAATTGCATAATTCAACATAACGGTCCAGCTCAGACGTTACATAATCCCTCAATAACATATCGTCGTCCCCCTTATTTAATTATTTATATAAAGCCGCCCATGTCTTCGGCCCAACATATCCGTCAACTACTAACTTTTTGCCGTCCGCATCTGTATTTTCGCTTTGAAACTTCTTTACGGCCGCTAAGCATCCAGGTCCGAATATCCCGTCGATGCCTTTAGGATCATAGCCTTTCTCAACGAGAAGTTTTTGAAGTATCTTTACCCATTCTCCTTTAGATCCCTTTTTAAGAACCG
>Ga0265298_10005682_pt1 | contig 15555 bp, 13 predicted proteins | sample AusTroGonzalo_MG_3_FD_193486 | JGI IMG/M metagenome (GOLD analysis project Ga0265298, IMG submission 193486) | Bovine rumen microbial communities from tropical cattle in Woodstock, Queensland, Australia - Gonzalo_01 | ecosystem: Host-associated > Mammals > Digestive system > Stomach > Rumen ... | reverse complement strand
CCTCTTTGGTTCAACCTAAACAAGTAGCTAAAGAAGAAGTAAAAAAACCTCAGCAAGAACAGACTCCTGTTGAAAATAAGGTGGAAGAAAAAACACCTGAAGTCAAAGTCGCTGAACAATCTACACATCCAATCACAGAACCTCCACAAACAGAGAAGGTCGTAGAGATTGCCGAGCAAACTCAATCGCAGGTATCCACAAATCAAGTGATTCCCGTTCAGACAACTAATCTAGTTGAAGCCGTTACAGCACAAACAAATGTAAATATAGTAGTTACCAAACTGGATGAAACAACTCCCGCTCCGGAAAGCACAACTCCCAAACAAGAAGAACCAAGGGCAGAAAATGTTCAAAAACAAGAGCCTTCAACACCGAAAGAAATTACACCGCCAGCTCGCAATGAAAATGTGAACATCAATACCCCTTCTGCAGGGGAAACTGCACAAATCCAAGCTCCTGTCAAACAGGCTGAAGAACCTTTGGAAGAAGTAGATGTCACGATAAATGATACACAAGCTCCTGTCGAAAAAACAGTTGATAAAATTGGAGATCTGCAAGTCAACTTAGCAGAACAACATGAGCCCATCATCTCTCCTATTCCAGACCTGGATGAAGAAGAGATTGAAACTCCATCTGAGCCTCAAGTAAAAGGAACTGAAACAGCTGAAAGCAAACCTGAAGGCAAAAAAATCATTTCTATTATTCCTAAAGAAACCACTAACAAAGGCGAAAACTCCGATAAAAAAGGAAATATCTTCACTCGTATATTCTCCAAAAAGGAGAACAGCACAACCGCGTCTGATTCAAATACAGAGAAAAATAAACAGACAAATAAAACGAAGGAAAAAGTTGGCACAATTAGCACACAACCCGTTCCTCCTTCTATTTCTGTAATTCCAGAGGAGGATGAGGAAGACACTGAACTTCCTGAGGTAACCAAAGAACCGATCCATGTTTACAACACTTACAAGTACAAAAATCCTCCTAAACCGACCGCTGGCGACAGACAAGCCGGACAGGCTGATTTCCAGAGAGCTTACCGCGCTCACCAAAATAAAGATATGGCCACTGCCGCGGAATATTACCTGAAAGCGATCCAGAAAGATCCCAGCTGGTATGACGCGCATTTCAACCTTGGTTTGGCCTACTATTCCGCCGGTGAATATTCATCCGCTTTGCTGGCTTTTGAAAATGCTCTGGCTGTCAATCCAGATTCCTGGGAAGCCCGATACAACTTCGCGCTGGCATTGAACAAAGCCAATTACCCCAACGAAGCTATTTTAGAGCTTTTAAAATCAGCTCGTCTGAATGACAAGAACGCAAATACCTGGCTGGAATTGGGTATGATTTATGACACACGCTTTTCTGATATAGAAAATGCTTATCAGTGCTATCAGAAATTTATTGAAGTCGCACCGGAACATCCCAGTGCCTACGCTGCAAAAGTCTGGATGGCACGTCACGCGGATCAGGTCAAACAAAAATAAAATTGCGGATCTAGCCGGATAAAAGATGTTCCAATAAAATCTTTAGTCCAATCAGGCAGAGCACACATCCGCCAATGGTCGTCATCCATTGACCAAAGCGTTTGCCCAAATAACAGCCGAAACACATCCCTCCCCAGGATAAAAGCGCGGTGATCACGCCGATCAATACGCTGGGCTGCCAGATATCCACACGCAGCATACTGAGACTGAAACCTGTCGCGAGAGCATCTATGCTAGTGGCTACACTCAAGAAGAACAGCTGGCCTTTTCGCGTAGGATCTTTGCTCCAGGACTTGTCCTCTCCTTTGACAGAATCAAAAATCATCTTGCCGCCGATCCATGCCAGCAATAGAAAAGCGATCCAGTGATCAAATGCCTGAACATAACCAGCGACTTTGATTCCGGCATACCATCCCATCACCGGCATCAGAAACTGGAACAGTCCAAAGTGAAAAGCCACTCGAAATGTGGGACGAAATCCAACATTGTAAGGACTGGAGCCAATAACGACCGAAACCGCCAACGCGTCCATCGACAGCCCAACAGCAATGGCTATGATCTCCGGTAAGCTCATAAAACGAGCTGAACAGATTTCAACTTATGGAAAGGCTGTTACTTATGGCTTTTCAGCAGATCGAACAGATCATTGTCTGTTGAAAGCAGCAGAGTATCCTCCTCGGAAAATATCTTCTGATAGCTTTCCAGTTTCCGGGTCAGTTCATAAAGTTCACGAGACTGTTCATCCGCATTATAAGCCTCATTATAGATCTGTGCGGCAATAGCATCCGCGTCACCTTCGATCTTCTGTTTTTCACGATAGGCCTCACTGATAATAGCCTTCAGATCGCGCTCTTTTTCACCGGTGATGCGTTGTAATTCACCCTGACCTTCCGAGCGCAATTTTTCAGCGATGCGCTGACGTTCGCTGGACATACGCAACATCGTTTTGGCTTCCGTTTCCGGCTCCAGATTGATGAGTTTGATCTGCACATCTATCAGTTCGATCCCCCATCCGGCTGTCCGCTCTTTGGCACGCGCCAGCACATTCTGAGTGATCATCTCACGACCCAGGCGGAAATCCAGCAATTTGCTTTCGGTATCATAGTCACTGTTTTCCAACGCTACTTCCCGTTTTTCGGAACGCACTACATCGATCAAACGATGCTGCGCGATCTCTGTGCGGATAGCTCCGTCAATACCGTCATCCAGGCGGGTCCGGGCTCCGCGTTCATCACGGATCCTTTCATAAAAGAGTACCGGATCCGTTATTCTCCAGCGAGCATAAGCGCCGACAACGATATAGCGTTTTTCCATATCCTGCATTTGACTGGGTGAACTTTCCCATTCCAGGATACGTTTTTCAAAACGATGGATTTGATCAATAAAAGGCAGCTTAAAATAAAGTCCCGGTTCCGTTTCAGCCTTGCCTACCACTTTGCCGAAACGAGTCACAAACGCTTGTTCCCATTCGTTGACCACAAAGGCACTGTTCACCAGGATCAATGCGCACACCACAGCTAAAATTGCAATTAATCTAATTTTCATTATCTTCTCTTTTATGGGGTTAACGCACCTTATCCGTATTTTTCTCAGAGGATTTCTTCTTTTCCCCGGCGGTATCATTCACCAGGGGGATCAAATTTGGCACCGATGAATCCACAACCAGCTTTTTACCGGTCTGAGGCAGGATGCTTTCCATCGCTTCCAAATAAAGACGCTTCCGGGTCACTTCCGGAGCCTTCTTGTATTCAGTCAACAGAGCGTTGAACTTGGCGACATCACCATAAGCCCGGTTCGTTCTATCGGCGGCATAACCTTCCGCCTGATTGACCATACCCCGCGCCTGACCTTTGGCCTCCGGGATCACTTTATTGTATTCTCTCTCCGCCTGATTGATCATGCTTTCTCTTTCCTGCTGAGCCTGATTGACCTCTTTGAAGGCAAACTGGACCTTCTCCGGCGGCGCAACATCCTGCAGGATCACCTGATCCACTGTAATGCCCAAACCGTAATTTTTGCAGAGAGCCTGCAGTTCGATCTTGGCCTGGTTCTCGATCTCTGAACGCCCGGTCGTAACCACCTCGCTCATCGTTCTATCCCCCACCAACTTACGCATGACAGCGATATTCGCATCACGGAATGTTTCCATCGGTTCGCGGGTTTGGAACAGGCATTGACGGATATCGCTCACATGACTTTGAGCCACCCATTCGACCTCGACCAGATTCAAGTCACCGGTCAGCATAACGGACTCCGCCTTCATATCCTGCGCGCTCGCGCCATAACGGCGGTAGCTGCTCAGAAAACTGCCTACCAGCTTGGGCGCCTCCGCGCGAAGATCCTGCATATAGGTGGAAGGACCTCTGCTGTTGAGACTTTCCGCGGTCCGGAACCCGAACTCCTCTTTCAACTGGCGTTTGACGGGGAACTTATAGACTGCCTGTATCCCAAACGGCCACTTGAAATGCGCGCCCGGTCCGACTGTGCTGGTATGCTTTCCAAACGTCAGCACGATCGCCTCTTCCTCCGGGCCCACCGTATAAAAGCTGGAATAAAATATCCCCACGGGGATCAATATCAGCACCGCCAGGATGATCCCCCGCCGAAACATCATAAACTGCTGCCACGGACCATTTACATCAAACATGGGGGCACGTCCTGAATTAAATGTCTTAAAATGAACACTCATAGATCAATACACTAAACAAGCAACCGCTCATTTTGCCGTTAATGGTAGAGTCTTATCTCCCGCGAGTCAAGAAAGACTCTCGGAAAACTCCCAAAACCGGTACACAAAAAATCCCCGGTGGTCTTTCACACAGGGGAATCTTTGTTCTTAAAAATTTACTGGCTCTTTTTCCAAGCTTGATATTCTTTATCAAATGCTTTGAGGAAAGATTTCTCTGCCTTTTCATTTTTGAATGTCTTTTTCTCCACCAGCATACAACCCCAATCCGTACATTCTTTATAGGCACTTCTCCTTGCGACATTCGCTCCATATTTCTGCTTCAGAGTACGGAAATTCTTCCCCACAAAGACAAACTTGCTCTTTAATTCATTCTCCGCACCTTTTCTCAGATCTTCCCGTTTAGACCAGTTTGCGTATTCATTCTGATTGATCAGTCCTTGTTTATACAATTCGCTCAGAACTTCTTTTACAAACTCGTCCTGATCCGGGCTTTCATTCTTTTTAACAATGATATCACTTTTCAGATTTTCCGCGCTTTGTCTTTCCAAGATATAATTCTCCTGATTTTCCTCATCTATTTTCTGATAGATTTCGTAGAAGCTATCCGCCAGTTTTTCCGCTTCTTCTCCTTTTCCGTCCGACCAGGCAACCCATCCTTCCAGAAGCGGTTTCCACATTTTTGAGCGTATCGCCAGTATTTCGGCCTCTTGATGCTGAGGTTCCAGTTTGAATATCTCCTGAGCATATTCATTCACTTTCTCCCACTCATCTTCCGCGGCTTTCCAGGATTGGTCTCTTACCGCTATTTCCGCTCGATTCCGGGCAGCTTCAATGCTTTGGACTAATACTCCCACTCGCGCCTGCTTTTCTATTTGCAAAGCTCTTGTGTGACCGGGATCCAACTTAAAGACTTCCAAAGCGTAAATCAACGCGTCTGACCATTTTTCGTTTTTGGCCGCCATTTCCGCGTTGACCAAAGGCAATGCGGTATCACGTTTGATCTCCAGCTCTTTGATCCTGGGAGAATTGGGATTTACCTCACGAAGCGTTTTCAAAAACCTCTCCACATCATTTTCTGACCAGCGGCTTGCACCTTCCTGGGTCAGAAAATCCGCGATGTCGCGATCTATCACTTTCACAGCGATTCCATAAAACAGTTCTACCATTTTATCCCGGATCTCGTTCAGATCTTCTTCCACTTTTTGGATACCTTCCGCCGAAACCGCAGACATCAGATCGTTGCGTTTTTGCGCCAACAAACTGGTCAAAATGATATAATCACTGCTTTGCACCATTTCCTTGATTCTTCGGTTTTCCAACGCCCTGCGGATAGACATGATATAGCTGTTGAAAACGGCATCCAACCTCTCTTTTTCTTCTTTGAAAGGATCATTTTCCAAACCCGTTGAACCCATCTCTTCTATCTCTCCGCCATGGAAAATACGATAAGTCTCTCCACGGGCATTTTGATATTCAATGGTAGATAAATCTCCGGAAGCGTCATACTTGAAAACCATGATCGAAGGTCTGTTCGGATGATTGGTCCCTGTATGTTCCATTGGCTTTTTATCTTTTCCCGCGAACACGATACGGCGCAGGATACGGTCGCCCCACAAGCCACCGCCAGACGTTTTCCCGGAATATTCAAAACGATAATGCCCGGGTGTTTGTTGAATCTTTTCAACACCCATTTCCCCTATTCCTTTGGGAATACCCCATTTTATCTCGTAATCGTTGTAATACTTGTTCTTCGTCATGGTGGAATCCGCTATAAATGTCCCAATGAGAAGAAACACCGTCAACAAGACCAAACTGATCAAGAGCTTTTTGCTACTCATAATATTCTTATATAAAACTGTTTATTTATAAGATAGTGCTAGCACTTTCAACCTTTTCAGGGTAGTCTAATTTTACCTAAATGTCCAGCATATATTAGAATGATATCATTCAAAATTTCTACGATCGAAATGTTCAACGTATTCAATAATGGAAGTGCCATCAACTATGGTTGATGGCACTATCCTTATTTTATTATTTCACTTCATGCACTCGGAAATAACGAATACGGTCAACTACTTCTAACCGAAGCTTGATTTCTTCATCTTCGGCAATGAACGGTTCACCCACTTTCTCCCAATGGATGTGATCGTCCGTACATTCCAATTGATATTTTTCACCCAAGTTCAAATACATTGTAATCTCCACCTCGGTGACTTTGATACTTAGAGAATTGAACTTATAAGGACTTCCCACTTTAACTGTGGTTTCCTCGGAATATCCACTGCCGGGGTTATCCACCACGATCCCAACAACCATTCCATTCTCCACGATGCAATGTGCTTCAGCGCCTGTACCATCAGCATCCTTAACACGTACTTTCGGTGTCCATTCATATCCCCAACCCGGATCTGTTACCACAAAGCCTATCACAAAACCGTTGGCAACAATTGCATCCGCTTTTGCCCGATACGCTTCGCTAATCCCCAATGTCACGGTATTACTCTCTACTTTATTCTGACCATTGCTGACAACGACCTTATATTCTCCTACATCGTACCCGGTAACAGCATTGATCGTATATGATTTTTGTTTCGCCCCACTGATTGGAACACCATTCTTATACCATTGATACTCGGATACATTCTCTGTTTTCACAGTAAAAGTCGCGCTTTCTCCTCCGGATACAGTTAAACTTTCAGGCTGCTGAATAATAACCGGAATCAAATCCTCACATTTGAACACCACAGCACCTAAATCACCGGAACACTCTGCACCATCATAAACTGTCACTCCATTGCAGCATTCACCAAACTGCAAAACATAATCATACTTATCTGCCCATAATGCACCTCCTGTATACCATACATCATAACCTTCTGGAGCATACCAGGTTGTCACAAACGACCCATCCAAATAAATATGATGCATATAATTCCAAGTGATCCATTCATCATAATGCTCAGCAACAACAGTTACAGTATGAACAGAATCCGTAACATTGATCAATTGAGAACAAACATTGGTTCCATCTCTTTCAACACGAAACCCATTTGGAGAAATATAATAACTGGAATTACCAAAACGCCCGGCATCACGATCAGTTATCTCTATCTCTTGCGTAAACAAAAGCTGTTCACTATCAACAGGACTAATTTTCATTTCTATTGTCGTATTGTAGCTTGAATAAGCCCAGTGCCAACTCTCAAATCGCAATGAATCTGAGGCGTTCGCTTTCAACGATACGAACAATGAAGTCAGAACGAATAACGGAATGAATCGAGAACACATTCCCCAATATAATTTAAACATCTTATTCATAAGTCATCATTTCTATAACCTTATGAATGAGAAAGAAAAAACGGAGATTAAGAAGAAATCCTAGTGGAAAAGGGGTATATTGCTCGTGAGAGCTATTCTCTTTTATGCATCATCAATGCACAGACACAGGGCAACTCCCTTTATCCTTACTCCTGGTTCCACCACAGACCCTACAGAGGATAACAAGCTATACACCCCAAATGGGGTGTCCCTGTGTCTTCTGCGGTCTGTAAACTTTGGTGGAATTTAGAGCAACCGCTTTATCTTACGCAAAGCATAAGATTATATATGTTAATAATTTATTTTATTTTCCATTCCTCAGCGGCTCATACCGTCAAGGAACGACTTAAATAAATTAGCAGATATTTTGCAAGTGTGCAAGTGGGAAAATATCTGAGTTCATCTGTGTCCATCCGTGGTTCTTTATAAACGCAAAGAGACGCGAAATTTCGCGTCTCTACAGTTCATCTTATTGTTATTTAATGACTTATCTGTGTGTATCTGTGTCCATCAGTGGTTCCATTAATACCATCCAAGGCTTTATAGATTCGCCTGCTGCCAGGCTTTTTTCAAGGTTTCCAGACTGCGGGTCGCAATCTCTTGGGGGCCTTCCTCAAATTTGAAAACCTCCACCGAAACGACACCATCATATCCGACTTCCCGGAGAGCCCGGAAGATCGGCACAAAATCCACATCCCCAAAGCCGGGACCTTTCAGATTGCGGTCGTTCGCGTGGAAATAAGCGAACTTGCCGCGGCTCTCTTGGATGATCTGCGGCAGCGGCCGGCCTTCCGCGTACATCGCCTTGACATCCAAAATGATTTGAAAAGCTTTGCTGTGGAGCTGTTCTGTCAATTCCACCGCCTGAGCCGCGGTATTGATAAAATTCGTTTCGACCTCTCCCAGCGGTTCCAGACATATCACCACGCCCCGCTCCTCCGCTCTGGCGACAGCAGGTCTGAACGTCTCCAAAGTCCATTCCCTGGCCTGCGCAACGGTCACCCCGGGAAGTATCTGTCTCTGTTTGGGAGATCCGACCACAATCGCACGTCCGCCAATGTCTGCACAAAAATCCACCAGTTCTTTGAAATAAGCGGCGGTACGTCCGCGCACAGCCGCATCCGGGCCATTAATACTCAAACCATCCGGCTTGACCAATACCCAGTGGATGCCGGAAATCTCAATGCCAGCATCCTTCGCCAACTTCCGAATACGGAGCCGTTCTTCCGCGCCGATTTGTTCGACCGATTCTGCCAAGGTGAAAGGCGCGATCTCTACCGCGTCATAGCCCATACTTTTGGCGGAACGAAAAACGTCTTCCAATTTCCATCCCTGGAAGATCTCATTGCATATAGAAAATTTCATAATGTCGTGTTAATGATTTCTGTTAAACGCGTAAACTGCTCCAGAGTTACTTTTTCGGCACGAATGTCATCACACAATCCCAGCTGTTGAAAGGCATCGGTCAGGACCGCCTCGCTCCATTGTGTCTTCAGCAGTTTCTTCATCATCTTGCGTCGCTGACTAAACCCCAGCTTTACGATCTTGACAAAAAGCGGATGCAGTTCGACCGGCAGGAGCTCTTCGGAACGTCTTTCCAAAGTGATCACCCCCGAATCCACGTCCGGCGGCGGGAAAAAGGCACCTCGCTTTATTTTAAAATGATCCAGAACATCGTACCTCAGACGGATCAGCAGCGAAAGCAGACCGTAATCCTCGGTCCCGGCCGCTGCGGCGATCCGGTTCACCACTTCCCACTGAAGAGTGACAACGATCCTCTTGAAACAGCGCGGATTCAAAGCCGAGTCCACCAGCATCACGGAAGCTACGGAATAAGGCAGATTGGCCACCAGTTTCCATTCCTGCCAATCCAATCCTTCCTTCATCAGAGCGACACCATCGCCATGCCGCAGCTCAAAATTTTCGATTCCCCGGAACCGCTCAGAAAGGATCGGAATGAGCCGTGAATCCAACTCCACAGCCAGGACTTTCGCGTTGGAGCGGATCAGCAGTTCCGTCAGAGGACCCAATCCGGGACCGATCTCCAGCACTTGATCCGCCGGGGTCAGTTCCGCCGCCGCCGCGATCTTCTCCAGCTGGTTCGCGTCATGCAGAAAATTCTGCCCCAGCGACTTGGTCAGCTGGATGCCGTGACTGCTCAAAATTTCCCGAATCTCTGAATACTTCATGGCAGCCCGGCAGATCACCTTCCCCGTTCAATGTCCGGCCAAAGGATCTTATGCATCTGCACCTGCATCCTGACCGGCAAAGCGTCCCGAATGATAAACTCAGCCAGTTCGGTCCGGCTGATGGGATGCTGCTCACCCTTCAGCACACTGTTCGACATATCATACCACGAAAGCAGGACCGTATTCTTTTGAGACAACGCGGGACGGGCATCCAGGAACTTCCTTACCCATTGATAATCCTCCCGGCAGCCCAGAACAAACTTGATCTCATCATGCAGATTGAGCTGTTCCAGACACGCGGGCAGATTTTTACCCGATTCGCCGCTGGATGGGACTTTGACATCAACGATCTTGCGGACACGCGGATCGACCTTGTCCAGAGCGAGGGAACCGTTGGTTTCCAGCAGAACGGTGTACCCTTCCTCACACAGCCGTTTCAGCAAAAGCGGAGTCTCCTCTTGGATCATCGGCTCTCCACCGGTGACCTCCACGATCGGGAGGATATCCCCGTTCAGTGAATGGCCGTTCCAGCGGAGTTTTTCCAATTCCGTTATTTCCAGCAGATGATCGATAGAGAGCGGCTGTCCTGATCCCTGTGCATAGACCGTATCACAATAGGAACATCTCAGGTTGCAGCCGGCCAAACGAATAAAAAAGCAGGGCACACCCGCGAACGTGCTTTCACCCTGCAAACTGGTAAATGTCTCAACGACCCTCAGCATCGTTTTTGTCTATTGCGTCAAGGCGTTACATTCAACCGCTCGACCGCCTGCTCCGGCAGGAAATTGACACCCTGCTGCTTATAGGGCTTCAAGATAAAATGTGTCCCGGTAGATAAAACGCCCTGGATCGTTGCCAGTCGTTCCGCCACAAAACCGGCCACCTGACGCAGATCTTTACCCTCGACCGTCACCAAAAGATCAAAACCGCCCGACATCAAATAGCAGGATTTCACTTCGCTGAATTGAGAGATACGGCGTGCCACCCGGTCGAATCCACCTTCCCTTTCCGGCGTGATCTTGACCTCGATCATCGCCATCACCTGCTGATTGTCATGCAGCTTCTCCGGATTGACCACAGTCGTATAACCCAAAATAGTCCCGTCCTCTTCCCAGGCTTTGATCTTTTTGACCACTTCCTCTTCCGATTGATTGACCAGCTTGGCGATCTTGGACGGCGGCATTGCCGCGTTGCTCTTCAGTATTCTTAAAATATCATCCATAGTTTATATAATTTATTCGTTTTCGTCGTAGTACGCATCCACATGCTCGGCCACATCTTTATAGCCGATATCCACTTCATAAATCAGCTTGAACTGGTTGATCGCCTCTTCCTTCTTGCCCATCATTTCGTAGGTCAGTCCCAGCAGATAGATCAATTCCTTCTTTTCATCATCCATGCTGTTCTTTTCTGACAGGGCGTTGGTATAAGCACGAACGGCCAGGTCATACATCTTTCTCTTGGCAAAACACTGGCCCAGATAACAAAGGCTTGGCACCTTCTTGCCCGGATAAGTCTGGGTTTTCTGGAAGGCTTGTATCGCCTTGCTGATCTTGCCATTTTTGAAATAAAGGCTGCCCAGATCGAACAAAACCACCATATCCGTAGGATTTGCTTCAGACAAGCGCTCCATTTCCGAAAGCTCGATTTCCGCTCTTTCTTTTTTCAGCGCCACGATCTGTTCTGCGTGTTCGGGATTATTGGGATCCAAATGTTTCAGCTGTTCATCCACCTTTTTGAGTTTGATGCTGATGATCCTCATCGCCAGCTGCGGATCGGTTCCAGGGAACAGGTTTTCCAAAGTCTCGTAGGCATTCAACGCTTTGTCATAGTCTTTGGCGTGAGAATACTGATCCGCCAACGCTCTCCACCAGCGCATATTATTCGGCTCCGCCTGGACTTTAGCCTCCAGATCCGCGATGATGCTGGCAGAGGATGCCGCAGTCTGAACCAGACGGTTTTCTTTTTCCAGACGATCTGACTCCTCCCGATCCTTGAGTGCCGCACGAAAATCATTCGTCTCCACAGCTGTCTCATAACCGCCTTCCTTCATCGTGCGGCTGGCGGATACATCCTTAAGTGCCTGCATCAGTTCCAGATCACCCGGATTTTCCCTGACCAGCTGTTCGTAGATCTCTTCGGCTTTGCCCGGCTGACCGACTTTTGCATAGGTATCAGCCAGTCTTCGAGCCGTTGCCATATCGCGTTGACCCAGTTTATTGAAAAGAAGCTCCAGAGAAATCAATGCCGTCTTTACATAATCCACAGACAGAGCCGTATCAGCCATCAAATGATGCGCCGACACATTGTTGGGATCATCATTCAAGACCTTTTCCAGCGCGGACATAGCCTCGCCCGGATTGCTTTTCATCAGCATTTTGGCCTTGCTCAGATGCGTGAGACCGCCCGACATGCTGAACGCCTTCTTGAAAAAGCCCTTGCTGCCGCCTTCTTCCGATTTTCTGAATTGAGTGATGCGCAATGCCTGCCGACACTCCACACATCCGGGTTCCTTATCCAGAAGCTGGTTGAACAGCATGATCGCGTAATCATAATTTTTCTTGTCTAAAGCGATGCGACCCTTTTGGTATTGTTCCTTCCAAAAAGGCAACAGATCGTTAGCCATTTTCTCAGCCATACGCCATTTAATCTAGCACAGGAAGCCTTCCGATGCAATCATCAAAGCGCCGATATCTCTTTAATGAAGCCCCGAAAAAGAAAAAAGAATGGAGCTATCATCATCTCAGTGATTGACGCGTTTGCTCCGGAATCGTAAAGTATCCGCGGAGAATTTCTTGGAGACTATTCCACGAAGTTCATCCTTTGAATTTTATTACTATGTCATTATCGATCAAATTGAATCCGGCTTTGGAGAAACTGCCGGTTTACCTGCCGGGACGCCCCATCGAAGAAGTGGCTCGTGAATTGGGATTGGACCCTCAAACTATCATCAAGTTAGCTTCTAACGAAAATCCTTCAGGCCCAAGTCCTAAAGCTGTTGAAGCCATGAAATCAGCTCTTCAGCAGGTCAATCTTTACCCCGACGGAAACGCTTTTTATCTTCGGAACAAGCTCTCCCGCAAGCTGAACCTGCCCATGAACTTCATCACACTGGGCAACGGCTCCAATGAACTGTTGGAGCTGATCGCGCACGCGGTGCTGATGCCCGGTGTCGATACAGTGATGAGCCAGTACTGCTTTGCCGTTTATCCCATCGTAACTCGTTTGTCTGGAGCAAACCCTATCATTGTTCCGGCCAAAAATTACGGAAACGACCTGAATGCCATGCTGAAAGCGGTCACGCCCAACACACGGATCATCTTCCTGGCCAATCCCAATAATCCGACGGGAACGCTCCTGACACAGAAGGAATTAGAGGATTTTCTCGCTAAAGTGCCCAAAGATATTCTGGTCGTCATTGATGAAGCCTATACCGAATATCAGGATACACCGCCTGATTTTGTTCCAGCCATTCGTGAGGGCAAATATGAAAACCTGGTGATATGCAGAACGTTCTCAAAGATTTACGGCCTGGCCGGTCTGCGCATCGGATTCGCGGTGGCGACACCTGAATTTATCGCCGCTCTGGAAAAAGTGCGTGAACCCTTCAATACCAGTCTATTAGCTCAGCTGGCTGCAGCGGCCGCGCTGGATGATGATGAGTACCTGGACAAGATCCGCAAAATGAATAAAGAGGGACAACAATATCTGCAAAAAGAACTTAAAGCCATGAATGTGGAATTTGTCCCCTCCATAACAAACTTCCTGCTGGTCAAGGTCGGCAATGGAACTCGTGTTTTTGAAGCTCTTCAGAAGCAGGGCATCATCATTCGTCCTGTAAACAATTATCAGCTGCCCGAATGGGTGCGCATCACGGTAGGAACCATGCCGCAGAATGTGAGACTCATCGAGGAACTCAAAAAGATCCTGTAATCCAGAATCATAATGATAGCCCGAACTTATACCGCGACTATTCAGGGAATCGTTCCGATCCTGGTGGAAGTGGAAGCCAGCGCTTCTCTCTCCGACAATTCGGTCATCACGATCGTGGGACTCCCGGATGTCGCGGTAAAAGAGGCTCGCGAGCGCCTGAAACCGGCGCTCCTCAATTCCGGTTCCAATCCGCTAAACGAAAGTATTATCGTCAATCTAGCTCCGGCGGATATCCGCAAGGAAGGACCTTCTTTTGATCTTCCCATGGCCATCGCCATCCTGGGGGCCACCGCGCAGATCAACTCTCCTTTGCTGCGAGATCATCTCTTCAGCGGTGAACTGGCTCTGGACGGCACACTGCGCCCTGTACGCGGTGCCTTGTCTATGGCGTTGTGTGCCAAGAATCAAGGAAAGAAAGGGATATTTCTGCCAGCTGAAAACGCAATGGAAGCAGCCATTGTTTCAGGGGTGAATGTTTATCCGGCTAAAAATCTTGCGCAGATTATGGCTCATCTGCGGGGAGAACAGTTCATCGAACCTGTTAAACAGGATTTCAGCTCCGTTTTTTCAACCAGCTCGTCTGAACTGGATTTCGCGGATGTACGGGGACAGGAATCCGCAAAACGCGCGCTGGAGGTCGCAGCTGCCGGCGGACACAATATCCTACTCATCGGACCGCCGGGAACAGGCAAGTCCATGCTCTCCAAGCGCATCCCATCTATCTTGCCGCCACTGACCTTTGATGAGGCCATTGAAGTCACACAGATCCACAGCGTTGCCGGTCTTTTGAAACCGGAGGAACCATTGATCACCACTCGCCCGTTCCGCAGTCCGCATCACACTGCCAGCAGCGCGGGATTGCTGGGCGGTGGTTCGTATGTTCCCTCTCCCGGGGAGATCACTCTGGCACATCATGGTGTACTCTTTCTGGATGAACTTCCGGAGTTTAAACGCAGCACTCTGGAAACACTGCGTCAACCTTTGGAGGAAGGGATCGTTTCCATTTCCAGAACTTCCGGAACTTTTATCTTTCCGGCTCAATTCATGCTGGTGGCGGCTATGAACCCCACTCCTGATGGAAAAATGCCCCACCAATCCCGCAGCAATCCTCTTCAGATACAAAACTACCTGGGGCGCATTTCCGGGCCACTGCTGGATCGCATTGACTTGCACATCGAAGTCCCGGCAGTCTCTTTCCAGTCTATCTCTTCACAGCCTACTAACTGTGAGACATCCGCACAGATACGGGAACGTGTTATCGCGGCCCGGCAGATACAAACACAGCGCTTTGCCGGCTCTCCTCATATCACTTGTAATGCCAGAATGAGATCCAGAGAACTGGGAAAATTCGCGGTCTTAGATGATGACTGTCTGAACATTTTGAAGATGGCAATGGACGAGAACCACTTCAGTGCGCGCGCTTATGACCGCATCCGCAAAGTGGCCAGAACGATCGCCGATTTAGATCATTCTGAAAATATTTGCCCTCAGCATGTCATGGAGGCAAGCCAGTACCGCAATCTGGATCGTCAGATCTGGGATTTCAGAGGATAAAATAAATCCCTTTCTGCTTGTCAGCAGAGGAGCAAGGCGTAGTAAAACATGAGACCGCTTAAGGTAAAAATGATCTTGCCCTCTCTGGAAGAAGCCGGAAGTCCCCACTGGCGTCCTGTAAAGTATTCCCTGTTTCCTCCGCTGGGACTGGCCACACTGGCCGGCTACTTTTCACTCGATGATGAAGTCATTCTACAGGATCAACATGTAGAGAAACTGAATCTGGACGATTCTCCAGATCTGGTTTGTCTGCAGGTCTATGTAGTTGCTCCTTAAGAAAAGACTTTTGGTAAAATCAGAGAGAAAATAGAGGGAGAACACTCTGTTTTTGGAGAGGGAGAAAAGACTGAAAAAAGAAATCGAAGTAACTCCCGGAGGAGTTTTC
>Ga0265298_10005681_pt1 | contig 15556 bp, 11 predicted proteins | sample AusTroGonzalo_MG_3_FD_193486 | JGI IMG/M metagenome (GOLD analysis project Ga0265298, IMG submission 193486) | Bovine rumen microbial communities from tropical cattle in Woodstock, Queensland, Australia - Gonzalo_01 | ecosystem: Host-associated > Mammals > Digestive system > Stomach > Rumen ... | reverse complement strand
GACGGCGGGTCCGACAAAGATGGCCTTGGCATCGGAGTGGGTGACGAGGTTCTCGATGTCGCTCTCGACGAAGGCATCCATGATGGACACCACCACGCCACGGTTGGCAGCGATGGCAAGGAAAGCGATGGCCCAGTTGGCGCAATTCTTCGAGCAGATGGCGATTTTGTCGCCCGCCTTCAGTCCCGCGACCTCCAGCATGGCCTGCACCTGCATCATCTTGGCACCCATTTCGCCATAGGTATAACTTGTGACATCATCGTAATCCGTCAAAGCGGGTTCGTCCCAGTTCTTGGGAAGGTTCTCGTTGAAATATTCAAAAAAGTGTTTGGTGGGTTCTACGGGTTGTGTTGCCTTCATAATATGATGATTGAAAGTTTGAGACTGCAAAGATAAGAAATGTTTTGTTTCATTGAGAAAATATCCCATTTTTCATAATGCTTTAATTGGTCCAAATTGCACTCCTGCTAGAATTTCAGCAAAATCCGTATTTTTGTACCCGATGAAAAACTATCTTTCACTGATACTGATGATGGCTTTGGCTTTCTCAGCCTGTCGAGAAGTGCCACAAACCGATGTGTGGAACCTAACCGCTCCAGCTCCCGCCCAAATCTGGGAGGAGTGTTACCCATTGGGTAATGGACATCTCGGCATGATGCCCGATGGTGGGGTGGAGAAGGAGACTATTGTGCTGAACGACATTACTTTATGGTCGGGCGCACCGAGCGATGACAGTAATCCTTTAGCCTTGCAATCTCTTCCTGAAATCCAAAGGCTGTTGAAAGAAGGTAGAAATGATGAAGCCCAAAACCTGATGTACGAGACCTTTGTCTGTGGTGGCGAAGGCTCTGGGCACGGACAAGGCGCGAAGGTGCCGTTTGGCTGCTATCAGACTTTGGGTAACATGACAATTGAATACCATTATCTCGATGACGATTCCATAACAAACTATCAACGAACACTTTGCCTCAACGATGCCATGCATAAGGTTTCTTTTGAGAAAAGCGGCAAACATTACGAACGTGAGGCTTTTATCTCCCGTCTTGATGATGTGGCTGTGATCAAACTCACGGCCATGTCATGCCGAGCGACGGAGGAGCGAAGCGCATCTATGGTCGTGAGTTTGTCCCGTCCCGAAAAAGCCGAAGTCATCAACGATGCCGATGGTGTCGTAATGTTCGGCCAGTTGGATAGTAATGTTGAAGGTGTCGAAGGGATGCGGTACTATGCCAAAACACAAACGGTTACCGAAAACAACGAAACGGTCATTTACTTCTGTGCTGCTACCGATTTCATGTGTGACAACCCTAAAACATACGTCGACGAACACTTGAAAAAAGCCATCGAAAAAGGTTTCGAGAAGGTGAAAAGTGACCATCTGAAATCTTACGGCGAGTTGTTCAATCGTGTGGAGCTTGATTTGGGTGAATGGTTACCGACTTGTTATTTCCATTACGGACGATACTTGCTCATCAGCTCGACACGCGAGGACTTGCTGCCACCCAACCTGCAAGGCTTGTGGGCCAATACGATTCAAACTCCGTGGAATGGCGACTATCACCTGAATATCAATGTGGAGATGAACCACTGGCCCTGCGAGGTTTGCAATCTTTCGGAGTTGCACATGCCGTTGATTCGTTTTGCCGAAGGGTTGATGCCCTCGGGAAGTAAGACCGCCCGTGACTTTTATGGTGCACGAGGCTGGACGGCGCATGTGGTGTGCAATCCGTGGGGCTTTACGGCACCTGGCGAGCATCCCTCATGGGGTGCTACCAACACGGGCGGGGCATGGCTGGCTCTCCACGCTTGGCAGCATTATGAATTCACCCAAGACACGGTTTTTCTGCAAGAAACCTATCCATTAATGAAAGAAGCTGCCCTGTTTTTCCTCGATGCGATGATTGAGGAACCTGAACACGGTTGGCTGGTCACTGCCCCAACGACTTCGCCCGAAAACGCTTTTTGGCTCAACGACAGCACCGCTGTCAGCGTGTGCATGGGCAGCACGATGGATGTGCAGATTGTCAGTGAGTTGTATGACGCAGTGTGTCAGTCGGCGGAGATTTTGGGCGTGGATGCGGCATTTTCTGACAGTCTCCGTGTTGCCAAATCGCATTTTCCGTCTATGCAAGTCAGCGAGCAGGGCTATTTGCAGGAATGGCTGAAAGACTACAAGGAAGTGGAGCCGCAGCATCGCCATGTGTCGCATCTGTTTGGGCTGTATCCTGGCACCATGCTGACAGAAACCAAAACACCTGAATTAATGAATGCTTGTCGCGAGACCTTACGCCGCCGTGGAGATGAAGGCACAGGTTGGTCACGGGCGTGGAAAATCTGTTTTTGGGCGCGCCTCGGCGATGGTGACCATGCCTATCTGCTGTTGAAAAACCTGTTACAGCCTGCCATTGACAGCCTTGGCAACCATCATGCAGGCACTTATCCTAACCTTTTCTGTGCCCATCCGCCTTTCCAAATCGATGGCAACTTCGGTGGCACAGCCGGCATTGCAGAAATGTTATTGCAAAGCCATGACGGAGAAATCGAATTATTGCCAGCTTTGCCTTCGGCATGGCCCAACGGCCATTTCAAAGGGCTTTGCGCCCGTGGTGGTAAGGTTGTGGAATGTACTTGGAAAGACGGCAAGGTCACGCATTATAAAGTGACTTCGCGGTGAGGTTTAGTCAGCTAATTCCTTCAAAAATTCGGCAGCGGTCATAAAAGGCAGGTCGCAAAACTCAGCGTAGTCTTTGTCATTGTTCGTGATGATGACATCGCAGCCGTTGGCTTTGGCGCATTGGTATTGCAAAGCATCCTCAAAGTCGTTAGCGAAAAGAGCTATTCCTCTGTCAAGTTGGGTGGCATCGGTTGGAAGCACCCGCACATCCTCCCGCATTTGATGAATCAAATTATATATTTCATTTTTGGGATGATGCCTCAAAATGAATCCCATGTTGGCATACGAAAGGTAAGAGGCACAAACCTCTATGGCTTTTGCCAGTCCAAGGGCGAGAATTTTTTCTGCTTCTTCTGCTCCGTTACGGTTGAGTCCAAAATCAAGCAGTATGTTCGTGTCGAGAAAAACGCGTTTCATTTGTTCAACAGGTATTGAATGTGCTCGTCCTGCAAATCCTCTTCCGTTAATTTGATGCAGCCGCGCTTGCGACGCAGTTTGTCTGGAATTACCAAATCATCCAGTTTTTGGCTAATTGGTTTCTCTGTTTTTTCCTCAACGGATACTTGTGCTACTGGTTCGGAGAGTTTCCCTACTAGCCATTCGCGCTCGCTCTGCGAAAGCATCAAACCTTGCAGATATCTCCAAAGATTATTTAAAGCAAATGTTGTCATACGCTTTCCCTTTCTTTTTCTCGCCGCAAAAATACCAATATTCTCCAAATAGGAACGGCTTTTATTCGAATTATAAACACTTTTTGCATTTTTTCCCTATCTTCGCAGCGTCAAAAACAAAATCATAATGAAAATCGTCAGCTACAACGTGAACGGCATCCGGGCTGCCATCAACAAGGGCCTGCTGCAATGGATCAACGACTACCAACCTGATGTGCTCTGCTTTCAGGAGCTCAAAGCCACGCCCGACCAAATCCCACTGATGGACTTTGAAATGATGGGCTACCACCACTATTGGTTCCCTGCGCAGAAGAAAGGCTACAGCGGCGTGGGACTCATCACGAAGCAGGAACCCGACCATGTCGTTTACGGCATGAACAAGCCACTTTACGACAACGAAGGCCGCTTTCTCCGCGCTGATTTTGGCGACCTTTCGGTGGTGAGCGTCTACCATCCCTCGGGCACCACGGGCGACGAGCGCCAAGCCTTCAAGATGGTGTGGCTGGACTTCTTCCGCCAGTATGTCAATGAGTTGCGCAAGGAAAGGCCGCAGTTGGTGCTGTCGGGCGACTACAACATCTGTCATGAGGATATTGACATCAACAACCCGAGAAAACACGACACTTCGTCGGGCTTCTTGCCCGAAGAGCGCCAGTGGATGACGGATTTTTTGAGTGATGGCTATGTCGACAGTTTTCGTCAGTTGGTGAAGGAGCCCAACCAATACAGCTGGTGGAGCTTCCGCGCTGGTGCCCGTGCCAAGAATCTCGGCTGGCGCATCGATTATCACATGGTGACAGACAACCTCCGCGACCGCATCGCCAACGTGGGCATCCTGCCCCAAGTGATGCACTCCGACCATTGCCCCATTGTGCTTGAGCTGAAATGAGCAGTTTGCCGTGCATGTCATACCGAACGAAGCAGCCCATAGATACGCTCCCTCCTTCGTCGGTCGGTATGACATGGGCTGCGTAGTGAGTGTATCTATGCACGGCAAGTTTTTCAAAACACTTGTTTCTATTTCGGAAAAAATCCGTACTTTTGCGGCGGATTATAAATCCCCCTGCCTCCTTTCAAAGGGGGAAATGGCCTTATAGTTCAAGGGATAGAACGGAAGTTTCCTAAACTTTAAATCTAGGTTCGAGTCCTAGTGGGGCTACTACCCTAATCAACTGAAACAATGTTGGTTAGGTGTTTTTATTATTATGGCAAAGAACAAGTTTTACGTAGTATGGCAGGGCCGCAATCCTGGCATTTACAGCAGTTGGGAAGCCTGTGAGAAGGAGATTTCGGGCTTCAATGGGGCGAAATACAAAAGTTTCCCCAACCGCTTGACTGCCGAAACCGCCTTCAGGGAGGGACCTGACAAGTATTGGGGCAAGGAGGTGACTCCGTTGATTGACCTTTCAACGGCGAAGGAGCAACCGATGAGCCCAATAATTGCCGTAGATGCGGCTTGTGCAGGCAATCCGGGCAAGATGGAGTATCAAGGCGTGTTTGTGGACTTTGCCACCCAACCCGCGACACGACAACAGCTGTTCAAAAGCCCTGTTTTTGAGCAGGGTACGAACAATATTGGCGAATTTTTGGCCATCGTCCACGCGCTTGCCTTGGAGAAGAAAAACGGTTGGAAACTGCCTATTTATAGCGACTCGGTCAACGCACAGCTGTGGGTGAGGCAGAAGAAATGCAAGACCAAACTTGTACAAAACGCCAAAAACGACTATCTCTTCCAGTTGATCGAACGGGCCGAAAAATGGCTCAATGAGAACACGATAGATGTCCCCATTCTGAAGTGGAAAACGGAAATTTGGGGCGAAATTCCCGCTGATTTTGGCAGAAAATAAAAAATACCTTACTTTTACCGCCGCAAACAAGATAGGAAATGCTCAAGTACGACTCATATTATTTCCAATGCCCGAATTGCCACGCTTGGCTCGAAGGTCGCAACCTGAAGGCCGAGATGGTCAATCAGTCTATCTTGTATTCTGACGGTAAGGTGCTGAATGACAACTTGATTACCACAAGACAGAAAATGATCATGTGTCCCTCTTGTGGCCATGTTTTTTGGGTGGAAAACCCGGAAGTGCCATTCATTACCTATGAAAAACCCGAGGCGGAAATCTATTCGTGGAACACATGGCGTTTCTTTGGCATCAGTTTCTCCGACAACAAGGGCAAGCTGGCGCTCATCAACCATTACAAGACCTTCCTAAAGAAGAGCCACTACGAGCCGAAGAATGAGATTTACTTGCGCCGTTTCCTTTGGTGGGCCTACAACGACCTGCACCGCAACCACCAGCATGTGCGCTTGAAATACCTGCTCAACGGGTTCATGAGTTTCGGCGTGTGGCACGAAAACCGCAAGATGATCCTCGAAGGCGAGAAGCTGTTTCTCAAGAATTTGAAGGATTTCAACGAGAATTTGAAACGCCTTTTGGCCTTATTGGAAAAGCACCCCGAGGAACAAATCGACCTCGAGGTGCCGGAGATTTACCGCGAGCTACGCCAGTTCGACAAGGCCAAGGAATTGCTCGACCAGGTGGGCAGCCGCACCCATTTCACCAACGAAATCTTGCGTCATTCCAAATGGAAGGATTCGCGGGTGTTTATGGTCACAGGGTGATTAGAAGCTGTTTAGCCACATTCCAAAGAATCGGTCGTCAACGCGATAGGCATTACCTCCTTTAGTAATTAAGTCTTTGTCCAATAGTTGCTTGATAGCGGACTGGACAGAACTGGCAGAGACCAAGCCATATTTTTGGATTATTGCTACGGATTGCATTTGTGAGGCCTTTCCTTCAGAGGCGATAGCTTTTAGCACGGCGCGTTGTCTTTCGTTCAGGCCGTAAAACATGGATTCAAAGACGTTTGCATTGTCGGATATTTTTTTCTTTAAGGCTTCATTGATGATGGTTTGTGTACATTCCTTTTCGGTCATATAAAAGGCGAGGTAAAGCACTGCCTGCATATACCAAGTGTGACCTTCAAGTCTATCGTAAAGATTTTCAATTAGTTCGATAGAGCAAGCCTTGCCAAAGTCGGAGAACTTTTGTGTGGCAAATTTGGCATATTTTTCTTTCGGAATGGCACCAAGGCTCATGATGTTCGAGCTATTGTAGAAAGGCTTTGAGGCCGAGGTGAACATGTTTTGAATGATGTGTCTTTGACTTCCTGCGAAAATGAAAGTCGCGTTTTTACAATGTTGGATATGGGTGCGCAATAAGGCTTCCACGTTCTTTTCCGGGTATTTTTCAATTTGCTGGAACTCGTCGATGGCCACCACACATGGTCGTTGGGCTTCTTCCAAATATTGGAATATCTCTTCCAGTGATTTTTGTGAATCTTTGATGTCGCCCAATCCAAACGAGCCATTCATCATGCCTGCTTCATCGAAACCAATGGTGAACTGTATGGATTTTACCACTTTGACGAACATTTCCAAGAGCTGTTTGTCCTTGTTTTTGAGGCTTTTGCAAATTTTATTGCCTAGCAGGAGAACTAAATCATTAAGATTGAGCGTGGAGTAAATGTCAATGAAAATGGTGTAAAACTCCTTTTTTATGGCTTCTTGATTGAAGCAATGTTCGATGAGTCCTGTTTTCCCCATGCGTCGAGGCGAGATGAGGACAATATGGCTATGTCCTTGAATGTCGAGGATGAGGTTTCGAGTTTCTTCTTCGCGGTCGCAGAAGTATTCGGGAGCGACGTATCCCGAAGTGATGAAAGGGTTGTAAATCATGGTGGTTGGTTTAGGCCGCAAAAGTAATCATTTTATTCTTATCATGCAAAAAGCATCATAAAAATCTTATGATAGAATTTTTATGATGCTAAAAACGTGATGAGCCTGTTAAGGTCGCTTTATCTTCTTACCACGAATTTCTGCGTTGTTTTTCCTACAGTGATGAAATACATTCCAGCAGGCAACATCGAAATATCAATCCGTTGGTTTTCAGCATTGATGTTGCCATGCAGCAAGGTCTGTCCCATCAGGTTGGTAATGCGATAGGTCGGGGCAGGTAGAGACGCGCCATGGCACGTCTCTACAAATAGGACGTTGTTTGCGGGATTGGGATAAACCACAAACGCCGCGTTATCTGTCTGTTCGTCAAGGCCGTGGTGCCATTCGTCGTAGATAGCGTCGCAATCTTCGTCGCCGAGTTTGTAAATCAATTCATTGTCCACCCAATAGCAGCGCAGACCTTCCACACGGTAGCCTTTGCCGCAGGTCATCAGTCTTTCAGGGAAGAAACTGGTGAGATGGCCAACACCGCACACGATATCGCCGCTGAAGAGGTTGTCTGCATCGCTCACATGGAGCATTCTGAATAATTGGTTGTCATAGTTAATATAATCTACACTGTCCACGTGCATGGTGAGGCTTTCATAGCCCACCTTGATTTCCCATTCATCGCCAGCTTGGGCTGTAAGGTCGTACAGCACGGTGAATTCCTCCAAATCCTTGTTCCACCAATAGACCTTGCCGTCTGACTCATAAACATATTCATGTGTTACCTCCGAGATTTCTTCGCGGTTGTAGTGCGTATTGCTGCGGACGATGATTTTAGGGCGTTCGTTGCCGATGGTGGTGTCGGCGGCATATTCCAAATGTTGGTAGGTAATATCGCCGTTGTCATTTTGGATTTCGTAGTACCATTCGGACTCATCTGGCAGTAAAGGCTCAAAAGGATTTTCGGTGAGGATATAGACTATTTCGAGTTTCTTGATGTCATCTCTATGACCATAAAGAAACTTGTTTTGCTTTTTCAAGTGTTCCTCATTGTAAAGATAGAAATCATCTTGCCAAACGCTTTCCACCCAAGTTCCGTTGTCCCATTTTTCGAAGGTGACTACAGTGGGATAACCGAGCTCATTCAGTTCGTAAACAGCCCGATAGGTGTTGACAAAATCTCCGTCTTGCCATTGCTTGATTTCTGCCTGGGTAAGCTGGCCATAGAGATTGTATGAAAACTCCACCGTTTTGATATTTTCCCATTCTCCATTGTTGCGTTTTTGGGTCAAAATGCTTAGCGTATGTCCTTGGTCATCATACGAATAGGTAACCAATGTCGTGCTATCGTTGTAAGGCTCTGTCTTTTTGGTGAGCAAGAGACTGTCTGCCGAAAAACTGCGAGTTTCTTTGTTAAGTTCAATCCAGTTACCAGTCAGTCCGTTGGAATAGCCTTCTGTGGTGATGACAACTTCTCTGTCGTTGTACTCGTAGTTTTGGTCTTTTCGGTATGAATTGGGTCTAAACAACTCGGCTTTTTGCAAGAGTCTTAAAGCATCATAAAAGTATGTGACGCTGTCTTGTAAAATAATGTTGTGTTCATGGTAATCGTCGTAGTATCTGGCATAGGTCTTGAGCAGGTCGTTCTCGTATGTATATTTATTATAAAAAGGTACAGCCATAGGTGCGTAATAGGTGTCGTTTTCTTGGATAAGATGAAGGTCCGAATCGTATAAACAGCGATACCCGTGACCATAATCTTCGTACGATTCATAATAAGCACGATCCAACATGCCATTAGGATTGTATTTGAAACCGGCGTATATCGTGTTATAATAGACAGATTGGACTATGGCCGAGTCGGGTTGATAGATTAAGCCGTAATAGTCGTCAGGAATAGTGTTTGTTTCAATTTCTACCATATCGTAAAGCGCGTCGCAGTTTTCGGGTTGCATAAACACTTCGAAATCCTTCCAAATACAGCCTTTGTTTTCATTTACGCCCAAAACATAAATATCATTAGAGAAGGCTTTGATTTTATTCGCCCCGGTGGTGCCGTCCAGTGGAAATCGCAGCATTATCGTAATCGAAGCGTTCTTTGCCACTGTGTATTCCAATCCATGAGGATATGCCCAGCAATAATAAAAATCGCCATTGGAAGCACAAAGGCAGTCGACCACGTCATACGCGTCAAAAGAAGCGACTCGTTCGCCGTTTTTCCAAACAGCAGAAAATGAATAAGTGTCAAAGCCAGTGTCAAGATTATAATAACCGAGTGTAAAAACAGAGTCGTTGTCTATAGAGATTTCCTCTGCGACAGACCCCGTGACATAATCTGAAGGTTCGTACGAGTATTTGATTTGGCTTTTTTCCCATATTGTTGCTTTGGTTTTGTCTTCGGTGACATAGCCGCAGAAATAAGGTATCCCAGTGTTTTGGTTCACCTCGGCATCGTATATGAAACTGGCATGTGTGCCATCACCCAACTGCCAATGGGTTGTGAAATCGGTTCCTTTCCAAACCGTTGCCACAGTGATGTTGTCATCGTTCGTATAATGTCCAGCGTAATAAAGCGTGTCGTTTTGACAATAAATGTCGATGATACGGACGCCGCTTGTGTTTTGGGTTGAAACATACAGTTGGTCGTTTTTCCAAATCTCGGTGTATCTGAAAGATGTTCCCTCGTATTGGTTGACCATCCAATATACATTCTTGTTTGAATCGCATGCCACGGTTTTTGGAACGGCATTCATGCCCTCGTGATGAACTATGTAAACAATGTCGCTGTTTTTGTAAATTGCGGCTACTTTCTGGTTATTTTGCACATAATAGCCAGAGGTGATAATGTCGTTGGCTTTGGCTTGTAATGCCAAAAACATAATCATTGTAATTGCAAATAGCTTTTTCATGGTATTGAGCATTTTAGATTTCAAGATGTCAAAATTTCATGATTTATATTTCGTTGATGATTTCTTCAAAGCTGCGCTCGTCCTCTATGCCGTTCATTTTCTCCTGCTTGATGCGCGACTTGCGGCGGGCGTAGCTGTTGGTTTGCAGGTTCATGAGGATGGAAATGACCTGGTTGCTGAAGCCCTGCTTGGTGAGGCAGCAGATTTGCAGGTCGCTCTTGGTGAGGGCGGGGTATTTTTCCATCAGCCGTTTCGTGAAGTCGCCATAGACCTTGTCGATGAGGGCCACGAAGTCGTCCCACTCGGTTTCCTTCAGGTCGAAGTCGAGGGTCGAGGCGGTGATTTGCTCGGTGAGGGCCAGGGCCGTGACATAGACCTTGTTTTTCTTCAAGGCTAACTCCATCTGGTTCTTCATTTCTTCGGCTTTCAGCTTGGCACTCAAGGTTTTCTGTCGCAAGAGCAGTAAAGTGACCGCCAAAATGACCAACAAGGCGCCAAGGATGAGGTAGAGATACAGGCTCTTCAGCTTTTGCTCGGCTTGTAGGTTGTTTTTTTGTAGTTGCAGGTCGTATTCCGCCTTGATACGCTGCACCTGTTCGCTGCGGTGTGTTTGGTCGGCCTGCATCATATTTTCGTTGAACAGCTCGTGACATTCTAAGGCTCGCGCATAGTCGCCTTGCATTTGATGGAGGTAGCACAGGGCTTGGTAGGCCGACATGCGGACCCCCGCCATCTCGTTTTGGGTGGCCTCGTTGAGGTAAATCATGGCGAGGCTGTCCTGCAACAAATAATAGTAGGCCACGCCCAAGGTCAGCGGACTATCGCCTTCGGCACCGTTGGCGCGAGCCTGTGTGACCAACTCAATCACTTGTGCGCAGTCGCCTTGGGGCAGAAGCACGTCGCGGCTCATCTCCAAGAGGATTTCGTTTTCCATCGTCTTGTCGTTCAAGGTTTTGGCGAGGGTTAGGGCTTCTTCGTATGAGGTTTTTGCACCTTCGATGTCGCCCGACGAGGCCTCGGCGCGACCGCAGTTGCGTAAGGCGGTCATTAATAAGGAATCGGCATTGAGTGCACGGAACAGCTCGGCGGCATCTTTATGGAGCAGCAAGGCTTCTTCAAACAGTTCATGTTTCCAATAGCAGAAGCCGAGGTTGTCCTCGATTTGGCCTTTCAGTTGTTGCACTTCGGGCTGGTCCATGTCGCAACGCTCAATGGCGAGCAAGGCTTGGCTGAAGCTCTCGGCAGCGGCCTCTGATTGTTTGTCGGCGCGTTGTTCTACACCTTTTTGGAAGAGCGTTTCGGCTTGCTCGAAATATCGTCCGTTGTGTTGGCAGGCCGCGAAGGACACCATCACAAGGATTGCTGTTAGTATCAAATGTCGTGTTTTCATTCGGTTTGTTTTGTGTTTTTTGGTTCGGGTCTTTGACTCCCCCGCCCTTCGGGCACCCCCTCAAGAGGGGGAAGCCTACCGGGGTCTGGCCTGCTGGGGTGCTGCCACGGGTCACGTCCCGCGGTTAGGATAGTCACGCCCCTTCGGGGCTTTGCTCCCGCGTCGCTTTGCGCGTCCCCCTCTTAGAGGAGGGGGTAGGGGGGAGTCAAAAATACGTTCCAATTATTTCACCATAAATTTCTGTGTCATGTTTCCTACGTTGATAAAATACATCCCCATTGGCAAATTTTCAATATTAATCCGTTGGTTTTCAGCGGTGATGTTACCTGAAAGGACGGTTTGTCCCATCAGGTTGGTGATGCGGTAGATCAGGGCTGGTAGAGACGCAATGCTTTGCGTCTCTACAAACAAAACGTTGTTGGCGGGATTTGGATAGACCGCAAACACCGCGTCATCTGTCGTTTCATCAATGTCGGAGTGCAATTCATCATAAATCGCATCGCAATCCTCGTCGCTGCATTTGAAAACCAATTCATCGTTCAACCAATAGCAGCGGAGCCCTTCCACACGGTAGCCTTTGCCATGACTCATCAGCCTTTCGGGGAAGAAACTGGTAAGGTGTCCGATGCCGCACACGATGTCACCACGGAAAAGGTTGTTCTCGTCGCTTACATGCAATACACGGAAGGTGCGGCCTTCGTAATCATAATTCCCTACGCTGTCCACATGCATCGTGAGGCTTTCAAAACCCACCTTGATTTCCCATTCGTTGCCAGCTTGGGCAGCAAGGTCGTACAGCACGGTGAACTCTTCCAATTCCTTGTTCCACCAATAGACTTTGCCGTCTGACTCATAGACATATTCGTGTGTCACCTCGTCGATTTCTTTGCGGTCGTAATGTGTGTTGCTGCGAATGATGATTTTGGGACGCTCCTCGTTGATGGTGGTGTCGCCCATGCATTGCAGATGTTGGTAGGTGATGGTTCCGTTTTCGCCAAGGATTTCGTAGTACCAATCTGAAAATAAAGAGAAAATGCTTGGAATGTCATCGGAATAGGGAATACACCTCCAATATTGTCTATTGCCAAGGAAATACAAGTGATTGTCGTAGCCACTGGAGAGGACGGTTGGAACGTGTTCTGAAACGGGAAGGGTTTCAAAGGTGTTGTAGAAGTGCTCGCCATGGTCGAAGGAATAGGCCAGAACCATCGCGTTTGCATTTGAAATGCTAGGTTTGTAGATGATACCATTGTCGGAAACATCGATACTGCTGGCCCAAAAGGCATAAAATCCAGGCACATGCTCAAAGCCTGAAAAGCTGCCGTCAAAATCAACACCGCAAAGCAAATTGCCTTCAGGGTCAAATGCCATGTCTTTAATGCCAAGGCCTTCAAAGGCAACGAGTTCCCAGTTGCGCATATCGGAAAGGGTGGTGTGGTACACGCCGATGTTAGGCCCGATGTGGTGCCAAATGCTGGCATATACGTCGCCGTTTTTATTGACGAGGAGGCTTGAGATGACTTGGTCCTCTTCCATGAAGTCGAGGTGTGTCGAGTCCCAAGTGATGCCGCCATCGAGTGTCCAAATAAGATAAGAAGACTCCCACCCAACAAGTGTGTCGTTCGAAGGAGAACACATTCTCATGCTGCTGAAATGGTTATAGCTGGTGCCTATATTAATAGGTGAAGTCTGCAACCAAGTGTCGCCGTTATCGTCTGAATAATTGACGATACGGTCGTTTATGAGGAAAATCCTGCCTTTCTTTCCGACGATGCAATTACTAATATTGCCGGTGAACACGGTTTCCCAAGTTTCACCATGGTCTTGCGAGCGTAGCAGATTTAGAGGATTGGCGCTTTGGATGCAGAACATATCCCCTTGGGCGTTCACACCCCAAAGCGAACCTGGAGGATCAAGGGGCTCCCAGATGTTTTGCGCTTCAAGGATGCCGCAGCAGCCGAGGCAGAGGATGAAGATTGCGAATAACTTTTTCATTGTATTAGGGTTATAATGGTTTATTTTATCACGAATTTCATGGTTTGTTCGCCCACTGTCATGAAATATAGGCCTGTTGGCATATTTGAAATGTCAATTTGTTGGTTTTCAGCGGTGATGTAACCCGAAAGAATGGTTTGTCCTATTAGGTTGGTGATGCGGTATTCGATTGGGTTGGGTTGAGACGCAATGCTTTGCGTCTCTACAAACAGGACGTTGTTCGTGGGATTGGGATAAACCACAAACGGGTTTTCTGAAGGATTGTTCTCGATGGTATGATTGGGAATGGGCGTGGTGATATACTCCGTCACTTCGGCGCGTGTGCAACCCGCGATGGAACCTATAGCATTGTTGACATCAGCATAAAGGTCGTCAAAAAACAGATAAGTTCCCGAGGGGAAGCCTCCCAACACCCATGTGGTATCGTTCCATCGTTCGGCGTTGGCGTTGGTACAAAGATTATTTTCGTCATAAAGGTATGTGGCTCTGTTTCGGTCGGCATAAACGTTCTCCACCATGGTTTGGAACAAAATCCGAGTACAGTTTCCGTTTTCATTATAGTCGTAAAGTTGTCTCTGCTGCTGGCTGATTTCTCCATCGGTCCAGTTGGTGATTCGCTTTTCGATGAGATTGCCATCGCTGTATTCGTATTCTGTAAGGGACATATTGACCCAAGTTCCTGTTTCTGTTGACCAATTGGATACGGTTTTTGTAAGTACCTCTAATGAGTCCGAATAGGTGTATTCAGTCTTTGTAATAGGTTGATTATTAGCGTTGTATTTGGTTTCCGAAGACCAAGTATCGTCATCGGAATAATCGTACAGGTAATAGTTTTGCAGAACCAAAGTGCTATCCGTAAAATGATCCCGACGCATCTTTTTCCCGTTCTCGTATTGGTAAACATCTTTGGAATCGATAATGTATTCTTCGGTAAAGTAAAGGGTTTCTCTATCGCGATATTTCACAAGACATTCCAAAAGATTCGAGGAATCGTCATAAGTATAATAATACCTGTAGGACGAACCCCAAGAGGCTTCAGAACAATGCTCTTGTTTATAGGTTAGCCGATTCAAAGCATCGTGAGTGAACCAAATTGTATAATAGTATGGCGAACCTGGATAATTGATGACGTGATGATAATAAGACAGGTTTCCCCGTTCGTCATACTGGAGTGTGATGTTCTTGTTAAATGGGAGTTCTGCACCATATTCCGCTACATAAGTCCATGTGTTGATAGCTGTCGGCTGCTGGATGTACTCTTGGGAGAAACCGACGACGGCCAAGGCCAACATAATTGAAATTGCGATAGACTTTTTCATATTGCGTACGAATTTTTGTGTTTCGTTAATGTTTGCAATGCAAAGGTAAAGCATTTCCCAACAAGAAAAACGCTTTGTCAAGACCCAAAGAGGGCTTGTCTATCATTTTGGATGATGGGAAAATTACAATAGATTGATTTTCTGTATGTTGAAAAATAGTCAATCTATGGGTTGTCTATGGTGTTGTCTATCTAAAACGCCGTAGGGCTGCCATATTCTGACAGCCCTACAGTAGGTTTTTTTGGCTGTAGAGACGGTGTGCACACCGTCTCTACCAAGCAAAAATCATTATTTCTTCGGTTTCAATTCATCGAAAATCATATTGCGCAGGTTCTCAATCGGGACGCGCACCTGCTGCATCGTGTCACGGTCACGCACGGTGACGCAGTTGTCGACCAAGGTGTCATTATCGACGGTCACGCACATCGGCGTGCCGATGGCATCCTGACGACGATAACGCTTGCCGATGGAGTCTTTCTCTTCGTACTGGCACATGAAGTCGGCCTTCAGCGAGTCGATGATTTCGCGGGCCTTCTCTGGCAGACTGTCTTTCTTGACCAGCGGCAACACAGCGACCTTGTAAGGTGCGAGGATGGCCGGCAGCTTCAGCACCACGCGCTCCGAGCCGTCTTCCAGCTTCTCCTCGGTGTAGGCGTTGCTGAACATGGCGAGGAACATGCGGTCGAGGCCGATGGAGGTCTCGATGACGTAAGGCGTGTAGCTCTCGTTGGTGTCGGGGTCGAAGTATTGGAGCTTCTTGCCCGAGTATTTGGCGTGGGCCGAGAGGTCGAAGTCGGTGCGGCTGTGGATGCCTTCCAGCTCCTTGAAGCCGAAGGGGAAGTCGAACTCGATGTCGGTGGCGGCGTTG
>Ga0265298_10005680_pt1 | contig 15559 bp, 22 predicted proteins | sample AusTroGonzalo_MG_3_FD_193486 | JGI IMG/M metagenome (GOLD analysis project Ga0265298, IMG submission 193486) | Bovine rumen microbial communities from tropical cattle in Woodstock, Queensland, Australia - Gonzalo_01 | ecosystem: Host-associated > Mammals > Digestive system > Stomach > Rumen ... | reverse complement strand
AGAGCCGTGGCATATCGCGCAAGCCCGCGACACCCGCAGTCAGACAGGGCACGTTTAACATGGCGATCCCGCAAGGGTCAGTATTTAAGACCATAAACGGCGCTGACAGCGTGAATTTTGTGTCGGGTGATCTGATCAGTTCCGGCGCGACCTACGTATACGAAATGACCTGCGAGACCGCGGGCATCATCGGCAACAGTTACACCGGTGCGATCATGCCGGTCACGGCGATCAATGGACTGACATTGGCAACCATCGGAACCATCATCACGGTCGGAACCGACGAAGAGACCGACGCGGCGCTCCGGGCACGGTACGCGGAAAGCTTTGAGGTTGCGGGCTTCGGCGGCAATATTTCCTCATACCGCAACACGATTCTGAGCCTTTCCGGCGTGGGCGCTGTGCAGGTGTATCCGTCGTATAACGGCGGCGGCACGGTACTGTGTTCTATTCTGGATGACAATTACGAACCCGCGCAGACAGCGCTGATAGATGCGGTTCAGAACTATATCTGCCCTCCGGTCAACGCGCCTTCTTCGCTGGGCTTCGGCATGGCACCTATCGGCGCGGAAGTCACGATATCGACCGGAACCGCGCTGGCTATCGATGTGGCCTGCACGATTCAGTGGGATACCGGACACGGCGGCGCAACAGACATCCAGGCGATCGAGGATGCCATTGACGCATATATCAAATCGGCCGCGCAGAGCTGGGGCGATGCGATAGTCGGTTATACGGTACAGTATACCGTTATAGTATATCTTGCGCGGGTCATATCCGCGATTCTGGCCGTTGAGGGCGTTATCAATGTTACCGGCGTGACACTGAACGGATCCGCGGCGGACGTAAGCTGTACGGAAACAGCGGCGCTGCAGGAAATACCTGAGATGGGGACGGTGACAATATCATGATAGAAATCGCGACAAAGGAAGAGCTGGTGGCCATGCTTCCCGAGCTGTTCCAACAGATCATCGAATATCCCGAGATCATGAAGGCATGGGCTGAAGGTCTGGGCATGGCGGGCGGTCTGGAACAACAGGTTTGGGATAATCTGTATGTTCAGACCTGCGACGAACCCACACTTGAACAGTACGAGGCGCTGTTGGGGCTGGTTCCCGCGCCGGGTGACTCGCTGGCCGTAAGGCGTCAAAGGGTGCTGTCAAGGCTGGCAATCTCGATCCCGTATTCCGAGCGCAAGATACGGTCGGTCTTCGATGAAATCTTCGGCGCCGGTACGTACACGCTGACCGTCGATACCGCAAACCAGAGCGTTGACATGAGCTTCAACGTGCATATCGACGGCGCGATCCTGACATTCTGCACAACCTGGTATTCGATGGCACCGGCGCATATGGCGTTCACAGTAAACGAGGATATCACAACCGACATAGACGGCGATATGTACTTCGGCGGCTGTGTCGATTGTACGGAATATACAAGCATAGCATAGGAGGGGAATAATGGCTAACTTCAACCTCACGATCACCAATGAGGGCGCTGCGTTCCTGGCTAACATTATAGCCACCCAGGGCAGCGTTGAATTCACGGAAATGCGTTTTTCAACGACCAACTACGTAGGCCAGGAAGCGACACTGACAGAGGGCGCATGGACGGGTACGTTTATCACAGCTGCACCGTCTGCGTCCGTGGTAGATTCCACAACGATCAATGTTGCTGCGTCATTCGACAACACCACCTTGACCGCGCCCAAGGATCTGTATTCTATCGGTCTGATCGGGGATGATGGCAACGATACCGCGCTCGTAGCGGTAGCAACGACCAGCGATCCCGCAAAGATCAGCGAATTCATATTAAACCCGTCATACTACGCCTATAATTTCAATCTGGGCGTATCCAGCACATCCGGCATCACAGTCACCGGCTCCATGGCAGGTGCGCTGTTCGTGTCCGACATTGTGGACAATCTGACCAGCTCCAACACTAACAAGCCCCTTTCTGCGAAACAGGGCAAGGTGCTCGATGAAAATAAAGCAGATAAGGTAGCAAGTGCCACCTCCGGTGACTTCGCCGCCCTCGACTCATCGGGCAACATAACTGATTCGGGCAAGAAGGCAAGTGATTTCGCAGGTGCGGATGAGATGAGTGCGGTGGTGAATGTGCTGACAGCTAAAAACTTCATATACTATCCGTATTATGGTACTGAAACAGGTACAGGTATAACATGGACTCTTAATAGTGATGGAAGTGTGACAGCAAATGGTACGGCAGGTACAGGAGGTTGTTCATACGGACTTAATATGCAGGTAAGTGGTAAATTCACTGCAAAACCTGCCGGAAGATATAAACTTACAGGTGCACCTAGCGATAGCGGTTGCTACATTGTTGCTAATATGAATGATAATGGTACAGTAGTATCAATGGTAGATAATGGTTCTGGAGTAGAGCGTACTTTCACTACGAGTATGACTATCAACCCTAATGATTATATATATCTTTATATAGATCAAGGTAAGACTGTTAGTAATGTTACCTTCTACCCCATGCTCCGAGATGCCCGCATCACCGACTCCACCTATGTACCTTATGCAAAGACCAACAGGGAGCTGACTGTGACAGACCCGAATTTGGCACCCACGGAGAATGGCGAACTTGCGACAAAAAATTATGCTGTAGGTGAATATTTTATAAGATATGGTCAGCTTTGCAGATGTATACAGGCTATTACAGCGGGGCATCATTTTTATAAGAATACAAACTATGTTGAGACAACTTTAACCAAGTATGAGTCAGGAACCATTTCGATAGATGATGGAAATCTCCATTATGTTCGTATAGGTAATCTGGTTACTATTACATGTTTAATTAATAGTGTATCTGCGGCATCAATGAGTTTCCAAAATATATTACCGTTCACTATATTATATGATTATTTAGGACCTGTATTAAGTGCAGGATATTTTCATATAAGTGGCTCATCAATAGCTATTATTCCTTCGGGAGGAGTAGGGCAACCTGCATCTTTCTCGGCAACATTGCTTGCAATTAAGTAAATCATACATAAAGGAGGATTTTCAAAATGAAATACGCAATTATCAAAGTTGTAAATGGTAACTATTCAATCCATGCAGAAGGTATCACAGATGTATCATCTGCAAAGATTTCATTCCACGGCTTATGCCAGACCCTTTGGAATGCATCTGATGTGATTACAGCACAGGTTCGCATCATAGACGAGCAGTTGAACTGTGTTGAGGGATACAACGAGTTTATCCATCACGAGCAGTCACAGGGCGAGTAAGTAATTTCTTTCGGTGGCGGAATAGGTAGACGCAGGTGGCAAGATAGCGAAACAGGGCGAGCGATAGTGCAGGGCTATCATGTATGGTGCAAATCCATACCCGAAAGTAAGTGGTCGGGGATAACCACGGTAAAAACCCCGATTGGAGAGATTATGGCAACTAGACAGGAATTTGTGCAGGGCGTGGAAGAAGTCTACAAGAACCACGGCGTATATATCGGTTGTGGCAACGGTGAGCAGACCGAAAAGCTCACGGTCGGGCAGATTCACGCTATGGAGCTGGCTTACCCCGACAGCGCCCACAACAAGAACACAGCCCGCGATTTGCGGTTCATTGCTAAATGCTACGAGGACGGGCTGGATATGAGCAAGAGCCGTGCGTGCGACTGTTCGGGATTGGCGGTCTATGTGTTACGCAAAATCGGCGCAATCGACAGCAAAAAGGACTATTCGGCGGCAATGTTCCAGTCCGTGTCGAAGCCCGTAACGCTCAAAGCGCTGGTCGCTGGGGATTTAGTGTTCAACAAGACCGAGAAAGCGTCTCATGTGGGTGTATATGTCGGTGACAACATGGTCATTGAGTCGAAAGGGCGTGATGATGGCGTGGTACGGCGCAAGCTATCCGCTGGCAAGTGGGTTATCGGAGGTCGTTTACCCGCTGACTGGTTCGAGGAGGATATACCCGTGTTAGAGCGTGAATTATACTATCGTGAAGGCGATTTGATGAAGGGCGAGGATGTGCGGCAATGTCAGGAGCGTTTGGCGCTGGCTGGGTACACCTGCGGCACCATCGACGGGGTCTTCGGCAAAAAGACCAAGGTCGCGGTGCAGGCATTTCAGCTGGACAACGGTTTGACTGCGGACGGGATCGTGGGTCGGAAGACGGCGGAAGCGTTGGGCTTCAGATGGGAGGGGTGACATGAGCGTTGAAATTGCATTGATTATATCGATCCTGAGCGTGTTCTTCGCGATATTCTTCGGCGCCCTGAACATGCGGCGGAACCAAAAGGCGGACGACAGACGGGAACAGTCCGACATGACAACGGTGATCGTCAAGCTGGAAAGCATCAGCGCCGACACGATCGAGATCAAGAACGACATCAAGTCCCTGAAGGAAGACGTCCGGAACAACCGCGACAACATCATCCGCATAGACGAAAGTCTGAAGTCGGCATGGAAGCAGATCAACGAGCTGCAGCATAAAGAGAGGTGATTATAATGATTGAATTTAAATTTTCAAACAAAATGTATGAAATTTTAAAGTGGATCGTGGTGATATTTCTGCCCGCGCTCAACACGCTCATTTTTGCGCTGGGCGGTGTACTGGGTTTTGACAGTTCTGTTGTTTGTGGCGTCATTTCAGCCTTCACAATGTTTTTAGGCGCATTGATCGGCGTGAGCACGTACCAGTACCGGAAAGACCAGACGGTCTCATAACATCGGTGGAAAAGGGATTTTCCGCAAATATTCCCCCTAGGTATACCCCGGCAGAGATGCCGGGGATTTTTTATTGAAAAAATTTTTAAAAAATATCAAAAAAGTAGTTGACAAATATAACGCAATGCGTTATAATGTTATCAGAAGCTAAGGGAAACAATACAACCTGGGAGGACAAAATTATGAAATATATCGTAGAAATGACAGAGCAGGAAAACACATATCTCTACACCGGTGAATGGGACAGCGATTTTTACGGTGATTTCATAATCGCCGAGACCGAGGATGAGGCCATCGAGATCGCAATGGACTACCTGCGCGACAATGGCGTCGATCCTGATGATTATATCTTCAGGGCGAAAGAGACCGAGAAGCTGGACGTGCTGGAAATCCGCAAGCAGTCCGGTTTATCCCGCGTCGAGTTCTGCAGAAAATACGAGATCCCGACCAGGACATACGATGACTGGGAACACGGCCGCCGACATGCCCCGGAATATGTATTGAAACTACTGGACAGAGCCGTGAAGGATGACTTCGGATTGTCGGATTAGTGTCGTACCAATTTTTAAGAAATGGCTAGAAACAGCGGTTTATAAACATTTTCGGATTGACTTTTAATCAAGTTGTCCCGGGTTCGAGTCCCGGGTGGCTCAGAAAGAACAAACCCTTGAAAACACAGCGTTTCAAGGGTTTTTATTTTGCCCGAAAATAACCAAAAACGACCAAAAACGATCAAAAATGAGTGTCGTACATTTTTATTGCAAAATCGGTATCAGCCCAGTATTGGAGCGGCTTTGATGCGGTTTTTCTGTACGACACAAGAAATCCGCTAAAATAGCACCTTTGAAGAGGGTGCCAAAATTTGGTGTCGTAAAATGTCGTACTTTTTTCACTTGAAAACCGCGTTGATCTTCTCCACTGCATTCTCTTTTTCTTCATCCAGATGGGCATATATTTTCATGATCATAGTGGTGTCTTTATGCCCCATGAGCTGGGCGGCTTTTTTCATGCTGATATCTGAATAGTATAGCATGGTGGCATAGTTATGCCGGAAGATATGCGGGGTCAGTTTCAGAGCTGTGGGCGCCTTCCGTGCAAGCGTACGCTGGATGCCATACCAGAACTTAACAAATGAAGACAGCGACATGACCCGCGCCGGGTCCGACGCCATGGGAAACAACAACCTTTTGCCGGCCGCGTATTGCTTCAGGGACGGGACAGCCGCGTCGGGAATCGGCACCGATCGGATGGAATAGCGGTTCTTTGTACGGCTCACAACGGCATCGTTGCCCTCGAACACCACAGCCTTCGATACGTGGAGCTGGCCGGTCTTGAAGTCCAGATCCGACGATTCCAGCGCAAGGGCTTCTTCACGCCTCAGGCCGGTGTAGTACAATGTATAGACAAATGCCCGCTGCTTGTCCCCCAGATCGGCGCTTAAGACGGCCTGTTTTTCTTCGTCGGTCAGGGCGCGTTTTTCGTTCCTGGGCTTCGGCGGGATGACCAGGCGCTTTGTATTTACCGTGGGATTGATGGCAATGCCGGCATCGGAAGCGGCGGAGTAAATCTGCCTCAGGGTCAGCCTGATCTTGTTGCACGTCTCATACTTTTCAAAATTCCGGTCGATGATACGCTGAAGGTCAGCCTGCTCGATCTCATCGAAAAACAGATCCTCCAGCTCCGGCGCTAAGTGTTTCTCGATGACATTGTCGTACATGGCCTTTGTATTCGATGCCGCGTGCGCCTTCTCAGACGCCCGCCAGCGCCTTGCAAATGTCAGCATGCATATTTTTTCGCCCTCGACCTTCGGGGCGGTTAAAAGCCATTCCTGACGCGCCGCAAAGACCTTATTTTCGATCTCAGCTTTGGTCTTGCCGTAGATCGACTTTCTGACCAGCTTGCCGTTCTGGTCGCGCCCGAGGGTGATCTTCTTCTCGATCAGTTTCGCCATATCACGCCTCCGGATGTTCTTTCAAAAATTTTGCATATGTCAACATACGTCTGATAAATGTTTCGTCATTGCCCTCTTCTTCGATGAGAATCTGAAGTTGATTTTTTGCGCAATCTTTGCTCCCCTCGCAGTGGCCGCTGATGGATGTTGGAAATTCTTTCGGTACATCGAAACCCATGAGCCAGGAAGGCGATACATCCAGCGCCATTCCGAGCACAATAAGCTTATCCTGCGAGGGCTCGACTCTGCCGGATACATACATACTTATATTAGACTTGCTGATCGGAACATTGTACTCTTTCGAGTACGGCTTGACCTTTTCCAGTATATCGACCTGTCGAAGCCCACGCTCATTCATTAGCTGCTTTAATCTTTTTGATGTCGTTTCCTTCTCCATAATCGTCATCTCCCTTCAGGTGAGTATCCCTATTATAACACGGACGAAAAGAAAGTTAAAGTATTTTATCAAAAAGTTTAAAAATTTTAACAAAAACACTTGACAGCTAAAAGCAAAAGTCATATACTCTACCCTGTGGTTTAAATAATTAAACTCGAAAGGAGGGAAAACATGGCATTTGATTACAGCAAATTGAAAGGCCGCATCGTTGAAAAGTTCGGCAACAATACGAACTTTGCGGAAGCTATGGGCTGGAGTTTAGCGACAAATGGGAAGAAACTCTCGAATACGGTGATGTGGCAGCAGGATGAGATCGTGAAGGCGGTCGGGCTGTTAGAACTGAAGTTGACGGACATCCTGGCGTATTTTTTTACCCTTGCAAGTTGAAAAAGTTAAACTTTTAGAAAGGAGAACAGAACATGAAGTATTTTGAGGATGAGAATTTTATTACAAAGGTAGGCGATGGCAAAGTTACGACCATCGCAAAGGCGACCGGTCAGCGCGCAACGCTGAAGATCGGCGATTCCACATTTAGCGGTACTGTGCTTGACCAGGAATGGTACGACGAGCTCCTGGCTAAGTGCGACAAGGAAATGTGATATGGCAGACATTCAGAAATACGCGGACGTGAAAACGGTCAGTGCCATGACCGGGATTCCGCGGACGTACATCATCGAGATGTGCCACGCAAGAGGTGCGAAGTTCGCATTTAAGCCCAGGGGCGGAAAGTTCCTGATCGACATCGAGAAATTTAAAAATTATCTGGAAAGGAGGATCCGTAATGAGCAAAAGTGAAGTATTAGTGAAGAAGCTGATCGGAACGGGAGAGGCACCTATCAGCGGGCGTGATGATCTTACCGTCTGGGAATTGATGACCCTTATGACAATGAATTTTTACGCGTTGTGTGGGGATGGCCACTGTTTCTCGGTCTGTGAGATTGAGGAATTCGAGAAAAAAGAAACAGAACGGCGGATGAGCCGGTGGCTTGAACATGAATCTCAGATTCATCCTGCGCTGAAATTAGCAAGGAGGTAGAACATGGAAGATAAACAGAAAATCCTTGATCTGTTGTGCGCAGCGGTCAAAGAAACCCGCGACCAACACGATCTGATCAGGATGATATATCAGGCAGATACCGAAACAGTTCAGATTGTGTGGGAGGGTGGAAGCACAACCGTAAACGTGGCGATGGATTCCGGTATCGCGATGATCCGGGACGTAATGAAAGCGAGTGAGTTTTATTGAAAAAAGGCGTAAAAAGAATCACCCGCCTGTTGGAGCAGACGGATGATCGAAAGGTAAATCAATGAATTATCGACCATTTCATTGTAAGCCTTTCAAAGCCTAAAGTCAAGGCAAAATCACATACAGAAAGGACAATTCAATATGGAATTTATGGTAGACGATGAATATGAGCTATATACGGCTATGGAAGACCAGCCGGAGACCTTCACCATCGACTCAGACCAAAAAGCTGACTGGGCGCTGAAGGTCATCAAGCAGGAAACGGAAGAATCTGAACGCCTGCTCAGGATCGCGGATGAGCACATTGCGCAGATCAACACCCAGAAGGAACAGATCACCCAGTCCCTGGAAAACAGAACGCGGTACCTGAAAAGCCTGCTCCATCAGTATTTCATGACGGTGCCGCACAAGGAGACCAAGACACAGGAGCAGTACAAGCTTCTCGATGGTTCCCTGGTATTCAAAAAGCCGTCGTTCAAGATGGCGCCTGACAGAGAAAAGCTGTTGGCATACGTCAAGGCCAACAACCTTCACGATTTCGTGAAAATCAAAGAGGATGTCGACTGGGCAGCGTACAAAAAGGAATGCGAGATCGTGGACGGCAAGGTCGTAAACGTCCAGACCGGGGACATGTTACCGGAAGACATTATCACGGTCGAAGAAGACCCCGGTGAATTCGTTGTGAAGTTTTAGGAAGGAGGAAGTATGAGAGGTGCAAGGATCAGAAACATCGATGATCTGTCGTACTACGACACGTACGAGATCATCGGGCGCGGGCTGACAGATTCTGACCGCGGCAATAAGGAAGTATTCTCCCGCGGTGCCCGCTATGTGGCTAAGCTGGTGGGGATCTACCCGCATCATGTGGTTTTCAGTCTGAAGGCTGACCAGTCATCCCCGTCGATAGCCAGCCGCGGATGCGTGCATGACAGCGTCCCGTATAATCTGGGGTTCCAGCGGTGGGACATCGAGCACGGGCTGGAAAAGATCTATGTTTTAGAGTAAGGAGGCAATATGGCAATAGTTAAAGGTTTGATCAAAAAGCCCGTCAAGGTCGTGATCTACGGTCCCGAGGGCATCGGCAAGAGCACCTTCGCAAGCAAGTTCCCCGCGCCGGTGTTCATTGATACGGAAGGTTCTACAAAGTATCTGGATGTGGCCAGATTCGACAAAACCCTTGCATGGGATGACATTTTCATGCAGGTCAACGAGGCGGTGAACGACGGGTCATTTAAGACCATCGTGATCGATACTGCGGACTGGTGCGAGATGCTCTGTATCAAAGCAGTCTGCAAGAGCCACAACGTGAACGGCATCGAGGATATCGGTTACGGAAAAGGTTACGTATATGTGCAGGAAGAGTTCAAGAAGCTGTTGGACGGTTTGGAAGACTGCGTGAACAAGGGCTTCAACATTGTGCTGACAGCCCACGCCCAGATGCGCAAGTTTGAACAGCCCGATGAGATGGGGGCTTACGACAGGTGGGAAATGAAGCTGTCGAAAAAAGTTGCCCCGCTGGTCAAGGAATGGGCTGACATGCTGCTCTTCGCGAACTACCAGACCCTAGTAGTAGAAGACAGCAAGACCAAGAGCAAGAAGGCCGCAGGCGGCCAGCGTGTCATGTATTCCCAGCATCATCCTTGCTGGGACGCAAAGAACCGCGTGGGACTGCCCGACAAGATGGATTTTAACTATGAACTGATCAAGAAATACATCGAGACGGGCGAGACGGGCACGGGAAAACCCAAAGCCGAAAAGCCCAAGGCTGAGCCCAAGAAGGAAGAGCCCAAACAGGATCCCACGCCGGTGATGAACCCCATCGTGGAGGGTGCGCCGGAGGTGATACCGTTCGACCAGCCCAAGAGCGCCTATGAAGAGCTGAAGGCGTTGCTGGATGGTGCCGGGATCACGGATGAAGAGGTACAGCGTGCATGCGCCGGACAGGGCTTCGAGACGGCTGATAAGCCGCTCAAGGAATACCCCGAACAGCTCATCAGGGAACAGCTGATCGCGAAGTTCGCGGGATTCAGCAAGTACATTTTAAGAAAACGGGAAGAGCTCAAGGCTGAAGTTCCGTTTCAATAAATAATATCAGGAGGATAAATTTTTTATGGACAACAACACCAATTTCAAGGTCTTCGATTGGGAAGACGAGATCGAGAAGGACGAACAGTTTGTCACCCTGGATGATGGCGATTATCTGTTCAAGGTGAAAAGCGTTGAGCGCGGCATGCAGGATCAGACCGAAAAGCTTCCTCAGTGCAACAAGGCAATCACAACGCTGGGGATCTACGCGAAGGATGACACAGCCTTCGCAAGCGAGCTGACAACCATCACGGAGAACTTCCCGATGTGCTCACAGATGGAATGGAAGATCGGATCATTCTTCAACGCCACCGGCATGAAAAAGCACGGCGAGAAGATCAAGATGAACTGGCCTGCTGCCATCGGCAAGACCGGTTTGTGTAAGATCAAGAAGGTTCCCGGTACCAAGGACGGCACATATTTCAACAATGTCGGCAAGTATTACGATTTCGTTGAAACAGCAAAGGCCGGTGATGCACCGTGGTAAGCTTACGACCATACCAGATCGAGGCTGAGAACGCCATCCTGAAGGAATGGGCTGAGCATGACAAGACGTTGCTGGTCCTTCCGACAGGTTGCGGCAAGACCATCGTTTTTGCCGATGTGGCTAAACAGCGCACGGCAGCGGGAAACGTTCTGGTATTAGCGCACCGGGAGGAACTGCTCACACAGGCCGCAGACAAGATCAAAAAATCCTGCGGTCTGGACTGTTCCGTCGAGAAGGCGGAAAAGAGCTGCATCGGATCCCCGGAAAAGATTACCGTCGGATCCGTGCAGACATTAGGCACCGAACGGAGACTGGCAAGGTTCGACAAAAACCATTTCAAGACCATCATCGTAGATGAAGCGCACCATTCAATGGCGGATACGTACAAGCGCGTTTTAGAGCATTTTGACAGCGCGAAGGTGCTGGGCGTTACTGCTACCCCGGACAGATCAGACATGCGGAATCTGGGCGAATATTTTGAAACCCTGGCCTATGAGTACACGTTACCGGAAGCAATACGGGAAGGGTATTTATGCCCGATCAGGGCGAAGACCATACCCCTGAAGCTGGACATGTCAAAGGTCAAGACACAGGCCGGTGATTATTCAGCATCTGATCTGGGCAATGCGTTAGAGCCATATCTGGAGTCGATAGCTGACCGTATGGCGGAGGAATGCCGGGGTAGGCACACAGTGGTTTTCCTTCCGCTGGTAGCGATGGCGCAGGAATTTAAGGACATGCTCAACGAAAGAGGCTTGAAAGCCTGCGAGGTCAACGGCAACAGCACCGACCGCGAACAGGTGCTGGCTGATTTTGAAGCGGGCAAGTATGACGTGATCTGCAACGCCATGTTGCTGACCGAAGGTTGGGACTGTCCAATCGTGGACACCATAGTGGTTTTACGACCGACCAAGATCCGCAGCCTTTACAGTCAGATGGTGGGTAGAGGGACAAGGTTATCGCCCGGCAAGGATCATCTGTTGTTGTTGGATTTCTTATGGATGACCGGTAAGCACAAACTGGTCAAGCCCGCTGATATCGTCTGCAAGAAGGAAGAGATCGCGGCAAAGATCAACGAGACCATCGACGAATCGGGCGAAGAGTTCGACCTTCTGGAGATGGAGGAAAAGGTCTCAGAGGATGTCCGCAAACAGCGCGAAGAAGCCCTCCGCAAGCAGCTTGAAGAAGAACAGCGCAGGGCAAAGGCAAAGTCAAAGCTCATTGACCCGCTGGAGTTCGAGCTGTCGATCATGGACGAAGACCTGACCGACTATGTCCCGGTATGGGGCTGGGAGATGGAGGCGCCTTCCGCAAGACAACTTGAGACCCTTGAGAAGTTCGGGCTGGATGTTGAGAAGATCGACAACAAGGGGCTGGCTTCAAAGCTGTTGGACAAGTGCATCACCCGCGCAAATGCCAAGCTGGCAACTATCAAGCAGATGCAACAGCTTAAGAAGTGGGGCTTCAAGGATGTGAATCTGTGGACAATGACAGACGCGTCCAAGATCATGGGACAGCTTGCCGCGAATCATTGGCGGCTGCCGTACTGGATAAACCCGGCGACATATGTGCCGGACAGCATGAAGAAAGGGGAAATGAATGCAGCAGTATGATTTACGGCCGCTGTTAGATCACATACCACCGTCGCAACTGGATTATCAAGACTGGCTCGCAATTGGCATGGCCTTACACCATGAAGGCTATCCCTGCGAGGTATGGGATGACTGGTCTAGAAGTGATACAAGATACCATCCCGGGGAGTGCTCCCGCAAGTGGGGCACATTCGGGCACGGCGATGGGACGGTCACGGGCGGCACGATCTACGAATTCGCGCGGCGGTTCGGCTGGACACCGGCAGACTCAGGGCGGGTCTTCGACTGGGAGGATGAGATCGAAAAAGACGATGACCCGACAGTAGTCATAAAGGACAAAGCCTGGGTCGAGGCGGAAAAGGTCGACGAAGCCAAAGGTGAGAACAAACAAGAGCTGATCACGTTCATAGAAACGCTGTTCAAGCCTGATGAGTGCATCGGGTTCGTGATGCAGTCGGCGAAGGATGAAGACGGGAAGTACAAGCCCGCATCGGTCGGGCGGCACACATTCACAGCCGGTCAGATCATCGAGCGGCTGAAAAAGGAAGACACCATCGAGAACGCGCTGGAAAAGTACGATCACGCGGGCGGCGCATGGATCCGTTTCAATCCGCTGGATGGCAAGGGCGTCAGAAACGATAATGTAGCGGTTTACCGGTTCGCGCTGGTCGAGTCGGACGGCATGAGCATCGATGAGCAATATGGCCTATACAAAGAGCTGAACCTGCCCATTGCGGCGTTGGTCTATTCCGCCGGGAAGTCATTACACGCCATCGTCAGGATTGACGCGTTCGACAAGGAAGAGTACCGGAAGCGTGTTGACTATCTATATGATGTGTGTGAGAAAAACGGGCTGGTCATCGACAAGCAGAACAAAAACCCGTCAAGAATGACACGCATGCCCGGCGTGGTACGCAACGGCACCAAACGGCAGCATCTGATCGCAACGAACATCGGCGCCAAGGATTACAACACCTGGGTCGATTGGATAAACGAGCAGTCGGATGATTACCCCGAATCGATAGAGTGGAGCACCATCAAGGACAACTTGCCGCCATTAGCGGATGAGCTGGTCGAGAACATCCTGCGCAAAGGGCACAAGATGCTGTTGGCGGGTCCGTCTAAAGCGGGGAAGTCCTTCGCACTGATAGAGCTTGCAATAGCTATCGCGACAGGTACGGAATGGCTCACACACAAATGCAGACAGGGCAAGGTCTTCTACGTAAACCTTGAAGTCGATGAAGCTTCATTCTTCGATCGTGTCGACAAGGTAGCGTCGAGCATGGGGTTAGACATCCCGAAAGACATGCTGAACATCTGGAATCTGAGAGGTGAGAACACTGCGCCGGAAAGGCTGATCCCGAGGCTGATTCACAGAGCCCAAGGCAAGGGGTACGCAGCTATCATTTTGGATCCGCTGTACAAGATCAACCAGGGCGATGAGAACAGTGCTTCCGAGGTCGGGGCATTCTTCAACCAGCTGGACAAGATATGTAAGCAGCTGGGCGCGTCCGTCATACTGTGCCACCATCACAGCAAGGGGTCGCAGGGGAGCAAGGTGTCTATCGACAGGGCTTCGGGTTCGGGAGTCTTCGCAAGAGATCCCGACGCGCTGCTCGATCTAATGGAAATAGATCCTAGGGACGTGGGTGTTACCCTGAAGGATGAGACAACAGCATGGCGGTTATCATACACGCTGCGAGAGTTTCAGTCACCGAAGCCGATAGAGGTCTACTTCAGATATCCGGTGCATGAACTGGCCGAAGGGCTGGAGGATGCGAAAGAGAAGTATGGAGTCGATGCGAAGACCGCAGGGGCAAGAGGCAACATGACAAAGCAGGAACAGCAACGTGCCAATATGGACAGGGTGATCTGGTTCATTGAGAACTGGGCAACGTTAAAGCTTCCCGGCAATGACAGAGACCGCCCGAAGCTGGAGGATGCAGCTGCTTATTTCAAGGGGCAGAAAGGTTTATCGGAGTCAACAATAAAGAGTTGGCTCAATAAAACAAGGTTCCCTGACAGTGGTTTTAGTAAAAATTCAGATGATTTTCTGGTCGTTGATGAAATTGACAATGTCTGACAGCAACAAAACGCATATGCGTTTTGTCCGTAGTCAGCAACAAAACGCTATAGCGTTTTGTTGTTACCCGCGTCAGTCAGCAAAACGCTATAGCGTTTTGTCCACAGTCAGCAAAACGCATATATATATACGTGTTGCTGACGCAACCCTTGCGGGCGGGGCTGACAGTATGCGTCCGAGGACGCTGCATACTGTCGCCGCCCTGCAAGACCCTTGAAGCGTTTTGACCAGATTTATTTTTTAGGAGGTGCATGATATGCGTAGCTACGTAGTAAAAAGAATTCTCCCTGATGGGATGCCTGAATTTGAGGAAGTGGATTTCACAGGAATAGAAAAAGAGGATTTAAGATATGCTTTGAATAGTCTTGTTGACAGACTGCAGTATCATTCAGACTGCTTTTCTGAGTTCGTAGATAAGCAGGAACAATATATGGCTGAAGGACATTCTGTGATATGCGAGGGCTATGCCGGATCACTTGAAGTCATTGCATCAAAATTTAAGGATGCAATAGCCGAGCTCATAAAGCGAATTGATGATTCCGGCTGCAAGGTGTTAGATGAGCCAACAGATGCAGGCCGATGGGGGTATGACATGTAGAATGAAAGGAGAATGACATATGTATTGGATTATAGACAGACAGTATTTAAGCATCGACAATAACGTGCACGTATACGTGAAGGATATAGTCGCATTCAAGTTGGGATTTGAGGATAGCATGCGCCGGGGCAGATTGATGCCGAACGAACCCCGAAGAAGAAGGATCTTTATCTGGCTGAGCAACACGCCTAAGAGTGATCCGTGGACGCTGACAGAGGGCGAAAGAGATTTCCAGCACTTCCTAACCATGATAGATGATAACTATGAGTTCTTGTTTCAACAGTATGTCGACGGACCCAAGGACATAAACGAAAACAGACAGATCAAGAAGCTGATGGCTGAGTATGAGGATTTCATGTTTGGGCTGGGTCCGAAGCCGGAGGGAAAGGGAATCGATTAAGATGGCGCACATATTTTTATCAAT
>Ga0265298_10005679_pt1 | contig 15559 bp, 8 predicted proteins | sample AusTroGonzalo_MG_3_FD_193486 | JGI IMG/M metagenome (GOLD analysis project Ga0265298, IMG submission 193486) | Bovine rumen microbial communities from tropical cattle in Woodstock, Queensland, Australia - Gonzalo_01 | ecosystem: Host-associated > Mammals > Digestive system > Stomach > Rumen ... | reverse complement strand
TAGCTTCATCATCATTGCGATTGCCATCATTATCCTGACGGCTATCGCAATATACTACCTGGCCAATAAGCTCGTCAAGATAAGAACAGCACGGGCCGTGGAAACCAGCAAGCTGATGCAACACGCCATCGACATGAGCGACCATATCATCGTGACACTGGACCTGAAGACCAATCAGTTCCAGAACAACCACGGCCACCAGTTGCCAGCCGAAGCACCGACCATGGAGACTGTACGCCAACTGCTACACCCCGACGACGTTGAAGCCTTCGACACCTTCATTAACGAACTGCGCACAGGCGAGAAACAGAACAACCAGCTCAGATACCGGTTCAACACCAACTATGGTGACGGAGAACCCGTCTATCATATTGTCGTCAATCATGCCATCGTCGAATACGACCTGGAGGGACAGCCCTCTGTCATTATCTGTTCCATGGTTGACGAGACAGAAGAGGCACGCATCAGACTGTCCAACGACGAGATGGGAGAGAAGTACCAGGCACTCTTCGAGGACTCCATCATCGGCATCTCGTTCTACAACGCCGACGGCTACCTGATTGACTGTAACAGAATGATGCGCGAGATATGTAACTTCGAGAGCCGGTACGACAGTGTCTTCTTTGACAGCAACATCTTCGATCTTGCCACCTATCCCAGCGTAACCCGTGAGAAGGTGGAGGAATACTGGGGATGTATGAAACTGGAGAACCAGAAACGAAACATCAGCAAATACCTGGAACTGTCCGTTCATCCCATCAACGACAGCAAAGGCAAGCTCAACTACATCGTCATGGTGGCACGCGACATCACCGAAGAACGCGACCTCTACATGCAGAGCAGGAAGAACGACAAGCAAATCATACAAGCCAGCCAGGAAATACAACGCTATGAAGAGCAGCTACACTACCTGCTCAAGAGCAGTAAGATGCTTGTATGGCGTTCTTCGTTCGAACAGAGGGAGATAGAGTTCATGTACGACCTGCACAATTCCGTCGCCAAGATGAGTTTTGAGGATTTCGCGCAAAGGCTCCAGACCGACGAGCAAGAGGATGCCATCCAAAGATTGGAACAGAACGTTGAGGAGCTTACCTCGAACAGGGGCATCGTCACCCGTCCTTTCAAGAACCTTGTGGTACTGGATGACAAAGTCCACTGGTATATTCTGAACAGCATTCCCAACTACGACAACCAAGGACGGCAGACGGGCTACTTCGGACTGATACGTGACATTACCGAGCTCATTGAGGAACAGGAGAAGCTGAAGCAGGAGACAGAACGGGCCAACGACTCTGACCGCATGAAGAGTGTGTTCCTGGCCAACATGACGCACGAGATTCGTACGCCGCTGAATGCCATCGTGGGCTTCAGCGACTTGCTGCAGGCCATCGAGGGACCAGAGGAGAAACGCGAGATGATGCGCATCATCCGCAACAACTGCGACATGCTGCTCCGACTGATCAACGACTTCTTGGCCACCTCCACCATCGACAGCAACGGTGTCACGCTGACGCCTTCTGACATCAACTTCGCCCAGAAGTTCGATGACCTGTGTACATCACTGGCCCAGCGCACCAACGACCTTCCTGTCGAGTTCATCAACGACAACCCCTACACACGGCTGGACACGTGCCTTGACATGGAACGCATTGGCCAGGTGGTTACCAACTTTGTCACCAATGCCATCAAATACACCCCGCAGGGCCACATCAAGGTGGGCTACCGCGTGGAGAACAGAGGCAGGGACGGCCTGTATATCTATTGCGAAGACACCGGAGCCGGAATACCCAAGGAGGACCATGGAAGAATCTTCGAGCGCTTTGTCAAGCTCAACGACTATATTCAGGGAACAGGCCTGGGCCTCAGCATCTGTAAGGCGATTGTGGACTGCTGTGAAGGACAGATCGGCGTGGATTCGGAAGTCGGGCAAGGCTCCACCTTCTGGTTCTGGATTCCCTGCGAAATCAAGGAGCAGCAAGCCAAAGCATAACCCAAAATCTCAAACCTCAAATCTCAAATCTCAATATGAGCCTACGAAACCTACTGACTACAGTCATCCTGCTCCTTGCCACCAGCAGCAGCCTCCAGGCACAAAGAGCACGTAACTATACAGAAGAGAATCCCCTCGTCTATGAAGACGCATGGGATCTGTGGCCGTACTGCTTCCTGAATGAAAACGGAAAGCCCGACGGCTTCAACGTGGAACTGATGAAGCTGATCTTCAAGGAGCTCAACATTCCCTATACCATCAAGCTGAAACCACAGCAGGAAGCCTTCAACGACCTGCGCGACGGGAAGTCGGACCTGACCATCGGCATCTCCACAGGCTACCACGACGAGTACGGACAATACGGACGAAACACCATCACGCTGTTGACGCAAAGCGTGGCAACGCCAAGCAACAAGCCCACAGAGATTTATAACTTCAAGGATCTCAGCAAATACAAAGTCATTGTCAGCGACAACAGCTTCTCGCACCACCTCATGCAGGACTACGAATGGGACGACAATGCCATTCCCTCCAAAGACATCAGAAGCGCCCTTCTGCAGTTGAGTGCCGACGAAGACGGACAAATCCTATGGAACACGCTGTCACTGGAATGGCTGATACGCCAGAACCAGATTGACAACCTGACCATCTCTCCTGTCAACATGCCCCACGGAGAATACAAGTTCATGTCGAACAACCCGAAACTGTTGGCGACCCTCGACAGTATCTACACCGTCCTGAGTACGGATGAGAAACTGCTGGAACTGCAGAACAAATGGTTCTACCCGGAGCGGCAGGAGAAGAAGATTCCCGCATGGCTGTGGTACATCGTCATTGCAGTAGGCGTCATCGGACTTTCCATCGTCATTTATAGCATCATCCGACGGCTAAAGGCCAGAAACACCAAAAAGGAGAACAAGCGGCGCAACAAACGGCTGGCAATGATCATGGAGGCCAGCAAGGTACGTATGTGGAGCTATGACGTACAGAAACGCCAGTTGACCATGCATGACGAGAAGAAGCAGACCGCCTTTACCGATGCCGTGGAGGAGCATGCCAAATATTATCCGCCCGAGGACTTCAAGCGACTTCTGGAAGCAATCAGCAAACTGGAAAAGACAAAACAAAGGAAGGATGAAGAGGAGTACGTCACACTCAAAGTAAAAGGCATGGACCCGAAAGACGCCGATAACGAGTTGCGTGACTTCGAAGTAACACTCTCCGTATTGCACCGGGACAAGGACGGACACCCGACTGTCATCGTTGGTATCAAGAAGGACATCACCAAACAACAGGCGAAGATACGGGAGTCGGAAGAACGTCTGTTGCGCTACTGGTCCATCTTCGAAACACCCATGACGGGTATCCTCCTGTTCAACAAGGACGGCATCCTGACCAACATCAACCAGAAAGCCTGCGACCTGTTCGGCTGCAGCCACGACGAGACGATAGCAAAACAGGTAACATACCATGAGTTGCCAGGCATCAAGGAAGAGCTGACCATGGAACAGGCTGACGGCTACCAGACCGTTCTCGAAAGCGAGGGACGGCAAAGCTACAAGATTGAGATGAGGACCGTATGGGACGACGACCACGAGCCATTGGGCATCTTCGCCTTCTGCCGTGACATTACCCAGCTGTCGCAGAAAAACAGCCAACTGCAACGCATTGAGACGGAACTCCGGGAGAAAGAAGAGGAACTGAAGCACTACGTGGCCAACATCAACTATATCCTGGAGAAAGGAAGCATCAGACTAGCCTGCTACTCTCCCACGTCGCACACGTTATCCGTCTTCCATCATATTGAAGAGGTACAGCTCAGCCTGACCCAGGCACGCTGCATGACGTTTGTAGATAACCGCTACCAGCGCAAGGCTATGCACATGCTCAGTGACATGGATGCCTGCACAAAGAAAGTCATTGAAACCGATATTAAGACCACTATTCGAGGCAAAGGCAGACTGACGCTGCACCTGCTGATAAAACTGTGGCCAATCACTGACAAGGATGGAAAGGTGACAGAATACTTCGGACTCTGTAAGGACATCTCGGAACTGAAAATGAACGAGAACCTCATGCAACTGGAGAGAATCAAAGCCCAGGAGATTGAGAAAACACAGGACAAATTCCTGAACAATATGTTACAGGAAATCCGCATACCACTGAACATTGTAGTGCAACTGGCCGAGAAACTGCAACCCGAACCATCGGACGAGGACGAACGCAACAGCGAAATCATACAGAACAACGTCCAGCAACTGCTGCACCACATCAATAACATACTCTACATTTCACGACTGGAAGCGCACATGGTGGAAATCAATAAACAGCCGACGGACTTTGCTGCCATATTCAAGAAGAAATGTACTGACGGCTGGGCATTGTTCCGACGCGACAATGTGCGCTACATCGCGGAAACCCCCTACGAGAAACTAGTGATTGACATTGACGCGGGCAACCTCAGTGTTGTCATCGAGCGCCTTACAAGCATGTCAGCACGTAGCACGGACAGCGGAACTATCTATGCCCGCTACGACTACATCGGCCAAAAGCTCCTGATTTCCTTTGACGACACGGGCGAAGGCATAGAAGAAGACCTCGACCTCGCCATCTGCAAGGAGCTCATCACCCAGATGGGCGGCACACTCGACATCAACACGGAGAAAGGCTTCGGTACAACCATCTGGATTACGCTGCCCTGTGAGGCCACAGAAGTGAAGCGCAGAAAGTCATTATAACGATAATAGAAACAGGAATATGGAAAAGAGTCCAGTAAACAATCATACACAGAAAAGAAGAGGCATCATCCTGCTGCTGTCATGCCTTTTTGCCTTTTTGCCCTCAGCTGCCTATGAGCTCGGGCACTATAACGCTGACCATCCTGTCACGGTGGTGTGCGACTGGGACAAGCCGCCCTATGAGTTCATGAACGGCCAGGGCCAGCCAGCCGGTTCCAACATTGACGTACTGGAGATTATCTTCAAGGAACTGGACATTCCCTACCGCTTCATCATGAAAGAATGGGGAAACGCCGTCAAGACCTTCGAGCGTGGCGAGGCAGACCTCATCATGGCCAACATCGGCCGATACACGAAGAACGGCGGCTACTACTGGACGAACAACATCATCAACTACAACCGCATCGTGGCAGCCGCCAACGTGAAGACTCCTGGAAAGCTCTCCATCCGGCAATTAGCAGAACAGGGCGTCGTGCTCAAGCCTTCCGACTTTACCATACGTCGTTTCCTGGCAGAAGACTCTGCCTACCTGGGCCGACTGGAAATTCAGTCACCCAAGGTTGCCATCATGGGACTTGTTGCTGGCGACTACAACTACTTCGTATGGGGCGAGGAACCCATCAAATGGAAACTAAAAGAGCTCAACATCGACGGCATCGTCCTGAATGAAGTGGATATCCCCATCAGCGAGATACATGTCGTAGGACGCGACCATGAGCTCATCGAAGCCATTGACGACTACTACTCACGCATGAAGCAGCGAGGTGAACTGGAAGAAATCACCAATCGCTGGTTCCACCCTGAGCGCGTCACAAGCAAGACCTCGCCTGTCACGATGTACATCATCATCGGTCTCCTAGTGATACTGGCAGGTGTCGTCATCTGGCTGGCCAACCGCTTTTCGAAGACTGGTAAGCGTCGTGTCATACGCGAATTGACGAACTTGGACAGCATCATGTACAAAGCACTGCACATGGGTAATTTCCACATCATGCAATATGACATTGCAACAGACCGCATGACCAATCGATACGGAAAGATCGTACGCGAAGAGGGAATGACCATGGAAGAATTCTGTAGCCGTATCCATCCTGACGAGGTGCAGGAGTTCAGACAGGACATGGCACGCATGCTTAGTGGAGACGAGCGTAAGACCGAACTGAAGAAACGCTGGAATGCAGGGACTTGGGAGAAACCGCAATGGGTCATCCTCGGAGGGAATGCACTATTGGAGCTGGATGAGGACGAGAAGCCAGCCTGCATCGTCTTTGCCGTTCAAAACGTCACACACGATGCAGAAGACAAGCTCAGCACCTACGAAATGAAGAAGAAGTACGAAGTGTTGTCCAACATGCCGGGCATCGCTACGTCGTTCTACGATAGGAACGGTTATCTCATGGAGTTCAACGAGAACATGAGCGAGCTCTGCGGCATGAAGAACGATCCCAATGCTGAGCGTTTCTGGAAGAAGGTCTGCATCTTCGACGTGCCGCTGTTCCTCGGTATTCTTCTGCCTGGTAGCAAAAACGAGTTATATGCCTGTCAGCATATGCACTATCCGGAAATGGGACTCAACCGCTACATTGAGCTCCACGTCCGACCGCTGTTCAACACACAAGGGGAACTGAGCAACTACTTCTGCTCAGTCCTGGACATTACCGACGAACACGAATGTCTCCGTCAGCTACTTGACAAGCAGGCAGAAACGGTACATTCCGAGCAATGCACACAGTTCTATGAGCATCAGCTGACGGAACTCGTTGACAGCGGCGACCTCTACATATGGCATTCCGACATCGTCAACAACACCATTTGTTTCTACAAGTCATTGCGCAACCAGCATCTGGTGAAGATGTCTATTGACGAATTCGTCTCTTACGTCGTTGAAAATGAACAAGACGTGGTACGCTACTATTTCACCAACACCAATGACGAACAGTCGGAGATGAATGCCATATTCCACTTCAATCACACGGTGCTGACAGACGAGGAAAGATGGTTCAACATGAAATCCACCCCGCTGCGCGATGCACAAGGCCACGTCATTGGGCACCACGGCATCTCCTATGACGTGACGAACAACATCATGCTACAGCGTGAGTTGCGCGAAGTGACACGCAGGGCAGAAGCCAGCAACCAGATGAAGAGTGCATTCATGGCCTCGATGACACACGAGCTGCGTACACCGCTCAATGCCGTTGTGGGATTCACCGACGTGCTGCGAATGACCGAAGAGCCGGAGGAACGCGCAGAATATATCCGCATCGTTCGCAACAGCAGCGATATGCTGGTACGACTCATCAACGACATTTTCGAGGCATCCATCATTACAGCAGGTCCTGACTCCATCAAGCCTGTTGATGTGGACTTTGCCAAGGCGTTCGATGACATCTGCCTCATGCTGGAGCAGCGAGTCAGCGAGTCAGGCCTTACCTTCATCAAAGAGAATCCCTACGAGACATTCCCTGCCACGCTCGACATCGGCCGCATACAACAAATTATCACCAACTTCGTCACCAACGCCGTGAAGTTCACGAAGCAGGGACACATCCGCGTAGGGTACAAGCAGGCACCATGTCCCTCAACACAGGAATCCGAGAATAATGCTGACGGACTCTATATCTACTGCGAAGACACGGGTTACGGCATACCCAAAGACAAGCAGGAGCAGATTTTTGACCGCTTCGTCAAACTTGACGAATACGCACAGGGAACGGGCCTCGGCCTCAACATCTGCAAGTCCATTGCCGAACGCTGCGGCGGACACGTTGGCGTCAACAGCGAAGGAGAGGGACACGGCTCCACCTTCTGGTTCTGGATTCCAGTAAAGTAAACGAGTGACAAGCTAGCCAGCTTGTCACTCGTTCACTTATCGCTTGTCTCTTATTACTTAAAACAGCAGCATACGCTCTACCCAATAGACCAGTATGCCAGCCAGATAGCCCACAAAGGCAATCCACGTGATCTTCTTCATGTACCAACCGAAGGTGATTTTCTCCAGTCCCATGACCACGACGCCGGCGGCAGAGCCGATAATCAGCATCGAACCGCCCACGCCGGCACAGTAGGCGAGCAACTGCCAGAAGATACCGTCAACGGCCATGGCACCGTCGGCCGCAACAGGATACATACCCATACAGCCGGCAACAAGAGGCACGTTGTCAACGATGCTCGACAGCACGCCGATAATGCCGTTAATCAGGTAATAGTTACCTGCGAATGCCTCGTTCAGTCCCTCACCGAGAGCTGTCAGCACGCCTACTTCCTGCAGGACGGCCACAGCCATCAGAATACCCAGGAAGAACATAATGGTAGAAAGGTCAATCCTCGACAGCAGATCGCTGACGCGTTTGGCCATCGTGTCGTCCTCAGAAGTGTTGTAATGGAAGATTTCCGTAACTGTCCACAGAACACCCAGCACGAGCAGGATACCCATGAACGGCGGCAGATGGGTAAGCGTCTTGAAGACTGGTACAAAGCACAGGCCGCCCACGCCAAGCCAGAAGATAATGTTACGCTGTGTCTGCGTGAAGTGGCTGACCTCGGCCTTCGGCAGGTTCTGCTGCTTGTCAAACTTGCCTTCGAGCATATACTGCATGATGAAGGCAGGAATAACCATTGAGATGAGCGACGGTATGAAGATTTCCGTCAGCACACCCTGCGTCGTAATGACACCCTTGATCCACAGCATGATGGTCGTCACGTCACCAATGGGCGAGAAGGCGCCACCGGAGTTGGCGGAAATGATGACGAGCGCGGCATAGATCATACGCTCCTCGCGGCTCTGCACCAACTTGCGCAGCACCATGATCATGACAATGCTTGTAGTCAGATTGTCGAGAATGGCCGACAGGAAGAACGTGATGAAAGCCACACGCCACAACAGCTTACGCTTGGAACGCGTCTTGATGGTGTCGCGTACGAAGTTGAAGCCACCGTTAGAATCAACGATTTCCACGATGGTCATGGCTCCCATCAGGAAAAACAACGTACCACCCGCATCACCCAGATGATGTTCAATGACCTCGGCAATGTGATGCATCACGCTGTCAGGTTCCACGGCAGGGTAATAGGCCTCGGGGCCCATCACCAGCAACGTCCAACAGCCCACACACATCAGCAAGGCAATCGCTGCCTTGTTGATTTTCGTTACGCTTTCGAGGGCTATACACAAATAACCCACAACGAAAAGTGCTACAATAGTAATCGTTAATGTTGACATTTTTACAATTTGATTTAAGAATTTTGATGCAAAGGTACAAAAAAGTTGAGAGTTGAGAGTTGAAAGTTGAGAGTTTTTTGTACTTTTGCAGCTATGAACGAGAAACTAACACCTAAGACATGGAGCGAGAACGTCATCCTGGCCGACGCAGACTACATTGACCGCGTAACATTCGACCTCATGGTCAACTTCGAACGTATGCTGGAACGCCGCATTCCTCAGGCCGACCTGGCCCGATGGATTGACTGCGTGGCACTGGACGGAGGATTACGCGACGGAGCTCATGAGACACAGGTAATCCTGTTGCACAGCAAGCCGAGGCTGGAGAACTTCGCCCCCGCCGAGTTCACCAAGGAATTGGACGGGATGGCATTCAAGGACAACCTGGGCGAGTTCTGCATCAGTTGTGTGCAGGTGGAGGAACTGACTACGATGGAGAATCTCTTCACGGAATCGCTGCAACACATCTGCCAGCAGCCTGAGGTAAAACGGCTGATGGTCATCGGAGACGAAAAGTATCCAACACCCTCTTTGAGGAATTGGGAGGGCAACCTTACTGTCTTTACCATGCAGCCCACGCCTGCATGTCCCTTCCGTCAGGAAATCCTCGGTTACTCGCTCATGGCAGCCTTAGGCATCAAAGGAGAAGAAATTACGAATAAAAACAAATAAAAACAGACTTATGGCAAAAGTACTAATGATTGGCGCAGGTGGCGTAGCGACCGTTGCTGCCCACAAGATTGCACAAAACGCCGACGTATTTGACGAGTTTATCATTGCAAGCCGCCGCAAGGAGAAATGCGACGCGATAGTAGAGGCTATCCACAAAAAAGGGCTGACGATGGACATCAAGACCGCCCAGGTAGATGCTGACGACGTAGAGCAGCTGAAAGCGCTGTTCAACCAGTACAAGCCTGAATTGGTCATCAACCTCGCCCTGCCCTATCAGGACCTCACCATCATGGATGCCTGTCTGGCATGCGGTTGTTCTTATCTGGACACCGCCAACTATGAGCCAAAGGACGAGGCACACTTCGAGTACTCCTGGCAGTGGGCCTATCGCGACCGCTTCCGCGAGGCTGGGCTGACCGCCATCCTCGGTTGCGGTTTCGATCCAGGTGTCACCAGCATCTACACAGCCTATGCCGCCAAGCACCACTTCGACGAGATGCACTATCTGGACATCGTCGATTGCAATGCCGGCGACCACCACAAGGCATTCGCCACCAACTTCAACCCCGAAATCAACATCCGCGAAATTACGCAGAAGGGACTCTACTGGGAAGATGGCAAATGGATTGAGACGGAACCGCTGGAAATCCACAAAGACCTGACCTACCCCAACATCGGTCCCCGCGACAGCTATCTGCTGCACCACGAGGAACTGGAGTCGTTGGTCATCAACTATCCCACCATCAAGCGTGCCCGTTTCTGGATGACATTCGGACAACAATACCTGAAGCATCTTGAGGTAATACAGAACATCGGCATGAGCCGCATCGACGAAGTGGAGTATGAGGCTCCGCTGGCTGACGGTACGGGCACCGCCAAGGTCAAGATTGTCCCCTTGCAGTTCCTGAAGGCCGTACTGCCCAACCCGCAGGACCTTGGAGAGAACTACGAAGGCGAAACGTCCATCGGCTGCCGCATCAAGGGTGTGAAGGACGGCGCTACGCGTACCTATTATATATACAACAACTGTTCGCACCGTGCCGCCTACGAAGAGACGGGCATGCAGGGTGTCAGTTACACCACGGGCGTTCCCGCCATGATTGGTGCCATGATGTTCTGCAAAGGTCTCTGGCACAAGCCTGGCGTCTTCAACGTCGAGGAGTTCGACCCCGATCCATTCATGGAACAGCTCAACAAACAGGGTCTGCCCTGGCACGAAATCCACGATGGAGACTTGGAATTATAAACTAAAAAATAAACTATGGCAAAGAAAGAAGAAACCAACGAGCAGCTAACTCCGCAACAGGAGAAGCTAAAGGCCCTGCAGGCTGCCATGTCGAAGATTGAAAAGGACTTCGGCAAGGGAAGCATCATGCGCATGGGCGATGAGAAAATAGAGAATGTTGACGTCATTCCCACCGGCTCCATCGGTCTAAACGCCGCTCTGGGCGTTGGCGGCTACCCCAAGGGACGCATCATCGAGATCTACGGTCCTGAGTCATCTGGTAAGACGACACTGGCCATCCACGCCATTGCCGAGGCCCAAAAGCAGGGTGGCATAGCCGCCTTCATCGACGCCGAGCACGCTTTCGACCGCTTCTATGCGGAGAAGCTGGGCGTTGACATTGGGAACCTCTATGTCTCACAGCCAGACAACGGTGAACAGGCACTCGAGATTGCCGAGCAACTCATCCGCTCCAGCGCCATCGACATCATCGTCATCGACTCTGTGGCCGCGCTGACGCCAAAGAAGGAGATAGAGGGCGACATGGGCGATTCGGCCGTCGGCCTGCATGCACGACTGATGAGCCAGGCACTGCGTAAGCTCACCTCGACCATCGCCAAGACCAACACCACTTGCATCTTCATCAATCAGCTGCGTGAGAAGATCGGCGTGATGTTCGGCAATCCAGAGACGACGACGGGTGGTAATGCACTGAAGTTCTACGCTTCCGTACGTATTGACATCCGTAAGTCAACAGCCATCAAGGACGGCGAAAACGTACTGGGTAACCTGACCAAGGTAAAGATTGTAAAGAACAAGGTAGCTCCCCCATTCCGCAAGTGTGAATTTGAAATCCTGTTCGGTGAGGGTATCTCAAAGATTGGCGAGATTGTCGATCTCGGCGTTGACTATGGCATCATCAAGAAAAGTGGTTCCTGGTTCTCGTACGAGGACAACAAACTGGGTCAGGGTCGCGACGCCACCAAGCAGCTGCTGGCCGACAATCCCGAACTGTGCGAAGAACTGGAAGCCAAGATTATGCAGGCCATTTCCGACAAACAGTAAAAGAGAAAGAAAATACATGAAAAAAGAGCGTTCGCAAACACGACACGCTCTTTTTCTTTTGTTATCATATCGAACATCATTTAGAGTTCGGCTGCGTACCGGTCTTCAAGCCGGAAACCTTCCTCTGCTTGTTAAACTGCACAATCAGCATTTTCTTCGTACGCTTATAGTACCATTCACTCAAGCCATTTTCATTGACAACAACTTCATCCGGTTCGCCCATTGCCAGCTCAACCTCTTCTTCCGTCATGCCGATGCCGACACGTCCCTGACGTATCATGGCACGGGTTTCACGAGAAGAGTTACGCAGCTTTCCTTCACCGATGCCAAACAGGTAACCAAAGTAGTTTTCATTCTCCTCTCCCAGATTGTCTTCTAAGAATGACACTTCCTTCTGATAGATACGACGCGACTCACTTTCCGTCAAGGTCATCAGCACAAGACCTCCCTGTCCTGGCGACGAAATGTCGTCTATAATAAACTCCGTCAGGCGAGGAACCTTGACTGTGCGCACCCTTCCATCACCTTTTGAGGTCATTTCAATGGCGAACTTAGAATAGATTGTCTTACCGATATATTGCAGATAGTCAGCACTGACACGCTCCACTCCGGCAACAACATCAAAAGAGTTCAGGAACAGGTGTTTCTGGTTATCCGTCTCGAAGTCCTCATCACGCATGCCGTTGTTCGTACGGCTCATCACCACGTTCTGAAAGAACTCCCTACCGGTCTTTGCATCCTCCACGATGATCTTTACTGGATATTTCCGAGTACCTACACCAATATGCTTCACAACGACTTCCGTGTTCTCAGGGATTCTCACCTCTTCCACGCCATCACCAACATACTGTGTATCAATGTAAAAAACAGGCTGACGCGTAATGAGCGTCTGTCCCAGCAGGAGTTCACGCGCTTTATCGACATCGTCCAGATAAGCCAACGTCGGAACGCCCGACTTACCATAGCAATAGTCATCAAACGTTTCGTAAGGCAGCTCAAAGTAATAGGCACGGCCATCGTCCTCACAAACGAAATTCACACGCTCACGTTCGTTCTCCCCTACTGTATGGTTCCTATAGACCATGATCTTGTAGCGCAAGCTGCCATTGCTGACCTCCTTATCTGTCTGTGCGTCATGGAAGGTACTGACAATCAAGTCGTACTTATCAGGAATAACCATAAACCTCATACCTTCCTGCCAGTCACACATACTGCGATATTTAAAGTTCTGCGTCACAAAGTCCTGAGGTTCCCCAAAATCTTCATCCAAAACGTTGCCATCCGTGGCCGATCTGACAGATGCTATCGGCTTCACATTCTTTGTCTTCACAATGTACGAGCTCTGCCCCATAGCCATTAGCATGAAGCAAGCCATCGCAACAGTAGATACTAATCTCTTCATGATGACGGATTTTTAATAAAACGATTAATCATCTTTTCTGCTTGCAAAGATATAAAATCTTTTTGACACTTGTGACAAAATGGCATTATATTTTTCAAAAAAGGCGTTTTGGCACATGCTTTGCTAATAACAGATAGCGAATTGTCGCTATTAAAATGATTAATAACAATAAAAAATAATACAATTATGGGAAAGATTATTGGAATTGACTTAGGAACAACGAACAGCTGTGTTGCCGTATTCGAAGGTAACGAGCCCGTAGTAATCGCCAACAGCGAAGGCAAGCGTACAACGCCTTCAGTCGTTGGTTTTGTAGAGAACGGCGAGCGTAAGATTGGCGACCCCGCCAAGCGTCAGGCTATCACCAACCCCAAGAATACCGTTTACTCCATCAAGCGCTTCATGGGTGAGAACTGGCAGCAGACCGAAAAGGAAATCTCACGCGTGCCTTATTCTGTAGTGAACGAAGGCGGCTATCCGCGTGTCGATATCGACGGACGTAAATATACGCCGCAGGAAATCAGCGCCATGGTGCTGCAGAAGATGAAGAAGACCGCAGAGGACTATCTGGGACAGGAAGTCACGGATGCCGTCATCACCGTACCCGCCTACTTCTCTGACTCACAGCGTCAGGCTACCAAGGAAGCCGGACAGATAGCAGGCCTCAACGTTCGCCGTATCGTCAACGAGCCGACAGCTGCCGCTTTGGCATACGGTGTTGACAAGGCCAACAAGGATATGAAGATTGCCGTCTTCGACCTCGGTGGTGGTACGTTCGATATCTCCATCCTGGAGTTCGGCGGTGGCGTATTCGAGGTGCTCTCCACCAACGGTGACACCCATCTGGGTGGTGACGACTTCGACCAGGTTATCATCGACTGGCTCGTACAGGAGTTCAAGAACGACGAGGGTGCCGATCTGAAGAGCGACCCCATGGCCATGCAGCGTCTGAAGGAGGCTGCTGAGAAGGCAAAGATTGAACTGTCTTCTTCTACCAGCACAGAGATCAACCTGCCGTACATCATGCCTGTAGGCGGTGTACCCAAGCACTTGGTAAAGACACTGACACGCGCTAAGTTCGAGCAGCTGGCACACGACCTCATCCAGGCATGTCTGGCTCCCTGTCAGAAGGCCATGGCAGATGCCAAGTTGTCAACATCAGATATTGACGAGGTTATCCTCGTAGGTGGATCAAGCCGTATCCCCGCCGTTCAGACGCTCGTAAAGAACTACTTCGGCAAAGAGCCTTCAAAGGGCGTGAACCCCGACGAGGTGGTAGCCGTAGGTGCTTCTATCCAGGGTGCCATCCTGAACAAGGAAGGCGGCGTAGGCGACATCGTACTGCTCGACGTTACCCCGCTAACACTGGGTATCGAGACCCTCGGTGGCGTCATGACCAAGCTGATTGAGGCTAACACCACCATCCCCTGCAAGAAGAGCGAGACCTTCTCTACCGCTGCTGACAACCAGACAGAGGTAACCATCCACGTACTGCAGGGTGAGCGTCCCATGGCTGCTCAGAACAAGTCTATCGGTCAGTTCAACCTGACAGGTATCGCTCCCGCACGTCGTGGTATTCCTCAGATTGAGGTAACCTTCGACATCGACGCCAACGGTATCCTGAAGGTCAGCGCCAAGGATAAGGCTACAGGCAAGGAGCAGGCCATCCGCATCGAGGCTTCCAGCGGTCTGTCACAGGACGAGATCAACCGCATGAAGGCCGAGGCAGAGCAGAACGCCGAGAACGACAAGAAGGAGCGCGAGCGCATCGACAAGCTGAACCAGGCAGACAGCATGATTTTCCAGACCGAGAACCAGCTGAAGGAAATCGGCGACAAGATTCCTGCCGACAAGAAGCCCGCTATCGAGAGTGCCCTCCAGCAGCTGAAGGATGCCCACAAGAGTGGTGACATCGCAGCCATCGACACTGCCATTGCAGCCCTCAACAATGCTTGGCAGGAAGCCAGCCAGCAGATGTACGCCCAGGGCCAGCAGGCAGGTCCTCAGCCTGGTGCCGATGCCGGCCAGCAGTATCAGGGCGGCCAGCAGACTCAGTCGAATCCCAATGACGACGTCCAGGACGCCGACTTCGAGGAGGTCAAATGAGACGCATAAGTAAAGACATAACAAAACATTATCAAATGGCGTGTAGCTCAATGAGTTACACGCCATTTGCTTTTTATGGGCTCATGTTTTCTATGTGCTTATTCTGCCTTTTTTTACGGCTTTTTTGTTACATACTTGT
>Ga0265298_10005678_pt1 | contig 15561 bp, 12 predicted proteins | sample AusTroGonzalo_MG_3_FD_193486 | JGI IMG/M metagenome (GOLD analysis project Ga0265298, IMG submission 193486) | Bovine rumen microbial communities from tropical cattle in Woodstock, Queensland, Australia - Gonzalo_01 | ecosystem: Host-associated > Mammals > Digestive system > Stomach > Rumen ... | reverse complement strand
GCCCTCCGATAAAAGCCGATGAACCACCATATTCTGACAATCATAGAAAACACTTTCATCGCCAAAAACACTTATAAGCTGCTGCTCCGGGGTCCGACCCTGGAGGAACAGCACCCCGGCCGCTTCGTGAACATCCTCCTCCCCGGCCTCTTCCTTCGCCGCCCGCTCTCGGTCTGCGATTCCGACCCGGGCTCCCTCCTCCTGGTCTATAAAACCGTGGGCCGGGGCACGGAGCAGCTCTCCGCCCTTTCCCCGGGCGAGACCCTGGATGTGCTCACGGACCTCGGCAACGGCTATGACCTCTCCCCGTCGGGGGAAAGCCCGCTGCTGCTGGGCGGCGGCGCCGGCGTGCCCCCGCTGTATCTCCTGGCCCGCAGGCTCCGCCTCTCGGGCCGGAAAGTCACCGCCGTCCTCGGCTTCAATACGGCGGCGGAAGCCTTCGGGGCGGACGCCTTCCGCGCCCTGGGCTGCGATGTCACCGTCACCACGGCGGACGGCAGCCTCGGCCGCCGGGGCTTCGTCACGGACGCGATGCCCCCGGACTACACCTATTTTTATGCCTGCGGCCCGGAGCCGATGCTGCGGGCGGTGCACCGGCTGACCCGCACCTCCGGCCAGTTCAGCCTGGAGGAGCGGATGGGCTGCGGCTTCGGCGCCTGCATGGGCTGCACCTGCCGCACCCCCGCCGGCCCGAAGCGAATCTGCCGGGAAGGCCCGGTGCTGGAAAAGGAGGAGATCCTGTGGGAAGGCTGAGCGTCTCTTTGTGCGGAATCCCCCTCGATAATCCCGTGATCCCCGCCAGCGGCACCTTCGGCTTCGGCTATGAGTTCGCCGAATGGTATGATATCAACTGCCTCGGCGCCTTCAGCTTCAAGGGCACCACCCGGGAGCCCCGCTTCGGCAACCCAACGCCCCGGATCGCGGACTGCCCGTCGGGCATGCTGAACGCGGTCGGCCTGCAGAATCCGGGCGTGAAGGACGTCGTCCGCCGGGAGCTCCCGAAGCTGAAGGCGGTTTACCGCAAGCCGGTGATGGCGAACGTCAGCGGTTTCAGCCCGGAGGAATACGCGGAGGTCTGCGAAATCCTCTCCCGCGAGCCCCAGGTCGGCTGGCTGGAGGTGAATATCTCCTGCCCGAATGTCCATGGCGGCGGCATGTCCTTCGGCACGGACCCGAAGGCCGCCGCGGAGGTCACCCGGGCGGTGAAGCGGGTTTCCTTGAAGCCGGTGATCATGAAGCTGAGCCCGAATGTCGCGGATATCGTGCCGATCGCCAAAGCCTGCGAGGACGCGGGGGCGGACGGCCTGAGCCTGATCAACACCCTGCAGGGCATGCGCATCGACCTGAAGACCCGCCGGCCGGTGCTGAAAAACACCCTGGGCGGGCTCAGCGGCCCGGCGGTGTTCCCGGTGGCGCTGCGGATGGTCTGGCAGGCCAGCCGGGCGGTCCGCATTCCGGTGGTCGGCATGGGCGGCGTCTCCTCCGCGGAGGACGTCCTGGAGATGATGATGGCCGGCGCCGCAGCCGTGGAAGTAGGCGCCGCGAACCTCCGGGACCCCCTCGCCTGCAAAAAAATCATCGAAGCCCTCCCCGCTGCCATGGATAAATACGGCATCCAAACGTTGAGTGAATTAGGAGGATTGAGCCATGGGTAAAGACGTCATCATCGCGTGCGATTTCCCCACCGCGGAAACCACCCTGCATTTCCTGGACCGCTTTCAGGGTCGGAAACCCTTCGTCAAGATCGGCATGGAGCTGTTCTACGGCGAGGGCCCGGAGGTGGTTCGCCAGCTCCGCCGCCGGGGCCACCGCATCTTCCTGGACCTGAAGCTCCATGATATCCCGAACACGGTGAAGAAAGCCATGTCCGTGCTCCGGGACCTGGATGTGGACCTGGTGAACGTCCACGCCTCCGGCACGGTCCGGATGATGGAGGCGGCGCTGGAAGGCCTCACCCGCCCGGACGGCTCCCGCCCGCTGCTGGTGGCCGTCACCCAGCTGACCAGCACGGACCAGCAGGCCCTGGAAAAGGACCTCCTCATTGAAAAGCCCATGGAGGATGTCGTCCTTCATTATGCCCTGAATGCCCGCCAGGCCGGACTGGACGGCGTGGTCTGCAGCCCCCTGGAGGCGGCGAAGGTCCATGAAGCCTGCGGCCCGTCCTTCCTGGCGGTCACGCCCGGCGTGCGCTTCCCGGACGGGGACGCCGGCGACCAGAAGCGGGTCCTGTCCCCGGCGCAGGCGAAAAGCATCGGCAGCGACTATATCGTCGTGGGCCGCCCCGTTACCGCCGCGGAGGATCCCGTCGCCGCCTATGAAAGGTGCTGCGCTGAGTTTATCGATTGAGTAACAAACAAAAAAGAATGGAGGGAAAAAAACAATGATGGACAGACAGGAAACCGCCCGGCTCATCGCCGGAGACCTGCTGGCGATCCGCGCGGTCTTCTTCCGCCCGGATGAGCCCTTTCGCTGGGCCAGCGGCATCCTGAGCCCGGTCTATTGCGACAACCGGCTCACGCTGACGGCGCCGGAGGTCCGCCTGCACGTGGAGCAGAGCCTGGCCCGGCTCATCCCGGAGGAATATCCTTCGGTCGAAGTCCTGATGGGCACGTCCACGGCGGGCATCGCCCACGCAGCGATTACCGCCCATATCCTGGGCCTGCCCATGGGCTATGTGCGCTCCGGAGCCAAGGACCATGGGCGCCAGAACCGGATTGAGGGCAGGCTGGATCCCGGCCGGAAGGTGGTCGTGGTGGAGGACCTGATCTCCACGGGTGGCAGCGTGCTCGAGGTGGTGGATGCCCTCCGGGAAGCCGGCGCCGACGTCCTGGGCATCGCCAGCATCTTTACTTACGGCATGCAGCAGGGCATCGACCGCCTGGCGGCCGCGGGGGTCCGGAATGTGTCCCTCACGTCCTTCGATGCCGTTGCCGAGGAGGCCGCGAAGCAGGGCTATATCCGCCCCGAGGATGTCTCCCGCCTGATCCGCTTCCGGAATAACCCCTCCTCGGAAGAGTGGAGACTGTGAGTTCAGCGTGAAGAGGGAAGAGTGCAGAGTTCAGAGTGTAGAGCTTGGGAAAAAGGAGGCAACGAGAGAAAAAGATGACGAAGCGAAGCATTATTGACGTCCCGGACCTGTCCCTGCCGGAGCTGGACCGGCTCATGGATACCGCGGAGGATATCATCGCCCGCCCGGATGATTATGCGGACGCCTGCCGCCGGAAGAAGCTGGCGACGCTCTTCTTCGAGCCCAGCACCCGCACCCGCCTCAGCTTTGAGGCCGCCATGTATGAGCTGGGCGGAAACGTGCTCAGCGTCACCGGCGCGGCCACCAGCTCGGCGGCCAAGGGCGAAAGCGTGGCGGATACGGCGAAGACGGTCTCCTGCTATGCCGATATCATCGCCATGCGCCATCCGAAGGAAGGCGCGGCCCTGGTGGCGGCCCGGAACGCCTCCGTCCCCGTGATCAACGCGGGGGACGGAGGCCACTGCCATCCGACCCAGACCCTGGCGGACCTCCTGACCATCCGGCGGGAAAAAGGCCGCCTGGACCGCATGACGGTCGGCCTCTGCGGCGACCTGAAGTTCGGCCGCACGGTGCACAGCCTGATCGGCGCCCTGAGCCGCTATGCCGGGCTCCGTTTCGTGCTGGTCAGCCCCGAGGAGCTGAAGGTGCCCAGCTATGTCAAGAATGAGCACCTGAAGAAGAACGGCATTCCCTATCTCCAGACCACGGACCTGGAGGAAGTCATCGGGGACCTGGATATTCTGTATATGACCCGGGTCCAGCGGGAACGCTTCTTCAATGAAGAAGACTATCTGCGGCTGCGGGACAGCTATATCCTGACTCCCGAGAAGCTGAAAAAAGCCCGGAAGGACCTGTGCGTGATGCACCCCCTGCCCCGGGTGAACGAGATCAGCGTCGCGGTGGACGATGATCCCCGGGCCTGTTATTTCAAGCAGGTCCTGAACGGAAAATATATGCGGATGGCACTGATCCTGATGCTGCTCAGGGAGGCGGGAAAATTATGAATGTAGATGCGATCCGGGACGGAATCGTTATTGACCATATCACCGCGGGCTGCGGCATGAAGCTGTACCGGCTGCTGGGCCTGGAGGCCCTGGATGTGCCGGTGGCGATGATTACCCATGCGGTGTCTGCCAAACGCGGCAGAAAGGATATCATCAAGATTGACGCGGAGTTCCCCGTGGATTTTGACGTCATCGGCTATGTGGATCCCGGTGCTACCGTGAATATCATCCGGAACGGGGAATTGCAGGAAAAAAAGCAGATTGAGATGCCGGAAACCCTGGTGGGTGTAATCGCCTGTAAAAACCCCCGCTGCATTACCAGCTGCGAGCAGGAGCTGCCCCAGGTCTTCCGCCTGGCGGATCGGGAAAAGAAAGAATACCGCTGTATCTACTGCGAGACGAAGGCTGCCGGTCTGTAACCCCGGCCCTAACCGGGCTGCGAACATTTCGGGAAACCAAGCCGGACAAACACGAATGTTTCAAACACGAACGTTCGTGTTTTTTATTAAAAATGCGCAACATTTCCTTTTTTCAGATTGACAATGTTCGTGTTTTCAAGTATGATGGCATGGGCTTTTTCCGCCCGTTCGGGTCGGAAGAAAGCCCGCCGAGCCGGTTTTCCGGCAGAAAGGAACGGGAAAGCAACGGTGAAAAAAGTCGGCATTGTCATGGGAAGTGACAGCGACCTGCCGGTGGTCCAGAAAGCGGCAGACCAGCTGAAAGCCCTGGAAATTCCCTTTGAAGTGCATGTCTATTCCGCCCACAGAACGCCGGCCGAGGCCCGCGATTTTGCCTTCACGGCCCGCGCCCGCGGCTTCGGTGTCCTTATCGCCGCCGCAGGCATGGCGGCCCACCTGGCCGGCGCCCTCGCGGCGAACACGACCCTGCCGGTGATCGGCATTCCCTGCGCAGGCCCCTGTCTGGAGGGATTGGACGCGCTTCTGAGCACGGTCCAGATGCCTTCCGGAATCCCCGTGGCCACGGTGGCAGTGGGCGGCGGCGCAAACGCGGCGCTCCTGGCGGCTCAGATTCTGGCCGTGGAGGACGCGGCCCTGGCTGCCAAACTGGACGCGAAGCGGGCCGCCGACGCGGAAGCGGTGCTCCGGAAGGACGCCGGCATCGCGGAGCGGCTGCAGTGAGCCTGCATCGCACCCCCCTTTCCCTCTGCGCATAACCCCGGGCCTCACCGGCCCGAAGAAGGAGAAAAAGAAACATGGGCGGTTTTTTCGGTATTGTGTCCGCCAGCGACTGTATGCTGGATGTGTTCTTCGGCGTGGATTACCACAGCCATCTCGGAACGCGCCGGGCGGGCATGGCGGCCTGGGACAGCGAGTTCGGCCTCCAGCGGAAGATTCATAATATCTGCAACGCGCCGTTCCGGACCAAGTTTGAGCATATCTTTGAGGAGATGCGGGGCACCAGCGCCATCGGCTGTATCAGCGACAACGACCCCCAGCCCCTGCTGATCCGCTCCAGCCTCGGCACCTACGCGATCTGCATGACAGGCGTCATCAGCAACGCGGATGCCCTGATTGATCAGTACTTAAGTTTCAGCGGCGGCCATTTTGACAGCATGACCGGTGGTCGCATCAACCAGACGGAGCTCCTCAGCGCCCTGATCAACCAGAAGAGCAATTTCCGGGACGGCATCCGCTTTGCCCAGCAGACGATCGAGGGCACGGCGAGCATCCTGATCCTGACCCAGGAGGGGCATATCATCGCCGCCCGGGACCGGATGGGCCGCCTGCCGGTGGCCGTGGGCTGTCGGGAGGAGGATTACGCCGTGGCCTTTGAAAGCTTTGCCTTTCATAAGACCGGCTTTGAGGATGTGAAGGAGCTGGGCTCCGGGGAAATTGTAGAGCTCGCCCCGGGAAAGATGACGGTGCTGAGCCCGGCGCGGAAGGAGAAGAAGATCTGCTCCTTCCTCTGGAGCTATTACGGCTATCCGACCTCGACCTATGAAGGCGTCAACGTCGAGGAGATGCGGTACCGGAACGGCGCGATCCTGGCGGAGAACGATCGGGCGGCGGGCCGGAACGACCCGATTGATTATGTGGGCGGCGTCCCGGACAGCGGCACGCCCCACGCCATCGGCTACGCGAATGAAAGCGGCCGGCCCTTTGCCCGGGCCTTTATCAAGTATACCCCGACCTGGAGCCGCAGCTTCATGCCGGCCAGCCAGGCGGACCGGGATAAGATCGCGAAGATGAAACAGATCCCGGTGAATGAGCTGATCCGGGGCAAGCACCTGCTCTTTGTGGATGACAGCATCGTGCGGGGCACCCAGCTCCGGGAAACCGTGGAGTTCCTGTATGAAAGCGGCGCCGCCAGCGTACATATGCGCAGCGCCTGCCCGCCGATCATGTACGCCTGCAAGTATCTGAACTTCAGCCGCTCGAACAGCGACCTGGAGCTGATCGCCCGGCGGGTGATCCTGGAGCTGGAGGGCGAGGACGGGTTCCGTTATATCGATGAGTATGCGGACGGAACGACGGACCGGGGCCGGCGCCTGCGCCAGGCAATCTGCGACAAGTTCCATTTCGCCTCTCTGGAGTTCCAGACCCTGGAGGGCGTGATCCGCGCGATCGGCCTTAAGCCCTGTGAACTGTGCACCTACTGCTGGAACGGAAAGGAATAAGAAGAAACCATGAATGACCAGTCGAGATCCGAAGCTTACGCCGCGGCAGGCGTGGATATCACCGCCGGTTATCGGGCGGTGGAGCTGATGAAGAAGCATATCCGGCGGACGGCCGTCCCGGGAAGCGAACCGGACGTGGGCGGCTTCGGTGGCCTGTTCGCGCCGGACCTTTCGGGCATGCGGGAGCCGGTGCTGGTTTCCGGCACGGACGGCGTCGGCACAAAGCTGAAAATCGCCTTCCTGCTGGATCGGCATGACACCGTCGGCATCGACTGCGTGGCCATGTGCGTGAATGATATCATCTGCTGCGGCGCGCGCCCGCTGTTCTTCCTGGATTATATCGCCTGCGGCAAAAATATCCCGGAGCGGATCGAGCAGATCGTAAAGGGCGTCTGCGAAGGCTGCGTGCAGGCGGGCTGCGCCCTGATCGGCGGGGAAACGGCGGAGCATCCGGGGATGATGCCGGAGGATGAATATGACCTGGCGGGCTTTTCTGTCGGCATCGTGGATAAGGCGAGGATCGTGGACAGCCGCGCCATGAAGCCCGGGGACGTGGTCCTCGCGCTGCCCTCCTCCGGGGTCCACAGCAACGGCTTCAGCCTGGTGCGGAAGGTGTTCGATGTGGAGCACGCAGACCTGACTTCGCCGGCAGAGGCGCTGGGCGGCCGGAGCCTGGGCGATGCGCTCCTGGAGCCGACCCGGATTTATGTGAAGCCGGTGCTGGCCCTGCTGGAGCAGGTGCGGGTGAGTGGCATCAGCCATATCACCGGTGGCGGGTTTTATGAGAATATTCCGCGGAGCATCCCCGACGGGCTGGGCGCCGAAATCGTGCGCAGCCAGATCCGGGTGCCCCCGATTTTCGGCCTGATCGCGGAAAAAGGCGGCATTTCCGAGCGGGATATGTTCAATACGTATAATATGGGCGTTGGCATGAGCCTGGTGGTCCCCGCGGAGGAAGCGGAGAAAGCCCTGGAAATCCTGCAGGCCCACGGCGAGGAAGCCTACGAAATCGGCCGGATTGTGGAAAGCGAAGAAAAAATCCGGATTATCTGAAAGGAGCCGCCCGGGCGTGGTACATGATATGGATCAAGAAATAAAAGACATCCTTAAAAATCCCTCCAAGGAAACAACTGTTGCTAATAATGATGTGGGCCGAAGGGCGTTTTCTGCCCCGCCGCCAGTGGCGGATGCAGGGGCGGAAAACGTTGGAATGATCGGAAAGCCCCCCTTGAGAATCGCTGTTCTGGTGAGCGGCGGCGGAACCAACCTCCAGGCGCTTCTCGACGCCCAATCCACCGCCCTCCTCCGCAACGGTGAAATCACCCTGGTCATCAGCGACCGTCCCGGCGCCTATGCCCTCACTCGCGCGCGGAAGGCCGGCGTCCCCGTCCTGGAGCTGGACCGAAAAGCCTGCGGCTCCCGGGCCGCCTTTGAGGACCGCCTCTCTTCCGCCCTTGCGGAAAACCGCACGGATCTCATCGTGCTGGCCGGCTTTCTGAGCATCCTCTCGCCGGACTTCACCGCGCGCTATCCCCGGCGGATCATCAATGTGCATCCCAGCCTGATCCCCAGCTTCTGCGGCGCGGGCTTTTACGGCCTGAAGGTGCATGAGGCCGCGCTTCAGCGGGGCGTGAAGGTCACCGGCGCCACGGTGCATTTTGTCAATGAGATTCCCGACGGCGGGGAGATTATCGCCCAGCAGGCGGTGGACGTCCTCCCGGGCGACACCCCGGAAACGCTGCAGCGCCGCGTGATGGAGCAGGCGGAATGGATCCTCCTCCCCCGGAGCGTGGAGCAGGTCTGCAAAAAACGTAAGGAGGCGCTTATGGACATCTATGGTATCCGGACCCCGGAGGAACTGCTGGAAAACAATGCCTATCCCGGCCGCGGCATCGTCATCGGGAAAACCCCGGACGGAAAGCACGCGGCCATCGCGTATTTCATTATGGGCCGCAGCGAAAACAGCCGGAACCGGATTTTCCGGGAGAAGGACGGCGAAGTCTTCACGGAGCCCTTCGACCCCGCGAAGGTCCAGGACCCCAGCCTGATTATTTACGCGGCGGTGCGTTCGTGGAAAAACTTCCTCGTCGTCACCAACGGCAACCAGACCGACACGGTGGTGGAAGGCCTGCAGGCGGGCAAATCCTTCTCCGAAGCGCTGGAAAGCCGCTCCTTTGAGCCGGATGGCCCAAACTGGACGCCCCGCATCAGCGGCCTCCTGGCCTTCGATTCCGGGAGTTTTACGTATCAGATGAGCATCCTCAAGAGCGCCGACGCCGCAGGCTCCGCCTGCAACCGCTTCACCTATGCTTACGCGCCGCTGAACGGCCTTGGCCATTTTCTCCATACCTATGTCTGCGATGGCAGCCCGATCCCCACCTTCCAGGGGGAGCCGGAGCGGATGGCCCTCTGCGATGATATCGATGAGATGGCCTCCCGCCTGTGGAATGCCCTGAATGACCAGAATAAAATCAGCCTTTATGTCCGCTATGTCGATCTGGAAACCGGCCGCGCGGAATCCCGCCTGATCAACAAACATCGCTGAGGAGGAAAAACCAAATATGGACAGCATGACGCAGACCCCCTTCACCCTCAAGGAATTCGAACTCAAATACGGCTGCAACCCGAACCAGAAGCCGGCGAAGATCTATATGCAGGACGGCAGCCCCCTGCCGATCCGGATCCTGAACGGCCGCCCGGGTTATATCAATTTCCTGGATGCCTTCAACTCCTGGCAGCTGGTGAAGGAGCTGAAAGCGGCCCTGGGCCTCCCGGCGGCCGCCAGCTTCAAGCACGTGAGCCCGGCCGGCGCGGCGCTGGGCCTGCCCCTTCCGGAGGACCTGAAGCGGGCCTGCTTCGTGGAGGATATTGAGGGCCTGGACGATTCCCCCCTGGCCTGCGCCTATGCCCGCGCCCGGGGCACGGACCGCATGTGTTCCTTCGGGGACTGGGCGGCCCTCAGCGATCCCTGCGACGCCACCACCGCGAAGCTTTTGCGGCGGGAAGTCTCGGACGGCGTCATCGCTCCCGGCTATTCCCCGGAAGCCCTGGAGATCCTGAAGCAGAAGCGCAACGGCAATTACAATATTGTGGAGATCGACCCGTCCTATGTCCCCCAGTCGCAGGAAACCAAGCAGGTCTTCGGCATCACCTTCGAGCAGGGCCGGAATGATTTTGCCGTCACCCCCTCCCTCCTCGGGGAAATCGTCACCCAGTCCCGGGACCTGCCGGAAACCGCCGTCCGGGACCTCGTCGTCGCCCTGATTACGCTCAAGTATACCCAGTCGAACAGCGTCTGTTACGCGGTGGACGGCCAGGCGATCGGCGTCGGCGCCGGCCAGCAGTCCCGGATCCACTGCACCCGCCTCGCGGGCGGCAAGGCGGACACCTGGTTCCTCCGCCGCCATGAGAAGGTCCTGTCCCTGCCCTTCCGGCCGGACCTGGGCCGCCCGGACCGGGATAATGTGATCGACGGGTATATCAATCATAATGAGGAGGATGTCTGCGCCGACGGCGTCTGGCAGCGGTATTTCACCTCCCGCCCCGATCCCCTCACCGATGCGGAGAAGCGTTCCTTCCTGGATGCGCGGCGGAACGTGGCCCTGGGCAGCGATGCCTTCTTCCCCTTCAGTGACAATATTGAGCGCGCCTTCCGCAGCGGCGTGAAGTATATTGCCGAGCCCGGCGGCTCGATCCGGGATGACGCGGTCATTTCCTGCTGTGACAAGTATGGCATGACCCTCTGCTTCACCCATCTGCGCCTCTTCCACCACTGATCTCTTTCGTCTTTCTTTCCTGAAAGATTCCCCATCTCATTCTTCCGGAGGCATCGTATGAAGATTCTTGTCGTCGGCGGGGGCGGCCGTGAACACGCCATCATTAAAAAACTGAAGCTGAATCCCGCGGTGGAAACCGTTTATGCCCTCCCGGGCAACGGCGGCTTCGCGGAGGATGCGGTCTGTGTGCCCATCGGCGCGAAGGACCTCCCGGCCATCCGCCGTTTCGCGGTGGAAACCGGTATTGATTATGCGGTGGTCTCTCCGGATGACCCGCTGGTCCTGGGCTGCGTGGATGAGCTGGAGCAGGCCGGCATTCCCTGCTTCGGCCCCCGGAAGAACGCGGCCATCCTGGAGGGCAGCAAGGTCTTTGCCAAGAATTTGATGAAGAAATACGGCATCCCAACCGCCGCCTTCGAGGTCTTTGATGATCCGGCCGCCGCCCTCCGTTATCTGGAGACCGCCCCGATCCCGACGGTGGTCAAGGCGGACGGCCTGGCCCTGGGCAAGGGCGTCACGGTGGCCATGACGCGGGAGGAAGCCTGCGCCGCGGTGCGCCGGCTCATGCAGGAGCGCCAGTTCGGCGTCAGCGGCAGCCGCATCGTGATTGAGGAGTATCTCCAGGGCCCGGAGGTCTCTGTCCTCTCCTTCACCGATGGCGAAACGGTGGTTCCGATGGTCTCCAGCATGGACCATAAGCGGGCCGGGGATGGGGATACGGGCCCGAACACCGGCGGCATGGGCACGGTGGCCCCGAATCCCTTTTATACCCCGGAGGTTGCCGGGGAGTGTATGGAAAAAATCTTCCTCCCGACCATCCGGGCGATGAAGGCGGAAGGCCGGGAGTTCCGGGGCTGCCTGTATTTCGGCCTCATGCTCACGCCCCGGGGCCCGAAGGTGATTGAATATAACTGCCGCTTCGGCGATCCGGAAACCCAGGTGGTCCTTCCCCTCCTGAAATCAGACCTCCTCACGGTCATGCAGGCGGTCACTGCCGGCGCCCTGAAGCATTGCCCCGTGGAATTCTCTTCGGATGCCGCCTGCTGCGTCGTCCTGGCCTCTGCCGGCTATCCGGAATCGTATCAGAAAGGCTTTGAAATCACGATCCCGCAGGAGGTTCGGGATCATGTCTTCGTGGCCGGCGCCGCCCTGCAAAAGGATGGGGAGAAGGAAAAACTGGTCACCGCCGGCGGCCGCGTCCTCGGCGTCACGGCCACGGCCCCGACGCTGCCGGAAGCGGTGAAGGAAGCCTACCGCCTCGCGGAATCCGTCAACTTTGAAAACCGCTTCATGCGCTCCGATATCGGCCGCCGCGCCCTGGATTTCCTTGCGTCCCAATCCCCGGCCGCCCCGTCCGATGCGTCCGCCCCGGTTTATCGCGTCTTTGTCGAAAAGAAGCCGGGCCTGGACCAGGAAGCCCGCGCCCTTCTCTCCGATGCCCGCACCCTGCTGGGCATCAAGGGCCTGCAGCGGGTCCGCCTCCTGAACCGTTATGACGCCCAGAATCTCTCCCGGGACCTCTTTGACCGGGCGGTGAAGGCGGTCTTCTCCGAGCCCCAGCTGGATTTCGTCTCGGAGTCGGTGGATGCCTCCGGCGCCGTTGCCTTCGCGGTGGAATACCTCCCCGGCCAGTTTGACCAGCGGGCGGATTCCGCGGCCCAGTGCATTCAGCTCCTCTCCCGGGGCGACCGCCCCCTGGTTCGCAGCGCCCGGCTCTACCTGCTCTACGGTAACCTGACCGATGCCGAGGTAGCGGAAATCAAAAAATATGTCATCAACCCGGTGGAAGCCCGGGAAGCCGCCCTCCCGAAGCCCGCCACCCTCCGCGCGGAGTACCCGGTGCCGACGGAAGTTCCCACCCTCTCCGGCTTCACGGCGATGGATCGCCCCGCCCTCGAAGCCCTCGCGGCGGAGCTCGGCCTGGCTATGGACGCGGACGACCTCGCCTGCTGCCGGGACTATTTCCGCGCCGAAAAAAGGGATCCCACCCTCACGGAAATCCGCATGCTGGATACCTATTGGAGCGACCACTGCCGCCATACCACCTTCCTGACCAATATTGATTCCGTCCGCTTCGAGGATCCCCTCCTGCAGAAAGCCTATGGGGAATATCTCGCCGTCCGCCGGGAGTTGGGCCGGGCCGAAAAGCCCGTCACCCTCATGGACCTGGCCACCGTCGCTGTCCGCTTCCTGAAGGCGAAGGGGAAACTCCCGAACCTGGATGAAAGCGAGGAAATCAACGCCTGCACGGTGAAAATCGAGGTGGAAGCCGACGGGGTGAAGGAGCCCTGGCTCCTCCTCTTTAAGAATGAAACCCATAATCACCCGACGGAGATCGAACCCTTCGGCGGCGCGGCCACCTGCATCGGCGGCGCCATCCGGGATCCCCTCAGCGGCCGGGCCTATGTTTACGGCGCCATGCGTGTGACCGGCGCGGCCGATCCAACCGTCCCCGTCGCCGAAACCCTCCCCGGCAAGCTCCCCCAGCGGAAGCTGGTTACCGCTGCCGCCGCGGGATATTCCTCTTACGGCAACCAGATCGGCCTTGCCACGGGAATCGTGGATGAGCTCTATCATCCCGGTTACGCGGCCAAGCGCATGGAAATCGGCGCGGTGGTGGCCGCGGCCCCGCAGGAAAATGTCCGCCGCGAGCGCCCCGCTCCCGGGGATGTGGTCATCCTGCTGGGCGGCAGCACCGGCCGGGACGGCATCGGCGGCGCGACGGGTTCCAGCAAAGCCCATACTGCCCACAGCGTGGAAACCTGCGGCGCCGAGGTCCAGAAGGGAAACGCGCCGGAGGAGCGGAAGCTGCAGCGGCTGTTCCGCAACGGTGAGGCAACCCGCATGATCAAGCGGTGCAACGACTTTGGCGCCGGCGGCGTCAGCGTGGCTATCGGCGAGCTGGCGGACGGGCTGGAGATTGACCTGAACGCCGTGCCGAAGAAGTATGACGGGCTGGACGGCACTGAACTGGCGATTTCCGAAAGCCAGGAGCGGATGGCGGTGGTCGTGGCCCCGGAGGATGCGGAAGCCTTCCTGAAGCTGGCGGAGCAGGAGAACCTGCAGGCCTGCCCCGTGGCGGTGGTTCAGGCGGAGCCGCGCCTCAGAATGCACTGGAACGGAAAAACCATCGTGGATATCAGCCGGGAATTCCTGAATTCGAACGGCGCGTCGAAGCATATCGATGTGGCGCCGGCGAAGCCGGAAAGCTTCGCGAAAAAGCCCGCCGGCGGCTTCCGGGAAACCTTGGAAGCGATGGCGGAGGATCTGAACATGTGCTCCCATCGGGGCCTGAGCGAGCGCTTTGACTCCACGATCGGAGCCGGCACCGTGCTGATGCCCTTTGGCGGCAAACACCAGCTGACCCCGATCCAGGCGATGGTGCAGAAGGTCAGCATGGAAAAGAAGCATACGGACGACTGTTCCCTGATGGCCTGGGGCTACAATCCCTTCATCACGGAAAAGAGCCCGTATCACGGGGCCTATCTGGCGGTGGTCGAATCCGTGTCGAAGCTGATTGCCGCCGGGGCGGATTTTGAGGAGGTCTATCTGACCTTCCAGGAGTATTTCGAGAAACCCGGCCGGGATGCCCGGCGCTGGGGCAAGCCGTTGGCTGCGCTGCTGGGCGCCTTTGAGGCCCAGAAGGATCTGGAAATCGCCGCCATCGGCGGCAAGGACAGCATGAGCGGTTCGTTCGAAAATCTGGATGTGCCGCCGACGCTGGTCAGTTTCGCGGTCACGATGGCCAAAGCCGGCCAGATCATGAGCCCGGAAACCAAGCAGGCGGGCCATTTCCTGATCCTGCTCTCCACGCCCTATACGGCGGAGGGACTCCCGGATGCGGCGGCGCTGAAGGAAACCTTCCGGAAAGTGGCGTCGCTCCGGAAGAGCGGCCGGGCCTTCGGGGCGTATACGCCTGGGCTGGGCGGCATCGCCGAGGCCGTAATGAAGATGAGCTTCGGCAACGGCCTCGGATTCCGGTTCGCGGACGGATGGAGCGTGGATGACCTGGTGCGGTACCGCTACGGGGATTTTCTGGTGGAAGTGGCGGAGCCGGAAGCGGGCGAAACCGTGCTGGGCGAGGTCACGGCGGACGGCCAAATCACTTTCGGCGGGGAGAGCGTTTCCCTGGCGGGTCTGCAGCAGCGGTGGGAAAACCGGCTGGAAAAAGTCTATCCCTGCAATATCCCTACCCCGGCGGAAACCGTGGAAACCTTTTCAAGCCCGGCCTCTTCCTGGCTGGCTCCGGCGGTGAAGGCCGCGAAGCCCCGGGTGCTGATTCCCGCCTTCCCCGGCACCAACTGTGAATACGACAGCGCCAAAGCGGTACGGGATGCCGGCGCCGAAGCGCGGATCATGGTGATTAACAACCTGACGGCGGAGGGCATTGCCCGCAGCGTGGAAAGTTTCGCCCGGGAGATCCGGGAAAGCCAGATCATCTTTATTCCCGGCGGCTTCAGCGGCGGCGATGAGCCGGATGGCAGCGCCAAGTTTATCACGGCGTTCTTCCGGAATGATGCGGTCCGGGAGGGCGTGACCGAGCTGCTGGAGAAGCGGGACGGCCTGATGTGCGGCATCTGCAACGGTTTCCAGGCCCTGATCAAGCTGGGGCTGGTTCCCTTCGGAAAAATCATGGAAACGGATGAGCACTGCCCGACGCTGACGTTTAACACCATTGCCCGCCACCAAAGCCGGATCGTCCGGACCCGGGTGGCTTCCAACCTGAGCCCCTGGCTGCGGGAAACCCGGGTGGGGGATATCTTCAGCGTGCCGATCAGCCACGGCGAGGGCCGTTTCATTGCGGAGGAACAGGTGATTCGGCAGCTGGTATCTGCCGGCCAGATCGCGACCCAGTATGTGGATCTGGAAGGCAGGGCGACCATGGATGTTCGCTTCAATCCCAACGGCAGCATGCAGGCGATCGAAGGCATCACCAGCCCGGATGGCCGGGTCTTCGGCAAGATGGGCCACAGCGAGCGGGTTGGCAGCGGGCTGTATAAGAATGTTCCGGGAGCGTATGAAATCCGGATGTTCGAATCGGCAGTGAAGTATTTCAAATAAGGAACCACGCGCCCCGCGTGAGGAACGAAAGGAAAAGTTTGAAAAATGGCTTAT